>Ga0081538_10001443_pt1 | contig 24433 bp, 26 predicted proteins | sample TabmetS5T2R1_FD_71022 | JGI IMG/M metagenome (GOLD analysis project Ga0081538, IMG submission 71022) | Tabebuia heterophylla rhizosphere microbial communities from the University of Puerto Rico - S5T2R1 | ecosystem: Host-associated > Plants > Roots > Rhizosphere ... | reverse complement strand
CGCTCGATCTCTAGACCAGCGACCGCTCCCGACGCACACCCGGTCATGCGGTAGCCAACCCGCGCATATCAGTCTGACCGCGCGTCGCGTGAGGTCGACACCGCCCCACCGGCCACAACATCCCACCCTCACCGCCCAGCGGGCGGCACACCCACCTGCCACTTGACAGGCAAGCCCTCCATATCAGGTGACGTCTTCGGTTGGCCGACCATCGGGGCCGGCCCAGGTCGGTGGTTCCGCGTCATTGGCCGGGCTACATGGATGGTTTGGATTGCATCAGCCTCCGACCGGAGGCCGGCGCCGCGGCAGGTGAGGCGACCGTGGCGCTGACAGTGACCGCGGCCAGGGCGGCGATCGACATGAAGGTCCGGATGGTGTGGAACAGCTCCCAGCGTGACTGGACCGACCGCCAGTCGCCTGGCAGGGCCGCCGCCGTCCAGGTGCTGATCTGGTTGTCGATCGGAACCTCGACCGCCAGGGTGATCACCAGCGCGGTCACCATGAGCAGGAACCCAGTCAGTGCCCACCAGAACGCCGCCCCGCGACCGGCCTGCCACAGCAGCACCAGCGTGACGAGCGCGCTCACAAGGGAGAGCGGCAGAAGGATGGCCATCGGCACGCCCAGGTTCTGGATCATCTGGTGCCCGACAGCGACGAAGGTCTCGCCCGACAACTGGTCCATGGTCCGGCTCAGCGAGAACCACGTCCCCCAGAACACGCCCATCACGAGGGCGAACAGCACGATGGTGGTGGCTTGGGCAACACGGGTCTTCATACACACCCCCGGTTTTTAGACTCACTCTAAAGCGCTGACCCACACCGCCGGCGCCCTGGCCGCCCTGCTGGCCGACGAGACCGGCGCCTCCGGCGACGACCTGCGACCGCGGATCGCGGCAACGCCCTCATCGGTGTGCAGCGGGCGCTGGTCGACTACGTCGGCCGGCGCGTCCTGGCCGACGAGGATCCGGCCCACCTGGCCGACGACGTCCGCCGCCTCGGCAATCTCGCCTTCGCGCTGCTCGAGCGGGGCCTCGGCGACTACGCCGCCAGGTGATTGCGCGACCGGCCCCGCGCCGGCACCTCAACCGCGTCCGCCGGCTCGGTGAGGTCGATCAGGCAGATACCGGTCGGTTTGGTCTGCCGCAGGGTTGGTAATAGGCATCGGGCTCGATCGAGCACGAGGAGGCCGTGACGCATGCCCCAACGGAGGGGAGCGGGGCCGGCGACCGGATCGCCGACCCGTGGGGCGCAAGGACGCCCTACGGTCCCGAGGACGCCTGGCCGGTCAGGATCGACACCTTCCTGGACGGCGTCGCCGAAGCGCAGGTCGACCGCTGGGTCCACTCGGCGTGTGTGCTGTGCTCCAACGGCTGCGGGCTGGACATCGCCGTGGCCGGCGGCCGCATGGTGGGGGTCCGTGGCCGCGCCGGCGACCGGGTCAACCGCGGCCGGCTCGGCCCCAAGGGCCTGTTCGGGTGGCAGGCCAACCTGGCCGCCGACCGGCTCACCCGGCCGCTCGTTCGCGAGGGCGGTGCGCTGGCCGAGAGCGACTGGGACACCGCCATGGACCGGATCGTCCAGCGCAGCCGCCAGCAGCTGGACACGCCCGGCCCCGGCTCGATCGGCTTCTACACCTCCGGGCAGCTGTTCCTGGAGGAGTACTACACCCTCGGCGTGATCGGGAAGGCCGGGCTGGGCACCCCCCACATGGACGGCAACACCCGGCTGTGCACCGCCACCGCCGGGCAGGCGCTGAAGGAGACCTTCGGCACCGACGGGCAGCCGGCCAGCTACACCGACGTGGACCACGCCGACACGATCTTCCACTACGGCCACAACCTGGCCGCGACCCAGACGGTGCTGTGGTCGCGGGTCCTGGACCGGCGCCGTGGCCCGAACCCGCCCCGGCTGGTCGTGGTCGACCCGCGCCCCACCCCGGTCGCCCAGGAGGCCGACGTGCACCTGGCCATCCGGCCCGGGACCAACCTGGCCCTGCTCAACGGGCTCCTGCGCGAGATCATCGAGCACGGCTGGATCGACCGGGCCTTCATCGACGCCCACACGGTCGGGTTCGACCAGCTCGCCGAGACCGTCGGGTCGTACGACCCGGAGCGGGTGGCCCGCATCTGCGGGGTGCCGGCCGACCAGGTCCGCGAGGCCGCCCGCATCCTTGGCACCGGGGAGCGGCTGCTGTCCACCGCGCTCCAGGGGGTCTACCAGTCGATGGGCGCGACCACGGCCGCCTGCCAGGTGAACAACCTCAACCTGGTCCGGGGCATGATCGGACGGCCCGGCTGCGGCGTCCTCCAGATGAACGGCCAGCCGACGGCGCAGAACACCCGTGAGACCGGCGCCGACGGCGACCTCCCCGGCTTCCGCAACTGGGACAACGAGGCCCACATCCGCGAGCTGGCCGAGCTGTGGAACGTGGACCCGATCGTGATCCCCCACTGGGCGCCCCCGACCCACGCCATGCAGATCTGGCGCTACGCCGAGCAGGGCTCGATCGGGCTGCTGTGGATCTCGGCCACCAACCCGGCCGTGTCCCTGCCCGAGCTGCCCCGCATCCGCTCGATCCTCGCCTCCGAGGGGCTGTTCGTCGTCGTCCAGGACGCGTTCCTGACCGAGACGGCCCAGTTCGCCGACGTGGTCCTGCCCACCGCGATCTGGGGGGAGAAGACCGGGACGTTCACCAACACCGACCGGACCGTGCACCTGTCGGAGCGGGCGGTCGACCCGCCCGGCGAGGCCCGCAGCGACCTCGACATCTGGCTCGACTACGCCCGACGGATGGACTTCCGCGACCGCGACGGCAAGCCCCTGATCAGCTGGCACGACGCCGAAGGCGCCTTCGAGGCCTGGAAGGCATGCTCCAGGGGCCGGCCCTGCGACTACACCGGCCTGACCTACGAGCGGCTGCGCGACGCCGGCGGCATCCAGTGGCCCTGCAACGACCAGCACCCCGACGGGGCCGAGCGCCTCTACACCGACCTCGTCTTCAACACCGACCCGGAGGTGTGCGAGAACTACGGCCACGACCTGCTCAGCGGGGCGGTGACCACCGCGACCGAGTACAAGGCCAGCAACCCGGCCGGGCGGGCGATCCTCAAGGCCGCCGACTACCAGCCCCCGCACGAGCTGCCGTCCGAGGACTACCCGCTGCTGTTCACGACCGGCCGGTCGGTCTACCACTTCCACACCCGCACCAAGACCGGCCGGGCCCGCCAGCTCGACCAGGCGGCGCCGGACGCCTGGGTGGAGCTGTCGGCGGCCGACGCCGAGCGGCACGGGATCGGCGAGGGCGACCTCGTCCGGGTCGAGTCACGGCGCGGCCGGGTCGAGGTGCTGGCCCGGATCACCGGCATTGCCGAGGGGACGGTGTTCGCGCCCTTCCACTACGGCTACTTCGACACCGGCGGCGCCGAGCCCGACGGGCGGCCGCGGGCCGCCAACGAGCTCACCATCACCGAGTGGGACCCGGTCAGCAAGCAGCCCTACTACAAGGTCTGCGCCGTCCGCATCACCAAGGGGGTGTGATGCACCTCGCCAACTACCTCGGGCTGCTGCACAAGGCCGAGCTCCACCTGGCCGACGCCTTCCGCCAGGTCGGCGACCACCATGCCGCCGAGCCCGACGTGTACCAGCTCAGCCACACCTTCGCCGGCCAGTGCGAGCGCCACGCCGAACGGCTCCAGCCGTTCGTGGACCGCTACGGCGAGGACGCCCCCAGCGAGCCCGACCGGCTGCACTCGGAGCTGTTCCGGGGCATCCGCTCGGGCGGGCTGGGGCTGCTGCGCGACCTCCAGGACCTGTACCTGATGGCCACCGAGAGCGACATCACCTGGACGATGATCGGCCAGGCGGCCCAGGGCGCCCGCGACATCGACCTGGTCGAGGTGGTCAAGGCCTGCGAGGGCGAGACCGCCACCCAGCTCAAGTGGCTGAAGACCCGGATGAAGCAGGCCGCCCCGCAGGCCCTGGTCGTCGCCAGATAGGCGCCCTAGCCGCGGGCGCGGTCGACCGGGGTGGGGTCGCGGGCGAAGGTGGCCACGGCGTGGGCGGCGGCGTCGGCCATCTGGTCGAGCACGGTGAGGTCGAGGTTGCCGAGGTCGTCGCAGCGCTGGTGGTAGCAGGGGTCGGCCGGCTGCCCGGCGGTGCCGCCGAACGCCTCCTGGTCCTGCCGGCTCTTGGGCTCGCCGGCGCCGGTGAACAGGCCCCCGACCGGGATGCCGGCGGCGGCGAAGGAGGCGTGGTCCGACCCGCCGCCCAGGCTGGTCGTGCCCACGGCCAGGCCCCGGCCGCGCAGGTAGTCGGTGAGCACCTGCTGGATCGCCTGGGAGCCGGGCGGGGCGCCGCGGGCGCTGCCGTCGTAGACCAGCCGCCGGACGTTCGGCGACGCCACCATGTCGAGGTTGAGGTACATGGCGATGCGGTCGCGGTCGGGGCGGCCGAGCTGCTCCAGGTAGTGGCGCGACCCCAGCAGGCCCAGCTCCTCGCCGCCCCACCAGGCGAAGCGGACCGTGGCCGCGGGGACGGTGCCGGCGAGCTGGCGGGCCAGCTCCAGGACGGTGGCCGAGCCGCTGGCGTTGTCGTTCATGCCCGGCCCGGCGCTGACGCTGTCCAGGTGGGCGCCGACCATCACCACCCGGTCGCCGCTGCCGGCCAGCTCGGCGATGACGTTGCTGGTGGGACGGCTCTGGGACTCCACGTCGACCCGGACCCGGGCCTGGCGGCCGGCGTTGTCGCCGGTCAGCTCGCGGGCCACCTCGGGCGTGACCGCCAGCACCGGGATGGTGATCCCCGGGCCGCCGAGCGTCCCGGGGATCACCGTGGGCTGGCCCGGATCGTAGATGACCGCCGCGGCCGCGCCGGCCCGCTGGCCGTTCTCTGCCTTGACCCGGAACGGGCAGGTGCCGCGCTGCAGCACCGCGATGGTGCCGCGTGGGAACCCGGCGAAGTCGGCCGGCTCGCAGCCGCTGGTCGAGGCGGCGGCGCCCGAGGCCAGGTCGACGGGCCGGGTGGCGGCGGCGACGTCGCCGTTGCCCGAGAAGGCGAACGGGAGGAAGTCCTCCTGGGCCCGTGGGGCGTCCGGCGCCCCGGGCACCTCCAGCACCGGCGGGGTCCGGTTGCGGGCCGTGGTGGCGTCGAAGCGCTGGACCTCGGGCCGGTAGCCGGCCTGGCGGAGCTGGTCGGCGACGTAGGCGACCGAGGCCTCGTACCCTTCGGTGCCCGCGGCCCGGTTGCCGCCGTTGCGGTCGGCCGCCGCCTGGAGGGCGTCGAGGTGGCGGCGGATCGCCGCCGACGTGACCGCCTCCCGCAGCCCCTCGGGGGTGAGCTGGCCGTTCGCCCGGGCCGGCGCCCGGGTGGTGGTGGCGGCCGACGGCGCCGCGCCCTGGTCCCCGTCCGGGCCGGACGAGCTGGTGCAGCCCACCAGCAGCAGGGCCGCCAGGGCGCCGGCGAGCAGTCGGCGCACCAACGCTCTGATCATCTGCGGCCGGGTGCTACGCGGTTCCACGCCGACCACCGTAGGCGCCGTCGCCTCAAGCCCCGCTAAAGGTTGCGCGACAGCCCGTCGATGCGGGCCAGCTCCTCGCTGGTGAGGGAGAAGCCCCAGACGTCGAAGTTGGTGGCGATCCGCTCGGGGTTGGCCGACTTGGGGATGACCACCACCTGGTGGTCGACGTGCCAGCGGACCACCACCTGGGCGGTCGTGACCCCGTGGCGGGCGGCGATCTCGGTCAGCACCGGATGACGCAGGTCGGTGTTCTTGAACGGGCTGTAGCCCTCGAGCACGACGCCGCGACGACGGTGGCCCTCCAGGAGGACGGGGTCGTACAGCGCGGGCGCCCACGGAATCTGGTTGACCTGGGGCATCTGGCCGGTCGTCCCGGCCAGCTGGTCGAGCTGGGCCAGGCTGTAGTTGCTGACCCCGACGGCGCGGGCCAGCCCCCGGTCGCGCGCGGCCAGCAGCTCCTGCCAGGTCGAGACCAGCGCTCGGCCGCGGGGCGGCCAGTGGACCAGCCACAGGTCCACGTAGTCCATGCCCAGCGCCCGGAGGCTGTCGTCGAGGGTGCGCCGCTCCCGGCCGGCGTTGCCCGGCGGCAGCTTGGTGGTGACGAACACCTCCTCGCGCGGGACCCCGCTGTCACGGACGGCCCGGCCCACGTCCCGCTCGTTGCGGTACATGGTGGCGGTGTCGATGTGGCGGTAGCCGACCTGCAGGGCCGCGCGGACGGCCGTCTGGCAGCGGGCTCCGGTCATCTGCCAGGTGCCGAGGCCGACCAGCGGCATGGCGACCTTCTGGTCGAGCTCCACCGTCGCCGAGCCCGCCGAGTCCGTCATGCGCAACCTCCAGCTATCGAGTCTCTAGTGGCCGCCCCGGTGGGCGGCCAGGGCCCGGTCGATGAATTGCCCGGCCGCGCCCAGGTAACCCTCCGGGTCCAGCAGCCGGTCGAGGTCTGCCTCCTGCAGGTGCTCGCGGACCGTGGGGTCGGCGGCCAGGACCTCGCGCAGCGGCCGGCCGCTGCCGGCGGCCTCGCGGGCCAGCCGCTGGACCAGGTCGATGGCCGCCACCCGGCCGAGCGCATCCGCCAGGGCGCCGGCGACCCGTTCGGTCAGGAGCAGCCCGCCGGTCACCGCCAGGTTGGCCCGCATCCGGTCCGGGTGGACCTCCAGGCCCTCCAGCAGCTCCCGGGTGCGGGCGGCGGCGCCACCGACCAGCCGCAGCAGCTCCACCTGGGGCTCCCACTCGGCATGCCAGGCGCCGGTGGCCCGCTCCTGCTCCTGGGCCAAGGTCGCGAGCAGGGTCGCGACCAGCCCCGGGACCCGGCGGGTGGCCGCCGTGATGAGCACGGCGGCGACCGGGTTGCGCTTGTGGGGCAGGGTCGAGGAGCCGCCCCGGCCCTCCTCGCCGGCCTCGCTGACCTCGCCCACGTCGGTCTGGGTGAGCAAGGTCACGTCCAGGGCCACCTTCCCGAGCACCCCGGCGGCCACTCCCAGCGCCCCGGCCAGCTCACCCACCCGGGTCCGGTTGGTGTGCCAGGCCAGGACCGGCTCGCACAGCCCCAGCTCGGCCGCGTACCGGCGGGCGACCGCGACCCCGTCCGAGCCCAGCGAGGCGAGGGTCCCGGCGGCCCCGCCCAGCTGGGTGGCCAGCCGCTCCCGGCGGACCCGGTCAAGGCCGGCGGCCGCCTCGTCCAGGGCGGCCAGCCAGCCGGCCGCCTTCAGGCCGAAGGTGGTCGGCAGGGCCTGCTGGCCGAGGGTCCGCCCGGCCAGCACCGTGGCCCGGTGCCGGTCGGCCAGACCGGCCGCCGCCTCGGCCGCCCCGCCTAGGTCGTCCAGGACCGGCTGGAGGGCCCGGGAGGCGACCAGCGAGACGGCGGTGTCCAGGATGTCCTGGCTGGTGGCGCCGTGATGGACCCAGCGGGCCGCCTCCGGCCCGGCCGCCTCGGTGACCGCCTCGGTCAGGTCGCGGACCAGCGGCACCACCGGGTTCCCGGCCTCCAGCGCCCGCCGGCCCAGGTCGCCGGGGTCGGACCGGCCGGCCTGGCAGGCGGCGGCGATGGCGGCCGCGGCCGCCTCGGGCACGACCCCGGCCGCGGCCGAGGCGGCGGCCAGGGCCCGCTCGGCGTCCAGCATGGCCTGGAGGAACGCGCGGTCGGTCAGCTCGGGGTCGGCCCGCGACCCGCCGAACAGCGGCCCGAGCAGCCCGCCGCCCTCAGATGGCAAGGAACGGGGTCTCCTGAGTGCCCTGCAGGCGGATGTCGAAGCGCAGCCCGTCCCCCTCGGCCACGGCCACCAGCCGGGCCCTCACTGAAGAATCCGGGATCGAGGCCAGCAGCGGGTCGGCGGCGTTGGCCTCGGCCTCGTCGGGGAAGTAGACGCGGGTCACCACCCGGTTGAGCAGGCCCCGGGCGAACACCGACACGTTCACGTGCGGGGCCTCCAGGCCGCCCTCGGCCGTGGGGAGCGGGCCCGGCTTGACCGTCCGGACCGCCCAGCGGCCGTCGGCGTCGGTCGGGCAGCGCCCGAACCCCCGGAACCCGCTCGAAACAGGCCCGCGGGGGTCGTCGGGGTGGGCGAACCGCCCCGCACCGTCGGCCTGCCAGGTCTCGACCAGGGCGTCGGGGACCGGCTCGCCGGCCCCGTCGGTCACCCGGCCGCCGAGCCAGACCGCCCCCGGGGTGCCCTCGGGGACCACGTCGGGGCCGTCGGGCCAGCAGAGCGCGACCGCGAAGAACGGGCCGATGGTCTGCGACGGCGTCTGCGGCAGGGTCACCGGTGGTCCTCCTCGTCCCCGAACGGCGTCGCCTCGCGGCCCTCCAGCACGATATCCCACCGGCACCGCCCGCGGTTGACGGCGTTGAGCCGCGAGATACGTTCTCGGCCGGACCCGGGACAAGGAGCAGCCTCGGGCGGCACCCAGCAGGTGAAGGTCGGTGTCATCCCGATCCTCGACGTGGCCCCATCTACCCGGGGAAGGAGAAGCCCCCCCGGCCTCGCCCGAGGGGGCGGCGGCGGCCTCGGGCAGCTAGCCTGCGGGCATGACCGCGTCCCGGCCCTCCAGCCGGCCACCGGTGGCCGCCGCCCCGCCCGGCTGGGGGGTCCTGGTCGTCGTGGTCGCCGTCGCCCTCAATCTCCGGCCGGCCATCGCCGCCGTGCCCCCGGTGCTGGACGCCATCCAGCGCGACCTCGGGCTGTCGGCCACCGCCGCCGGGCTGCTCACCGCCCTGCCGGTGGTCTGCATGGGGGCGTTCGCCCCGGCCGGGGCCGCCCTGGCCCGCCGGGTCGGGCAGGAGGCGGCCGTGGCCTTGGCCCTGACCCTGGTCGCGGCGGGCACGCTGGTCCGCGGCCTCGGCCCCTCGGCCGTGGCCCTGTACGGCGGGACGCTGGTCTCCGGGATCGGGATCGCCCTCGGCGGCGTCCTGCTCCCCCGGGTGGTGAAGGCCTGGTTCCCGAACCGGCCGGGCGCGGTCACCGGCCTGTACACCGCCGGCCTGGTCACCGGGGCGATGCTGGCCTCAGCGGCCACGGTCCCGCTCATGAACGCGCTCGGGGCCGGCTGGCCGGCCGCGATCGCCGCCTGGGGGCTGCCGGCGGCGGCCGCCCTGGCCGCCTGGGTGCCGGCGACCCGGCGGCTGCGGACCGCGGCCGGGCCGGCCCCGGGACCGGTTCGGCTCCCCTGGCGCAGCGGCGTGGCCTGGCGGGTCACGCTCTACATGGGCTCCCAGTCCCTGCTCTACTACGCCGCCCTGACCTGGCTGTCCCCGCTGTACCTGGCCGAGGGCTGGACGGCCGACCGGGCCGGGCTGCTGCTCGGGCTGTTCAGCTTCACCCAGATCTTCTCCGCCCTGGCGGTCCCCGCCCTGGCCGACCGCACCGGCGACCACCGGCCCTGGATCGCCCTGTGCGTTGGCGCGGCCACGGTCATGCTGGCCGCCATCGGGCTGGCCCCGACCGCCGCCCCCTGGGTGTGGGCGGCCGTGCTCGGCCTGGGCGTCGGCGGGATGTTCGCCCTGGCCCTGACCCTGCTGGTCAAGCTGGCCTCCTCCCCGGCCGCGGCCGCCCGCCTGTCCGGGATGGCCCTGCTGGTCGGGTACCTGCTCGCCGCCACCGGCCCGGTGCTGGCCGGCGCCCTGTACGACGCGGCCGGGTCCTACCGGGCCCCGTTCCTGGCCCTGGCCGGGATCGGCGTGGCCACCCTGGCTGTCGGCGTGTCGGTCCGCCCCTCGGCCAGGGTCTGACCCGCGGCCGACCGGCGGGTTACCATCCGGGCACGAGGAGGTCGGATCGTTGCGGACCCAGGTTGGAATCGTCGGCGCGGGACCGGCGGGGCTGTTGCTGTCGCACCTGCTGCACCTCGAGGGCGTCGAGTCGGTGGTGCTGGAGAGCCGCAGCCGCGAGGCCGTCGAGCAGACGATCCGGGCCGGCGTCCTGGAGCAGGGCACCGTCGACCTGCTCACCTCGGTCGGCGTCGGCGACCGGATGCAGCGTGAGGGCGCCGTCCACCACGGGATCGAGCTCCGCTTCGACGGGCGCGGCCACCGCATCGACTTCCCCAGCCTCACCGGCGGGCGGGCGATCATGCTGTACGCCCAGCACGAGGTCCTCAAGGACCTGATCAAGGCCCGGCTGGAGGCGGGCGGGGACATCCGGTTCGAGGCCCCCGCGGTCGGCCTGGACGACCTCGACAGCGACAGGCCCCGGGTCCGCTTCCAGCAGGACGGCCGCGACCAGGAGCTGGAGTGCGATGTCGTCGCCGGCTGCGACGGCTCCTGGGGGGTGTGCCTGCCGGCGATTCCGGCCGACCGGCGGACCGAGTACCACCGGGAGTACCCGTTCGGCTGGTTCGGGATCCTGGCCGAGGCGCCCCAGTCCTCCAAGGAGATCGTCTACACCTACCACGAGCGCGGCTTCGCCCTGGTCAGCACCCGCTCCCCAACCGTCCAGCGCCTGTACTTCCAGTGCGAGCCCGACGACGAGGTCGGCAACTGGCCGGACGAGCGGATCTGGGCGGAGCTGCGGGCCCGGCTGGAGACCAGGGACGGCTGGACGCTGGCCGAGGGCCCGATCTTCCAGAAGGGCGTCATCACCATGCGCAGCGTCGTCTGCCAGCCGATGCAGTACGGGCGGCTGTTCCTGGCCGGCGACGCCGCCCACATCGTCCCCGCGACCGGGGCCAAGGGCCTCAACCTCGCCGTCGCCGACGTCGTCGTGCTCGCCCGCGCCCTGGTCGAGCGGGACCGCTCCGGCCGCACCGACCTGCTCGACGCCTACTCCGACACCTGCCTGCGGCGGGTCTGGCGGGCCCAGCACTTCTCCTGGTGGATGACCTCGATGCTGCACCGGTTCCCGGGCGACGACCCGTTCCAGCACCAGCTCCAGCTGTCCCAGCTGCGATATGTGGCCAGCTCCCCGGCGGCCGCGGCCAGCCTGGCCGAGAACTACGTCGGCCTCCCCCTGGAGCGACCGTGAGCGGCTACGACCCCGAGCCGCCGGGCACCCACCCGCCGCTCGACCACCCCCCCTACCGCTCCACGGCGCTGCGGTTCCCGCGCCGCCCGCTGGTCCCCCTGCCCCACCGCCTGACCGAGGTCACCGGGCCGCTGCTCGGCGCCGAGCGGATCGGCGAGCACGACCACGACCTGACCGCCCAGCACGACGGCGAGCCGCTGGGCGAGCGGATCATCGTCACCGGCCGGGTCCTGGACGGCGACGGCCGCCCGGTCCCGGACACCCTGGTCGAGGTCTGGCAGGCCAACGCCGCCGGCCGCTACCGCCACGACGCCGACCGGCACCCGGCCCCGCTCGACCCCAACTTCAGTGGCGCCGGCCGCTGCCTGACCGGCGCAGACGGCGGCTTCCGGTTCGTCACCGTCAGGCCGGGCGCCTATCCCTGGAAGAACCACCCCAACGCCTGGCGGCCCGCCCACATCCACTTCTCGCTGTTCGGGCGGGCCTTCGCCCAGCGGTTGATCACCCAGATGTACTTCCCCGGCGACCCGCTGTTCGCCCACGACCCGATCCTTGGCTCGGTCCCCGAGCGGGCCCGGGAGCGGCTGGTGTCCCGCTTCGACCTGGACACCACCGTCCCTGAGTGGGCGCTCGGCTACCGCTGGGACATCGTGCTCCGCGGCCGCGAGGCCACACCCCTGGAGTAGAGGAGGGACCATGGGACTGCTCGATCCGTCGGTCTGGACCGGCAAGCTGTTCAGTGGCGGCTGGGTGGCGCCGGCCGGTGGCAAGCACACGGTGGTCGAGCCGGCCACCGGCGAGGAGCTGGGCCAGGTCGGCCTGGCCGACGCCGACGACGTGGCCAGGGCGACCGCCCAGGCCGCCGAGGCCCAGCCGGCGTGGGCGGCGGCCTCGTACGAGGAGCGGGCGCGGGTGCTCCGACAGGCCGGCGCCCTGTGGGAGCAGCACGCCGCCGACGTGCGCGACTGGCTGGTCCGCGAGGCCGGGTCGATCCCGCCCAAGGCGGACGTGGAGATCCACGGGGCGGCCAACGAGTGCTACGAGGCGGCCGCCCTCGCCTCCCACCCCTACGGGCGGCTGCTGCCGACCAGCGCCGAGCGGCTCAGCCTGTCCCGCCGCCTCCCGGCCGGGGTGGTCGGGGTGATCGCGCCGTTCAACTTCCCGCTCATTCTGGCCATCCGGTCGGTCGCCCCGGCGCTCGCCCTCGGCAACGCGGTGGCGTTCAAGCCCGACCCCCGCACCGCCGTCTGCGGCGGGCTGAGCCTGGCCCGGGTGTTCGAGGAGGCCGGGCTGCCCGAGGGCGTCCTCCACGTGCTGCCGGGCGGCCCCGAGGTCGGCGAGGCCCTGACCTGTGACCGGCACGTGCGGGTGATCTCGTTCACCGGCTCGACCCGGGTCGGCCGGGCCGTGGCCGAGCTCGGCGGCCGCCACCTCAAGCGCGTCCACCTGGAGATGGGCGGCAACTCGGCCCTGGTGGTCCTGGACGACGCCGACCTGGACCTGGCGGCCAGCGCCGGCGCCTGGGGCTCGTTCCTCCACCAGGGCCAGATCTGCATGACCACCGGCCGGCACCTGGTCCACGAGCGGGTCGCCGACGACTACGTGGCCCGGCTGGCCGCCAAGGCCGACCACCTCCCGGTCGGGAACCCGGCGGCCGAGCAGGTGGCGCTCGGCCCGGTGATCGACGAGGGCCAGCGCGACCGGATCCACGAGCTGGTCACGGCCAGCGTGGACGCCGGGGCCCGCCTGGCCGCTGGCGGCACCTACGACCGGCTGTTCTACCGGCCGACGGTGCTGGCCGAGGTGACCACCGACATGCCGGCCTACGCACAGGAGGTGTTCGGCCCGGTCGCCCCGGTCGCCACCTTCTCGACCCCCGAGGAGGCGGCCGAGCTGGCCGCGGGCAGCGAGTACGCCCTGTCGCTCGGCATCCTCAGCGGCGACGTGATGAAGGCCCTGGACCTGGCCGCCCGGATCCCGACCGGGATCGTCCACATCAACGACCAGACGGTCAACGACGAGGCCCACGCCCCCTTCGGCGGCCTGGCCGCCTCCGGCAACGGGGCCCGCCTCGGCGGGGCCGAGGCCAACATCGAGCTGTTCACCGAGACCCAGTGGGTGACCGTCCGGGGCCAGATCGCCCCGTACCCGTTCTGACCGGTGTCAGGTCGCGAAACGCCCTATGGCAGGTACTGCTGTTCCATCCTGGTCACCTGGCCCTGGGCCACGGTGATCCAGAAGGGGGGCGTCCCCGAGTTCGGGAAGTAGCTCGCGAGCTTCTCCAGGTCCACCGAGACGTTCTTGGTCGCGCTGCCGGTCTCCTGGGACGCCAGCACGTTCACGGTGATCGGGGCGCCGGCCTGCACCGGCAGGGTCCGCAGCCTGGGGTTGACATTGCGGATGTAGTAGTCGTTGGGCGGAGGGGACTCCTCGCCGTCCTCGGCCGCCGCCTTGGTCGCGGCGTCGCCCATGAAGAACTGGATCAGGTCGAAGGTGACGGTCCGCCCGCTCGCGTCGACGGTCTTGATGTAGACGGGGTGGCGGCCGTCGGCGAGCACGGCCGGTTCGGTGGTGGCCGTCCCGGCCGCGGTCGGGGTGGGCGCGGGCGCGGCCGTGGTGGCCGTGGCCCCACCTCCCGCGCCTGACTCTCCCGAGTCTCCCCCACAGCCGCTCAGGACGGCGACCAGGACCAGGGCGAAGAGAGAAGCAATCCGTCGACCCATGCTGCGCTCCTGTCCGGGGAGGGCTTGGCGCGCTGACGATTCCGGGTGGAGAGAGTACGCGGCGGCGCCGAGGTTGTCTTGTCGTAGCTTCTCCCTGCCAGGGGCAGACGAACAAGTCGGGCGTGCTCGGGCATTTCAGGCAACACGGCTCATCACGACGATCAGCGGATGGTGTCGATCGTCCGCTGACCGCCTGCCCGCCGGTGTGATACGAAACGGGGCATGGGCGCCAACTTCATCGACCCCGAGACGCTCCACCGGCCCTTCGGCTACACCCACGTGGTCGAGGTGACGGCCGGCCGGCCGGTCTACATCTCCGGGCAGGTCGCCCTCGACCGGGACGGCGAGCTGGTCGGGCCCGGCGACATCCGCGCCCAGGCTCGGCAGGTGCTCGAGAACCTCCAGGCCGCGCTCCAGGCGGTCGGGGCGAGCTTCGACCAGGTGGTCAAGCTCAACGTCTACCTCCTGGACATCACCCAGCTCCCCGCCATCCGCGAGATCCGCGACCAGTACGTCAACACCGCCCGGCCGCCGGCGAGCACGGCCGTCGAGGTCCGGCGCCTGGCCGTCGACGGCCTGCTGATCGAGGTCGAGGCGGTCGCCGTTCTCGGGGACAGGGATCCCCATCGCTGACGGCGCGGCCGACTGGCTGCTGACCAGCGACGAGCGGGGCAACACGGGGACCGGCATCGACAGCGAGCACGGCGACGGGCACGCCTGGACGACCGGCAACCAGGTCACGGTGCACGTCGACGGGGCGGCCTACTTCTCGCGGCTGCATCGGCTGCTCTCCAGCCTGGACGCCGGCGACTGGCTGTACCTGACCGACTGGCGCATCGACGCCACCCGCCAGCTGGACGGCCCGGGCACCGAGCTCGGCCCGCTCCTGACCGGGCTGGCCCGCAAGGGCGTCGGCATCCGCGGGCTCCTGTGGCGCTCCCACCCGGCGCTGGTCCACTTCAACCAGGACGCCAACCGGGTGCTCGGCACCATGGTCAACCGGGCCGGCGGGCAACTGGTGGCCGACCAGCGGGTGCGACGCTTCGGCAGTCACCACCAGAAGCTGCTGGTCGTCCACTGCCCGGACGAGCCCGGGCGCTGCATCGCGTTCGTGGGCGGCATCGACCTGTCCCGCGGCCGCCGCGACGACCAGGCGCATCTCGGGGACACCGACCCGGTCCGGATCGACCCCCGCTACGGGCGTCGGCCGCCCTGGCATGACATGCAGCTGGAGCTCCACGGACCGGCCGTGCTCGACGTCGACTTCACGTTCAGGGAGCGGTGGGAGGACCGCACCCCGACCGACCACCGCAACCCGCTGCGGGCGATGTGGCGGCGGGTCAGTCACGAGCCCAGGCGCCGGCAGCTGCTGATGCGCCGGCTGCCGCCACCCCGGGTCGGCTCCCACATCGTGCAGGTGCTGCGCACCTACCCGGCCCGGCACCGGGCGGTCCCGTTCGCGCCCGACGGCGAGCGCAGCATCGCCCGCGCCTACATGAAGGCGCTGGCCCGGGCCCGGTCGCTGGTCTACATCGAGGACCAGTACCTGTGGGGGACGCTGATCGCGGACCAGCTCGCGGCCGCCCTGCGCGCCTCCCCGGACCTTCGCATGGTCATCGTCGTCCCCCGCTACCCGGACCACGACGGGAAGATCTCCGGCCGGGCCGCCCGCGCCGCCCAGTGGCGGGCCATCAACAACCTGGTCACCGCCGGGGGGCCGCGGGTGGGGGTCTACGACCTCGAGAACGAGCAGGACACGCCGATCTACGTCCACGCCAAGGCGGTGATGATCGACGACGTGTGGGCGATGGTCGGCTCGGCCAACCTGAACCGGCGGTCCTGGACCCACGACTCGGAGGTCGCCTGCGCGGTCCTGGACGCCGAACGCGACCCCCGCCACCCGCTCGACCCGGGCGGCCTGGGCGACGGCGCCCGGGTGTTCGCTCGCGACCTGCGGCTCCGCCTGTGGCGCGAGCACCTCGGCCGCGCCCCCGGCGACGACGACCGCGACCTCCTCGACCCGGTGGCCGGCTTCGAGCTGTGGCGGGCCACGGCGGCCCGGCTCGAGGCCTGGCACGAGGGCGGCCGCCGCGGCCCCCGCCCACCCGGCCGGATCCGCCCCCACGTGGTCGAGCTGGCCCCGGCCCTCAAGGCCCGCTGGGCGCAGGCCCTGTACCGGGTCGCCATCGACCCCGACGGCCGTCCCCTGCCCTTGCGCCGCGGCCGCGACACCTCGCTCTAGCGGCGCCGGCTGCTTAGGCTCTCGGCCGAGACCCGGCCGAGGAGGCGCGATGAGCTTTGCGGAGACGATGGAGCAGGTGGCCAGGGCCGTCGAGGCCGTCGGGATCGTGACCCTGGTGCTGGGCCTGGTGCTCGCCCTGTTCCGGGCCGGGCGGACCCTGGCCGGCGGTCAGGGCGGGGAGGAGGCCTACCGCGTGGTCCGGACCGTCTTCGGCCGGAGCATCCTGCTGGGGCTCGAGTTCCTGGTCGCCGCCGACATCATCCGGACCGTGGCCGTCGACCCGTCCCTGGAGAATGTCGGCGTCCTGGGCATCATCGTGCTCATCAGGACGTTCCTGAGCTTCTCTCTCGAGGCAGAGATTGACGGCACCTGGCCCTGGCAGCGCGCCAGCAGGCCGCAAGGACGGGAGGAGACACGGCATGGACAGACGCAAGCAGTGGAGTGACCTCAGTCCCCGGCAGCAGCGCTCGGTCATCGCCGCCGGCGTGGTCCAGGTCCTGCTGGCGGCGGCGGCCCTGCTCGACCTGCGGCGACGGCCCGCCGAGGAGGTCAGAGGGAGCAAGAAGCTCTGGGCGGCGGCGACCATGGTCAACTTCGTCGGCCCGCTCGCCTACTTCCTGTTCGGCCGCCGCCCCTGACCGGTGTCGAGGTAGGTGTCGCCGAGGGCCTGGAGGTCGCCCCGGCGCAGGGGCCGCTCCCAGGCGAACGTCTTGTCCTTGACGTCCCAGGCGAGCAGGCCCTCCCGCGACACCCGCTCGGCCGTCCCGCGGCAGGGCCAGGGCCAGCCAGCGCGCGTCGTCCCAGGTCGCCATGGCCTATCGCCCCGGGACGGCGCCGCAGGTGAGGTTGGCGCCGGTGGCGGTCATGGCGCTGGCGTGGTCGGAGGCCAGGAACGCGGCCGCGCTGCCGATCTCGGCCAGGGTGGTCAGGCGGTTCAGCGAGGTGCTGCGCTGCATCCAGGCGACCAGGTCGGCGCGGGTCATGCCGTCGGTGGCGTCGGTGCCGTAGGCCGGGAACCGGTCGAGGGTCTGGTCCAGGGCCTCGGGGAGGCCGGTGGTCTGGAGCCAGACGACCCGCACGCCGTGGCGGCCCAGCTCGCAGGCCCACTGGCGGCACTGGCTCTCGATGGCGTCGAAGGCGACCCCGGTGCCGCCGACCTCGGGGATGGCCAGGCGGGCGGTGGTGGCGGTGACGGCCATGATCACCCCCGACCCCTGCCGGGTCATGTGGCGGGCGGCCGCCCTGGTGATCAGGAAGTGGGTCCGCAAGGCGACCTGGACCGGCCGGGTGAAGTCCTCCAGCGACATCTCCAGCAGCGGCAGCCCGTGCCGGTCGTCGCGGCCGGTGGCGTTGAAGGACACGTCGATCCCGCCGGCCCTGGCGGCGACGGCGTCGGCGTGGTCGTCCACCGACCGCTCGTCGAGCGCGTCGACCTGGGCGGTCTCGACCGCCCCGCCGGCCCGGGCGATCTCGGACGCCGCCTCGTCCAGGGTGGCCTGGGTGCGGCCGGCGAGGAACACCCTCGCCCCCTCCCGGGCGAAGGCGCCGGCGACGGCCCGGCCGACCGACCCGGCCCCGCCGTAGACCACGGCGTTCTTGTCCTTCAGCAGCATCGTCGCCTCCATCCTGTCGAGTTCGCGATCGACCACCCGCAGCATAGAGTCCTCCCATGACCGACCTGCCCACCGGGACCGTCACCTTCCTGTTCACCGACATCGAGGGCTCCACCGGTCTGCTCCAGGCGCTCGGCGACCGGTACCCGGCGGTCCTGGACGCGCACGCCGAGATCATCCGCCGGGCCGTCGCCGACGGCGGCGGGATCGAGGTCAGCACCCACGGCGACGCCTTCTTCGTCGTGTTCCGCAGTCCGGCCGGGGCCGTCCGGGCGGCCATCGCCGCCCAGCGGGGCCTGGCCGCCCACGACTGGGACCCCGGCCCCCCGGTGCGAGTCCGGATGGGGGTGCACACCGGGGAGGGAGTGCTGGGCGGGGACGACTACGCCGGCCTGGACGTGCACCGGGCGGCCCGGATCGCCGACGCCGCCCACGGCGGCCAGGTGCTGGTGTCCGACGCCACCCGGGGGCTGGTCCAGCACACCCTGCCCGCGGGCGCCGCCCTGCGCGACCTGGGCGAGCACCGCCTGCGCGGCCTCGGGGAACCCGAGCGCCTCCACCAGCTCGTCGCCGAGGACCTGGCGGCCGACTTCCCGCCTCCGCGGACGCTCGACGCCCGCCCGAACAACCTCCCCCTGCAGCTCACCTCGTTCGTGGGCCGCGAGGACGAGATCGCCGAGGTCGAGCGGCTGCTGGGCCAGACCCGCCTGCTGACGCTGACCGGGCCGGGGGGCTCGGGCAAGACCCGGCTCGCCCTCCAGGCCGCGGGCGAGCTGCTCACCCGGTTCCGGGACGGCTCCTGGTTCGTCGACCTCTCCCCGGTGGACGACCCGGCCCTGGTCCCGGCCGTGGTGGCCAACGCCCTCGGTGTCCCCGAGGACCCGGGACGGCCGATCCTTGACGGGGTCAAGGAGCACCTCCGCGACCGCGAGCTCCTCCAGGTCGTGGACAACTTCGAGCAGGTGGCGGAGGCCGCTCCCGTGCTCGAGGAGCTCCTCACCGCCGCCCCCAGGCTGCGGGCCCTGGTCACCTCCCGGATCGTGCTGTCGCTGCGGGGCGAGCAGGAGTACGTGGTCCCGGCCCTGGACAGGACCGAGGCGGTGCGGCTGTTCACCGAGCGGGCGGTGGCGGCCAGCCCCCGGTTCACCCTGACCGAGGAGAACGCCCGGGTGGTGGCCGAGATCACCGCCCGCCTGGACGGCCTCCCCCTGGCCATCGAGCTCGCCGCCACCCGCACCAAGGTGCTCACGCCGACCGAGATCCTGTCCCGGCTCCAGCGGCGCCTGTCGCTGCTGACCTCGGGCCCGCGGAGCCTGCCCGAGCGCCAGCGGACCCTGCGGGCCGCGATCGCCTGGAGCCACGACCTGCTGGACCCGGAGGAACGCCGCCTGTTCGCCCGGCTGTCGGTGTTCAGCGGCGGCTGGACCTTCGAGTCGGCCGAGGCGGTGTGCGACCCCGACGAGCTCGGCCTCGACGCCCTGGACGGGCTGACCTCGCTGGTCGACAAGTCGCTGATCCGCCGGAGCGAGCCGCCCGGGCGGCCGGCGCGGTTCTTGATGCTGGAGACGATCCGGGAGTTCGGGCTGGAGCAGCTCGAGGCCGGCGGCGACCTGGAGCTCGTCCAGCGGCGCCACGCCGAGCACTACCTCGGCCTGGCCGCCGAGGCCGAGGCCCACCTGACCACCGACGACCAGGGGGTGTGGCTGGACCGCTGCGAGGAGGAGCACGCCAACCTCCGGGCCGCCCTGCGCTGGGCCATCGACCGGGGCGACGCCGGCGCGGCCCAGGCCGCCGCCGGCGCCCTGTGGCGGTTCTGGCAGCAGCGCGGCCACCTGGCCGAGGGCCGCCGCTGGCTCGCCGAGACCCTGGCCATGCCGTCCGGGCAGGCCCCAACCGCCGCCAGGGCCAAGGCCCTGACCGGGGCGGGCGGGATCGCCTGGTGGAGCGACCAGGCGGCGGCGCGCGCCTTCTACGACGAGGCCCTGGCCATCGAGCGGGAGCTCGGCGACCCGGCCCGCCTGGCCGAGGCCCTCTACAACGAGGCCTTCGCCGTGGCCGCCGACCATGACCTGGACGGCGCGGCCCGCCTGCTGGACGAGAGCCTGGCCCTGTTCCGCCAGGTTGGGGACGAGCACGGGGTGGCCAGGGTGCTGGCCATGCGGGTCGTGCAGGACGCGACGGCCGGCGCCTGGGACCGGGTGGTCGCCGGGATGGAGGAGGTGGTGGCCATCTGGCGCCGGCTCGGTGACCGCCTCAGCCTGGCCTTCGGCCTGATCTGGCTGGCCTTCGCCCTCGGCCGGGCCGGCCGCCGGGACGACGCCCGGGCCACCGCCCTGGACGCGCTGGCCCTGTTCCGCGAGGCCGACAACGCCACCGGGATCGCGCTGGCCTTCCTCGACCTGGCGTTCCTGATGACCTGGGAGGGCCGCCACACCGACGCGGTCCGCCTGGCCGGGGTGGCCGAGCGGACCCGCGAGGAGGCCGGCGGCGGCCCCACCCCCGGCTTCGGCGGCATGCTCGAGGGCGACCCGGCAGCCGACGCCCGCGCCCACCTCACCGAGGACGCCGCCCGGCGGGCGTGGGAGCAGGGCCTGGCCATGACCGTCCCCGAGGCCGTCGCCCTGGTCACGGGCGATCGGGTCGGCTGACGGCGGTCGCCCTACACTGGCCGGCATGGGGCACGACGGCGTCCGTCACCTGGTCTGGGACTGGAACGGCACCTTGTTCGACGACCACGTGGCGGTGGTGGCGGCGATCAACGACGCGCTGGCGCTGGTGCGGCTGGGGCCGATCGACTCCGACTTCTTCCGCAGCCACTACACCCGGCCGGTGGAGCGGTTCTACGAGCAGGTGGCCGGCCGGCCGATCCAGCCGGGCGAGTGGCGGACCCTGGACGAGCGCTACCACCTGAGCTACGGCGCCTCGGTGGAGCGGCTCGAGCTGATGCCCGACGCCCTGGCGGCGCTGGCGGCGGCCGAGGCGGCCGGCCTCACCCAGTCGCTGCTGTCGATGTGGCGCCACGACGACCTGGTGGCGCTGGTCGAGCGGCTCGGCATCGGCCGGTTCTTCGTGCGGGTGGACGGGCTGCGGGTGCCGGGAGGCGGCGCCAAGACCGAGCACCTGGTCACCCACCTGGCCGCGCTGGAGGTCGAGGCGCCGGCGGTGCTGCTGGTCGGCGACAGCCTCGACGACCTGGCGGCGGCGCGGGCGGTCGGTGCCCGCTGCGTGCTGTACGACGGCGGGACCCACCACCGGCACGTGCTGGAGGCGACCGGCGTCCCGGTGGTCGGCAGCCTCACCGACGCCGTGGCCGCGGCGAGGTCAGCGTCTGGTAGGCGGCCAGGCAGCGCTCGGCGCAGGCCCGCCAGGTGAACCGCTGCGCAACCAGGTCGCGGGCGTTGGCGCCGAGCCGGGCGGCCAGGCGGCGGTCCGACACCAGCCGGGCCAGGCGGTCTCCGAGGACCTCGGTGTCACCCGGCGGGACCAGGAATCCGGTCTCGCCGTCCACCACCGTCTCGGCCAGGCCACCGATCCGGCTGGCCACCACCGGGGTGCCGCTGGCCATCGCCTCCAGCGCGACCAGGCCGAGCAGCTCGGAGACGGGCACGTCGCGGCCGTAGCAGGTGCGGTCGACCGACGGCAGGACCAGGACCGTGGCCCGGCGGTACAGCTCGGGCAGGGCGGCGTCGGGCACCGGGCCGAGGAAGGTCACGTCCCGGCCCTCAGCGAGCCGCCGCAGCAACGCCGGGTAGTCTCGCTCGGGCGGCCGGGGGTCGTGGCCGGCGCTGCCCGCGATCCGGAGCCCGGCCCCGGCCGGCAGGGCCCGCAGCAGCCGGTCGACGCCCTTGTGCGGGGTCAGGCGGCCGACGAAGAGGACCCCGTCGCGGTCGGCGCCGGGTTCGGGGGCGAATCTCCTGATGTCGGCGCCTCCGTAGATCACCTGGGTCCTGGCCGCCGGGGCGCCGAGCAGGCCGGCCGAGAACTCCGAGACGGCCAGGAACCGGTCGAACAGCCCGTGCACCAGCCCGCCCCAGGTCCGGCCGAGCAGCCCGTGGTCGGTGACCGCGGTGGCCGCGCCGAGGACGCGGGCCGTGACCGCCGACAGCCGCGTGGGTAGGCTCCTGAAGTGATGGGCGTGGACGACCTCGGCGCGGGTGAGCGCCGCCGGCAGCTGCGGGGCCACCGGCTGGGCGGGGTGGCCGTGCAGCCACGTCAGCGGCCGCAGCACCCGGACCCGCAGGCCGCCGTCGCCCCGCCAGCTGGCCGGCTGCCGGCCGAAGGTGACCAGCTCGCAGTCCACCTCCTCGGCCACGGCCCGGGCCAGCTCCAGCGGATAGCGCTCGCCACCGCCGTACAGCCCGTCCGGCCCGAACGCGCTCGGAGCCACGTGGATGACCCGCATCCTCACCGTCTCCCTGGTCACCCTCGGTGACCCCGGCCGCCTGACCGGCGGCTACCGCTACCACCGCCGCATGGCCGAGCTGGCCCCGGCCTGCGGGGCGGAGGTCCGGTTCGTCTCCTTCCCCGAGCGGCCGTTCCCCCTCCCCGCCCTGGCTGGCCCGGCGGTGCTCCGCCAAACCAGGGCCGCCGATGTGCTGGCGCTGGACAGCATCGCCGCCGCGTTCCTGGCCCCCTGGCTGCGCCGGCGGCCGGGGACGCCCCTGGCCGGCAGCCTCCACCAGCCGCCGGGCGGGATCGACCACGGGCCGCTGCGGCGGGGCGTCCAGGCCCCGCTGGACCGCCTGGCCTGGCGCCGGGCCCGGCTGCTCCTGGTGGCCAGCCAGGACCTCGGCGATGAGCTGGCCGGCCAAGGGTTCCCGCCCGAGCGGCTCCGGGTGGTCCCGCCGGGCCGCGACCTGCCCCCCGCCCCGGATGGGCCGCCGCCGGACCTGCGCCAGGGACGCCGGGCCGCCCTGCTGTCGGTCGGCAACTGGGTCGAGCGCAAGGGGTTCCTGGAGCTCCTGGAGGCACTGGCGCGGCTCCCGGACGGGCTGGCCACCCTGCACCTGGCCGGGGACGACCGCGCCGACCCGGCCTACGGCGCCCGGGTCAGGGAGCGGCTCGCCCGGCCCGACCTGACCGGGCGGGTGGTGGTCCACGGCCCTTTGCCCGCCGAGCGGGTGGCCGCCCTGTACCAGGCGGCCGACATCTTCGCCCTCCCCAGCCTGCGCGAGCCGTACGGGACCGTGTGGGGCGAGGCCATGGCCGCGGGGCTGCCGGTGGTCGGCTGGCGGGCCGGCAACCTCCCCCACCTGGCCACGGACGGCCGCGAGGGGCTACTGGCCGCCCCCGGCGACGTGGCCGCCCTCAGCGCCGCCCTGGCCCGCCTGGCGACCGACGAGGAGCTGCGGCGGCGGATGGCCGCGGCCGCCGAGTCGCGGGCCGCGACCCGGCCGACCTGGGCCGAGTCGGCGGCCCTGTTCTTCGGCGCCCTCCGCGAGGCCGCCGCAGCCGGTCAGGTCACCGGTCCGGCGTAGCCGCCGAAGTCCGAGTCCGTCTCCCACACCCGCACCGCCAACGTGTCGCCGCCAGCCTGCCGGAGCGCCGGGACCAGCTCCTGGTGGGCCCAGCGTGCCAGGACCTCGACGGTCACGGCCTCGGCCTCGGGCGGGCGGATCTCCTCCAGGTCCTTCCCGTCGATCCGGTCCGCGATTCCCCGCAGGGCGGCCCGGAGCGCGTCCAGGTCGCATACCATCCCCCGCTCGTCCAGGTCCCGCCGCCCGACGACGACGTCGAACCGGTAGTCGTGGGCGTGCAGCTCTCCCTCGGGCCCCTCGACCGGCATCTGATGCAGCGCCCGCACGGTGACGCTGGAGCCCACCTCGTACCCGGCAGTCATCGACCTCTCCCCGATCGCGGTGTCCTCACCCGTACCGGAGGGCGGCGTGGATGAGGCCGTCGTCCTTCCGGTCCGCGCAAGCGTAGGCCTCGGCCGCCTGCTCGAACGCGAACCCGTGGGTGGCCAGCGCCGCCAGCGGCAGCTCGCGGGTCAGCCGCCAGGCCAGCTCGGCCCGGCGGCGGCGGTCCCACCTGGCCGTGAGGGCGGCCGGGAGGGTGGAGACCTGGGTGCTGCGCAAGGCCAGCCGCCGGCGATGGAAGTCGGCCCCCAGGGGCAGGGGGACCGGCTTGGTGCCGTACCAGGAGCAGACCAGGGCCGTGCCCTCATGGGCCAGCAGCCCCAGGGAGGCGGCCAGCGCCCGCGGGCTGCCGCTGGACTCGACCACCAGGTCGGCGCCCCGGCCCCCGGTCTGGGCGGCCACGGCCTCGCCGACCTCGTCCGGGCCGACCGCCCGGACCCCGAACGCCTGGGCGGCGGCCCGCCGGGCCGGCTCCGGCTCCGACCCGAGCACCACCGCCCCGGTCCGGCTGAGCAGGGCGGCCACCAGGATGCCGACCGCTCCCAGGCCCACCACCACCGCCGTCTCCCCCAGGCGGGGCGCGCCGTCCAGGCTGACCTGGACCGCCGTCTCCACCAGGGGATAGAGGGTGGCGGCGCGCGGGTCCAGGTCGTCGACGGCGACGGCGTCGCCGGCGTCGGCCACGAACCGGTCCTGGTGCGGGTGGAAGGCGAAGACCCGCTGCCCCTCCCGGAACGGTCCGGCCGGCCGGACGACGCGGCCGACCGCGCTGTAGCCGTAGCGGAACGGGTAGGCGAAGGTCCCGGCCAGGGCGCCGAGGGTCTCGTCCAGGGGCAGGCCGGGGTCGACCTCGCCCCGGTAGGCGAGGAGCTCGGTCCCGCTCGAGATCCCGGACCACTCGGTGGCCACCAGGACGTGGCCCTCGGGCGGGTCGGGGAGGTCGACCTCCCGCAGCTCGACCCGCCGGGGGGCCACGAAGGTGACCGCACGGGCCTTCATGGGCAGCCGCCTACCCCCTGCCAA
>Ga0081538_10001441_pt1 | contig 24455 bp, 22 predicted proteins | sample TabmetS5T2R1_FD_71022 | JGI IMG/M metagenome (GOLD analysis project Ga0081538, IMG submission 71022) | Tabebuia heterophylla rhizosphere microbial communities from the University of Puerto Rico - S5T2R1 | ecosystem: Host-associated > Plants > Roots > Rhizosphere ... | reverse complement strand
CGGCCAGGTCGGCCGGAAAGACGAACATCTTGCTCGGAATGCAGCCAACGTTGAGGCAGGTCCCACCGAAGGTGCCGAGCTCCACCAAGGCGACATTGAGGCGGTCAAACCTCTCGTCGATGATCGAGTTTCCGGACCCGGTGCCGATGATGCAAAGGTCGAAGTGCCGCACGTCGCCATCGTGCCAGCAGGCACCTAGCGTTACTCCTCGGTAGCGCTTGCCGGGTACCGGAAAATGGCGACACCATAAGGCGGTGGGTGGCACAAGCCTCGGCGGCAGGCTGAGCCGTCATCGTCGGAACCGAATTTCTTACCTCGCTTTAGTACGGCGTTCTAGCAGCTACACCATGCATGCCTGGTACACCCGGGTGGCCGCGTTAATGATCATCGCCGGGCTCTCGGTCGGCAGTCGTAGCGCTCCGCTGGTGATTGCGTTGTGTCTGCTTGCTTCGATCGGCAGCTTTTTGCTGTGGATGAACGAGCGGCATCTTCGAAACGGGACCCAGCCACGCTTTTGGCTGTCCCAGGTCTGCCTCCGAAACGTGATCAAGACCGATGGTCGGCATCGACTGAACTTTGGTTCCTACTTCGAAATTCCCGAGGCCTTTGTGCTCATTGCGATCCCGTCCTGGATAGTGACTGAGGATCCGCTGTGGGCCCGGCTCAGCATGTTGGCCGCAGGCACAGTGTTCTTGATCACTACGTCCTTACTGATCTTCAACGACCACGCCTGGTTCAATCCCGAGGAGTCGGATCCCCCGGCCTGGCATGAGATCTTCCGATTACTGGCCGGCCCGATTACAGCACTGCCGGTCTGTGTGATCGCACTGCCCGCCGATTGGGGACCAGACGGTTGGCTTGCAGCGTTGGCAATCTGCTTGATGCCGCTCGCCGTTGTGGGTTCCCGAATCTCGGATACTGACTTGATCATGCAAACCCTGCCGGGATTAGTACAGGAGGAGTCTCACGCCGGACGTGACCTGGTGATCAGCGAAACGCACGGTGCGCTCTCGACCAATTTGCGGCTGATTGAGCAGCAGGCGCGGGAGATTCGTGATCTTGCTCCCAAACTGTACGAACTGGCAGTCTCCGCCAATAGTCGGCTGCGAGAGACGCTGACCCTTGCACAACTCGGCCGTGACAGCTCGACGAACCTGCAAAATCTCGAGGCTCCGGTGCTTACGTTGGCACGGGCCGTCGGAGCCAAGGCGGCCGTGCACGTCGGCGTAGCTGAGCTGTCCGCAGGTGATCGCGATTTGGCCCGGCTAGTCCTCAATGACTTGGTCGGCAACGCGTTGAACGCCGGAGCGGGTGACATCCAGGTTGCCGTCGCACCCGACGATGGTCGGGTCGCCATCTCAGTGACTGACGATGCTCCACCGATGGCTGATGGAGTATGGAAGACTCCTGGAACGAGTTCGGCATGGCTGGAGGCTCGTCTAGCAGACCTCTCCGGATCCCTGAGCTCAGAACAGAACGGCACTACGAAAACCGTCACTGCTCGTTGGGTGCCTGAAATGAGTGATCAAGTCCGCGGATGATCAAGATGCAGAGTTGATCAAGGGTGTGGAGGTATGGCAGTGACCCAGGTGGCGTGCTGTTGGTTGATGACGTACCAGGTGAGCGAGCGAACTTCGAGCAGGTGTTCGGACGTGATCTCAGGGTCGCGACGACAATCGATCAACTGAATGAGCACCTACGCCGGGGCTGCAACTGGGACCTGGCGTTCGTGGACTTCAATCTGAGCTCTCAAACCAGTACCGGGCTGACTGCTCTGCTCCGGCTGCACCATGAGCGTCCAGAGACTCAGATCGTCACCTATAGCCAGTTCACCGAAAGCGGTCGCACTCTGTACGCGGCAGCGGCACATCACTGGTTCAAGGCATCGGCGTTGATGGACAAGACCAAGAACGACCCGGGCACGCTCGTGCGCTATCGGGAATCGATCTGCAAGGGCATCAACCCGACGCCTACGCCATGGCAGCGCAGGCTGCAATGGGCGCCGCTCATCGACAGCCTGTTGGCGGATGCTTCCTGGGTGCGCATTTGGCGGGCCCTTCGCGAGGCTGCCGGTGACATGGCGCTGGTAGCTGAAATGTTGCATGTCGAGGCGAGCAGCTTGCGAGGGTTTAAAGATCGCGCCACCGAAGCGGCGATCCAGTTCAATGAGAAGTTTCACGACATCCCACATCCGGGACGTACCCGTAACAAGAAGGGCATTCTGGCTGCCTTCGCTGCCGAGCATCGCCATTTTCTGACCGCCCCGGATCTCTCAACGGTGATGTCACCTGGCACTCGGCGAAGGTGCTGACGACTTAGACCGGCCGCCCGCCAGATCCGTCCTACTTCTTCGCTGCCCGCTATTTCGCCTGGCGCGGTCGCGGGATGGCGAGGTAGTGCTGGCGTTCTGCAGGTTCGAAGTGCTCGATGGCATACCGCAGCGCCGTACGCGGCATAACTGATGCGTGTTGATCAAGGAAACGACGCAGTTCATCGCGATCGACGCGCTTGCCCGCCTCCCGCAGTGACCAGCCGACGGCCTTGTGAATCAGGTCATGGCGATCGGACAGCAAGATCTCGGCCAGGCGGTAGAGGTCGGAGGTTTCACGGCGACGAAGGAAATGCTGGCTGCTCACCATGGCAATCCGGCGGTCCCACAGTAGGTCAGACCGCGCCAGTTCGTAGAGCGGAGAACGGTCGCGATCGAGCAGATAGCCACCAACGATCCAGCCGCAGCTGACATCGACCAGGTCCCAGTTGTTCACGTACTTGGTGTTGTTGAAATACGTCTCATAGATCAACTGCAATTCGCCAGTGTTGCCTGATGTGTTGCCTGATTTTCTCGTACTCTTCTTCGCCCGCTCGGTCATCACGACGAGTGCGATGAGCCGATGCTCATGGATCGGGCTGCGCAGCATCGGCAGCCATTGATCAGGTTCGAAGGCCGATGCAAAGTACGGCTTGGCCAACTGACGGATGTCGCTGAGTTTGAGACCAAGGAAGGTATCCCCTTCTCCATAGCTACCCGGGGAGACCTTGAAATAGCTTGCTAGCACCCGGGCATTTTCTGGAGTGGCGGCAGCTTCCATGGCACGTACCAGGTCATCCACGATCGCCACAATGCCACGCGGCACTGACGCTTTCGGCTTCTGGATCCGGCACTCCGCATCAGCCACTTGCACTCAACAGCAGGCACATCTGATGCGGAGTGCCAGTGACTGATGCGGAGTTGATCAGATGCCGGCGTAGGAGTGCAGGCCGGAGACCAGCAGATTGATCCCGATGAAGTTGAACCAGAACGAGGCGAGGCCAATGATCGCGATCACAGCAGCTCTGGTGCCGCGCCACCCGGCTGTAGACCGGGCGTGCAGATAGCAGGCGTAAATCACCCAGGTCACTAGCGCCCAGGTTTCCTTAGGATCCCAGCCCCAGTACCGTCCCCAGGCGTACTCGGCCCAAATCGCGCCCGCCACGACAGTGAAGGTCCAGAGCGGGAACGCGAAAGCCAGGAATCGATACGCGATTAAGTCGATCTTGCGGGAGTTCGGAAGCCGTTCCAGGTAGCCGCGCACGGTGCCACGGTCCTCAGCACGCTTCTTGATCAAGTAGAGGATGGACATTACGCCGCCCACATTGAATGCGGCCCCTGAGATAGCCGCGGCCACAATGTGGATCAAAAACCAGACCGAGTGCAATGCCGGAACAAGTGGCGCCACTGCGACGTAGAAGACCGTCACCGCAAGCCCGTTGCCAACGGCGGCCAGCAGGGTTACCGGCAGACCGAGCCAGCGGGCACCGGTACGCCAGAGCATGATCAAGTACGCGCCAACGACAAAGACCGTCGCCGTAATAGTGAACTCGAACATGTTGCCCCAGGGCGCCCGGTCGGCGGCGAGTGCCCGCATTAGGACACCGGCAACGCTGAGCAGGAAACCGATGATCGTGAGCGCAACGCCCATCCGGCCGAACTGCTCAACTCGGTGGCTGGCGGCGGGTGAGTCTTCCAGGTCGGCGTCATTGCGCCCTTCCACGGGCTCAGGGAGTATTGGGGAGGGCTCGGGGCGCATGTTGGAGGGCTCAGCACGCATCTCCTCGGCCGAAACATTGACGAGCTCCGGCTGGGACTTTCCGGCCACATTGACCCGACGCGCAGCAGCACACTCGGCAGCATGAGCGAACATTGCGAGCGCATAAACGACTACTGAACTCACCAGAGCGACATTGGAGTAGTACTCGTATCTCACGTCGCGCTCACCTTCTCCGGCCGGCGGGACAGCTCCGCAGCCAGCTCTGCCACATCATCGGTTAGACCGGCTCGGGCGTCAGCACGGTCCAGGCCGCCGGCCTCCAACACCCTATGGCCAGCTTCACCGTCTCGGACCCGGATCCATACCCGGCGCGGACGTACGAACAACGACAGGCACAGGCCAGCAACGGCAAAACCCAGTGCAATAAGGGAAATCAGTACGCCAGGTGTATCCCCGATCTGGAGCTTGACCCAGCGCACCCAACCATCGAGCTGGATCGAGCCTTGACCGTCCGGCAGATTCACCCCGTCTCCGACCGTGAGGGCAATACGTACCGGCTGCCCGTCACTTTGCTTGAGCTGGCTGAGGCCGGTGGTGTCCAGGGAGTAGACGTTTTCTGGCTTACCGGTTTCCACTTTCGGAGGCCCGTACCAAACGTTGGTGAATAGTGCCGGGTTGAGGGCGTCGGGGAAGATCGACTGGGGTCCTTGATCATTGAGCACTGCTGTTGGGAAGAAGTAGGCCTCAAAAGCCAGCCGCTGCGGCCGGGCGTCCGGAGCCTTGATCGCACCCAGCGAGGTGAAATTGCTGTCCTGCGGGAGCATTACGACTGGACCAGAGAAGGCGACGTTGCCTTCAGCATCCTTGACTGTCACCTTGGGCGCATAGCCGTGGCCTATGAGATGCACCGTAGTGCCGTCGATCTGCAGTGGCTTGTTGACCTCAAGAACCTCCTGGCGAGGTGGAGCGCCCGGCCCGTCGGTTACCTCAACATTTGCCCGAAACAAACGAGCCGCTCCGCGCTGCACAGGGCCGGTCTCGAACCTCACGTCGAAGTTCTTGAGCGTTACGCTGAACGGTGCCAGATCGGCCTCGGTGAAGCGGGCGCCGGCCGAGAAATCGTCGTACTGAGTCAGATTGTTGGAGAAACCCTGGCCAACGATCACCACGCTGGTGCCACGGAATCCGAAGAGCACGCCGATCGCTATCCCGATAAGCACGAAAACCAAGCTGATGTGGAACACCAGGTTGCCCGCCTCGCGCAAGTAGCCGCGCTCCGCCGCGACGCTGTCGCTGTAGACGTCGACCCGGTAGTGACCTCGGCGCAGCGCGACGGCTGCCCGATCAAGAACCTCATGATCACTGTCTGAGATCTCGGCCCGGGCGTACGCGGGCAGTCGGGTGAGATTACGCGGTGTCTTGGGCGGCCGGGCACGCAGCGCCTTGGCGTAGACGCCAACCCGCGGCACGATGCAGCCGATCAGAGAGACGAACAGCAGAAGATAGATCGCAGAAAACCACGGTGAGCTGTAGACATCAAACAGGCCGATCTTGTCGTAAATCGGTCCGAGCGTGGGATGTTCGTTAATGAAGTCGCTGACTCGGACTGGTGAAACCCTGCGCTGCGGTACCAGCGAGCCCGGAATTGCGGCTAGCGCGAGTGCGAACAACAAGATCAGCGCGGTACGCATCGAGGTGAGCTGGGTCCACAGGTAGCGCAGCCCGCCGGGCCATCCCAGCCGGGGAAGTTCGACTCTTGGAGTGGGACCGCGGGATTCGGCGGCCGACTCGCGAGTCTTGATCGCGGTCATGTCACATCCCCATCACTCGAAGCCCCACAACTTAAATCACCGTCTCAAAGCTGACTGCCCACTGTCGCATGATCGCAGTCAGCCTGTCCCAAGCTCCGGTTATCAGCAGCAAACCCACAACGATCATGAACACACCACCGATCCGCATGATCAACTGCTGCCGCTCCCTGAGAAACGCTATGGTTCGGGCCATCTTGGCGTAGGCAAGTCCAGCGATCAAGAACGGGATACCGAGCCCAAGAGCGTAGGCAAAGCCAAGCAGCGCACCCCGAGCAGCAGTACCTTCGTTGAAGCCAAGATTGACTACCACCCCAAGGGTCGGTGACAGGCAAGGTGTCCAGCCGAGTGCAAAAACGACACCGACCAGCGGTGCCGCAGCAACCCCGACTGCGGGGATCCAATGTATCCGTAGATCACGTTGCCCAATCCGCAGTACGCCTGCAAAGATCAGACCGAGCACGATGATCAGTACACCGAGCACCCGAGTGATCACATCGCGATACTCCACCAGCAGCTGCCCAGCAGAGCCGGCGACGACACCCGTGACGACGAAGACCACCGCAAATCCGAGCACGAAGAGCGACGCGCCGGCGAACATCCGGCCACGATGTGGTGATCCCTCCACGACCTCCGCGGCTCCCAAACCAGTCGCATAAGAAAGATATCCGGGCAGCAGCGGCACTACGCAGGGAGAGAAGAACGAGATCAGTCCAGCCAGCAAAGCAACCGGAAGCGCCAGCGCCATGGAGCCACCAACCGTAGTCTCGGCCCAGGTCCCAATGTCGACAGGAGTCATCTATTGACCGTTCGCCACGTCATTGATCATGTCCACTAGCGTGATCTTGGAGACCTCGCTCAGGATTCGGACGGCCAGCCGACCCTGCCGGTCGATGATCATGGTCGACGGGATTGCGCTCGGCGGCAGCTGGCCGGCAAAGGCCAGCAGCGCCTTTCCATTGGGGTCGTAGATGCTGGGATAGGTGATCTTGAAGCTCCGAACGAACGCCTCAGCCGGTGCCGGGTCATAGTCCTTGCTAGTGATTCCAATGAATTGGGCAACGTTCTTGGTTTCGGCACTCGCGGCCTGGAGATCCGGCGCCTCCTTGCGGCACGGCGGGCACCAGGAGCCCCAGACGTTGATTACGACGACCTTGCCGCGATAGTCCTGGGTCGAGATTGTCTTATTGCTGCCTAGAGCTGGGCCGGTTACGGCCGGCAGCTCCTTGCGCTCCTCGGGTGGGATTTGGGTCAGATTACGCGGCACAGTCGGATAGCCCACCTGGCCAGCGCTGCGGGTCGGCTCATCTGCTCCGGATCGAGCGCAAGCCGCGAGCATCACAATGGCCGCAAGACCTGCGCCTATCCGGAGTGCACTACGCCGCAGCATCAGGCTCCTGCAACAAACTTCTTGGTCTGGTGCGGGCGCAGCAGCTCCGCAGCCGGCTCGGAGTAGCTGACCGAGGTGACATGAGCATCGATAAAGGTGAATGTCGTAACGCTGGCCAGCGTGCACTGACGTTTCCGCGGGTCATGAACCATTCGGCGGCCCTCGGCGTGGATTCGTGCAACCCAGATCGGCAGTTGATGAGTGACTATAACGGCCTCGTGGCCGAGAGCGGCATCAGCAGCGTCTCTCATCGCTGGGCGCACTCTGGCCAAGACATCGGCATAAGCCTCGCCCCAACTCGGCCGGATCGGGTTGCGGAAGTAGAGCCAGTTTCGTGGACGACGCAGTGCGCCATCAAACGAAAGTCGAAGTCCCTCGAGATAGTTGGCCGCTTCGATCAGCCGCGCGTCGATGGCTATCGGGAGACCGAGCGCATCGGCAACCGGCGCCGCCGTCTCCTGGGCACGCTCCAGCGGCGAGCTCCTGATATGTACCACGTCGCGGTCCCGGAAGTGGTCTGCGACCCGCTCTGCCATCTCCCGGCCAAGCTCGGATAGGTGATAGTCGGGCAGGCGCCCGTAGAGCAGTCCCGCCGGGTTGTCCACCTCTCCGTGCCGTACGAGGTGCACGATTGTTCGGTTCTGACCCATGCTGGACCTCGCTTACCTACCCCGCACCGGCCGACGGAACACTCGCGGCGGCGGCCGCCGCAGCTGGTAGCGCTTCGACGATCCGATTTAACGCTCTATCATCGTGCGCCGCCGACAGAAACCAAGCTTCGTAAACGCTCGGCGGCAAGTAGACGCCGGACCCGAGCATGGCGTGGAAGAACGCAGCGTACGCGCCGGTGGACTGCCGCGTCGCGGTCGCGTAATCCGGCACTGCCGTCACGTCCTCGGTCACGAAGAAAACGCTAAACAAGTTCCCTGCATTTTGAATGACATAAGGGACTCCAGCCGCCTCAAGCGCAGCCGCCACCTCAGCCCGCAGACTTGCCGAGTCACGGTCAATCTGCTCATACACCTGCGAGGTCGCGAGCCGCAATGTCGTCAGGCCGGCGGCCGTCGCAACGGGATTTCCTGACAGGGTGCCAGCCTGGTAGACGCCGCCCACCGGTGCCAAGTTCTCCATAAGCCCGGCCCGTCCGCCGAAGGCCGCTGCCGGGAAGCCGCCACCCATGACCTTTCCGAACGTCATGAGGTCCGGTCGCACTCCATCAAGCCCAAACTGTCCGGATCTGCTCACCCGGAAACCCGTCATCACCTCATCAGAGATGAACAAGGCACCATGCTGGTGCGCGATTGCGGCCAGAAACGCATTGAAACCGATGCCGTCCTCAGTCCCCGGAGGGACGACTCCCATGTTTCCCGGCGCGGCTTCGGTGATTACAGCTGCTATCTGATTCCCGAAGTTGGCGAAGGCCTCACGGACCGCGCGCCGGTCGTTGTAGCCGAGTACCACAGTGTCGAGGGTGGTGCCTTCCGTCACTCCTGGAGTACCCGGTATCGACAGGGTCGCCACTCCGGAGCCGGCCGCGGCCAGCAGCGCATCCACATGTCCGTGGTAACACCCGGCAAACTTGATGATCTTGTTCCGGCCGGTGACACCGCGGGCCAAACGCAGCACAGACATAGTGGCTTCGGTGCCGGAATTGACCAGGCGAACCTGCTCAACCGGCATCCGATCGATAATTTCCGCGGCAAGATCAACTTCGGCCAGCGTCGGAGCACCGTACGAGGTGCCGCGCCGGGCCGCGTTCGCGACTGCGCCGATGACCTCAGGGTGCGCGTGGCCGAGCAGCATGGGGCCCCAGGAGCACACCAGGTCGACGAGTTCGTTGCCGTCGATGTCGTAGAGGTACGGACCGCTGGCGCTGGCGATGAATCGCGGCGTACCGCCGACAGATCGAAATGCCCGGACTGGTGAGTTCACACCACCCGGGGTCACAGTCTGCGCCCGCTCGAAGGCAGCCTCGCTGCGTACGGTGCTCGCAGCCGGTCGGACAGTCATTTCTATCTGCGCCCTGAACCCGTCGGACCGCCCGACGAAGGAGGGCTTGGTTCGACGGAACCAATAAGGCGCGAGCGCTTGCGCTCTCCATGCTCTTTGTCGCGAAGCGACTGAGCCCACTCGAGCGCCCAGTAGCTCAAGATCACATCGGCCCCGGCGCGCCGGATGGAAGTAAGTGCCTCGTTGATCGCCGCAGCCCTATTGATCCAGCCGTTGGCCGCCGCAGCCTCGACCATGGCGTACTCCCCCGACACGTTGTACGCCGCTACCGGCACGTCCACAGCCTCCCGGACAGCACGTACCACATCCAGGTAGCCGAGCGCCGGCTTAACCATGACGACATCGGCACCCTGCTCGATATCGAGTGCCACCTCGCGAAGTGCCTCACGGACATTTGCCGGGTCCTGCTGGTATGTCCTGCGATTGCCGCGGAGCGAGGATGCCACGGCCTCGCGGAAGGGGCCATAGAACGCCGACGCATACTTCGCGGAGTAGGCCAGGATTGCGACATCGGAGGCTCCCGATGCATCCAGCGCTTCTCGGATTGCACCGACCTGGCCGTCCATCATGCCGCTAGGCCCGACCATATGGACACCAGCCTCGGCATGCAGCACCGCCATCTGCGCGTAAATCTCGATCGTCGCATCGTTGTCGACGGCGCCGGACGGCGTGAGCACGCCACAGTGCCCGTGATCTGTGAACTCATCCAGGCAGACGTCGGACATGACTAGGCACTCGTCGCCCACTTCCTGACGCACCGCTCGAATCGCGGCGGTCAAGATGCCAGCCGGGTCCACCGCCGCAGAACCCTGGGCATCCTTATGCTCAGGCACGCCGAAGAGCATGACGCCTGCCAGGCCAGCGTCTGCGGCCTCGACCGCCGCCTTGCGGAGAGTGTCGAGGGTGTGCTGCACTACGCCGGGCATGGAGCTGATTGGACGAGGTTCCTGCAACCCTTCTGCCACGAACAGTGGCAAGATCAATTGGCGTGGTTCCAGGCTGGCTTCGGCCACCATGGCCCGCATCGACGCGGTGGTGCGTAGCCGTCTCGGCCGGTGCTTCATTGCGGGCTGAGCTTGTCGAAGCTCGACATCTGGCCCTTCGACAGGCTCAGGGCACATTGGAGTTCTCCATCAGGCCTTGCGGCGGGTATTCGGGCGGCGTTGAGACGGCTTGATGACCGGCTCCCCTGCCTCCAGGAGCGCATCTCGCCGCTGCGCGGCAAAGCTGGCCAGGGCGTCCGCAAGATCAACCACCGACGGCTTGGCAGCGATGACGTCGACCCGTAGCCCATGCTCCTCACACGTTCGGGCCGTCGCCGGACCGATGACCGCGATGATCGTCGAGGAATGTGGCTTGCCGGCGATACCCACGAGGTTCCGCACCGTCGATGAGGAGGTGAACACCACCGCGTCGAACTTGCCGCTCTTGATCGCCTCACGTACTGGCGCAGGCGGTGGAGTGGCTCGTACCGTCCGGTACGCGGTGACGTCCTCGACCTCCCAACCCAAGTTCCGCAGGCCCTCGGCAAGAGTCTCGGTGGCAATGTCGGCACGCGGCAGGAAGACCCGATTGATCGGGTCCAGTACGTCGTCGTACGGCGGGAACTCCGCCGCCAGACCGGCGGCTGACTGCTCGCCCTCGGGCACCAAATCGGGCTCGATTCCCCAAGCCTGCAAGGAAGTTGAGGTCACTTCACCGACAGCGGCAACCTTCAGACCGGAGAAGGCTCGAGCATCCAGGCCGTACTCTTCAAACTTCTCGCGTACCGCCCTGACGGCATTGACCGAGGTAAAGGCCACCCACTCGTATCGGCCCTCGACCAACCCACGGATCGCCTTGTCCATCTGTAGCGGGCTGCGAGGCGGCTCGACCGAGATGGTCGGCACCTCTTCACTGTGTGCACCGTAGGTGCGCAGCCGGGCGACCATCGGCGCCGCCTGGTCCTTGGTACGAGGTACCAGCACTCGCCAGCCGAAGAGCGGCTTGGTCTCATACCAGCTCAACTCGTGGCGCTGTTCCGCCGCAGCTCCGATGATGACGTGGACTGGGTCGGAAGCAGGCGCCCGAACCGACCTGACCGCGGCCGCCAGCCCATCCAAGTTCGTCGTCAGGGTGATCTGTTCGGTGCTGCCGCCGTGCAACGTGACGACCACATGATCATCTCCCGGCCGACCGGCGGCCTTGGCTGCCTCAACCAGACTGCCAACCATCGAGACCACCGTGCTGACCACGATCGTGGCGGCTGCGCCCCACTGGCTGGTTCCGTTCTTATTGAACTTGCCATCGGTGACGGAGGCGAACTGCACACCTCCAGCATGGATTAGGTCGATGCCGGCGTACTCCGGAACAGCGGTCAGACTGGAAACCCCGGGCACGACCTCGAAGTCGATGCCACCGCGTACGCATGCCGCCGCCTCGTCGGCCACGGCATTGTCCAGGAACGGATCACCGGCGACGAGCCGCACGACTCGGCAACCCGTCGAGGCCTGCTTGAGGACGATCTTGGCACGCGCTGAAGGGCTCAACGGCTTCCGTGCTTCGGTCAATCCAAGGGTGATGACCTCAGCATCGTTGGCGAGGGTGATGGCGGGATGCTCTAGAAGTTCTCGCTGCCGATCGTTGTCCAAGATCACAGAACTGGCATCGGCCAGGGCGGCTATGGCACCAAGTGTCAGTAGATCAGGGTCACCAGGTCCGGTACCGACAAAAATCACCCGACCCTTGGCAACAGGTGCGGTGGGAGTGGCTGAGGGGGAGGTCCGGGGCTTACGAGCCGAGGATGTGCTCACTGACTTCTCTCGCGTTCTGTTGTCTCAGCTCGGCCGCCTTGCCCACCGAGCTTTAGGTTGTTCAGACGTTTAGCTCCCGCAACTTCGCCAGTACTTCACCAGCTTGCGCAGCCCCAAACTGCTGCGGATCAGTCGATGATCCGTGCGCCTCCAGCCGTAGCACTGGGCCTGCTTTGGTGGGTTCTGACAAGTTGCTCAGTAACGTTCTCCCAATTACCGCCGTCAGAGTCAAATCGAGACTTGTACCACGGACCTCGGTCACAGCCGCATGGGCCCCCACCGGTGCCGTACATCCGGCCTCGAGTGTGGCGAGAAAACCCCTTTCCACAAGGGATTCTGCGTGCGCAACCGAGTTGTCGAGAGCCGCCAGATGCTGCCGCAGCTCAATGCTGAGAGAACGATGAATTTCTAGCGCGAGGGCACCCTGTCCAGGTGCTGGAAGCATCACCTGATGATCAAGAATCTGTGCTGGGAGCTCGTTGACGACCAGACCTTCGGTCGCTTCTGGTTCTTTAAGAAGGCCGAGCCGGCGGAGGCCCGCGGCAGCCAAGATCACCGCATCAACTTGACCCTGGCGTACCCTCTCAATCCGGGTTTCGACATTGCCGCGAATCGGCACAACTTCCAGCTGAATGTTACGGCTAGCCGCCCAGTCGAGGATTTGCATGGCCCGTCGGGGAGCTCCAGTTCCGACCCGCACCCCATCGGCAACATCATCAAGTCGCCGTCCTACGAGTACGTCACGAGTGTCCTCACGGGTGGGTATCGCGATGATTTCCAGATCATCTGCTGCCGCGGTTGGAAGGTCCTTGAGCGAGTGCACCGCGACGTCGATTTCGTCTCGGTGCAAGGCATCGCGTACGGCGCTGACAAATACTCCTCGGCCGCCGATCTCAGTGAGGTCGCGCTGATCGGTATCACCGGCCGTGGTGATGCCGGTAAAGCTTGATGGGATGCCGCCGGCTGCGAGCGCGGCGGCTACCTGGTTCGCCTGTGCGCGGGCGAGCGCTGACTTACGTGCACCCAGCCGGATCGGTCGGGTCAGCTGGATTTCCTGCATCAGGGCTGACGCACCATGAGGCTTCGGCTTACTGGCGGTTCTTCGCCGTTTGCAGGTGTTGAGGTGCGCGCCATGACTAAGGTCCGACTTCTGGGGACATCACGGCGGCAACAGCTTGCGGATCAAGCGCGAAGAGTTCTCGCAGGGCGGCGGCGTAATCGACAGCGTCGGGTTCCGAGGCCAGTTCCTGCACTCGTACGGTCGGCGCATGCAGCAGCTTGTCGACGATGCGCCGCATGCTGCGCTGGATCTGCTCCCGTTCATGATCATCAAGGTGAGGCAGCCGGGCCTCAAGTCGATGCAGCTCGGCTGCCACCACATCAGAGGCCATAGAGCGCAAGGCGACGACGGTCGGGGCGACTTGGGCAGCTCGACGAACGGCGAGAAAGCGGGTGACCTCATCGAGCACCAGGGCTCGGGCATCTTCAATCTCTTTGGCGCTCGCAGCGTCATGCTGATCAGTGACCAGGCGATCCAGATTGACTAGGCAAATGCCGTGCTCTGTGACCTCTGCCGCGACGTCAGCCGGCAGTGCGAGATCGACTACGCCACGCACCGGTGTGCCTTTTAAGTCGTTCGCACCGATAGTGAGGGTCCGGGCTCCTGTGCATGTCACCAGGACGTCTGTTGCCGTTAATGCATCATCCAGATTCGACAGCGGCACGGCCTTACCGCTGATCGCCTCGGCCAGCCGCTCGGCCCGCGCCAGAGTGCGATTGGCACAGGTCACGAACGCGCCTTCGGCGGCTGCCGTGCGTGCGGCAAGGCCGGCCATCGCACCTGCCCCGACGACGAGCACCCGGCGGCCATTGAGGTCGCCGATTTCGTCGGTCAAGAGGCGATACGCGGCGCTCACCAGCGACCGGCCGGCTGCCCCAATGCCGGTCTCGGTGTGAACCCGCTTGCCTACCCGGATGGCCTGCTGAAACAAAGAGTTCAAGACGGTGCCAACGGTCTCGTGACTTTGGCCGAGTGTCAGCGCGTGCTTGACCTGCCCGAGAATCTGGCTCTCTCCAACCACGAGCGAGTCCAGCCCAGAGGCCACCGAGAAGGTATGGGCGACCGCACCCTCATCGAAGAACACTGCGCAAAGCGACCGCAGCTCCCCTGGCCTCATGCCTGCGATGTCAGCAAGCGCCTCAGTCGCATCATCTAAGGCCCCGTGGAACCGGGAGACGTATGCATAAAGTTCGGTTCGGTTGCACGTCGACAGCACCACGGCCTCATCAATGTGCTCGGACTCAACCAGCCGATCGGCAAGTTTCGCTGAAGCGGCAGAGTCCAGTGCGAGCTGAGCCAGATGAGAGACCGAAGTCGACTTATGCGAAACGCTGACCACCAGGATGCTCATGAGCTCGTCCTCCTGCTATTGGCCAAGATCTGTGTGTCGTCGGTCTTACGTTGCTCGTGGTAGGCAAGGATCTGTAGTTCCTGGCCTAGGTCGACCTTACGAACATTGACACCGTCGGGCACCACGAGCACAGTCGGGGCGAAGTTGAGAATGCTGGTGACTCCCAGGTAGACAAGTCTGTCGGCGACGGCTTGTGCGGCCTCAGCGGGAGTCGCGATCACCGCGATCACCGCACTGGTACGCGCGACGACCTGTTCCAGCTCGGTGAGATCGGAGATCACCAAGCCGTGAATCCGCTTACCCACCAGCTCGGGTGAGGTATCGATCAAGCCGACAACGCGAAATCCGTGGGAGTAGAAACCGGAGTAATTGGCAAGCGCAGTACCAAGATTTCCCAGGCCCACGATGATCACCGGCCAGTCATGTGCTGATCCGACTACCCGGCCGATCTGGAACCGCAGGTACGCCACGTCGTAGCCGACTCCGCGAGTGCCGTACGAGCCGAGGTAGGACAGGTCCTTTCTGAGCTGTGCAGAGTTGACGCCCGCCGCCTCAGCTAGCGCGCCGCTGCTAATGGTGTCGATCTGCTGCTCTGCCAACTGGTTAAGCGCTCGCAGGTAGACAGGCAGGCGGGCGACCGTGGCGTCCGGGATTCCTTTGAGTGTCGGAACCGCCCGCCAATGCTCAGCGGCCGCCGCCCGCGGCGGCGGCTCGGTCGGGAAGGTCTGCGACACGCAACTCCTGAATCGGCGCTCGGATCTGATCCAAACAGCGCCACTCTAAGGCGTTTGTGAATAGCCGCACAATCTGTTCGGAGCCAACCGAAACCTCAGTTGTCGTACTGCCCTCCGGCAGTCGGAATCGTTTTCGGGTGACGCCCGAGGGTACGTTTCGCATCACAGCCGTGAAAACGAGCCCCTCAAGGCTGCGGTAAGGGTACGTTTCGCACCACAGCCGTCAAAACGAACCTGCCGACTTCGCGTGAGACGCGCGGCCGACTCGCGACCTCCAGCCGAACTCACGACGAGTCAATTGCGGCCAAATAAGCCTGGCCTCGCGGCGAGAGGCGGTAACCGCGTTCCAGTGATTCGGTAAGCCCCAGTGCCTTGAGGCCCCGTACCCGTAACTTGTACGTGCGGCGCTCTTGGCCGGCCTCCGCTGCGAGCTCGGTCGAAACCACACCAGGCAGGCGTTGAATCTGTCGCAAGGTACTGCGAGTCCACGGCTCCTCAGCGGCGCGATCCATCCGATCAAGCTTGGCATTGAGGGCGGTGATCTCCGCCGGACCTAGGTTGTCGGTACCTCGGAGCTCGATACGGGGATCGGGTCCGGCCAAGGTGATTTCAATCCGATACAGATCACCAGCGCCTTTTGCACGAACCCATTTGACTAAGTCCGCCACCGAATCGAAACCAGCCTCAGCCGCATCCCGCTCAGTCAGCTGGGCTTCGTCGGCCGGCGTAATGGAGGTCACCTCGACAACGCCGGCCGATGTGGTGAATCTCGACCCGACTTTGGGTCGTACCACTTCCCAGCGTCGATAGGTGCAGGTGACCCGACCCTCTGTCAGCCCGCGGAGGGTGGCGGCACTGAACAGCATGTCGCTCAGGTATTCCGCAGGAGCGCTGCCTTGAGGCGTACCGGATCCACCCGCCAGAAGTCATGCTGCGCACCATCGATGAACGTTACCGGCACTTGTTCGGTGTAGCGCCGCTGCAGATCAGGATCGCCGTCGACATCGATCACCGCGTAGTCATCGCCGGTCTCGGCACAGACGGCCGCCACTTGTGCGATCGCTTCGTCGCACAGATGGCAGCCCAAACGGGTAAGTACCACAACCCGCTCGGTTCTCCCGGCGAATCCCGTTACCGATGTCACCGGCCATCCTCGTCAGTTGAGCTCAGGCTTTCTCGCAAGACGCCCTTTTTGATCTTGCCGGTGATGCCTCTGGGCAACTCGTCGACGACTCGAACCAGACTCGGGCGCTTGAACTTGGCCAGCCTGCTGGCACAGTGATCGTTGATTACTGCCATACCAAGATCAGTTCCAGCAACAAACGCCACCACCTGCTCGCCGGTACGCCAATGCGGGCGGCCGACCACCGCAACCGACTCAACCTCTGGCAGCTCAGCGATCACTTCCTCAACTTCGGCGGGATAGACGTTGAACCCGTTGACGATGATCAACTCGCGTGATCGGTCTACGAGAAAGAGTTCACCGTTGATCATGTAACCGATGTCCCCGGTGGCGAACCAGCCATCTTGATCCGGGCGACCGTGGCCGTCCGGCCAATATCCGGAGAACAGGTTCTCACCGCGGATCCAGATTTCACCGGGTTCCGTGGGGTCCGTGCCGTCGCCAATTCTGACCTCGACACCGGGAAGCGGACGACCCACGTGGCCGTGCCCAAGGGAATCCCCACCGAGGGTGGCCGTGACACCGGGTGATGCTTCGGTCACGCCGTATCCCTGCTCGACTCTAAGGCCGGTGCGCGCTGTGAACTGGTCACGAAGATCAATTGAGAGTGGCGCCGCACCTGAGACGACCCTTTTCACCGAGCCGAGCGCGGCAAGGGACGGCTCGTCAGTAAGAATCCGGGCAAGCATCGGAGGTGCCACCGGGAGATTGGTGATCTTCTCTGCTGAGAGCACGTCTGCGAGGCCGTCGAAACCATTCATGATCACCAACCGCGCACCCGACGGCATGCAGCTTCCCAGCACCGCGTTAAGGCCGAAGACGTGAAACAGCGGGAGCACGGCCAGTACTGCGTCGCTGCTGTCCAGAATCTCCAAGGAAGCGACATTGCGCAGGTGGCTTAGCAGTGCGCGGTGGCTCAGCATCGCAGCCTTTGGTTCACCCGAGGTGCCGGCGGTGTAGAGCAGGACCGCGAGTGCCTCGCGATCTCTTGGAGAGCTCACCGGCTCGGCAGCCGACGCTGACAACTCGGCGAGCCCTTCGGGGCTGAGAGCTATCTGATGGACTCCCTCGATTGACTGGTCTTCGGCGGTGAAGAGCAGTCGTGCCCCGCAGTTGTTGATCACGCCCCGCAGCTCACTGACCGTGGATTCTGGATTGATCGGCACTGCGACATAGCCGGCCCGTAGGGCCGCGAGGTACGCCACGACGAATTCGATGCTGTTTGGACCGCAGATCGCGATTCGATGTCCGGCCAGCAGCCCGTGTGCAGACAATCCGGCGGCGACCGAGTCGACTTGGTGGTCCAGCTCCGCCCAGGTCAGGGTGCGACGTACGGGCCGCGGCTGGGCCAATGCCACGCCTTCGGGCTGAGCCTCCGCCTGCCGTGTCACAAGATCGGCAAGGTTTGTTTCCAGCAGTCCGGTGCCGGCGTGCCGAACCCTCCCCTCCTGGTCGTTCACCCACCTGAGTCTGGCACGAGGATCGCTGATCCGGACACTATGGTGATGACGTGAGCGGACCGGAGAGCGCGATGAGCGAGTCCGAGCAGGCGCCCGCCGAGCAAGTCGGTCACGTTGAGCCATTGCCGGGGAGCGACGCATCGGCAATTCCGGTTGACCAGGAGAGTCCCCTGACTGCGGCCGGACCGCTCCAAGAGGCACCGGAGGAGCTCGAGGAGGTTGCTGCCCGGCAGCAACCGTTGATCCGCGAGGATCCCACGGCGGCGGCGTTCTTTGATCTTGACAACACAGTGATCCAGGGCGCGTCGCTGTTCCATCTCGCCAAGGGTTTGTATCGGCGCGGCTTCTTTCCAACCAGAGTGATCTTGAAGGGCCTGTGGGTGCAGGTCTACTTCCGCTTGGTGGGGCGAGAGAAGGCAGGCCATATCGACGACGCCCGCAGCGTGACATTGGGATTCATCGAGGGACACACGGTCGAGGAGCTGACTGAGATCGCAAGCGAGGTCTATGAGGAGTCGATCGCCGAACGCATTTGGCCTGGTACCAGATCACTCGCTCAGATGCATCTCGACGTTGGACAGCAGGTCTGGCTGGTAACCGCAGCTCCAGTGGAGGTCGCTGGGATCATCGCCGCGCGGTTGGGACTGACCGGTGCGCTGGGAACGACTGCTGAGCACATCGACGGCGCCTACACCGGCCGGCTAAAAGGTGATCTGCTGCATGGCCCCGCCAAGGCTCAGGCCATCCGCGCCCTAGCGCACGAACACGGATTGGATCTTGCTCACTGCTTTGCGTACTCCGACTCCTACAACGACCTCCCGATGCTGTCCCTCGTCGGCCACCCGTGCGCGATCAACCCTGACGGCAGGCTGCTCTCCCATGCCGAGGAACAGGATTGGCAAATTCAGGACTACCGCAGCGGGCGGAAAGCGGCGCGGCTCGGCCTGCTTGGCGCCGGAGCGGCGGGGGCTACGGCCGGCGCAGTAGCTACCGGTTTGGCCGTCCGGCGCATCATTAGGGGCTGACTCCGCCAGCTTCAGCTTTTGCGGCTCATGGCGTAGAGCACCAGGATTGCTGCAGCAAGATAGGCCGCATAGCCGAAGAAACCCAGCACGGCTACGCCCTCGGCGCGACCGCTCCGGTTCCCAAACAGCCCCATCAAGATCACGGTTATAGCGAGCAGCGCCAAGGCGCCGGCACCGACGTACACGAAGCCCTTTAGTTGCTCGAGGTCGATGCGCCGTCCCCGGCTGGGCCGGTTCGCAACCTCGGTTGAGTCCTCTGTAGCGCGCACCGGCCGACGTAGTCTGACGACGATTACGGTGAAGCCGGCGAATGCCAGCAAGATCACCGCGAGCGCCCAGAACACGTGGCACAGATTAGTTCGGTGGTGCTCCGCCTAATTGGCGTTGCTCCGGCCGGCGGGGGTAGCTCTGCATAGGATCCCGACGGTCTGCCCAGGCTGCAACCTATGCAGGCGCATGAAACCTACGTGCGTAGGCTCCGACATTGGAGTGAGGACAGCGGGTAAAGGGACAGCGGGTAAGGCGAGGTCAGTAGAAGGCGCTGCGACGTTGCATGAGCAGCGCATAAAGCGTCTGCTGGATCGTCTCACGTACCTGATCGGTGATGTTGAACATGATCATGGGGTCCTCTGCGGCACCGGGTCCAAGCTCATCGGTGGTAATGGCCTCGCCGAACTGGATGATCCACTTGCTTGGCAATGGAATCATGCCGAGCGGCCCAAACCATGGGAACAGCGGAGTGATCGGAAAGTACGGCAGGCCGAGCGCCCGGGCCAGCGCTGGTGCTTTGGCGATCAGGGGGTAGATCTCTTCGGAGCCGACAATCGCGGTCGGAATAATCGGTACCTGAGCCCGGATGGCTGCCGCAACAAATCCTCCTCGACCGAACCGCTGCAACTTGTAGCGGTCGGCGTACGGCTTGCCGAGACCCTTGAACCCTTCGGGAAATACCGCGACAAGTTGATTGGATGCCAGCAGACGTTCGGCATCCTCCTGACAAGCAAGTGTGGTGCCGGTCTTGCGAGCAAGATCATGTGAATAGGGCGTCTTGAAGATCAGATCAGCACCGAGCATCCGGACATGCCTGCCAATCTCGTCGTACACCACGGTGTGCAAGATCATCCCGTCCAACGGCAATGTGCCGGCGTGATTGGCCACTAACAGCGCCGAGCCATCAAACGGTAGGTTTTCGGCACCTCGAACCTCGACCCGGAACCAGGAATCGGCAAGGCGGCGCAACAGCGGCAGATAAATCTTCGTCGTGAACTCGGGATCGAATCCGAAGTCATCGACGGCATAGTCGCCGTGCAGTCGACTACGGATGAAGCCGATCGTCTCCTCAAGCGTCTCCTCGAGCGATTCATCCCAGTCGACGCCCAGGGCCTGCGCCAACGAAGTCAAGGCATTAACCGGATTAGCGGCGACGCCAGCCAGCTGGGCAACCGGCGGCTTGAGGCCACCAAGCGAGTGGGACGCGAGTTGAATCAGCTCGCTCAGCAGACCGCCACGCCCTGAAGTGGGAGGGACCTCCTCTGAGCCCGCAGTCGGATCTGAGCCCGCAAACGGTGGCTTAGTTCTCGCCGAAGCCCTGCCCTCGTAGGGCGTTCCTGGCCCGCCACGGGGTGTGGTTGGCGGAGCGTCGGCACTGGCTCTGGATCGACGACCAGCGCGGGGCGGTGCCAGCCGCCGCGCGGAGGCCGATGGCGGGGTACGACTGCCCCGGCCGGCCGGGCCGCTGCCGCCAAGCCGGATGATCTTGGCGTCAGCCATCCCGCACCGCCGCAGTCCTGAGCACCCGGCTCACCGCCTCGAGCGCACTGTCTACGCGTTCCGGGCTCAGCAAACCTGGGTTGGCGGCGCTCACGAACTCCTCCAGCGCAGCCAGGCTGCTGTACTTCGGGACGAATCCGGCCTCGGCGGTGAAACGGGACGTGTCCATGGCGCGACCATAGGTGAGCGCATCAATTTGGTCAGCAGAGAAGTCGACGAGACGAGCCCGGCGTACCAGCGCTGCCGCCAAGGGCGTCGTCAGTTGTGGTACCCCGAGCGCCGGTCGACCCATCTTGCGGAGCGCCTGGCTGAGCGTGATGATATCCGGCGCGCCGACATTGAATGTGCCGGGCACGTCACGATGCGTTACGAGCAGCGTTGCCGCGACAGCGTCACTGGGGTGCAGAAACTGCAACCGGGCATCGAACCCCATGACTCGTGGCACTACCGGGAGCGACAAGTAGCGAGTGACCTGGCTATCGACGCCGGCACCCATGAGATTCGCGAGCCGGAGCGTCGTAACGACTACATCGGGCCTGCGGCGGGCCAGACCACGGACATAGCTCTCGATCTCGAGGGAATCCTTACCGAAGCCGGTACGCGGCTGGGCGCGAGCCGACATGTCCTCAGTGAACTTCGCCGGATCCCGCGGCGATGCCCCATATACCGAGATCGAACTCTGTACTACGAGCTTGCGGAACGTCTCCGCCTTCTGGCAGGCAGCCAGCAGCTGCATGGTGCCAATGACATTGATCTCCTTCATGGAGGAGCGGCCGCCAGCGGTGTCTGGAGTCGCCACCATCGCAAGATGTACGACAGTGTCGACGCCGCGAGTAGCAATCACCTTGGAAATAACGGGATTGCGAATATCAGCACGTAAGAAATCGGCGTTGCCCAGGTCATGGCGCGCCGGGATTACGTCGATCCCGACGACCTCCGGGCCGCCCTCAGCAGCAAGCGAGCGGGCGAAGCGGGCACCCAGGTCACGCGAGACTCCGGTGACGAGGACGACCCCTTCCCCGGCCATCAAGGTGTCCAGTCCGTGAGGCTACTTGCCTGCGCGGCGGCGCTGGATCCGTGTGCGCTTGAGCAGCTTGCGATGCTTCTTCTTCGCCATCCGCTTGCGGCGCTTCTTGATGACCGAACCCACTGACGTAACCTCTCGCTTCCGAGACGTCATTGTGGTCCCGGACTTGATCACTCGTCCGGCGCCTGTCGCCGGGCAACTCACGCATGCTACCGGGCAGTTCCAGATGATGCGAGTCGAGTCGGGAACCCCGCATGGCATTCTGGGCACTCGCCCCACAAGACTGGTGTCGTGACCAGCTATCTCGACGACTTTTCTCCTGGGAGCGGGCGGCGCTGCCGACCCCGAGCCTGGCTAGCGACCGATGCACCCATGCTGAGCCTGAATGGGGATTGGAAATTCCGCTGGTCACCGGTTGCGCATGGCCTTGACGATGCCGCCGCGGATCACGATTTCGACGACTCGGCCTGGGACACCATTGCGGTGCCCTCGCATTGGGTGCTTCCGGCTACCTCTGCGAAGGCCGCGGCAGGCGCGTACGGGCAGCCGATCTACACCAATATTCGCTATCCGTTTCCGATCGACCCGCCACACGTACCCGATCAGAACCCAACCGGTGATCACCGCCGGAGCTTCGAATTGCCGGACTGGGCGACTGAGCGGGTCCTGCTTCGCTTCGACGGCGTGGAATCTGTCTACCGCGTGTGGTTGAACGGCATCGAGATCGGGGTTGGCAAGGGCAGCCGACTGGTTCAGGAGTTCGACATCACCGACGTCGTGCGCCCCGGCCAGAATTCGATCTTGGTTCGCGTCCATCAGTGGTCATCCATGAGCTATCTGGAGGACCAGGATCAATGGTGGCTGCCAGGCATCTTCCGTGACATCACTGTACTGGGCCGGCCCACCGGGGCAGTTGATGATCTCTGGCTGCGCACCGAGTACGCGCCGGACGGTACGGGATCCATTGATCCGGAGATCATCGCTGGCGAACAGGCATTCCCGATCGAGATAGATATTCCCGAGCTCGGCGTACAGCGGCGCCTGCTGAGCCCTAGCGACGTCGTTGCGTTTTCAGTCGGGCCTGTCGAGCCATGGAGCGCGGAGATCCCACGACTGTATGAAGCACGAGTCAGATCAGCGGGCGAGACGCAGCTGCTACGGCTGGGATTTCGGCACATCGAGATTGCTGGTGACATTCTGAGCGTGAATGGCAGACAGCTGATCTTTCGCGGCGTGAATCGACATGAGATCAACCCCGTCAAAGGCCGGGTGTTCGACGAGGCGTACGCCAGATCCGACTTGATCATGATGAAGCGGGCCGGTGTCAACGCTGTCCGTACCAGCCACTATCCCCCGCATCCCCGCGTACTTGATCTTGCAGATGAGCTCGGGTTCTGGGTGATCGATGAGTGCGATTACGAGACGCATGGGTTCGAGGTCTGTGATTGGCAGGGAAATCCCAGTGATGATCCACGATGGGAAGAGGCGTGCCTGGACCGGATAGCACGTACCGTCGAGCGAGACAAGAACCACCCGTCGGTGATCACCTGGTCTCTGGGCAATGAGGCAGGGACCGGCCGAAACCTGGTCTCGATGTCGGAGTGGGTACACAACCGCGATCCTGGGCGACCGGTGCACTACGAGGGCGACCACAGCTGCGCATACACCGATATCTACTCCCGGATGTACCCGAACTACCTTGAGACTGAGGCAATCGGTACCGACCGCGGGGTCATCTTCTATCTCAGCACCGCCGACGACGCCAAGCGGGTCCGCAGCAAACCCTTCCTAATGTGCGAATTCGCCCATGCCATGGGCAATGGGCCTGGTGGCATGCAGATCTACGATGACCTGACCGAGCGCTATCCGCGGCTGCACGGCGGCTTCATCTGGGAATGGCGTGATCATGGACTCTTGAGACGAACCGCCGAGGGCAGCGAGTTCTATGCGTACGGCGGTGATTTCGGCGAGGTGTTGCACGACGGCAACTTCGTTATGGACGGGATGATCTTGCCCGACGGTACACCGACGCCCAGCTTGGCCGAATTCACATCTGTCAACCAGCCGATCCTTTTCGATCTTGACGGCAGCCTGCTGACCGTCCGCAACCGCTACCACGCCCTTACCACCGACCACCTTCGCTTCGTGGCGATCAAAGAAGTGGATGGATACCCGGCCGCGGAGCTGACGATCCAGGTCCCTCCAATCCCGGCGGGACAGCACCGAACTGTGACAGTGCCTGATGCTCTTGTCCAGCCTGGCGCTGCTGAAACCTGGCTAACCGTGAGAGCGGAGTTGGCCGAGGGAACTGCCTGGGCCGAGCCCGGCCATGAGGTGAGCCTCAGCCAGTTCCAGCTGACGGCGGCTGTTGAAGCGCGCCCTTCCACAGGCGCCGTCCTGAGCTCGTCGAAGGGCCCAGGCCGCATGCCGTCGCCAGCAGAACCAACAATCGCGCTCGGCCCTGCGTGGTTCGACGCTCGCACAGGCCGGCTGCTCCAGCTCTACGGACTGCAGGTTGACGGTCCGCGACTCGAGCTGTGGCGTGCGCCCACGGACAACGACCGCAGCAACTTCCGCGGCTCTTTCGAATTGGCCAGCCCAGAGGCGACCAACGGAGAAGGCATACCCGGACCCTCATCCGAACAGCGCTGGCGGGAGCACGGCCTAGACCGGCTGGTGCATCGGCTTGCTCAGATCAACGGTGACCATGATCAATTGCGGGCGCAGGTACGAGTTGGAACCGCCGGCAGCAATCTCTTTGTCGATGTGAGGTATCACTGGTGGCTGGGCGACGGCCCTGCTCTGCTGGTGGGCGTC
>Ga0081538_10001440_pt1 | contig 24474 bp, 27 predicted proteins | sample TabmetS5T2R1_FD_71022 | JGI IMG/M metagenome (GOLD analysis project Ga0081538, IMG submission 71022) | Tabebuia heterophylla rhizosphere microbial communities from the University of Puerto Rico - S5T2R1 | ecosystem: Host-associated > Plants > Roots > Rhizosphere ... | reverse complement strand
TGCTGCCGGGTGTAGATGGCATCGTCCCAGTAGACGTATATGTACCTGGCTGCCCTCCAAGGCCTGAAACACTTATTCAAGGCACCATGCTGCTACAAGAAAAGATCAAGAGATCAAAGATAAGATAGCAGCATGAGCACTAATAATAACAAAGAAGAGCTGAACAAGAAGGGAGCCAGCAACCAACCAAAGGATTCTACCTCTAATACTGATGCTACTTCTAAACAACAAGAAAAACAACCACCATCACAACCATCCACTCAATCAAAGCAGGTTCCGGCCAAGACTTCACCACCTTCAGCGACACCAGCTTCAGCGGCGGCTACAGCTAATACTGCTAGTGCTGCCAAGCCAAGCGCCGCAGCAGCTTCAACTGCGAAAACACAGCCTGAGCCTCCACCTTTCGAAAAAGGACTTGTGGAGCAGATAAAGAAGGAGTTTGGTGACTTGGTCAAAGTAGTTTTTGTCAGACCACTTCGCATAAAGATACAAGTCGAGCCACAGGACATTGTTAGAGTGGCGAATTTTCTGCGCGATAGCCTTGGATTTGACCACGCCGAGTCTGTCGCAGGCACAGACTACCCGAAGGATAACCAGATTGAAGTCATTTATCATTTGGGCTCTTACTCTCGCCAAGAGCTTGCTCCCCACATCCTTTGGCTTACAACTAGAACTAACAGAGATGATGCACGGCTCCCAACATTAATTAACGTCTACAAGAGTGTGGAATATCACGAAAGGGAGTGCTATGAAATGCTGGGCATATATTTCGAGGGCCACCCAAGAAATGAGCGGTTCCTACTCCCGGAGGATTGGGCCGATATTCCGCCGCTTAGAAAAGACTTCAGGATAAAGGGGAGGTAGAACAAAGATAGCAACATGACAAGCATTGAGGAAAAGTTTGAAGAATCAAAGAGGCTAGGACTCCAGATAGTAAAAGAGTCTGAAGAAGACCGGTTGATGACGCTTAGTGTTGGTCCTCAACACCCCGGCTCCGGTCACTTCCGCTTTGTAATCAAAGTCGATGGCGACTATATCGTGTTCTGCGATCCAGACCCGGGCTATGTCCACCGCGGGGAGGAAAAGATGTGTGAATATAGAAACGTCATCCAAAATATACCCCATCTTGAGAGGCCAGTAATTCATGATTCTGCAAATATTAATTATTCATACAGTCTTGCAATTGAAGAGCTTGTTGGAATCGAAGTACCCCGGCGTGGTCAATTCATCAGGGCAATAGCCTCTGAGCTTAACCGTCAAGTGTACACCCTGTATTGGCTTGCAATTTATGGCATATTTCTTGGACATTCTACCATGTTCATGTGGCCGACTGGCGACAGAGAGCTCATGATCGACCTCCTTGAAGCACTCACCGGCGCAAGGGTGACACACGCCTTTAACATTCCTGGCGGTGTCAGAAATGACATACCAGAGGGTTTTAAGGATAGGTGCCTGAGTCAGATAAAATACTTACAGAAGCGCTTCAAGGAATATGAGGACATTTTCTATAACAACCCGCTTTTCAGGCAGAGGACTGAAGGCGTGGCTGTGTTATCAAAGGAGGATGCCATCAAGCTTGGGGTAACTGGCTCTGTTGTCCGTGCATCCAGTGTCCCGTTTGATGTACGCAAGGCTGAGCCATACGACATCTATAATGAAATTGATTTCAAGGTCCAGTATATGAAGACAGGTGACTGCTTTGCAAGGTCATATGTCCCATTACTTGACATGCAGGAATCATGCTATATCCTTGAGCAACTCCTGGACAAAATGCCCGCTTCAGGAGAAGTGCGCGCCAAACTCCAGCCAAATCCAAAGGGACCACCTGGCGAAGCTTATCGGCGTGTAGAATCTGGCAGAGGAGCTCTTGGATATTATATTGTAAGTGATGGCACGCCCAAACCTTACAGAGTAAAGATGTCAGTAGGCTCGTTTCGAAACATGCTTGCGTTGCCATATCTGCTCGTTGGGCAGAGGCTTGCAGATATGCCGGCTGTATACTGGTCACTTAACTACTGGCCGGTGGAGGCTGACAGGTAGTTATATGGCTTCATTTCCTCAAAACTTCCGCTTTGGGGAATTTGTAGGCAGTCTGATTTGGCTCATATTTTGGATACTAGTCATAGTAACGCTCGTAGCGCTTCCGCTGATCTTTATCATCCTGTTTTATGTTCCACTGCCTGAAATCGACGGCGAAGTTTTGACTCCATATCTGTTTCTTACATCGATACTATATCCACAAAGTGCCATCCCAGTCATTGAGTCGTTCCTTGATACTACGCTCTTTAAAGTAGCAGTGTTTCCGGGATTTACGTATGGTGCAATTATTGCTGCAGCAACAATATTCATAGAGCGCAAATTCCTTGCCAAGATGCAGCTCAGAGTTGGTCCACTTTATGCCGGCAAGATTGAGGGTATACTGCAGCTCATAGCAGATGGCCTGAAGCTCATATCCAAAGAAATTATTATCCCATCAGGAGCTGACAAGGTGATCTTTTGGGCGGCACCTATCGCGTACGTCGCAACTGCTGCTGCAGTCGTGGCTCTGATACCTGCCGCACCCGGATGGGTTGTGGCAGACATTGATGTAGGTCTTGTTGCTGTATTTGCAATCCTTGGCTTCTTTCCGCTTATTGCATTGCTCTTTTCATGGGCAAGCAACAGCAAGTATCCATTCATCGGTGGACTTAGAGCTTTGCACCAGATGATAGCCTTTGAAATTCCGTTCATACTCTCGGCGCTTTCAGTAGTCGTATTGTCTGGTACGCTTAACCTCACAGAAGTTGTTGAGTCGCAGATTCAGTCATACTGGTTCATCTTTTTCCTGCCGATAAGTGCATTTGTTTTTTACATTTCATCGCTTGCAGAGCTTGAGAGAATACCCTTCGATCTACCCGAAGCCGAGGCTGAAATTGTAGCCGGGTGGCTAACTGAGACATCTGGAATGATATACGGCCTTCTACAGCTAGGGTCATACATCAAGACTTATGCGCTTGCGGCATTGTTTGTAGTTCTATTCCTTGGTGGCTGGGCTGGACCCCAGATCTTCCCCACAATAGAGTCTACTGAAGCAATGATCTATGATGCAACAGTTGCTAACGCCATCTTTTGGTTCACGCTTAAAACTTTTGGCGTGATATTACTTATGCTTCTGCCCAGAGGCATTAGTCCTAGAATCAGGATAGACATTCTGCTCCACACCGGCTGGTATAAACTGATAGTTCTTGCTTTTATCAACATGTTCGTAGCCCTTGCACTAATATATGGCGGCGTACTTGGTCCTGGTGGTCTGCTAGTTAGATGACATCGGCAGGTGGCTTTATCAAATCAATTGAATCTGGCTCAAAACACCTAGTTATCAAGCGCTTTACTCTACGTTATCCAGAACAAAAGCTCAAATTTGTAGGAGATGGTTATCAATTTGACCCAAAGAGGGGTGTTGGCATTGCAGGTTATAGAGGAAGACATATTCTATTCCATGATAAATGTACAGGTTGCCAGCTCTGTGCTATAGCATGTGAAGGTATAGCAGAAGCTATTGGAATGGTTAAGGTAGGAGACGAGCAGCAGCAGTGGAAACAAAACAAAAAAGGAATAATGCCGCAAATAGATTATGGCAAGTGCGTTTTTTGCGGGTTTTGCGTTGATGCATGTCCCTTTTATGCGCTCTTTATGACAAATGACTATGAGCTGTCAGCCTTTACAAAGGAGCATCTCATTTACACGCCAGCTCAGCTTGCAGTCAAGCCCAAGTACCAAGGTGATGTAGAGATTGTAATAGATGAGAGAGGGGCAACACATGGCTGACCCAGTCTTTATTGCTGTCGCAGTCCTTACAGTTGGCACCGCTATCATTGCGCTTGAAGCACGTGAGTTGATCTATGGCGCAATCTCACTTGCGATCTCAATGCTTGGAATCGCCGGCTTTTTCCTCCTGTTAGACGCGCCGTTTGTAGCAATGTTCCAGATAGCAGTTTACGTTGGCGCTGTTGCAGTACTTATTATATTTACGGTCATGTTGGTGAGAACCCAAGCGCTCTTTACTACAAAGGAAGACAAGAAGAGAAAGGGCGCAGGTGTTGCACTGATGCTGATAATAATGGCAAGCCTTGGGGCACTTCTACTTACATCAGGGCTCAATGGCCAGTTTGGCGACTTTAACAGCTCTCCTGCAGTCGACTTTACAGAAATCGGTGAGATGATGCTGACCTACTATGCTCCTGCTCTCATCATATTGGGACTAACGCTTGCAGGGTCTGTTATTGCTGCACTAGCACTAGCACGTAGGGAGATCATCGCAGGAGAGGGCCAAGAAGAAGAAGAGGAGCAGCGACATCATGAGCGAACTTCTTGATTTTGTCATTGTTTCGATGGTACTTGTTGCCATCGGAATCTACGGTCTTGTGGTCAAACGTAACGCAATTAGAATGCTATTCTCAATAGAAATCATTGCTAATGCTGCAAACCTCTTGCTTGTCGCCTTTTCAAGGGGTCTGCCAAATGCACAAGGGCAGGTAGTTGCCCTCTTCTCGATAGCCATAGCGGCTGCAGAAGTGGCCGTGGGTCTTGGGCTTATTATAGTAGCATACAGGCTATACAAAGAAATTGATGTTGCAGAATTAAGGAGCATGCGGGGCTAGTAGGAGTAAATAAAAAAATGGCAGAGTCATATTTCCTGTTGGCAGCGACCTTTATACCGCTTCTGCTGGCCCCCGTTGCTTACTGGATTGGCAGAAAGGCCGGCGTTAAGCCGGCAACGTGGCTTTCCTTTGGGGCTCTAGCAGTTTCTACAGGGTTATTGTTAATACCAGCTGTTGGAGTCTATACAGGCCAACAAACAGTTTATGTAGAGCAATATACATGGGGCCAGTTTGGCAACTTTGGTCTGAGGCTTGACGGACTAAGTTTGCCTTTTGCACTAATTATTTACATTCTGTGCACGGTAATTGCGCTTTACTCAAGACCTTATATGGTTCATAAGGTCATGGAAGATCTGCCAGGGCATGACAATGGAGGAAGAACAGGAGTAGCAGCACATGGCAGCGATCCTTCAGTTCACGGCTCACATGCTCTTCCTAACAAAAATATTGGGTCCAGCTCGCAAGCGACGGTACTTTATACTCAACAGTATGTCAACAACCAGGTAGCACTCTACTTTGCACTTTATCTAGCCTTTTCCATGGGTATGCTTGGCACAGTCCTCGCAACCAACCTCATCGAATTCTATGTATTCTTTGAGTTGATGCTCGTTCCCTCATTCTTCTTAATTGCATTCTATGGCTATGGTGCAAGACGGCGGATAGCGCTGATGTTCTTTTTCTGGACCCATGCAGGAGCTGTAGTGCTGCTGCTTGGTCTTTTGGCTATGGGATTCTTTGCAGGCGGCTTTGATTTTGACACAATTAAGGCAAATGCAGGAAACATTCCAGCCCAGTGGCTCCCACTGATTGTCTTTGCACTCGTAATAGGACTGGGTGTAAAACTTGCGGCATTTTTGCTCCACATTTGGCTACCATACGCCCATGCTGAGGCTCCAACTCCTGTATCAGCACTTTTATCTCCGGCTATGATCGGCATAGGTGCATATGGGCTCTTGCGACTTTGGATGGAGCTTCTCACAGGCAGCTATGAGCAGTACAGTTTGTATATCAACATGTGGGGTCTTGCGACTATGATATATGGAGGTGCAATGGCTCTAATGCAGGACGATATTAAGAAGGTGCTTGCCTATTCTAGCATCAGCCAAATGGGTTACATACTATTTGGTCTCGGCTCTGAAAGTATACTCGGCATAACCGGGGGAACAATGATGTATGTATCTCACGGCCTAGGCAAAGCGATCCTTTTCATGATGGCAGGCTCGATAATTCTTCAGACTGGCACAAGGAGTATGTCCAAGCTGGGTGGACTTGCAGGCAAGATGCCTTATACTGCAGTGATCGCAATGATAGGTGCACTTACTATCATTGGGATACCGCCGACAAGTGGCTTTATGGCTGAATGGATATTGTTCAATGGCGTACTGCAGACTTCAACAGCAGATATGGATCCACTTAGGACAACAATGTTTGCGCTCGGCATCCTCGCAACTGTCCTTTCCACTGCCTACATCCTTTGGTTGTACAAGCGTATATTCTTTGGCAAGATACCAGAACACCTGGCACACGTCAGGGACCCGAACTGGTACATCACTGCTACAATGGGAGTATTTGCTGCACTGACACTTATAATAGGTGTTTATCCCGATTTGTTCCTAAACCCCATCACAGATTATTACAGTAACATCATGTTTCAAGGACAGGAAGACGTAGTGCTGCCTGTACCATCACAAGACACAGGCACAGACTTAGGAGTCCCACAGGAGAATACACAACAAAATTCAGGAGAAGTAGAGACTGTGGGAGCAGAAGAAGGCCACTAGGAGAGGAGAGGATGATGACTAATAGATGACAACGGTAGGGTTTGAAGGAATTGCAATCAACGTTTGGTTGGTGTGGCTGCTACCGTTTGTTGGTGCTGCAATAATTGCCGCAGTTGCACGGGCAGGCCACCGTGCTCGAGATTCTACTGCAGTAGGATTTGCTCTGGCCAGTGCGATTTCTGCTGCTACCCTGATGCCTCTTGCTCTGGAGGGAGCAGAGGTGCATAGCCAGATACCGTGGATCTCTTCGCTTGGTCTTGAGGCTGGTGTGCTTGCAGATCCTCTCTCTATCATCATGACAAATCTAGTTGCATGGATCTCGTTCCTTATCATGGTATACTCGACAGGATACATGCATGGCGACAAAGATCTCACACGTTACTGGTTCTTCATGCTCTTTTTCATAGGGTCTATGCAGCTGATCGTCCTATCAGACAACCTGCTTATGCTCTTTTTTGGATGGGAAGGTGTAGGCCTTGCGTCATATGCACTTATTGGCTTCTGGTACTATGACAGGAAGAAAGACTATGTAGGGGTTGAGGGTCACATTGCAGGCGGCATCGCAATGTGGACTTCGCCTACACACGCAGGCATGAAGGCTTTTCTCATGACTCGCGCAGGAGACATTATGATGCTAGCAGGTATGTTCCTGATCTTCGTGTACGCCGGAACCTTTGGATTAGTAGAGCTGGCCGAAGACCCAGCATGGGCGATCGCAATGTCGCAGCAAAACTTGCTTGTCCCCGCAGCCGTCCTGCTCTTTGGCGGCGCGATAGGCAAGTCTGCGCAGTTTCCGCTCAACGAGTGGCTCCTAGAAGCAATGACCGGCCCTACAGCAGTCTCTGCGCTTATACACGCTGCAACAATGGTTAAGGCTGGTGTGTTCTTGGTAGCGCGTATTGGGCCACTATTCTTTGCGCTTGCGTCTGCAGGAGCCTTCAGTGTTGAGCAGTTCTTTGAAGTGATTGCATGGGTAGGGGCGATCACTGCGTTCTTGCTTGCGACTCAGGCCCTGGTGAATCCAGAGATAAAAAAAGTGCTTGCATATTCGACAGGCTCACAGATTGGCTACATGATGATGGGCCTGGGCATCGCCGGACTTTCAGTCAACTTCGTTGAGGGTTTCACTGCAGGGTTCTTTCTACTGATAAGCCATGCAATCTTCAAGGCTTCTCTCTTTATGGGAGCCGGCGCTCTTCTTCACGGAGTAGGATCTAGGTTCATGAACGACATGGGGGGGCTTAGACATCATATGAAAAAGACATATGTATTTATGCTACTGGCAGGCCTATCGCTTGCAGCCGCCCCTCTCATCACATTAGGATTTTGGAGCAAGGATGCCGTCTTTGCGTCAGTGCTTGAATCCGGTTACGCGTTCTCTCAGCCACTCTTCATAATAGCAGTCGTAGTGGCAGTTATGACTGCGTTTTATACCTTCAGAATGTTAGGGATGGCTTTCTTCGGTAAGAAAAGTAGGCATATTGAGGAGATGGAGCACAGGGGGCACCACGTACATGATGCCGGACCTAGAATGTGGGTCCCATATGGGATACTAGCCATTGCTTCTATAGCAATAGGCGTCATCGGCTTTGTATTTGAGGCTGACTTAGAACACATTCTGGGCGAATACCTTGCTGAGTCGTTTGGTATTCATGGTGAGGAAGAAGAGAGTGGCGATGAAGCTCCGGTCACCATTGCACCAGAAGGAGACAGAACTTGGTTTGGACTAAATCCAATTGCTGCGATAGCATCTGTTGGCGCATTTGCAGTAGGAGGCGCGCTAGGCTACATATTCTACATTGGACGCCATGCAAATCCCCAGATTATTTCAAGGAGCACCGTGACCAGAGCTATCTGGAGATTCTTGTATAATAGATGGTATCTTAATAGTGCGCTTTATTGGGGCGCTGTAATAGGACCTCTAGCAATTTATCGCTTTATCTGGAGATATTTTGAGAGTACGATTATCGATGGTATCAACCCTGCTCTACAACAGTCGATGTCTTACATGTCGGGGGTAGTCAAGGCAGGTCAGAGCGGAATCACGCAGACATACATTTTCGTATTTGCAGCAGGCATCATGATAATTGTGATGCTCCTGTTCTTGTAGTGGAAACAGAGGTGTAAATGACAAAAAATGGTTGACCTCCTCTCCTCTCCGATACTCGTTACGATAATACTTGGCTCAGTTGGTCTTGCAATCCCTGCTATTGATGCAGCCAGGCGTGAAAAAGGTAAGGATAGAAATAAGCTGTACAGTGCGATTGCGTTTGGCGCTCTTATTTTGGCTATAGGAATTATCATCTTTCGCGTCCTTACAGGTGAAGTGTTACCAGCAGTGGCATTTTCGCAGGAAGTGGTAGTAGATGACATGTTTGGCTCGTTCTTTGCTATTGCGCTTTTGATAGTGTCGATAATGGTCACAGCATCATCTTGGAATTATTATAAGGGTAGGTCAAATCCTGCTGCATACTATTCTCTGATACTTCTCTCCAGTATTGGCATGGTAATCATTGCGTATTCAACCGACCTTGTGATGCTGTTGGTCGCATGGGAGCTGATGTCGCTTCCAACTTATGCACTGGCTGGCTTTTCAAAGCGCGACCCCATATCAAATGAGGCAGCAATCAAATATTTCATGTTTGGCGCGCTGTCATCTGCAATTATTGTTCTTGCGATAGGTCTTGTCTATGGAATAACAGGTACAACCAACATAGGTGATTCCATAAGGGCCCTTGCTAACATAGATGCAAGCCTCATGCCTATTGCACTGCTTGCTGTCGCATTGTTCATCGCTGGTTTCGGATTCAAGATGGGTCTGGTGCCATTCCACATGTGGCTGCCAGATGCATATGAAGGCTCGCCCACCACTATAGGTGCGCTACTTGCAGCAGGCACCAAGAAGGCCGGCTTTGCTGCTGCTATTCGCGTGATTGTGCTTGGAATGTTTGCCCTCAACCTTGACTGGACACTTACTCTGGCAATAGTAGCAGTCTTTACCATGACGCTAGGTAATCTTGCCGCGCTAGTGCAAAGAAGTGTGCCAAGGATACTTGCATACTCTTCTATAGCACAGGCTGGCTATATCATGATAGGTATTGCGCTTGCTCCCTACTCTGATCAGGCACTCCCTGGCTCACTATTTCATATACTGAATCATGCAGTTATGAAGTCTGCTGCATTCATTGCAGCCGCAGCAGTAGCAACTGCGGTTGCAAGCTACAGCTTGGAGAAGTACCGCGGTCTTGGGAGGCGTATGCCAATAACTGCAATTGCACTTTCTGTATCGCTCCTTGCGCTTGCAGGCGTTCCACCGCTCAACGGCTTCTGGAGCAAGGTAGTTCTATTTGGAGCAGGCATCAACTCTGGGCCAATTGTCGAATGGGGTCCATGGCTTGCAATCGCAGGCGTTCTTAACAGTGCACTCTCGCTTGGGTACTACGCTTGGATAATGAGAAAGATGTACATGGAAGATGCGCCGGATATGCGTAGAGTAAAGGAGCCTAGGGCAATAGTTGCAGTGTTGATATTTGCTATGATCTTTATGGTAGCTTTTGGGATATATTATACCCCGTTGCTTGAATTTGCATCTAGTGCAGTCCCTGAATTGACATCTAACATAAGCCAAGCGTCAACTGTAACAGGAGGAGAAGTAGGAGGAGGAGCGTCAGAAGGAGAAGAAGGAAGCCGCGGTTGATCTGTTATCGTATGTAGATACACATTTACACTCTGCATTCATTGAGATGTGGCCTCTTTCCTTTCTTGTGGTTCAATGTTTTTGTTTGATTTCGCGGTCTTATCATATATAATCCATAATAAACAAGAATTGGGAAGTAGGAATAAAACAATATCGGGAGCCATATTATTCACTCCAACTTTTATTAGTAATAAGTGAAAGTAGTGTCGGTATACATGGTTGAAATAGAAAAGGTTGAAGAGCAGATAGGCGAAGTTCTAGGATTAGAAATTGCAGCTCAGAAAGCAGTGGAAGAGCTATCTTCAAAAGGTCTACTGGATAAACGAGGAATAAAGGCAAAACTACAAGCAATGAAAAGCGAAGCTGCGGGTCATCAGAAAAAGATTGAAAAGTTAATGGAGAGAATTTTGGAATCAGAAGGTCTAAACCAAGATAGCATAAGACAGCATGCCGAAGAAGCATCAAATAAAGCATCGCAAATGATGCAAACCTATCTTGGAGAAGATCCTGATACATTAGATGCATTGGAGTTTCTGTGTCTTGCAGAAGGCGGTGAAGTAACCCATTATGAAGTGCTAAGTGAAGTGGCTAAACGGTTGGAGGAAAAGAAGAAATTTGCAACGGAAATAAGATCGATATTAAAAGAAGAAAAAGAACACCTTAAGTTATGCACACAACTTGCAAAGGGAAAATAGCATTAGGAGTTAAAGGAATTAAGGGAGAAATTGTTAGAACGAACAAAAATCTTCTGCAGTCCAAACGAGAGAGGTCAAATACAATAGTGATTATGTAACTCCATCAACATCTGTGTTGATTGGAGAAAATAACAAAATGAAAAACTGATATCGACTCCAACTGCGCAGACCGGTATATACTCGTCAAGACTTTGTGGCATAGGACAGAGAAAATCCAATAGCTGTTCCTGAGCCTTCAATTAATGTTTTGAAATTTTGTGGTGGCATAGCGGAAGTGACCTTTGTCAAAATCATCTTAGCGTCATACGTTGTTATCGTTTTTTTTAATTACGTCAAATCTTTTGCTTTATCTTGTTTGTGCTCTTTGTCCACTCTTGCCTTTGAATCTTGTTCTATTGCATCAGCTGGGAGGCCAGGATCTTCGCCGATCTGCGGTAAGACTGTAGTATCGTTTTCTTCTTCTCCATCATCCTTTGGCCTGCTTTCTGCGTTGCTCATACTATAGTAACTCATGCGACAGTATAATATATAATCATAAGTCCTAAATTGATTAATGTACTGAAAATGGTTCAGGATTTTTGACCTTTTTCACCTTTCTTCCAAATTTGAATCTGTCCGCCATATACTTCATTCTCATAAACAAACGAAGGAACTTGTGAATAGTAGCCCTCGCGTCCAGAGCTGAAGGTTTTTGGAGCTAGTGGAATTTCATGTTCTTTTCCATCAGGCATTCTGATTGTAGCATATGCAATCTTACTTTTGGGTTTCTGTGATGAAGTGTCGTCTGCAGACATAAACTTGTTATGATAGAGTACTAAATGACTAATATAAAATCATATTGTATAATGCTATGATTCAGGGTACGAAGTAAATGTTTGCAAAGAGTTTACTTTTATCTTTCCACAAATGCAGTTATAATATGTTATGTACGCCTCTGTCTTCCGTTACTTCGACTCGATAGCTTTACAGGCTAGTTGAGTCGGTTTGTAGCTTTTTGGCAGAATCAGGGTCTCTTTCCGCATAGTATTTCACCATACCCAGCTTGAGCACCTTAAGCGCTAACAGAGCACATTTTATCCTTGCTGGACCCAAGTTGACTAACCCAATATTTTCCAAGATGTCATCTTTAGTCAGATCCTTGGCAGATGTCAGCGGTTTGCCCATTATCATCTCAGTTAACATTGAGGCGCTTGCTTGGCTGATCGCACAGCCTCTTCCCTCAAACTTGATGTCCTTTATCTCGTCCCCCTGAACCTTAAGATGAATATCAATCTCGTCGCCGCATAAAGGGTTGCTGTCGTGTATGCTCACGTCTGCGTCAAGCAACTTGCCCTTATTGCGTGGGTTGCGGTAGTGATCCAGAATTATTTCACGATAAATGTCATCGCTCAAATCTTGAATAGCCTCCTTGCTTCCTCAAGTGCGTTAACAAAGATATCGACTTCTTCCTTTGTATTGTAGATATAAAAACTTGCCCTAGATGTTGCAGAAACATCAAGCCTCTCCATGAGTACCTGCGCACAATGATGACCTGATCTTATCGCAACGCCATGATCATTCATGATCGTGGCCAAGTCATGTGGGTGAATGTCTCCAATGTTGAACGATATCACACCTCCTCTATCCTTTACGTTGCGAGGACCGTAAAGCGTTACACCTCTGACTCTAGTTATCTTGTCAAGTGCATATCCTGTCAGTTCCACCTCATGCTCTCTGACCTTGTCCATGCCAATCTTGTTTAGGTAGTCAATTGCAGCAGCAAAACCAATGACATCAGCAATGTTTGGAGTTCCACCCTCAAATTTGTAAGGGAGGTCGTTGTATCTGGTCTCGTACTTGTGAACCTCCTTTATCATATCACCTCCGCCTATAAATGGCGGCATTTTTTCGAGAATCTCTTTCTTGACATACAAAATGCCGACCCCTGTAGGTCCAAGCATTTTATGCGCTGAGAAAGCCATAAAATCACAATCCATCTTTTGTACATCCACCGGCATGTGAGGGACTGACTGCGCACCATCTACAAGAACAGGGATACCTTTCTCGTGTGACATCTTGATTATGTCATTTACTGGAATAATGGTGCCAAGTACATTTGACATATGAGAAACTGATACAAGTTTTACTTCTTTTTTCTTGCTGTCAAGATATTTGATGAATTCTTCAAGCTTCAGATAACCGTTATCGTCAGTTCCTACGTATTCCAGCTTGGCTCTTTTTTCAGAAGTCAGTATCTGCCACGGTACAATGTTACTATGGTGCTCTATTTCCGTGATGACAATAGCATCACCCCTGTTGACATTGCTCCTGCCCCACGAGTAGGCGACAAGGTTTAGGGCTTCCGTGGCATTACGAGTAAAAATGATCTCTTCAGTAGATCTAGCATTGATGAATTTTGCCACCTTTTCTCTTGTCTTTTCAAACTCAAGTGTAGCCTCCTCCGCAAGCTGGTGGACTGCACGATGAATGTTAGAATTGTAATTCATGTAGTAGTTGTGGATGGCATCAATTACTACAAGAGGTTTTTGTGTAGTGGCTGCATTATCTAGGTATACAAGTGGCTTTCCTCCACTAACCTTACGCTTGAGAATAGGAAAGTCCTGTCTTATTTTTTCGATATTAAGAGTGCCTTTTTGCATCATTTCGCTAGACCAGCTTGATGTAAATTGAGTTGTCCTGTTTTTTAACCTTGTAAGTTTTAATAGGCTCTTCAGCGGGGAGGTTCTGCGGAATGCCAGTATCAAGCTTGAACGCAGAGAGGTGTAATGGGCAAGTCACAGTCTTTTCCTCCTCGTTCATAATTCCCGTAGATAAATCGGCATATGCGTGGGTACATATTCTATCAGTGGCGTACACAGTACCTCCTATTTTGGCAATGAGGATTTTCTTATTGTCCTGATCAAAATCTAGCATCTCACCATTTTTCAGAGACTTTTCACTGCATACCTTTACCCATTGTTCATCCTCCTCTCCTGGCATGACCCCATTCAGCCACCTCTTTCTCTATCTATCTACATCCCTATATACTACCTATACTTATAGTGCTTCTCAAAGAGGTCTTGGGTCTCGCGGTAGCGCGACTTTTCAACTTCTAGTATTTGTTCCATTGCCTCGTCTGTCCTGAGCATTAGCTGCTTACCTTGCCACTTGTTTTCAATAAGGTAGTTGATCCATGCTCTGATGGTCGGACCCATCTTTCTGGACAGCGGCTCAAGAAAGCCAGCTACGATTTCACGCTTGGCACCTTCTCTATTAAGGCCTCTTGTCATTAGATAGTAGATCTGGCTTTCATCCATCTGGGCTACAGATGCAGAGTGAGTTGCCTTAACTTCATTAGTTTCTATTTCAAGGCCTGGTATTGCATCTGACTTTGCTCCTCTGTCAAGAAGGATTGCATGTCCTGCTAGGTATGATTCCGTGCCTTTGCCCTCTTTGCCTATCTTAATCATACCCTTGAACAAAGACTTTGAAGTGTCCTTTAACACCGATTTGACAAGTACTCTCCCTCGAGTATGTTGTCCCCTGTGGACAAGGTTAGATGTTACATCAAAGGATTGGTTGCCTATCCCAAAGACTATCTCAACATCCTCTGAAGAAGCACCAGGTCCTTTCATGACGCTGTCTGTCTTGTAGCGTGATAGCAAAGACCCAAACATGCCAATATACCAAGACATTTTACCATCTCTTTCGACAAATGCCTTCCTATTTGAAACGTTGACAGTATCATGACCCATTGCCTGTAGAGTCACCAGTTCGAGATGTGCATTTGAATTGACATGAGTCTCGACCAATTCAAAATACCCCTGCTGTATATCTTGCCTACCTGATGAGCCAGGCGCGTATATCTCTTGCACAACTGTTGCTTTCGATCCGACGTCTGCCACAACGATGTTTCTCGTTATCAACGAAGTTCCATCGTCTGCAAGAGAGGTAATTATCCTTATTGGTTCTTCAAGCACTACATTTCTTGGGATATAAACAAAGATGCCAGATTGGAAAGCCGAACCCTCAAGTGCAAGAAATTTGTCCTCCAGATAATTTAGCTGATTTGCAGCTATGTGCGATCTGATAAGGTCGCTGTGTGTAGTCAGCGCGTCGTTGATACTCGATATAATGATACCTTGTTTGGCTACATTATCGCGGATGAAGATCCTGTTTATTTCTTGACCTACTTGGAGAATTCCTGTCTCCTGCTCGAGCTCTTTTAACCTATCAGTAAGGTCTTTGCTAAGTGCAGCACGCCCTCTAGAATGTGACATAAAATGTATGCTTTCTGGCTTTATTCTGTTTACATCTGAATACTTGGAGTAGAGAGGCGAAACTTCGGCAGGGAGCGATTGGTACTGCAAGAAAGCTTGCTTGCGTATTGAAGCAAGCCAGCTGGGTTCTTGAGCTGCTATTGAATCAATGTGCCCGCTGTTGATTGAGGACAGAGTAGTAGTCGCAGTCGCCATAATGGAATCACAAACAAAAGATGTAAGATAGTGTTATGGGTATATGATGCTTAACCGACTGAGCCTTCCATTTCGAGCTTGACTAGCCTGTTAAGTTCTACTGCATATTCCATTGGAAGCTCCTTTGTGAATGGTTCCATGAATCCACCGATGATCATTGAGAGCGCGTCTGACTCTGAATATCCTCTACTCATTAGATAGATTATTTGGTCCTCGCCTATCTTGCCTACTGTTGCTTCGTGAGTAATAGTTGCGTCATCCTCATTAACCTCAATGTATGGGTAAGTGTCGGTTCTGGATTGCTCGTCCAACAGTAGTGCATCGCACCTTACGTTTGACTTGACGCCTGTCGCGCCCTTTGCGACGTGGAGCAATCCTCTGTACGTAGTTCTGCCAGAATCCTTGCTCACAGACTTGCTAGTTATTCTAGAAGTAGTATTTGGCGCAAGATGAACTGCCTTCGCTCCTGCATCTTGGTGTTGGTCTTTTCCCGCAAATGCTACTGATATGACTTCAGCATGTGCATTCTTGCCAAGCATGTAGACTCCAGGATACTTCATCGTTAGTTTGCTGCCCAGATTACCATCTATCCATTCGACTTTCGCACCTTCATAAGCATAAGCCCTCTTTGTCACAAGGTTGTAGACATCCTTGCTCCAGTTTTGGATTGTAGTATAGCGTATCTTGGCGCCCTTCTTGGCAATTAATTCCACAACTGCAGAATGAAGTGACTCTGTGGTGTAGACAGGCGCTGTGCATCCTTCGATATAGTGCACTTCTGCGCCCTCGTCTGCGATGATAAGTGTTCTCTCAAACTGGCCGATATTCTCTGCATTAATTCTGAAATATGCTTGTAGCGGAAGCTCAACTTTGACATTTCGTGGAACATAGATGAATGAGCCGCCAGACCACACTGCGCTATTAAGAGCTGCAAACTTGTTGTCCTCCGGCGGGATTACCTTACCAAAGTGCTTCTTGACAATGTCAGGATATTCCTTTACTGCCGAGTCAGTATCGGCGAAAATTACGCCTTGCTTTTGCAGGTCCTCCCTTAGATTGTGATAAACAGTTTCAGATTCGTATTGTGCACCGACTCCTGCAAGGAATTTACGCTCAGCCTCGGGAATACCTAGCTTTTCAAAGGTATTCCTCACTGATTCTGGAACGTCCTCCCAGCTCTTGCTGGTCTTCTCTGATGCTTTTGCGTAATAGTAAATATTCTGGAAGTCAATTTTGGACAGATCTCCTCCCCAATTTGGCATAGGCTTGCTGAGGAAGACCTCGTAGGATCTTAATCTGAACTCTCTCATCCAGTCTGGCTCGCCTTTCATCCTGCTAATTTCCTCGACCGTGCCCCTTGAAAGGCCCTTCCTGCTAAGGTAAACGTAAAGCTCAGTTGAATCTTTAAAGTCATATTTGCTATAATCCATGTTAAGGTCTTCTTTTGCACTCATACGCTTGGTATAACGTCGTTATGTTTTATATATATTTTGTATTATGCAACAGCATCAAGTCATTATATTTGTATCACAGAGCTGCATTACAAGCTGCTAGCCACTCTAGATTAAGTCCACGACTGTTAGTCAAGCAACGATAACTTTACGTAGAGATAGACATACGCTCTATTATTATCTCAAGTTCCTGTCAAGCTAGTTATGTTTTCACTTAATGGGTTTTCAAGGCCATTACTGTTTGTGCCATTTCCAGTATTATTCACACCCTGTTGTCCTGATGTAGGCGTTTCTAGAGTGCTTGTCTCTCTGCCAAAAGTGATATCTGCATCCGGGATTTGCTCAGCGCCCGTACCGGTGTTAGCAACAGCTTCTTTTTCTCCTTGACTTTCCAAAGGTTCAACCCCACCTGCTGTTGTGGTATTATGTCCAGGACCACTTGTCGCGGATTCATCTGCAGTCTCAGATTGTGTCTCTGTTCCAGGGCCACTTGGGAATATTGTTGAGCCAAATGCCACAACAACCGCAAATATAACAGCCACGACTGCAACAATTCCAATGATAATCCATTTTGCTGAACCTCTATAGAATCTACGTTCATTATTTTCTGGCATTATAGAACGACATATTGCTCTGACCGACAAATTACTTAACTGCTGAAAATGATATATCTAGAAGCTCATTCTTGTCTCTGACGCAGAATGATAGCGAATGAAACTAGAGTAAAGCAGTGTCTAGCTATCAATCTCTCCATATCGACATTGCTTTTACGGTTTTGCCGCAAAAAAGTCCTCCACACAGTTATAGAAGATCGTCCAATTGGAAGGTTCTAAAATAATGATATTAAAGAATCTACTTAATAAGGATATGGATGTATTGAAATAGCCGGCATGCGTTATAAAAATTGCACTTAAAGTTACGTGATTTCAATAATTGTCAGCGAGGAAACATAAAATTTATCATGAAAGGAATAAGACTCCCCGGCTCCTCGTCTTTGGTTATCCTTCGAAAGCTCCTCAAGTAGGGGGCTTGCTCTGGTCAAAACGGATCTCAGACTCAATTAGTAAGTTAGGAGTAATCGAGACTAGGAATGTAAGCAGCGAACGGTCTATCAATGCGAAACTTGACACTCGTAATATTGTAAGAAACATCATACCTTGTTTGGTAAAGGATTTTTATGACGCAGCCCGCGGCCTTTTGACACTGCCCCAATTAGCGTTACTCGATAGCTGGGGTGAGGCAAGCATAATCCTTTGGATCCTTCTTAGGATTTTTCAGCCACATACAAAGGTAGTGATAGTGTTTCACCATTATGAACCGAGAATACTGCCAGATCGACTATCAGAGATAGAAACTCGTTTTAACAGAGCAGTTGCGAAGTGGTATAACTCAATCATAGAAAAATTAACTCATGTTATGATTAGAGATTCAGATATGATATTAACGGTCAGTCGCACATCGGCTAGACAAGTCTCCTCATTATACGGCAGCACCACTAACGATATCGAGAAAAAACAAGAGGAAGAAAGAGAAAGACAGTATTATAATGTACCCCCTGGCTCTAGCAAAATACGAATAGTTGGCACAGGCGTAGATAGACTCGCTATTCATAAAGACACTAAAAAGGATATAGATTTTTTTTGCATTGGACGCATTGAAAAGCTCGATGGTATCGATAAGATCTGGTCAAATTTAAGGAAGCTTCGCCCGGATGTCAACTTTGTCATGATAGGCAGAGCTTCCTTAACTAAAATAAATCATCTCAAGTCCATAGGCATAGACCATAAAGGAGAAGTGACTGATAAAGAAAAACTTGAACTGTACTCACGAGCGAAGGTATTTCTCTTTCCATCAAGTAGAGAGGGGTTTGGAATAGCACTAGCTGAGAGTCTGCAGCTAGGCATGGCTGTGGTGACATGGAGATTGCCCGTGTTTGAAGAACTTTATTCAGAAAGTATAATGGCAAAGCAAGGAAGAATCATAATAGTAGAGAGGGGGAATTACAAATTGTTTGCATCTGAGGCACTAAGGGCCTTAGATTCGTATGATAGGAGAAACAGAATGATACCAGCGGAGCGGTCATTGTCGTCGTCATTATCGTTATCAACTACAACGACATCATCATCATCATCATCATCTTCCTCTCCTGTTTTGTCTGAGGGCAAAAAAACAGCAACAATATCGATCCTGAAATTAACAGAGGAAAAACAGGAGGAATATAGAAGCGAGATCTTGCAGAGTTGGGAAGATGTCGCACATAAGGTTGTGAAGGCATTATCTGAATTACTTTAGATAACATGCTGAAAGATCCTTGTCGATAAACTTAGGCTTTTGATGCGTCATCTGCTCTTTTTCTAAGCTCTTTTGATAATCAATGTGAGCCTTTATGTTTATAGAAGTACACGTCTTGTTCAACCATCCTGCTCTATGGTGACAAAACCATCTATCTCTAGCAGGTCTTTTTCGTTGGCCATTTCTTGTGCTTCTTTTGTCTCCCCATCTTCGTTCATGCATTTATTGTAAAATTCACACCATTTGCATTTGTAGTTACGCATGTATTCAGGAAGCCTTGGCAGTAGAGAGACATCATTTTCTTCTAAGGCCTTGATAAAAAGATTCTTTCTTCTTACCATTTCATTTTTCAGCAGTTCCCTGGCAACGTCATCTTTTGGCAGCATCACTTGCCAGCTCTCGATGCCAACATCCTTGGCATTTGCAGGTCTGACAAAATAATCATTTCCTTCTGCATCACGCCTTATCCATCGCAATTCCTTGATGTTGTATCTTATCGAGATGATCCCCTTTTCAATACCGGTTATCGTCAGGTAGTACAATAGCTGGCGAAGATATGACCTAAATGTAGCATCTGAGAAGTTAAGACGCTTGCCGTTTACAGTATCCTTCAATTCCACGACTAAATTATTATTCATTAAGTCTGGATGTGCAACAATTCCATCCATATTCAATTCAGCCTGTGAAACTCCTAGATCCGCGAGCTTTGTTATGATGAATTCACTGGCTTCGCCCCGGACAAAGTGATGCACAGATCCGTGACTTAGAGGGGCCATATCAGGGAACTTTCTGCCATAGTATGAACGTCGTATGCAGCTAGTAGGTAATATATCAGATACATGCACCACGTTGCCTTCTCTGGCTCGTTCGTTATGCTTTTGCAAAAGGTTGCTAAGAAGCATATCTGTAAATTCAGAATTCCTCTGTATTTTTATGGCCAATCCTGATAGTCCTACCTGTCTGTAATATGCTATGCCACCTAATAAACGACAGCTAGCAAAATTATTTGGCAAAGTCTCTCATGCACTATAACACAAAACCAAAAAGAATAAGGGCAAAAGAACAAAATCTTTCTCACCGTAAGAAGACTTTGGAGATATCGATTTGAGACAAAATTAAATTTATTTATTCATAGGTCTAACACGAATTCCTGCAAAAGTGCACTATCCACTAAGTGCGCCTTTAATCTATTGTCATTATAGGCAAGGGAGCCCCGCCTATATTTTTTTGTGTATCTCTGTGTGTGTCTATCTTTCTATTCCTCTAGACTAGAGGGTCTCATCATCTATTCTTCGCCCAATGGCCAACAGACCTGAATGCACACTTCTGCTCCGGGTAAGAGGCACTCAGGAGGTGGAAGACATGGTATCACATCTTCTTCTTCTTCGTCTTCTGGTATTTCGGGTATATCCGGCAGATCTAGGTCTTCAAGGTCTATGGGAGTCTGCTGAGCAAATGCTGGCATTGTTGCTCCTGAAGAAATAGCAACAATGCTTGATGCAATCACTGTCAGCAAGATAGCCAACCTTATTGTTTTTGCAGGGTTTATTATTCTCATATGAATTTCTCTTATTAAAGTCCACTGACTTTTTAATGTTTTGAGCGATTCTGGCCTTCCGGCGGAAATAATTTTACCTCCGGTTCTTGTTTTTCATCTCAAGCGCGCCTCTTCTGACCATTGTCTGTGTATCTGCAGAGAGCTCGTCCATTGTAAGTTCACCTCTCCTGAGCTTTTCAATTATCTCTCTGACAGATATACTGCTCTCGTTATTCTTGCTATTGACCCGCATGTCAAGCACGCCCTGGCCACCAGTACTACTGTTCTTTTCATCCAAAACCCACAGAAATTCTTCAATCCTGCCACGACTGACAGCGAGACGCTTGGCGTATTCGGCGAATACGACCTCGTTGTGCTCTGAAATGGCCCTTGTGAGCATTTTGGCAACAAAGCTTGACTCTCCTTCCAGTAGGTCTATCCTGAGCCGTATGTCTTTCTCGGCACGCAAAACTATATGATCTCTGAGTGGCAGGGGTTTTAATCATTTCTTCTCTTGGTAGACCAAAATGTTCCCCCAGAGGCCTTCCATTGTTGATAATCGCGCAGTATCTGAGCATGATCAAATGCGATCTGTTGCTGTTCGAAATCGGCCAGTTTGATCCACTCGATACTAGCTGCATCGTCGCCTGCCCTAATATTGCCACCTACGATTATTCCAACAAAAACTGTGGTCACAATATGCTTTCGTGGGTCACGAGTCGGGTCGGAGTACACACCGAGGATGTCGATTGGGTGGACTTCAAGGGATGTCTCTTCCATCGCCTCTCGCTTCATCGCGTCCTCAACGGTTTCGCCTTCGTTTACAAAGCCGCCTGGCAAACTAAGGTGATCTTTGAATGGATCATTCTTGCGTCTTACCATTAGAACGTTTGAATCGCGTTCAAGTATAACATCTACTGTCGGAGTAGGATTCTTGTATTGTTTCATGAGATGCTGAACAGTTGTGCTATTATTAATGATTCTAAGAAATGAAAAAATTCAATGCTTTTTAATATAAATAGCTAATATCTCCTAAATACCTGCATTAAGATTAGAATGATAAGAAAATCTCTTAAAATATGCTAAATTCTTATTAACTTGTAGAGCCAATTATTGATGTTCAGGCGTATGTCTGTCATGTTCATGGAGATGAGTGAAGCTCCAGCACGGCTTACAGTTTGCCCAAAGTGCGGAAAACAAGTAAGAATTGACGAGGACTGTGACTGTGAGAGGCTATTTTTGGTACAGCGAATGCAAAAGTAACAAACATAGAAGGATCCTCGCTACGCATAAGGGCTTTAGGTAGCTTAGACTAGGAAACTTTGTAGCGTAGTCTGTCTAAGACTGGATTTGTATATCTTCTTTGGTCCCAGATAGTCTGGAAAATCAGGTATCAGTCTATTGCTTTTAATTATGCTGTCGAGCTTGCTGATGATTTTATTTATGTATCTTGTCTTAGCTGTAATGTAGTTGGAACTAAGTGGTTCTTCAAAGCCGTATATCTCCTTGTAGCGTTTGATTCCATCTGGCACTTCAAGAAGTCGCAGTACAAGCTTCATTCTCTGCCAAATATCTGTTCGCAACCTTAGAGGTGCACCAAAGACATGGCGCACGCCAGCCTCCTTGCAAGCTCCAACAAGCCTCTGGAGGTGTTGGTCACTGTCCGTGACAAGTGGTATTATTGGGTCGATATTGACTCCGCAGGAAACGCCGACATCAGCAAACTTTTTAATAACATGGAATATTCTGCTGGCTGGCGGTGTACCTGGCTCTACTATTCGTCTTATCTTCTCATCGCATGTAGTCACAGACCATACTACAAAGCAGTTGTGTCTGTACTGTCTATGGAGCTCCAAGTCACGCTCGACCAATGCAGACTTGGTAAAGACATAGTATGGTACATTGTATTTCTGCAGAACCTGCACACATCTTCTCGTTAATTGAAATCGAAGTTCCGCTGGTTGGTATGCATCTGTTGCAGAAGCTACCATGACAGGTATGGCAGTGTCTGACTTCCATGAAGCAAGCTCCTTTTCAAGCACCTCCGGTGCATTGCTCTTGGCATAAATTTTGTCATAAAATTCAGGCGACCACTCGTATGTGGCATAGCAATATGCACAGCGATGGCTGCATCCCTGGTATGGGTTTATCGTGAGGCCCTTGTACCCTTTGACTACAAAGGGGTGAATTATCGATTTGCTTTTCTTTTCTTTAAGGACTGCCCCGCCTCCACTATGCCAGAGTCCTCGCATATCTTCTTCTCTTATCTATATGCACCAGGAATATGCCTATAAAGCGCATGACACTTGTAGGAGAGGGAGGGATGGTTATAGATGATCTGCAATGTACGCATATAGTTTTTTATTATCGCTCCTGTTGAGACCAGCTCAATTATATGAAAGTAGGCATAGCAGGGCTGGGCCTAATGGGTTCTGGTATTGCAAAAAGGCTGATAGACACAGGACATGCAGTTTCAATTTATAATCGCACAAGCTCAAAGGCGCAGCATTTTTCAAATAAAGCTACAGTGGCTTTGAGCCCAAGAGAACTTGCTGAAAGTTGCGACCTTGTGATAGTTGTCGTCACTGATTTTGACGCTGTAAACAATATACTCTTTGAAACAAATGGATTCATAGAATCGAAGAACCAGAATCTCGTAGTGGCTGACGTATCCACAATTTCACCATCTCAGTCAGCGCATTGTGCTCAGCGTCTGCGAGACGCAGGCATAGAGATGCTAGGCATTCCAGTAATGGGAGGCCCGACCGCAGCTGAAGCAGGAGATCTTGTGCCCATAGTGGCCGGTAACAGACAGGCATTTGAGAAAGTCAGGCTTATTATTGAAAAGCTGGGCAGAACTTTTTACGTTGGTGAGAGAGATGGGTCGGCAAATGCCATCAAGCTTGCCCTAAATCTAAATATTGCGCTTGTAGCCAGTGGAGTATCTGAAGGGATAACGCTTGTCAGGAGAGCAGGCATTGATCCGTCAATATTTATCGAAATACTGAATTCCACTTATTTCAAAACCGGCCTTTCAGAAAAGAAAGGTCCTAAGATGGTCAAAAACGACTTTTCACCTACGTTCCATCTCAAAAATATGCTGAAAGATTTAGAGCTTGCTACTACCACTGCACAGCAGACTGGCATAACTCTTCCGCAAACTGCACTTGCTCAGCAAATATTCCGTGCAGCAAACAACATTGGTTTTTCAGATAAGGACTATACTTCCATTTGCGCATTTTTGGCAAAAATAAATGGATTGGAGAATCAATGAAGCTTGATAGAGATATATAATACACATATGTGTTGAAACGTATCAAAAGTTCCAGCAGAGTGTTTATTTTACTATAGACAGAAATATGTGTGTGATTTTTTGTGCAATTTCAGTGAATCGATGTACCAGGTGAAACATCTTCAGTTATTGTTAGAAATACTGGTCTGTCCCCCGGTCCATCTGCTGCCAAGAGCATACCTCTAGAGACTATATTGCCTATCTTTTTTGGCGCCAAATTAGTACAAACAACCACTAGCTTGCCGACAAATTCTTCTGGCTTGTAGTGAAGAGCACCCCCAACAGCAATTTCTCTCTGTTCATTACCAAGATCAATTGTTGCCTTGAAGACCTTCTTCATGCCAGGTATGGTTTCAGATCGAATGACTTTGCCTATCTTCAGTTTTACCCTTGAAAATTCGTCAAATGTAATGTATTGCTCTTCAATGCGCTTGTTATTCTCGCTCATGAAATTGAAAAAGCAGTAGCTCTATTAAAAAATGTCTTAGCAAGCTTTAGGTGGAATCTCCGGCACTACAAGAGTATGTCATAGCTAGTTGGATGTGAGAACTGTACTCATGCATAGCTTCTGACCTTATCGAACTTCTTCATCGCTAGCGGAAGGTTATCGATTAAATCTGTAGCAATTATGTGCA
>Ga0081538_10001439_pt1 | contig 24477 bp, 19 predicted proteins | sample TabmetS5T2R1_FD_71022 | JGI IMG/M metagenome (GOLD analysis project Ga0081538, IMG submission 71022) | Tabebuia heterophylla rhizosphere microbial communities from the University of Puerto Rico - S5T2R1 | ecosystem: Host-associated > Plants > Roots > Rhizosphere ... | reverse complement strand
GGCATCCTTCTGGGTGGAGACGCTGGAAGCAGTCGACAAGCCGACGGCACCGGCCTGTGCGGGCGGATCGGGAGGTGCATAGAAAGTCGCCGCCGCCTCGGTTGCCTTCCCGGTGCTCCGCTCTTGCGGCTTCTGCTTCTTGGAGCCTTTCTTCTTGGAGCTTTTCTTCTTGGAGCCTTCTTCCTTGCGAGGCTTCTTCGCCTCGGCTGCCCGACTCGCCGAACCGGCCGTCGCCGTGGCGTTGTCTCCCGACGGAGCTGTGCCCTCGGAACCGCCCGAGGAGCCGGAGCCGCCTCCGCCGCCACTTCCGCCGCCGCCGCCGCCCGGCTTCGGATCGGGAGAGGATGGCGGACCCGGATCCGGGTCGGGCACCGGATCGGTCGGAACCGGATCGGGCGGAACCGGATCGGGCACGGTCGGAGCTGGCGTGGGCGGGGTGGTCGGAACCGTAGTCGAGGGCGGAGTCTGGCCCGAGCTTTCCTCGACCGGCAGGACGACCGTGGCGGTAAGGCCGCCGAGGAAAAGCCCACAACACAAACCGACCCGCAGAAGTCGGCGAGACCAAGTCATGCTCCACACCAAAAGCCGACCGTCCTCTAGAGACCCACTCTAGCACCGCTCGTCGAAATCGCTGAGAGGCGGATCGGGTGACTCTGCGGGGCGAATACCGGGCCAGCGGCCAGGCACCGGCGAAGCAGCTTTCTCCGCCCTCACACCAGAGGTTCACCGGCCGGACCCCCACGCTGACCGGGGAGCCTCCTACGCTTCGCCTCAGAAATCCTCCGGCGATGGAACCCTCGGCCGCGCCCTACGCACCCAAGGTATACGTGGAGTCGCCCGAAGTAACCGGCGGCCATTTGGACGTCCCCGAGGGCATCGGGTTGGGCACGCTGCTTCTCCTGCTCTCGCCGCTCGCGCTTGCGGCGTGGCTCGCGATCGGTTCGGCGGTATACCGCGTCGTCACGTGAGCTATTGCCGGGCGGCCGGCGTCGCGCTTGTTGACTCTTTCCGCCGCAGGTAGGAGACTTGTTGCTCGTTAAGTAACCAGGAGAGATTGGGTGCTGGAGACTCGCGCTTGCAGCATCCTGCGGCAGACATCCCCTCGCCGTAAGTGGCAAAGGGGCCCGCGTTGATACGTGGGGTCGTCGCCGTGTGCCTGAGGTTCCGGCTCCTCGTGGTTGCCGCCGCCGCGTTGACGATGGCCGTTGGGGTCAGCCAGCTTCGTGGCGCGCCGGTGGACGTTCTTCCCGAGTTCACGCCGCCGTACGTCGAGATCCAGACGGAGGCCCTCGGGTTGTCCGCGGAGGAGGTGGAGCAGCTCATCACGGTGCCGATGGAGGCCGACCTGCTGAACGGCGTCGAGGGCATCGACGTGCTCCGCTCGCAGTCGGTGCCAGGGATGTCCTCGATCGTTCTCGTGTTCGAGCCCGACGCGGACCTCTACCGCTCGCGGGCGCTCGTCCAAGAACGCCTGGCCCAGATGGGCGCGGCTGCGATGCCGAACGTGTCCAAGCCGCCCGTCATGCTCCAGCCCTACTCGTCGTCGAGCCGGCTGCTCATGTTCGGGCTCTCGTCGGAGGAGGTCTCCCCGATCGAGAAGTCCGTGATAGCGCGCTGGACGATTCAGCCGCGCCTGCTCGGCGTTCCCGGTGTGGCGAACGTGGCCATCTGGGGTTTCCGGGACCGCCAGCTGCAGGTTCAGGTGGATCCGGAGCAGCTGGCGGAAAGCGGCGTCACGCTGAAGCAGGTCGTCGAGACGACCGCGAACGCGCAGATCTCCTCGCCGCTGAGCTTCGTCGAGGGCTCGACGCCGGGCACCGGCGGGTTCATCGAGACCCCTCAGCAGCGGCTCGGAGTGCGCCACGTGTTCGACCGGCTCACGGACCCGAACGAGCTCGCCAAGGTCCCCGTGGAGGGAACGGGAGGCAGGATTCGCCTTAACGACGTCGCAGCCGTCGTCGAGGACCACCAGCCGCTGATCGGCGATGCCATCGTGAACGACGCCGACGGCCTCCTCCTCGTGGTCGAGAAGTTCCCCGGCGCCAATACTCTGGAGGTCACCAGAGGAGTCGAGGAGGCACTCGACGATCTCAGGCCCGGACTCGGCGGCATGGAGCCCGATACGTCGATCTTTCGGCCCGCGGCCTTCATCGAGAACGCGATCGACAACCTCACGTTGGCGTCGTTGATCGCCGGCGTGCTCCTCGCGTTGATCCTCGCCGCGTTCCTGTTCGAGTGGCGCATGCTGCTGATCGGCCTCTTCACGATTCCGCTCTCGCTCGTGGCGGCGGCGCTCGTGTTGGACTTGCTCGGCGAGACCTTCAACGCGATCTCCTTCGCGGGGCTCGCGGTCGCCGTCGCGGTGATCGTCGACTCTGCGGTCGTCGGTGCCGAGAACGTCGCGCGGCGCGTGCGCCAGGAGCGCGAGCTCGGCGGCGAGAGGCCGACCGCGGACATCGTCCGCGACGCCACATACGAGGTTCGCAGCCCACTGACGTACGCGACCCTCATCGCGCTGCTCGCGATCGTGCCGGTCGCGGCCATGGCAGGCCGGCCGGGTGCGTTCTTCGAGCCGCTCGCGCTCGCCTATGCGCTCGCGGTCGCCACGGCGATGGTGGTCGCGATGACGGTCACGCCGGCGCTCGCGCTGCTTCTGTTCTCGCGCGGAACGGCCGCGCGACGCGAGTCGCCGCTGTTCACGCGCCTCGGCCGCCGCTACGGCGCTGCACTCGGGGGATTCATGCGCAGGCCGCGTACGGTGCTCGTTGCCGGCGGCGCCTGCGTGGCCGGTGCCGTCGTTCTCCTGGCCGTGCTCCCGCTGCTCGGTACGTCGCTGATCCCCTCGTTCAAGGACAGAGACATGCTCGTGCGCCTGAACGCGGAGCCGGGGACGTCCAACACGCGGATGACGGAGATCGCGACGCAGGTCAGCCGCGAGCTGCGGTCGATCGGGGGAATCGCCAACGTCGGCGCTACCGTCGGGCGCGCGGTCACGGGCGACCGGATCGCCGACGTCAATTCCGCCGACGTCTGGGTGAGCGTCGACTCCGACGCCGACTACGACGAGACAGTGGCGGCGATCGAGGAGGCAATCGCCGAGGTGCCGGGAACGCGTAGCAACCTCGTCACCAACTCGGAGCAGAAGATCCGAGACGTCGGGGCGCTCAGGGTGGGCGAGAACCAGGTCACGGGCGACGGCCTGGATGTCCTGACGGGGTCGGAGCGGCCGCTCGTCGTGCGCGTGTACGGTCAGAATCTCGACGTTCTCGGCCGCGAGGCGAGCAAGGTGCGATCGCTCATGTCGCAGGTCGAGGGCGTCGTCGATCCGCGCGTCGAGCAGCCTGTCGAGCAGCCGAACGTGGAGATCGAGGTCGACCTCGACCGGGCGCAGCAGTTCGGGATCAAGCCCGGCGACGTCCGCCGCGCCGAGGCCACCCTCGTCCCGGGGCTGCTCGTCGGCAGCGTCTTCGAGCAACAGAAGGTGTTCGAGGTCATCGTCCGGGGCACGCCGGAGACGCGCAGCAGCGTCGAGAGCATCCGCGACCTCCTCATCGACACGCCCGGCGGCGGCCATGTGCGCCTCGGCAAGATCGCCGACGTGCGCACCGCGGAGGCGCCGATCGTGATCAAACGTGACGCGGTCTCGCGGTACCTCGACGTCGAGGCCGACGTCAGTGGGCGCAGCCTCGACGCGGTCGCCGACGAGGTGGAGGAGCGCCTCCGGGGGTCGGTGTTCCCGCTCGAGTACCACGCGGAGGTGCTGACGGAAACCACGGGCGCGGAGATCAACAACTCGCTGATGCTCGGCGCGGCGCTCGCGGTGGCGGTCGCGGCCTTCCTGCTGATGCAGGCAGCTTTCCGAAGCTGGCGCCTCGCGGCGCTCGTGTTCCTGACGCTGCCGGTGGCGCTCCTGGGCGGAGCGTTGGCGGCGCTCGCCGACGGCGCCGAGCTCTCGCTCGGCGCCGCTCTCGGATTGCTGGCGCTGTTCGGGCTGGCTGTCAGCAACGGCGTGATGCTGGTCTGCCACTTCCAGCGGCTGAGGTCGGCCGAGAGCGAGGCGTTCGGCCCCAAGCTCGTCGAGCGGGGCGCGCGGGAACGGCTCACGCCGATCCTGACGACAGCCGTCGCCGTGGCGGTCGTCGCATTGCCGTTCGTGATCCTCGGATCCAGGCCCGGTCTCGAGGTCGTGAGTCCGATGGCGCTGGTCATCCTCGGCGGCCTGGTCACGTCGACGTTCCTGAGCCTGTTCCTGCTGCCCGCGCTGTACCTCCGCTTCGGCCGGCATCAACCGACCGTCTTCCCGGAGGAGGAGCTGCTGGATCGCTGGGACTACGTCGAGGTGGACCCGGCAACGCGCGAGCTGCGCAGGGGCGCATCACAGTGAGCTTCAGACGCTGGTCGAGACTGCTGCCCGCGCTCGGCGCAGGCGTCGCGCTGCTGGCCACGGGACTCGCGCTTTCAGGGTGCCAGGAGGTGGAGTCGAACGTGGTCGAGAGCTACCCCTACAGTCTCGAGCCGGTCCACGGAAAACACGTCAACCGGGTGCACCTCTCCGCGGACACTGCGGAGAAGATCGACCTCCAGACAGCCCAGGTGCGCGCGAACGGACGCGGGACGGTGATCCCCCACTTGGCGCTGATCTACAGCCCGGAGGGAGGCGCGTTCGTCTACACGAGGCCCGAGCCGCTGATTTACGTCCGCGCTCCAATCGAGGTCGATCGCGTCGTGGACGATCGGGCGCTGCTTTCGGCCGGCCCACGGCCAGGGACCGTCGTGGTGACGGTCGGGACGGCGGAGCTGCTGGCGACCGAGTTCGAGATCCTCAACCAGCACCCATGAGCCTGAGCATGATCGCGTCATGCGCTGGATAGTCGCGCGAAGCCTGCGCTTCCGATGGCTTGTCATCTTCGCGGCCGCGGCGACGCTCGTGTTCGGTTTCTTCACGACGCGCGACGCGCCGCTGGATGTCTTTCCCGAGTTCGCGCCGCCGATCGTCGAGGTGCAGACGCTCGCGACCGGAAACTCGCCGGTCGAGGTCGAGGAGCTGATCACGATCCCGATCGAGGACGCGCTCAACGGCGTGGAGGGCCTCGACGAGATGCGCTCCTATTCAGTCGAGCAGCTCTCCTCGATCAAGCTCTACTTCAAGCGCGGGACCGACCTCTACCGCGCGCGGCAGCTCGTCCAGGAGCGCCTCGCGGGGATCACGGGGCAGCTGCCCACCTGGGCGAGCCCGCCGTTCATGATGCCGCCCCTGTCCTCCACCGCCCGCGTCATGAAGATCGGGCTCACCTCGGACGAGCTGTCCCTGATCGACATGTCGGCGATCGCCTACTGGAAGATCAGGAGCCGCCTGCTGCGCGTGCCCGGCGTAGCTCAGGTGATGATCTACGGCGAGCGGCTCAACCAGCGGCACGTCCAGGTCGACCCGGCAAAGCTGGCGGAGCACGGGGTCTCGCTCACGACCGTCATGGAGGAGACCGCGAACGCGATGGACGCGGGCGTGCTCCAGTTTTCCGAGGCCTTCACCGTCGGCACGGGAGGCTTCATCGAGTCGAATGGTCAGCGGCTGAACGTCCGAAACGTGCTGCCGATCGTCACCGCCGACGAGCTCGCGAAGGTGCCGATCGAGAGGCGGAACGGCGAGCCCGTCCGCTTGAGCGACGTCGGTCTGGTGGTCGAGGATCACATGCCGCTCTGGGGCGACGCCCTCATCAACCAGCGGCCCGGGCTGATGCTGATCGTTCAGAAGCTCCCCGGCGCGAACACGCTCGAGGTGACGAAAGGCGTCGAGGAGGCCATGGACGAGATGCGACCCGGCCTCCCGGCGATCCAGATCGACACCGACCTCTTCCGGCCGGCCACGTTCATCGACATGGCAATCCACAACCTCATGGAGGCACTGCTTCTCGGGGTTCTGCTCGTGATCGCGATCCTCGCGGCCTTCCTCTTCGAGTGGCGCACGGCGTTCATAAGCCTGATCGCGATCCCGCTGTCCCTGGTGGGAGCGCTGCTCATCCTCGAGCTGTTCGACACGGTCATCAACGTGATGGTCCTGGCAGGGCTGGTGGTCGCGATCGGGGTGGTCGTCGACGACGCGATCATCGACGTCGAGAACATCGTGCGGCGCCTGCGGCAGGCGCGCACGGAGGGCCGCGAGGTGTCGACGTTCCGGGTCGTCCTCGACGCTTCGGTGGAGGTCCGTAGCGCAATCATCTACGCGACGCTGATCGACGTCGTCGCGATCACGCCCGTCTTCTTCCTCTCGGGTCTCTCCGGCGCGTTCTTCCAGCCTCTCGTGCTCGCGTACGGGCTCGCGGTGCTGGTGTCGATGCTGGTCGCGACGACCGTCACGCCGGCGCTTTGCCTACTCCTCCTCTCGCGAGGCTACAGAGAGCGCGAGTCGCCGCTCATGCGTGTGCTGAAGCGCGGCTACGGTGCGGTCCTGGCGCGGATCATGCGCCGGCCGTACCCGGCGATCGCCACGGCGGCCCTCACGATGGGTGCCGGCCTGCTCGTCTTCCCGACGCTCGGGCAGTCGCTGTTGCCGAACTTCAAGGAGAACGACCTGATCACATACTGGGCGACCAAGCCGGGCACGTCGCTGCCGGAGACGATGCGAATCGCCGCGCGCGGCTGCCAGGACTTCGCGGATGCGGTTCCGGCCGTCGAGAGCTGCGCGTCACACGCCGGGCAGGCGCTGCTCGGGGACGAGATCCACGGCGTGAACTTCGACGAGCAGTGGGTCCACCTCGATCCCGAGGCCAACTACGACGAGAGCGTCGCCGGGCTCAGGGAGGTGACCGAAAGCTACCCCGGCCTCTATCGCACGGTGCAGACGTACCTCCGGGAGCGCGTGAAGGAGGTGCTCAGTGGAGCGAGCGAGTCGGTCGTCGTGCGCGTCTTCGGCCCGGACGTCGACGTCCTGACGAAGAAGGCGGAGGAGATCGCGGCGCAGATGGCGACGATCGACGGCTTCGTCGACCCGCATGTCGAGCAGATCGAGCAGATCCCCCAGATACACGTCGAGGTCGACGTCGCCGCGGCGCAGCGCCATGGGATCACGCCCGGGCACGTCCGCCGTCAGTCGTCCGCGCTGCTAGCGAGCGAGGAGGTCGCCGACATCTTCCACGAGGGCAAGGCGTACGACGTCCACGTGTGGAGCATCCCCAGCGCCCGCGACAGCGTGACCGACGTCGAGAACCTCCCCATCGACACGCCCGACGGCGGCCAGGTTCCGCTCCACGCGGTCGCCGACATCGGCATCCTGCCGATCGCGAACACCATCAAACACGAGCGGCAGACGCGCCGCGTCGACGCTGCCGCCGACCTGGGCGAACGCGACTTGGCCTCCGCGGTGGACGAGCTCAAGGAGAGTCTCGCGGACGTCGAGTTCCCACCCGGCTACCACGCCGAGGTGCTCGGCGAGGCGCCCGAGCTGAACGCGGCTCAGGACGACCTGCTGCTCTACGGGGCTCTCGCGGCGATCGTCATCTTCCTGCTCATCCAGGCGGGCTTGAACAGCGTGCGCCTCGCCGCTCTCGTCTTCCTCCTACTGCCGATGGCCCTCGCGGGTGCGGTGCTGGCAGCGAAGCTGGACACCGGCATCCTCTCGCTCGGATCACTGGTCGGGTTCCTGACCGTGCTCGGCATCGCGGGGCGCAACGGCATCCTCATGGTCGCCCACTTCCAGCACTTGGAGCGCGAGGAGGGCGTTCCCTTCGGCCCGGATCTCGTCCTCAAAGGCGCGAAGGACCGGCTCGCGCCGATCCTGATGACGGCCTCGGCCACGGGGCTCGCGCTGGTGCCGCTCGTCGTCGCCGGCCCGATTCCGGGCAACGAGATCGAGCACCCGCTCGCGGTCACGATCGTCGGCGGCCTCGTCACCGCGACGCTCCTCAACCTCTTCGTCCTGCCCTCTCTCTACCTGGCGTTCGCGAAGGGCAGGAAGGAACGAGTCTCCCGATCCGGTCGCTGATGCCGACCGAGACGTGAGATGAGGACCCCGGCCCCACGAGCGGGGATGGCTGCAACCGCTCTCGCGGCAGCCCGTGGGCGATGTCGTGGGCCTCGGGCACGAGCGCAGCGAGCGCGTGCGATTCACGATCCAGTCGGACCGCGCGCGGCGTTGCATGTGCACAGCCTGAAAGGAAGCATCCGATGGTGAAGAACAGCATTCGCCTACAAAAGATGGATTTCGGACGTCTATGCGTCGTTTTCGGAGTAGCGCTCTTGGCGCTCTCGGCTTCGGCATGCAGTGGCGACGATTCGTCGGAAGCAATCACGAGTACCGAGGCCGCACAGGAAACAACCGAGGCCGCACAAGGAACGACCACGGAAAGCGAGGTCTCTGTAGGAGAGCTTGCCGCGGAGGACTTCGACGTCAGCCTGTTCGACGACACCTCGACCACGATCGACAACGAGTGGTTTCCACTCGAGCCCGGGACCCGCTGGACTTGGAAGGGGTCGACTCAGGAAGAGGAGGGGCGCATCCCTCACAGCATCGTGTTCACGATCACCGATCTGACGAAGGTGATCAACGGCGTGCACACCGTCGTCGGGTGGGACCGGGACTTCAGCGACGGTGAGCTGGTGGAGACAGAGCTGATCTTCCTCGCGCAGGACAAAGAGGGGAACATCTGGCATCTGGGTCAGTACAGCGAGACCTTCGAGGAAGGCGAGTTCGTGGGGGGTAGTGCTTGGCTCGCCGGCCTGGAAGGTGCGAAAGCGGGGATCTGGGTGAAGGCCGAGCCGCGGCTGGAAGCGCCCGCCTACTCCATGGGGTTCGCACCCCCGCCCTACTTCTGGGACGACTTCGCGAAGACGTTCAAGATGGGGCAGAAGACGTGCGTTCCCGCCGGCTGTTTCGAGGAGGTTCTCGTGACCGACGAATTCGAGCCGGACAAGCCGGGCGCCCACCAGCTCAAGTACTACGCCCCTGGCGTCGGCAACGTTCGAACCGGCTGGAGAGGTGACGATGCAGACAAAGAGGTCTTGCGACTGATCAAGGTGGTGCAGCTGAGCCAAAGCGCGCTGGCCGAGGCCCGCTCCGAGGCGCTGAAGCTGGAGACGCGCGCCTACACGTACAGTCGCACGCCCCCCGCGGAGCCGCTTGGCGCCCAGTAGGCGTCGTGACAACCATGCCTCAACTTCCTCGAGCGGTGCGCGGTCGGTAAGCCTTACGTTGCAGGCCCGACGCCGTCCCGTCTAGGGGCCGGCTGATTCTTACCGCGTGCCGTTGAAGCCGTACGAGGTCAAGAGCAAGGATTCCTCTTGACTCAGCCCGATTCCGGGAACGTAGGTCTTGAACTCCTTTTCGTCGGGATTCAGAGCCGTGCCCTCCTGTGTCATGAGGCTATTCGAGAAGGAGCCCGCCGGCGTCTCGATTGTTTCGTCAAGACTCACGACCTCGGCTCGGTCCAGCGCCACATCTGGGGCAATCTCCTGGTAGTACTTCATGCCGAGGGTCGGATCGCCGGACATGATCAAGCCGGCTTTCGCACCATTTTCTCCTGCCAGCCACGCTCCGCCGTGACTGACCACTTTTCCGTCCTCGTAGTCATCGACCTCTTCGCCAAAATAGAAGACGTCGTTTGTTGACGGGCAAATAGCAAAGAAGTTTCGCGAGACCTCGATTATCTCCCCGTCTGTCCATTCCCTCTCCTCGACAACGCGTGTCGTGATGCTCGTAACCTTTCCGGTTTCGTCAAGCACTCCGCTGATGTTCTTGGTGTCGTCGAGAACTGTTATCTGGACCTTTTCACTGCCCCCCTCGAGAATGAGCTGGAATCCAGGCTCCAGGATGAAGAACTGATTTCGGCCTGTAGGCGCTAACTCACAGTTTGAAACCCCAAACTCCTGCTTCCACGACGGGTCATCACCGAAGTCCGACTCGGGAGCACCGCACGCACCTGCAAGAATCGCAACCGCTGACACGACCGGCACGACCGCACGAAATCTGTTCATCTCGGCTCAGAGCGTAGGAGGAGGAGATGAGAGGCAGATGAGAGGGTGCCGGCGCCCGCCTGGTGGGAGTTCTACGCAGTTTGCGAGGCGGTCACCGGGGCCGCGCCACCGTCAGACTCCGTATGCTGCTCGCACCAGCGCTTCCGCGACTTCGTCCACGGTGCGTCCGTCCGCGTCGTTCCAGCGGTGCACGTCTCTGAATACGGCACCGCCCAACACGACGGCGAACTGACGGAGACAGGACTCCATCTCTGGGCGTGTGAGGCCGAGCTCCTTCGCAGCCTCGCCCACTGCGCCTGCCGCGCAAAGCGGCCCTCCAGCTCTCCAGGGCCCCTGGCACAGACCCCGCTCCTGCACGAGCTCCGCCGCGAGAACGAGCACGGGATCCGGGTCGGCGAGAGGCTCCGCCTCGGGCGGAGCGATCGGCACTACGGTGGTTTTCCTCGCCAGACAGTCCATCTTCGGCAGGCCCGTCGGATGGACCTGGGTGACTCTGGAGGCCTTACCCGCCTGGAGCTTCTCTGCAACCGCGGTGCTCATGCTCATGGCAGAACCTTCGTCTGACGTTCGGCGTCCCGACTATAGGGCGGGCGGATGAGACGAAGATGAGAGCCTGCCGCCTGGCGTTCACTCTCGTAAACCGTCGTCCGCCTGACTAGACTCGACCCGTGGACCGCGAGCCGTTGGGAGTCGTCGGCGCCGGCTGGGTCGGCCTCGTTACTGCCGCCTGCTTTGCCGAGCTGGGCCACCGCGTGGTGGTTCGCGACATCGTTCCCGAGCGCGTCGAGGCGCTCGCCGCCGGAGAGGTGCCGATCCACGAGCCGGGGCTCGCAGACCTCTTCGAGCAGAACCGGGAGCGGCTCGAGTTCACCCTCGACTTGGGCGACGTCGTCGAGACCGCCGGCCTCGTGTTCGTGTGCGTCGGCACGCCCCCGCTGCCCTCGGGCGACGCCGACCTCTCTGCGGTCTGGCAGGTCATGGACGAGCTCGCCGGGCTCGAGGACCGGCTCGTGCTCGTCATGAAGAGCACCGTCCCCGTGGGCACCGGCGAGCGTGTGCGGGCCAGGCTCGACGCTCGCGGCCTCGCGCACGTGGGCTATGTCTCCAATCCGGAGTTTCTCGCGGAGGGGACGGCCGTCGGGAACTTCATCGCACCGGATCGCGTCGTGGTCGGTGCGATGGCCGAGGAGGACGGAGATCGCGTGGCCCGCCTCTACGACCCCCTGGGAGCGCCGCTCGTCAAAACGGATGTCGCATCGGCGGAAATGATCAAACTCGCCTCGAATGCAGCGCTCGTGACCCGGATCAGCTTCATCAACGAGATTGCGAACGTCTGCGAGCTCGTCGGCGCCGACGTGGACGAGGTAGCGCGCGGCGTCGGGCTGGATCACCGCGTCGGGCCGCACTTCCTGCGTGCCGGCATCGGCTACGGCGGCTCGTGCTTCCCCAAGGACGCCTCGGCGCTGAAGCAGATCGCCGCCAACTCCGGGTACCACTTCCAGCTGCTCACCGCCGTCATCGAGGTGAACGAGCTTCAGAAGCGGCGAGTGATTCAGAAGCTTCAGGCGCACCTCGGTCAGCTGCGAGGACGGACAGTTGCACTCCTCGGCCTCGCGTTCAAGCCGCACACGAACGACATGCGTGGGGCGCCGAGTCTCGTCCTGGCGCCGCGCCTCATGACGGAAGGGGCAATCGTCCGCGCCTGGGATCCGGTCGCGCTGGAGGAGGCCCGGGCCCTCCTCGTAGGCGTGGAGTTCTCGGACTCCGTTCTCGAGGCCGTCGAGGATGCAGATGCGGCCGTCGTCGTCACGGAGTGGCCCGAGCTCCACGACCTCGCCTCGTCGGATGTGCGCCAGGCAATGCGAACACCGTTGATCGTCGACGGGCGGAACATGCTCGATCCGGCCACCGTCCGGGCCGCCGGCTTCGCCTACGAATCGGTGGGCCGTCCCTCTGGCCTCTTGTCGCCTTCCGTTCGTAGCCTGACCACGGCTTCCTGACTCTCACGGCGTTTTCATCTGACGTTTGTACCGTGACAAGCGTCGGAATGCGCGAGGGAAAAGGAAGACTTCTATGAGGAAGAGACTCGCGGTGATCGCCACGGTCGTCGTGACTCTCGGCGCTGCCGCAGCCGGCATCGCAATCGCTGGTGCCGACGACGATGCGACCGAGACGCCGATCACCGGGAGCGACCTGCAGAAGGCCAGTGCGGCCGCGCTCGCCCACACCGGCGGCGGCCAGGTCACGGGCACTGAGGTCGGCGACGAGGAGAGCTACTACGAGGTCGAGGTCACGCTCGACGGGGGCGCGCAGGTCGACGTCCAGCTCGACAGGAGCTTCAACGTCGTCAGCTCCGAGGGCGGCTCCGACGGATCGGGCGAGGACTAGACCCACCTCTCCTCGACAGCTGACTAGAGACGCGACGAAGACGGGGCGTCCAGGTGGCGTTACGCCCAGACAAATCTGCTACTGGGTCACATTGGTCGGAGCAGGTTGGCGTTCGTCGCTGCTCCGTGGCCTCATACATGAGGGGTGCCGACGACACCCGTCGCCATCAGGAGTACGGCGACGAGGAAGGCGAAAACCAGGGCCGTCAGCGCCGCATAGATCTTCCAGACGACAGTCGAATGAGGAGGCTCCGTCGGGATTTCGGCGCCGAACCGAGGTTCTACCGAGTCGGCTACCCGCGAGAGATCTTCGAGGCTGGCTCCTCCACGGGAAGCGTGCTTTTCGACGACGGTCATGTTCTACCTCCGTCTCGGTCGCCCCCCGAGAGTGCTCGCGCTGCGAGTCACAAAGAAGCTAAAGGAAAGAGCGGGCTCCAACATAAATTTCGCATGAAGATTCATTAGGGCCTGTTACGGCTCCTCCGGCTAAGCCTCGAACCTCCGCAGCCGAGGACTAGGAAATCTGGCTCGGTACCGAGCAGCTCGTCAACGATGGTTGCTCTCCCGGCCACCCGGGCGGGGCGCGACCGGCCCTGAAGGTGCTGACGGTCTGCCACGCGATGTAAACCGCTGCTCTCGAAGTGGGCTCACCGCCTTGATCACGGAGAGACAGGCGACGGCAAGCGGCGGCTTGAGCGCGGACCGGTCGACACCCTCAGCGTAGCCGCTCCGGGTGCTACGATCGTTCGCCGTGCCGCAAGTGCGCGATGTCAGCCGTAAAAGAAGTATCGGAGGTTCGTATGCGTGTCCTGATTCTCGGCGGTGACGGGTTCTGCGGATGGCCGACGGCTCTGCACCTGTCGCAGTGCGGGCATGAAGTGACGATCGTCGACAATTTCGCGCGGCGACACGCCGATATCGAGCTCGAGGCCTCCTCTTTGACGCCGATCGAGACGCTCGGGACGCGGCTTGCGACTTGGGGCGAGCTGACGGGACGCGAGATCCCGTTTCACCGGCTGAACGTGGCGGAGAATTACCGGGAGCTGCTCGACCTGCTCATCGCGCTCCGCCCGGACTCGGTCGTCCACTTCGCCGAGCAGCGAGCGGCGCCCTATTCGATGAAGAGCTCCTGGCACAAACGCTATACGGTCAGCAACAACCTGAACGCGACGAACAACCTCCTCGCCGCGATCGTGGAGTCGGGGCTGGACGTCCACGTCGTCCACCTGGGGACGATGGGCGTCTACGGTTACGGCGCCGCAGGCGTGAAGATCCCGGAGGGCTACCTCCGCGTGAGGATCCCGAGCGACGACGGGGGCTACGTCGAGCAGGAGATCCTTTATCCGCCCAACCCGGGCAGCATCTACCACATGACGAAGACGCAGGACCAGCTCCTGTTCGCTTACTACAACAAGAACGACCGGGTCCGCATCACCGACCTGCACCAGGGCATCGTCTGGGGGACGCAGACGGCCGAGACGCGGCGCGACGAGCGCCTGATCAACCGCTTCGACTACGACGGCGACTACGGGACCGTCCTGAACCGGTTCGTGATGCAGGCGGCGATCGGCTACCCGCTCACGGTGCACGGCACCGGCGGGCAGACGCGCGCCTTCATACACCTCCAGGACAGCGTCCGCTGTATCGAGCTCGCAGTGGAGAACCCGCCCGCGCGCGGGGAGCGGGTGCGGATCTTCAACCAGATGACGGAGACCCACCGGCTCATCGACCTCGCCCAGCTCGTCTCGCGCCTCACGGGGGCGGAGATCGACCACGTCGAGAATCCGCGCAACGAGGCTGCGGAGAACGATCTCTACGTGGAGAACCGCCAGCTCATCGGCCTTGGGCTCGTTCCGATCACGCTCGAGGCAGGTCTCCTCAACGAGGTTCACGAAATCGCGGCGAAGTACGCGCACCGCTGCGACCGCGACAAGATCCCCTGCCGTTCGTACTGGACACGCGGGCAGGCGACCGTTTCCGGTGCCCGGTCGGAGCCGGCGCCTCTCTCCGCGGACGGGGACGGGGACGGGGCGGTCATTCCCAACAGAGACGCCCCCGTGGCGTCGTAGGGCCATCGCCGCCGAGCGGACTCTCGTCACCGGCGCGCACGGCTTCATAGGCGCGAACCTGGTGCCGGTCCTCCTCGCGCGCGGGTCGGAGGTCCGCGCGCTCGACAACTTCTCCCGGGGGAGCCGGGCGAACCTCGACGAGGCCGACGTCGAGGTGGTCGAGGCCGACATCCGGGACGCGGATGCCGTCGCCCGCGCCCTCGACGGGGTCGACGTAGTGGTGCACCTTGCGGCCTACGGCTCCGTCGCGGAGTCCGTCGGGGAGCCGTTCGAGAACTTCGACATCAACGTCCGCGGGACGCTCGTGCTCCTCGCCGCGTGCGCCGCGGCGGAGGTCGAGAAGCTCGTCTTCGCCTCCACCGGAGGCGCGATCATGGGCAACAAGCAACCGCCCGTCGACGAGACGACTCTGCCCTGGCCGATCTCTCCATACGGGGCGAGCAAGCTCTGCGGCGAGGCCTACTGCCATGCGTTCGCCGGCTCCTTCGGACTCCCCGTCGTCGCGCTACGCTTCGCGAACGTTTACGGGCCGGTCTCGGCGCACAAGAAGGGCGCCGTCACGGCCTTCATCACACGCGCTCTCCGCGGCGAGCCGCTCGTCATCTACGGGGACGGCACGGCGACGAGGGACTTCCTCTACGTCCAGGATCTCTGCGCGGGCATCTGCGCGGCGGTCGACGCGCCGCTGGAGGACGAGGTCGTCCACCTCGCTTCGGGCGGGGAGACGTCGATCGACGAGCTCGCACGGCTTGTCCTCGAGCTGACGGACGCTCCCGACACGCCCATCCGCTACGAAGAGCGGCGGCGCGGCGAGGTCGAGCGGACGTTCGCGAAGCCGGAGCGGGCAGCGGAGCTCTTGGGCTTCGCCCCGACCCACTCGCTCCGAGACGGAATGCGAAAGACCGTCGACTGGTTCGTCGACCGCCGGGACGGTTAGAGGGCTTGCCGGATTCGTTCACCCTGTACACGTTCGGCAAGTAGCTCGCCAACGCGATCATCGAGCGGCACGCAGAAGTCCTGAGCGAGCAAGGAGAGCGAAGGCATTCGACCACGGCCACCAGCTGTACACGGTCAGAGGTACTCCGCCGCGGCTCGGACACTCACGAACGTCAAGGAGAACGCACGTGGCGTGTGGATCGTCGTCACAACGCAAGCGTAGGCCGAGCAACGCCAGAGGGTAGTTTCCCGTGCGCTAGGCTGCGGGATCGTGGACTACCAGCAGGGCACCGCCATCACCCTGCGGGCGCTCCGCACGTACTACCCGGAAGGGAACTTCGCCCGGAAGCTGCACCCCCTCCCCGACTACGGCTGCATCTACGTGCGGAACGCCAAGGCCGCGACGTCAACGATCCTGTTCTGGCTGCACCTCGCGCACACGGGCCACAAAGCGTGGGGGAACATCCACAAGCGGCACAAGCTGCCCGACGCCCACAACGACGTCGGGTTGTGGCGGACGGTCCGGATGCTGCGCGGGCAGGCCTTCCGGTTCACCTTCGTCCGCGAGCCGATCCGGCGCGCGGAGTCGGCGTACCTGGACAAGATCGCGAACCTCAAGAAGGGCGACCAGTGGCGGGCCCGGATCCGCGAGGTGCTCGAGCTGCCGCCGACCCCGGGCGAGCCGCTGTCGTTCGACCAGTTCGTCGACGCGCTCGAGCGGCAAGAACCGATCCTGATGGACCCCCACTGGCGACCGCAGCACCTCAACCTGATGCACCCGCTCCTGGAGTTCGACCTGGTCGGGCGTCTGGAGACCTTCGACGCCGACATCGCCCGGGTGCGCGCGGCCACGGGCCTGCCCGACCTGCCGATCATGACGCGGAACGTCTCCTCGAAGCGACCCGCGAGCCTCTTCGATGGCCGGCCGGACTTACTCCGCCGGGTGCGCGACGTGTACGCCCGCGACCTCGAGCTGTACGGGTACTGAGGCCGCTCTCGACAGGCTTCCTCCAGCGTTGACAGGGATTCTCCACCTTGCGGGAGCGCGGCCACATCCGGGGGCGCCGGGGCACAAGGTGGCAAAAGCTTGCGGTAGGCCGCTCAGCGGACCTTCGCCTCGCGCACAGCCAGCCGGCGGAGCGGTTCGTGCAGCTGCTCGGGCAGGTCCAGCAGCGGAAGGTAGTGGTCGAGGCGGGCCGGGTCGAGGCGCTGCTCGGTCGTGGTGTTGCGGGTCTTCCGGGGAGCCCGGAACAGCAGCTCTGTCTGGTCGCCCAGGAACTCGCGCGCCACGGCACGGTTGGACTCCCCCCACTGCCCCATGAAAGCGTCGAGCACGCTCGCGGGCAGGGTCAGAGTTGGGCCGGTAGAGTGCTCGGTCAGTCGCTTGACTAGCGCACGGTTGTCGATCAGTCCCGCCGTGGCCCCCTCGTGCTCGATCCGGTGGAGGTTCAACAGCCGGAGGAACTCGACGCTCTCGGCGTCGAGGCTCTCGTTGAGGTTCGGGACCTGCTTGAGGTCCTCGGCGCGAGCGTCGATCCGCGCCGCGTCGAGGAAGTCCTGAAGGAGCGATCCGTCGACGAAGCTCTCGGGTTCGAAGCGGCGTACGACGAAGTCGGTAGGGTCGAGCAGCCGCTCGTGCCTGCGGATCCGAGCGTGGTAGTCGTACAGGCCGGACATGTCCTCCTGGGCCCAGTCACGCAGCCGCGCGACCCAACCGATCTTCACTCCCTGCTGGTAGCGGCTCACCATGTGGTCGTCCTGGCGTCGGAGGTACGCGACCAGGCGCAGGCTTTCGGCGATCCGGTCCGTGAGGCGGCGCAGTCTTCGCGACGCCTGCTTCGACGACCCGAAGAGGATTTCGTCCGAGAGGAGGACCCGGGAGAGTCCGGAGTTCTCGATCTCCGAAAACAACCGGTGCCGAAACGCCTTCCGGAAGCTCGCGGGGTCGGACTGCTTCTGCCGGTACCACTCAGGGGAGCTCTCGAGCTCGGCCTGCGACTTGACAAACAGGCCTAGCCCGACGTGCCGCGCCCCTCCCGCGGTCCGAGGATAGAGGACGCCCAGCTCACCCAGCCGCTCTCGGTTGTCGCGGAGGAAGAACTGGATCGAGGAGCTCCCCGCCCGGCCGGTGCCGATGTGCAGTGTGAGGTCCAGCGGCCTGCTCAGCGGCGACTTGGTGGGCACTGCGTCTGTCGCGGGCGAACGACGGATCCTTCTCATGGAATCCGCGGCCCGGCCCTGCACGCCGGCCGGCGTCTCAGCCGACCTTCGCCTCCTGCTCGGCGAGCCGGCGCAGCGGGGAGTGCATCCGCTCCGGAAGCGCCAGCAGCGTCATGAAGTGGTCCACCCGCGCTGGCTCGAGGTGCTGCTCCGTGGTCGTGTTGCGCGTCTTGCGCGCGGTCCGGAAAAGCTGCCCGCTCTCGTCGCCCACGAACTCGCGCGCCACGGCACGGTTGGACTCCTCCCACTGCGCCATGAACGCGTCGAGCACGCTGTCGGGCAGGGTTAGGGTCGGGCCGGTGGAGACGTCCGTCAGTCGCTTGACTAGCGCACGGTTGTTGATCAGTCCCACCGCGGCCCCCTCGTGCTCGATCCGGTGGAGGTTCAACAGCCGGAGGAACTCCACGCTCTCGGCGTCGAGGCTCTCGTTGGCGCTCCGAACCTGGTTGAGGTCCTCGGCGCGAGCATCGATCTGCACCGCGTCGAGGAAGTCCTGAAGGAGCGATCCGTCGACGAAGCTCTCGGGTTCGAAGCGGCGCACGACGAAGTCGTTCGGCTCCAGCAGCCGTGCCCAAGTACGCAGCCGCGCGTGGTAGTCGTAGGTCTTGGAGTAGTCCAGCTGCTCGACGCGATCCGCCAGCCGGCGTACCTCGCCCGTCTTCACCACCTGCTGGTAGCGGCTGCACAGGTGATCGTCCTGGCGGCGGAGGTAGACGACCAGCCGGATGCTTCGGGCGATCTCGTCGGTGAACGCCCGCAAGCGATTCAGCGCCTCGACGGTGGAGCCGTACAGCGCCTCGTCGGAGAGGAGCACGCGGGTCAACCCCGAGTCGTCGATCTCCGCGAACAGCTGGTGCTGGAAGTCCTCCCGGAACTCTGCAGGGGAAGAGTAGCCCCCGTCGTGCCAGCTGAACTGTTTGACGAGCTCGGCGTCCGGCCTGATGAAGAGGCCGAGCTGGACGTGCCGCGCGCGTCCGGGTGACCGTGGGTAGAGGGTGCCGAGCTCGGCCAGGCGCTCGCGGCTCTTGCGCAGCGTGTGCTGGACCGAGGACGTACCGGTCTTGCCCGAGCCGATGTGTAGGATCAGGTCGACCGGCTCGGTGGGTGATGCGGTCGCAGAAGGCACTGCCGTTGCTTTCGGATGCGTGGACAAGGATCGCAGGGCTGTGTCGGGCGCGCCGACATCTTCTCACACCGCGCACGGGCACCCGCGGGGTGCCCGCCGCCCTCGAGGGGCACCTCGACGACGGGTTGCGCCGGACCTGGGCGTGGTTCGAGGCGCAGGGAGGCGAGGGGGACCGTCGGTGAGAAGCGGCCTCAAGCTCTACCGCGGGCTGCGACGCAGGGCGGGGCGGCTCCGGGCACGGTGGGCGCCGAAGCGGGGCCAGGTCGGTCGAACGCCTGACGCCTCGCTTGAGCCGACGACGCTCGGCCCGGCTCTCGACGAGGCAGTGCTGAACGCGAAGCGTCAGATGCGGATCGGCGCCGACCCCGACTACGACCTCGTCTACGACAACTTCGACGTCATGCATTACCTGCTGCAGACGCCGCGGCTCATCGAGCGTCCCAGGCTCGATCTCGTCAAGCACTTCCTGGAGACCGGTGTCGAGCTCATGCGCAGCCCGGACATCCACTTCTCGATGCCCGCCTATCTCGAGCGCCATCCGGAACGCGCCCAGGGTCGCGAGCGCAGCCCCTACCTCGAGTGGCTGAAGCGGGGCCGGGCCGCTGGCGAGATCGCGGACCCCGCCCCGGCCATCCCCGAGATGGCGCGCCTGCTCGGGCTGGAGCCCGCGGAGGTCGTGGATCTGCTAGTCGCGCGGCGTACCGACGTGGTGGAGCGGCTCCGGACCGGCGAGCTCGGCGAGATGGTGGCGCGGGCGGCCGAGCTCGAGCCACTGATCGCGCGCGCCGCGGTCCGATGCACACGCCCGCGTTTGCTGCCGTTCGGGCACCCGCCGGCACTCGAGCAGATCTCCGTGATTCACGCGGCCCACGAGGCGGCCGGCCTCCGGCGGGCCCGGCTGATCCTGGTCATCAACCGGCCCCGATGGGGCGGCGGACGCCGACTGGAGGGCCACCTAGCCCATGCCCTTGTCCCGGTCATTTCACCGGACGACGTGGTGGTCATCTACACGGACGGGACGGGCACCACCGCGGAGGGGCGCTTCCCCGACGGTGTGCGCGAGATCGACTTCGGGGGGCTCGCGTCGCGCCTGGTGCCCGAGGACGCCGAGGCTGCCCTGGTGGTGCTGCTGCGCACGTTCCGCGCCGACGCGATCGTCAACATCAACTCGGCGACGCTCTACCGCGCCCTGCAGTCCCTCGGCCGCGCCTTGACAGCGTCCGAGCGGCTGTTCCTGTGCTTCTTCTGCAACGAGCGGACGCCCGAGGGAGCCTGGACCGGCTGGAGCCTGCGCTACTTCTACCGGCTGTTCGAGCAGCTGGCCGGCGTCATCACCGACAGCGATTTCCTCGCGCAGCAGCTGCGGGAGACCTATCGCGTGCCGGAGTCGCACCTCGATCGGATGCACGTCATGCGGGCACCGGTCGATCCCTCGCTGCCCTTCGTGGCCGAGTCCCCGGCGGCTCCGGACCGGCGGCCGCAGGTCTTCTGGGCCGGCCGCTGGGATCGGCAGAAGCGCCCCGCCCTGCTGCTCCAGGTGGCACGGCTGATGCCCGACGTGGACTTCCGCATCTGGGGCGAGTCGGTCATGGACCGCAGGCACTGGACGATCCCGCCGAACGTCGCCCTCGCGGGCAGCTACGGCCACATCTCCGACATCCCGCTCGCCGAGGCCGACGCGTGGCTCTACACCTCCAGCTGGGACGGCGTCCCGACCCAGCTGCTGGAGGTGGCCGTGACCGGGATCCCGATCGTCGGGACGCTCGTGGGCGGCACGGGCGAGGTCCTCAGCGAGGCGGACGCCTGGCCGGTGGGCGAGACCGCACAGGCCGAGGCGTACGTCGATGCGATCCGCGCTGTGCTGGCCGACCCCGCAGACTCCCGGCGACGAGCCGCTGAGCTGCGAGACCGGATGCTGAGCGAGCGCACCGAGAAGGCGTTCGCCGCTCACGCGGCCGAGATATTGCTGAACCCAGACCGGAGCGCTGTGCGAGCCGGATGAGCGGCACCGACCTCACGCTGATCGTGACCGCGCACAGCGAGACGTTGGTGTCCGGACCCACAATGGCGTCGGCGGACCTCGCCGTGGCAGCCGCACGTGACGCCGGGTACTCCGTGCAAACGATCGTGGCGCTGGACCAGGCGACCGAGGCCACCAGGGAGTACTTCCAGCAGGACGACTTCGACCACTGGGAGCGTTGGGAGATGCAGGAGGGTGACCTCGGGCGGGTCCGCAACGCCCTCGTCCCGCGCACGGACGGCCGCCACATCGCTTACCTCGACGCCGACGACCTCTTCAGCGAGAACTGGCTGGTCAAGGGGCTGGACCAGCTGGAGGCGGCGCGGGAGCGCGGTGAGCGCGCCATTGCCCACCCCGAGGTCATCGTGACCTTCGACGGAGCCGTCGGGCTACACCAGAACGTCGACCAGTGCTCGCCGCTCTTCACGCCGTACTTCCTGTACATGCGCAACGCCTACGACTCCCTGTGCCTGACCCCACGCGAGGCCCACCTCACCGTCCCGTACGTGCACCGGGACATCGCGAAAGGGCTGTCCTGGCAGGACTGGCAGTTCGCCATCGAGACGATGTCGCGAGGCTGGGAGCACGTGGTGGTGCCGGACACGGTCATCTTCAAGCGGCGCCGGGACTTCTCGCTCATGGTCGAGAGCGCCGGCCGCAAGTCACTGCTGCGGTCTCTGCCCGAGATGGCGATCGACCGCGTCCGGGACCTGCCTCGCTCCGGGAGCCGCTAGACAGTCGAATAGCGGGCTCAGACCGGCTCGGTCGCTCTGGACTTCGCGGCCGCGGACGGCGCGGCCACGTTCGAAGCCCCGGGCTGCCCCGGTCGCCCCGCTAGAGCGCATTTCCGGTCGCGACGGGAGGTTAGGGCTCCGCCGAGGGCCGGCGCTCGTGGACTCCCTCACGTGCCTGGGTGTTCGGGCTGCGGCGGAGCATCTCGACCATCCCGCGAGTGGCGCGGCTCCGCGAAGTCACGAGGCACGGCGCTCGGGAGTTCTGAGGATCCGAGCTCACGACCCGGAGTCGACTCGATCTCTCGGGCCGAATGGCTTGACCGCGACGCCCGCCGGCCCCATGGGCACGAGGAACAAGGGCTCGCCCGTCTCGTCGAGCCACTCATGGGTGGCGCGGTAGGAACCCTCCCAGTATCGGTAGTCGTCGATGATGAGGATCCCGCCCGGACTGAGCAGGTCGTACAGGTGGTCCAGTTCGTGACGGGTCGACTCGTACCAGTCGGTGTCGAGCCTGAGCAGGGCGATCTGATCCGGCGCCTGGTCCGGGATGGTCTCCTCGACGCGGCCCCGGTGATAGAAGATCTTCTCGGACGGATAGCTGGTCTCGGCCATGCCTTGTTGGACATCGTCGAGTCCGGCGATTGCCCAGATCGCGGCGTCCTTGTCGCTGGTCCGCATGAGCTCCTCGGCGGTCTGGCCGTCCTTGAAGCGCACGTCCACGTCAGACGGCGGCGGCATGCCCTCGAAGGTGTCGAAGAGATGCAGCTCGCGCTCGGTGTCGTGGCACTCGAGCAGCGTGAGAGCCGCGGCCTGCATGCTTCCTCCTCGCCACACTCCGCACTCGACGATCTCCCCCGGCACGTTCACCCGGTCGATGTAGCGCAGAGCCTCGATCATTCCGAAGAGCTTGGCGGCCCCCGTCATCGTCCGGGGTATGACCGGCCCGATGATGCGGCGAGCCTCCTCGTCGATCATCTCCCAGGCTTGCTCGTCGGGAGTCTTACGCCTGCGGAGACGGCGGCGGCGCTTGGCCTCCTTCGCTGCCACTGTCCGTCTCAGCTCGGCCAGTGCGGCGCGAGCAGCGTCCCGCTCGCGCGCAGCCTGCGTCACTTGGCTGCGGGCCTGCCGCAGCCTCGGCTGGGCCGCGGCGTCCGCTGCCTTCTTTATGTGCTCCTGCCGCTGCTCAGGAGTCTCGCGGGTCAGGCGAAACCCGGTGGTGCGCCGCAGCGCCGTGTTGATCTGGCGTCGGAATGTCACCGGGTCCCCTGTCTGTCCATCCGGCTGTGGTCGTGCAGGCTCACGAACCGGCGAGGTCGCGAACCCGGTCGATCGCCATCTCGGGAAGTGATCGCACGATCGACCTCCGGGTGTTGCTCTGGACCACGAGCGAGAAGTCACGTCGCCGTTTGAAGATGATCGTGTCCTGCACCACGAGGTGACGCCACCCCTGGGAAAGGGTCTGAATCGCGAACTGCCAGTCCTGGTACGACAGACCGTTCGGGATGTCCCGGAGGACGTACGGCACGGCCAGGTGGGCCTCGCGCGGGGACAGGCACAAGGAGTCGTAGCAGTTACGGACGTACAACAGGTGGGGGCTGAACAGGGGTGACGAGGAGTCGACGTTCTGACGGACGGCCTTGTGCCCGTCGAAGACGACGTTGAGCTCCGGGTGCGCGATCGCCCGCTCCCCCCGCTCGGCCGCAGCGTCCAGGGCCGCGATCCCCTCCGCCAGCCAATTCTCGCTGAAGAGGTCATCGGCGTCGAGGAAGGCGATGTAGCGCCCCTTCGTCTCAGGGACGATCGCGTTGCGGACCCGGCCCAGGTCGCCCTCGTGCATCTCCCGACGCTCCCAGTGGTCGAACCGCGGCTGGTGAAAGTAGTCGCTGGTCGCCGGAGTCGGTTTGTCCAACGCGACGATGGTCTCCACCCTGTAGCCCCGGGCCCGGGCCTCGTTCACAGCGAGGTCGGCGGACCGCATGGTCGGACCGCACACCAGGGTCTCGTCGTGCGCGGTCACGACCAGGGTGAGGTCGTTGTCGCTCATGGCATCCCCTCACCCTCGACGAGCAGCAGGTCGGTCACTTGCTCGGCGAACGCGGCCTCGGGGCGCTCACGCAACAGGCGCTCCCGCAATGCAAGGGCGCGCTGTCGCGCACCGGCTGTGTCCGCGAGCACCTCACGGATGGCCTTGACGTACTCCTCGGCATCGCCGACCTCGGCCACGGGCCACGCATCCGCCTCACCCAGGACCTCTCCGGTCCCACCCACCAGGCTCCCGACGATGGGAACGCCGGTCATTGCCACCTCGAGCAGGATGCTCGGCACACCGTCCCAGGCTGACGTGTAGAGCCACACATCGGCCTCGCCAAGGTCGAGGTCCGTGAAGGCGGCGTACGTGCCCTCCACCTTTACGTTGTCCGGCAGATGCTTGAGCTTCGAACGCTGCAGGACCGGCTCTCCCCACATTCGGAACTCCACGTCCGGCATGCGCCGGGCGACCTCGAGGACGAGGTCGATCTTCTTCTGCCGGTCCCAGCGCCCTGCCCAGAAGACCGTCGGCCGATCTGAGCGGCGTGACGAGGCGTCCGAGGAGGCCACCGGGAGGGTCGGGTCGACCGGGGCGTGGAACACGCGGACCTTTTCACGCGACCTGGCGTCCAGCTGGTAGGTGTCGGCGAGCCACTCGGCGAGGAACTCGCTGTCGGTCACGACCTTGGTGACCTGGTCGAACAGTCGGTAGGACTGGCTGACCGGCCAGCCGTACCAGTTCCCGATCTCGCCCTGTTCGTTGCAGAAGAAGACCGGGACCACGCGCTCAGTTGCCGCGAGAGCAGCGCCATACGTACGCATCGCGCGGTGGAGCATTCCGGAGTTCAAGTTGACGATCGAGTCCGCCTGGAAGGACCGCAGCAGCATCACCAGGGTGTGCTCCTGCCACGCCTCGTCCATGTCGGCGGTGTGTGCGGCGAAGTCGACCTCGCGGACCCCGTCGGGAAAGCGGCCGGCCGGCGCTGCCCCG
>Ga0081538_10001438_pt1 | contig 24487 bp, 20 predicted proteins | sample TabmetS5T2R1_FD_71022 | JGI IMG/M metagenome (GOLD analysis project Ga0081538, IMG submission 71022) | Tabebuia heterophylla rhizosphere microbial communities from the University of Puerto Rico - S5T2R1 | ecosystem: Host-associated > Plants > Roots > Rhizosphere ... | reverse complement strand
CGCGGCGCTCACCGCCAGCAGCGGGATGTCCCCGCCGGCCACCGTGACCGGGCCGTGGCGGAAGTCCGCGGCCGACCAGCCCTCGGCGCGGACGCGAGCGGCCTCGCGCAGCTTCAGCGCCGCTTCGAGCGCCACGCACATCAGGTAGCCGCGGCCGACCGCGATCAGCTCGTCGGCGTCGCCGAGGGCCTCCGCGGCCCGCTCGGCCGGGCCGGGGTCGCCCAGCAGATCCTCGACCACGCCCGGCAGCCGTTCCCAGTCGCCGTCGCTCCATGGCACCGGCCCGAGCGCCTCCCCCACCAGCGCCACGGCGGCGAGCTGCGCGGTGAACGTCTTCGTGGCCGGCACCGCGAGCTCATCGCCGGCTCCCAGCTCGATCTGGACGTCTGCGGCCGCGGCCAGGGCGCTGTCCGGGTCGTTCGTCACCGCGACCGCCCGGGCGCCGGCAGCGCCGTAGCGCTCCAGCACCGTGACGATCTCCGGCGTGCGCCCCGACTGGCTGATGCCGAGGGCGAGCCAGCCCGCCAGGCGCGGCTCGCCGCCGTAGAGGGTCACGAGGCTCGGCGCGGCGAGGGCCACCGGCCGCCCGGTGACGCCCTCGAGCAGGTAGCGGGCGAAGATCGCCGCGTAGTCGGAGGAACCGCGCGCGACTATCACCACGCCGGCGGGCTCGGGCCCGGCCAGCGCAGAGCGGAGCTCGGCGCGGCGTTCGGCCAGCCCGGCGAGCACGGCCGGCTGCGCCGCCATGTCGGCTCGCATGCGCTCGCCGTTCACTCCGGAGCGTCTGCCTCGCCGCGAGTCTGGTGCAGCTTGATCTCGTAGCGGTCGCCGCGGAAGAGCGAGGTTGCGTAGAAGGCCGGGACGCCCCGCGTGTCGCGCGCGAGCGTGTGGAAGCGCAGGCCGGGCACGCCCTCCTCCACCGCCAGCAGCGGCGCCTCCTCTGCCTCGATCGGCACCGCCACCACGCGCTGGTCCGCGCCGCTGAGCGTGGTGTGGTAGGTCTTCGCCAGCAGCTCGAAGAGCGGGCCCTTCTCCAAGTCCGCCTCCGCGATCCCGGGGAAGCGATCGGCGGGCAGGTACACGCGCTCCAGCGCCATCGGGGCGCCGTCGGCGGTGCGGACGCGCTCGAACTCCGCCACCGGCGCGCCGGGGGCGATCTCGAGAGTGCGCGCCAGGAAGGGCCCCGCCTCGATCAGCTCGCGGGAGCGGACGACCGAGCCCGGCGTCATCCCGCGGGCGCGCATGTCCTCGCTGAACGAGCTGAACAGCACCGCCTGCGCCACCCTCGGCTCGGCCACGAACGTGCCGCGCCCGTGAAGGCGGTACACGAGTCCCTCGGTCACGAGGCGGTCCATCTCGGTCCGCACGGTCATGCGGGCGAGCCCGAAGTGCTCGGCCAGCGCGCGTTCCGAGGGCAGCTCGGCCCCCGGGCCGAGCGAGGCCACCAGCCCCTCGAGGATCTCGCGCAGGGCCTCGCCCTTCGGCCGCTCGGCGGGCAGGCTGGCCGGGAGGCCGTCGGACTCAGAGCGCCGCATGGACGCTCCTCCGGCCGGCCGCCGCGAAGCCGCGGGTGAGCGCGACCGGGTCGGTGATGGCGGTGCCCACCACGACCGCGAAGGCGCCCGCCTCGAACGCGGCGCGGGCCTGGCCCGGCGTGGCGATGCGGCCCTCGGCGAAGACCGGGCAGTCGAGCTCCGCGGCGAGCGCAGCGACGAGCTCGAGGTCGGGCCCGGCCGAACCGGGAGCGGTGGCGGGCCCGCCGGTATAGCCCGCCAGCGTCGTCGCAACCGCGGCCGCGCCGGCGTCGCGCGCTGCCAGCCCGGCCTCGAGCGAGTCCACGTCGGCGAGCACGGGCACGGACAGCTCCGACACCAGGGAGGCGAGGTCCACCCCGTCCGGTCGCGGCCGCAACGTCGCGTCCACCGCCACGACGTCGGCCCCCGCGCCGGCCACCGCGCGGGCGTCCTGCAGCGTCGGCGTGATGTACACCTCGCTGCCCTCCACGCGCCGCTTTCTGAGACCGACCACCGGCAGCTTCACAGCTTCCTTGACGGCACGGACGTCCCGCGCGCGGATCCCTGCCGCTCCGCCGAGCGCCGCCGCCCGCGCAAGCGCGGCGATGTGCTCGGCGGCCGCGAGGGGACTTCCGGGGGCAGGCTGAACCGAGACCACCAGGCCGCCGCGCAGCGCCTCCAGCGCCCCGCTCACGCCCCGGCCCGCCACAGCAGCCCGGGCTCCGCCCGCAGGCCGTCGTCGAGCCCGGCCAGCAGCGCGGCCCCGGCGAGCGCGTCGCCCGCGGGCGGCACCACCTCGGTCCCAGGCCGGCGCGCCGCCACCTCCTGCATGAACGGGTCGAGCAGCCGGGGCCCCGCCCGGAACACGTTCCCGGCGTACGAGAGCGCGGCGGGCTCGTCCGGCTCGAACAGCCGGGCGAGCGCGGCCCACCCCGTGATCGCGAGCTCGCGTGCCGCGTCGGCCAGGATGGCGGCGGCGTGCCCGTCGCCCGCGGAGGACTCGCGCGTGACGTCGGCAGCGAAGGACGCCACCGCACGCGTGGGCACGTCGGCGCAGTAGATGCTCTCGGACAGCTCGGGCAAGCGCCCGAAGCGGCGCTCCGCCGCACGCAGCAACGCGGCCGACCCGCCGCGCCCGTCGGCCTCCCGCAAAGCGGAATCGAGCCCGGCCCGCCCGATCGCGAAGCCGCTCCCGGCGTCCCCGAGCAGGCTGCCCCAGCCGTCCACCTTCACCAGGCGCTCGCCCCGCCGCCCCACGCAGACGGTGCCCGTGCCGGCGGCCACCACCGCGCCGTCGCGATTCCCGAGCGCCCCCAGCAGCGAGGTCACGCCGTCGCTCGCGATCGAGAGCCGCTCCACCGGCAGGCGCGCGCGCAGCAGCTCTCCCACCCGGCGGAGGTCCGCGTCTGTGGCCGCCTCGAAGCCCGACAGCCCCACCCCGACTGGAGGCATCGGGTCGGGCAGCGGCTGCAACGCGCCGAGCGCCGCGAGCAGCGCGTCCGCCACCTCCTCCGGGCCGACGCTCCGCCCCATGCGCAGCACGCCGGGAGCGGTGGCGCTCCGCGGGCCGCGCTCCAGGTTGGCGAGCGCGGCCCTGATCTCCGTCTGTCCGGCGTCGACCGCCAGGACGGCCGGCGTCACTGCAGGCCGTACTCCTTGCACGGCTCCACGTACGGGCCGGTGCAGATGTCGGCCACGTCGAGGAAGCCCTCCTTCACCAGCGGGTCCTCGATGTTCTCCTCCTGGATGGCGATCGTGTCGAGCAGCTTGGACGGCACCTCCTTGGCGCCGTTGTCCACCTTGTCGGGCGCGACGTCGGCGGGCGGCTCCTCGCCCTGGGCGATCGGCACCGCCAGCTCCGCCGCGGTCTCGGCGATCTGGATGATCGGCTGGTACACGGTCATCAGCTGCTCGCCCGTGAGGATCCGCTGGACGCCCGCCAGCTCGGCGTCCTGGCCCGTCACGAAGCGCGTCTCCGGGTTGATCCCCGCGCTCTTCAGCGCCGCGATCGCTCCGCCGGCCATGCCGTCGTTCGCCACGTAGACCGCGTCGAACCCGTCCTCGCCGAGCGACGTGATCGACTGCTCCATCTCCTGCTGTGCCCGGTCCGGGCTCCAGTCGGGCGTGTCGTAGCTCTTCACGACCTCGGCCCCGCGCTCCTCGAGCACCTGGCGGGCGCCGTCCTTGTAGGGCTTGGCGTTGCTGTCCGTGGGCGCCCCGTTGATCATGACGACCTTGGGGCTGCTGGTGCCACCCTCTTTCTCGATCGCGTCCATCTGCACCTCGGCCTGCTGCTGGCCGACCTTGAACGGGTCGATCGAGACGTAGTAGTCGATGTCCGCGTCCGGGATCAGGCGGCCGTAGGCGATCACCGCCACGTCCGACTGCTTCGCCCGGGTCACGATCGCCGCCGCCGACGCCACGTCCACGGCGCTGATCACGATGACCTTCGCGCCCTGGGTGATCGCCGCCTCGGCTTGCTGCTGCTGCTTGGCGGGATCCTGATCGGCGTTCGCGTAGATGATCTCGCAGTCCGCGCAGAGCTCCTTCACGCGACGCTCGAAGTTGGGCCGGTCCTGCTCCTCGTAGCGAGTCGTCTTGGTCTCCGGCAGGAGCAGCGCGATCGTCCCGCCGCCGCCGTCTCCGCCGCCGCCACCACCGCCGTCATCGTCGTCGTCGCCGCACGCGGCGACTCCGACCGTGAGCGCCAGCGCCGCCGCCGCGGCCGCCATTGCCCGAAGCTTCCCTCGCGCCACATCTCCTCCTCTCGGTGGGCCTAGCCTGAGGAAGGTAGCAGAACTGGTCTAGACCAGTACGCTCGGCGAGGCCTGCCACCAGCTCTCGACGCGCCTCACGAACGCGCCGGGCTTGTCGGCGTAGAGCCTCGCGCCGTAGACGAAGGCCTCGTTCTGAAGCTCCTCGCGGCGTGTGGCGATGAGCGGCTCGAGCCCCTCGGCGCCGAACTCGGACAGGACAGCGAGGTCGTGGTCGTCGCCCAGGCGATCCGACAGCTCGTGTGCCTCGTCCGCCAGCGCACGCATCACCGGCTTCCAGCTCCGCTCGAGGATCGAGCAGTGGTACCAGAGATCCTTCACCCGCTTGCGCCACTCGTGCAAGTTCACCGTGGACTGTTCCTTGGCCGCGGCGCGCCAATCGCGCCGGCCGCGCCGGTAGGTCCGCCTGAGCCCGTCCTCGAAGACCGCGAACCCCTCTCGCTCGAGCGGCCAGTCGGCCACCCGCCCGCGCGCCTCCGTCAGGATCTCGGTCGCGGCCTCCGCCGCTTGCTGCCGCCCACCCCCGCCGGTGCGCAGGCGGTGGGCCTCCACGGCCTGGCGGACGGGACCCGCGTCCACCTCGTAGCGCTCCTCGAGGTCGGCCAGGGTGGCGAGCATCACGTCGGCATCGCGCACGCCGGAGAGCTCGCGGGCGGCGTCGCGGAAGGTGTCGGCCTCGCGCCGGAACACGTCCTCGCCGATCTCGCCGCGCACCAGTCGCAGGAGCGCGCGCAGCTTCTTCATGTCCTTGCGCGCTTCGTGCACGCCCTCTTCGGTGGCGTCCTCCAGAGCCTCCTGCGCGTGGTCGATGCGGCCGTAGGCGATCCGGGCGATCCCCTCGGGAATCGGCTCTCTCTTGAGGCGGTACTGGCGTGCCATGGAGACGGAAACTTACAAGTCGCGCTCGAGCAACCGCGCCGCCGCGCTGGCCGGGTCGAGCCGGCGCGCCACCACCTCGTCGAGCAGCTCCTGCACCGACTCGTCGTCTCGCACCTGCGCCTCGAGCCGGCGGCGCAGCCGGCCGGCGGCCAGGGCAAGCACCTCGTTCATGAGGTTGCGGCGGCGGCGCTCCGCCAGCGTTCCCTGCTCGCGGATGTAGTCGTGGTGCTCGCGGATCTTCTCCGCCAGCTCCTCGATCCCCTCGCCGCGGCTCGCCTCGGTCTTGAGGATCGGCACGCGCCAGCCCTCCTGCGGGCCGAGTGACAGCACGCCGCGGATCTCCCGCACCATCGTGTCGGTGAGCGGATGGTCCGACTTGTTCACCACGATCACGTCGGGGATCTCCATGACCCCGGCCTTCAGCGCCTGGATCGAGTCGCCGCTCCCGGGCATCAGTACCAGCACGACCGTGTCGGCGTGGTCGATGATGTCCACCTCGGCCTGCCCCACCCCCACGGTCTCGAGGAACACGTCGTCCTTGCCGCTCGCGTCCATCAGGAGCGCCGCCTGGAGCGTGGCCTCCGAGAGGCCGCCGAGGGAGCCGCGGCTCGCCATCGAGCGGATGAAAACGCCGCGGTCGAGGAAGTGGTCGGAGAGCCGGATGCGGTCGCCCAGCAGGGCGCCCTGGGTGAACGGGGACGAAGGGTCGATCGAGAGGACGGCGATCTGGCGCTCGCGCGCCCGGGCCTCCTCGATCAACCTCCCGATCAGAGTCGACTTCCCGACCCCGGGAGGCCCGGTGAAGCCGACGACCTGGGCGTTGCCGGTCCTGGGGTAGACCTCACGCACCAGCGCCCAGCCCTCCGGGTCGTCGTTCTCCACCAGCGAGATCGCGCGGGCGAGCGCTCGCCTGTCGCCCTCGAGGAGGCGCTCGGTGAGGTCTGTGGCTTTCCTCATTCGTAGGCCAGCGCCCGCAGCACATCAAGCCGCGCGGCCCGGCGCGCCGGGAAGATAGCCGCCAGCACGCCGGCCAGCGCAGCCAGCACCAGCAGCAGGAGGAGCGTGTCGAGCGGGTAGGAGAGCTCGAAGCCCTCGTCGGCCAGCGGCACGGCCAGGAGCGACGCGAAGATCACCCCCAGGATCGTGCCGAGGATGGCCCCGATCAGCGCGGTGATCACCGACTCGTAGCGCACGAGGGTCCGCACCTGCCGGCGCGACATCCCGACGGCCCGCAGCATGCCGAGCTCGCGGGTGCGCTCGTGGATCGACAGCGCCAGCGTGGTCACGATGCCCAGCAGGGAGATCACGATCGCGAGCGCCAGCAGCACATAGAAGAACCCGACCAGCTGCTGGATCTGCTCCTCCTGGTTGTCCTTGAGCTCCTGCTGGTTGAGCGTGTCGACGGTCGGAAAGCGGCGGTCCACGCGCTGCTCGATCCGCTCCTGAACGGCGTCGGCGTTCGCGCCCTCGTCGAGCCGGATGAGCGTCATGCTCGGCTGGCGCGTCCCGAAGTCCCGGCGCAGCGTGTCATCGCTGACCACCACGTTCCCGAGGAGGTCGGCGTTGTCCTTGATCGTGCCGTCCACGGTCAGCGTCAGCTCTCGCTCGAGCGGCGTGCGCACGGTGACCTGATCGCCCACGTCGACGTCGTTGCTCGAGGCCCAGGCCTCGTCCGCCACGCCCGCGTCCCCGGTCAGCCCGGAGAGGGTGTCGGGCGAGCCCTCCTCCCACTCGAGCGACAGGACGTCCGAAACAGTGGACGGAGCGACGCCGGAGACGCGGATGTCCTTCCCCTCGTACTCCGCGCCCGCGAAGCTGAGCGACGAGACGGTCCTCACGCCCTCGACCTGCGCCGCCTCGCGCGCGGCGTCGGGGCTGATCGGCGAGAAGCCGTCCGTGTTCTGGAGGACCACGTCGCCCTGGAAGTTGCGGTCGATCGCGTCGTTGATCGAGGCGCTGATGCCGGCCGCGAACACCGTCACGAAGACCACGACCGCGAGGCCGATCATCAGCGCGGCCGCGGTCACCGCCGTGCGGCCCGGCTTGCGCACCGCGTTCTCGCGCGCGAGGCGCCCGGTGATGCCCCGCAGCTTCTCGAGCGGCCAGCCGGCCACCGACGCCAGCGGGCGCACGAGCCGCGGGCTGAACAACGACACGCCGAAGAGGGTGGCCACGGCGCCGCCGCCGACCAGCCCGGCCGCCGCGCCCGACTCGGCGCCGCCGAACAGACCGAGGCAGGTGAGCCCTATGCCGCCGAGCATCAGCAGAACCGCGAAGGCCGTGAACAGGCGGCCGTGGGTGCGGCTCTCGGGCAGCGCGGCCTCGAGCAGCGCCGCCATCGGCGACACCCGCGTCGCGCGCAGCGCGGGCGAGAGCGCCGCGGCCAGTGTGACCACCATGCCGACCGCGACCGACAGGACGATCGTCCGCGCCGCGATCACCGTGCCGGTGTTCGGCAGGTCGATCCCGAAGCTCTTGAACACCGCGTTGAGGAGTCCGGCGAAGCCGATCCCGGCGAGCACGCCGATCACCGACCCGAGGGCGCCGATGATCGCCGCCTCGAGCACCATCCCGCGCAGGATCTGGCCGCGGGTGGCGCCGAGCGTGCGCAGCAGGCCGAGCTCCCGGATGCGCTGGGCGACCGTGATCGAGAACGTGTTGAAGATCAGGAAGCTGCCCACGAGCAGCGCCACCCCGCCGAACACGAGCAGCACGATCCGGAAGAACGAGAGGTCCTCCTTGATGTCGTCCGACTGGCGCTCGGCCGCCTGGGTGCCGGTCTCGACGGTCAGCCGGGGCGGCAGCAGCCGGTCGATCCGGCGCGCGAGCTCGCCGGGCGACACGCCGTCGGCCGCCTCCACGGAGATTCCGTCGAACTCACCCTGCTTGTCGGTGAGGCGCTGCGCCTCCGGCAGCGTGAGCTGTGCGGTGCTCGAGCCGCCGGACGTCGTGGAGCCGAGCCGCTGGAGACCGACGATCTCGTAGCCCTTCACGCCCGCCGGGCCCGCGATGCGAAGCGTGTCCCCGATCCCGATGTCTTCGCGGTCGGCCGTGGACTCGTCGAGCGACGCCTCGTCCGCGTTCTCGGGCGGGCGGCCGTCGGTGTAGGTGAGCGTCTCGAACGGCTCGGGAGCGACCGAGGAGACGAACTCCGGGGCAAACGCGGCGCTCAGCTGCTCGCCCTCGGCGTCCACGAACCGGATCGTCGAGAAGATGCCGCCGGCCGCCTTCTCCACGCCGTCCACCCGGCGCACCTGGTTCAGCACCTCGGCCGGGAAGGGCGGCAGGTCGATCTCCTCGCCCCCGCCGGTGGTGCTGGGCGAGATCGCGACATCCGTGCCCGCGTAGGCGTCGTCGAAGATGTCGTCGAAGGAGCGGTTGATCGTGTCCGTCAGCACGTAGCTGCCGGCGATGAAGGCCACGCCGAGCAGCACGGCCAGCATCGTCACGAAGGCGCGCAGCTTGCGCTGCGCGAGCCCGCGGAGCGCGACCTTCGTCACGCCACTTCCTTCATCAGCTCGATCACCTCGTCCGCGCTCCCGGCCTCGGCGTCGTGCACCACGAGGCCGTCGCGCAGCACGATCAGGCGGTCCGCGTAGGCGGCCGCCTCCGGGTCATGGGTGACCATCACGACGGTCTGGCCCAGCTCGTCGACCGACTGTCGCAGCATGCGCAGCACCTCCTCGCTCGACTTCGAGTCGAGGTTGCCGGTCGGCTCGTCGGCGAACACCACGGCCGGCTTCGAGATCAGCGCCCGCGCCACGGCCACGCGCTGCTGCTGGCCGCCCGACAACTCTGCCGGCCGGTGGGTGAGCCGGTCGGACAGACCGACCGTGTCCACCAGGCGCCGCAGCCACTCCGAATCGGGCTTCTCGCCGGCGATCGAGAGCGGCAGCACGATGTTCTCCTCGGCGGTGAGGACCGGCAGGAGGTTGAAGAACTGGAAGATGAAGCCCAGCTTGTCGCGGCGCAGCCGGGTGAGGTCACCGTCGTCCAGCGCGGTGATCTCGACCCCGTCCAGCACCACGGAGCCGGCCGTGGGCCGGTCGAGGCCGGCGAGGATGTGCATCAGCGTCGACTTGCCGGACCCCGACGGTCCCATGATCGCGCTGTAGCGCCCGCGCTCGAAGTCGACGCTGACACCGGCGAGAGCATCCACGGCGGCGGCGCCCTCGCCGTAGCGGCGGCGCACGTCCTTGGCGGTCACGATCGAATCCATGGCGAGCAGGGTGGCAGGCGAGCAATTTGCCCGCAGTACGGCTAACCCGCCATGCTCCGGCCCATGGATCCGAAGACGATGTGGGGCGCCGGCAACTACGCGGCGGTGGCGGAGAAGATCGGGGAAACCGGCGAGATATGCGTGGCACGCGCCGGCGTCGAGCCGGGCATGGAGGTGCTCGACGTGGCCTGCGGCACCGGCAACGCCTCGATCCCCGCCGCCCGGGTCGGCGCGCGGGTCATCGGCCTCGACTTCTCGCCCGACCTGCTCGCCATCGCGCGCGAGCGGGCGGCGGACGCCCTGGTAGAGGTCGACTGGGTGGAGGCCGATGCACAGTCGATGCCGTTTGGCGACTCGGCGTTCGACCGGGTGATCTCCACCTTCGGCCACATGTTCGCGCCGGACCAACGGCGGATGGCGGCCGAGATGAAGCGGGTCTGCCGCGGCAGCATCGCGATCTGCTGCTGGACGCCGAATGGCACCATCGGCCGGATGGTCGCGACGGTCTCCGAGCTGGTGCCGCCTCCGCCGGGAAGCTCGTCGCCGCTCTTGTGGGGCACCGAGGAGCACGTCCGCGAGCTGCTCGGCGACGGCGAGTTCGAGCGCCGCGAGGTCGAGTGGCGCGATTCGTCGGTGGAGTCGTACTCCCGCTTCATGCTCGAGAGCTTTGGGCCGCTCCTGAACGCGCAGGAGGTGCTCGGCGAGCGGGCCGGCGAGCTGCACGAGGCCTACACGCGCTTCCTGAACGCCGAGAACCTGGAGACCGACGGGACGCTCCGCTTTCGCGGCGAGTACCTGCTGGCGGTGATCGAGGTCTAGCGCACTAAAACGCGGTCCGCTCGAGCACGTCGATCTCCTCGAGCGCGTGGCCGGCGCCGAGGACGACGCAGGTGAGGGGGTCGTCGGCGAGCGCCACGGGCACCTGGGTCTCGGCCTGGAGGCGCTCCGCGAAGCCCGTCAGCAGCGCGCCGCCGCCGGCCAGCATGATCCCGCGCCGGGTCAGGTCGGCCGACAGCTCGGCCGGGGTGTTCTCGAGCGCGTCGCGGACCGCGTCCACGATCTCGTTCACGAGCGGCTCCATCGCCTCGCGCATCTCGCCGCTCGTGACCTCGGCCTCGCGCGGCAGCCCGCTCGCCGGATCGCGGCCGCGCACCTGTGTCACCGCGTCGCTCTCGTCGGGCGCCGTGCCGCCCACCTCGAGCTTCACGGCCTCGGAGGTCGTCTCGCCCACGGCGAGCCGGTGGTGGCGGCGGATGTAGGTGGCCACGGCCTCGTCGAAGTCGTAGCCCCCCAGCCGCAGCGAGCGCGACACCACGATCCCGCCCAGCGAGATCACGGCCACCTCGCTCGTGCCGCCGCCGATGTCGACCACCACCGTTGCGATCGGCTCGGCGATCGGCAGGCCCGCGCCGATCGCCGCCGCCATCGGCTCCTCGATCAGCTGCACGGAGCGGGCGCCGGCGGCGAGGCATGCCTCCTCGAGCGCGCGCTGCTCCACGTCGGTGATGCCGGACGGCGCGCACATCACGAGCCGCGGGTGGGCGAAGCGGCTCTTGTGGACCCGTCCGATGAAGTGGCGCAGCATCGCCTCGGTCGTCTCGAAGTCGGTGATCACCCCGTGCCGGAGCGGCCGCACCGCGGAGATCGTGGCGGGTGTGCGGCCGATCATGCGCTGGGCCTCCTCGCCCACGGCGTGCACGTCTCCGGAGCGGGTGTCCATCGCCACGACCGAGGGCTCCGACACCCGGATCCCCTCGCCGCGCAGGTACACGAGCGTGTTGGCGGTGCCCAGGTCGATGGCGATGTCGCGCCCGCCGATCCGGGCGTGGTAGCGCCGGCGGCGTTTCATCAGGAGCGCAGGAACGTGAGGACTGCGAGCACGCGGCGGTGGTCCTCGGTGGCGGGCACGAGGCCCAGTTTCCCGAAGATCGAGGTCACGTGCTTCTCGACAGCCCGCTCGGTGACCACCATCTGCTCGGCGATCGCGGTGTTGGAGCGGCCCTCCGCCATCAGCTCGAGGACCTCGCGCTCGCGCGGTGTCAGCTCGTCGAGTGGGTCCTCGCGGCGGGCGCGCCCCACGAGCTGGGCCACCACCTCCGGGTCGAGCGCGGAGCCGCCCTCCGCCACGCGCTTCACGGCCTCCGTGAACCGCTCCACGTCGGCCACGCGGTCCTTGAGCAGGTAGCCGACCCCGTCCGCGGCGTCCCCGACCAGCTCGAGCGCGTAGCCCTCCTCCACGTACTGGGACAGCACCAGCACGCCGGTGCCCGGGTGGTCGGCGCGGATGCGCTGCGCGGCGCGCAGGCCGTCGTCCGTGTTGGTCGGCGGCATGCGGATGTCCACCACCGCCACGTCGGGCTTGTGGGCGTTCACCTTGCGCAGCAGGTCCTCGGCGTCACCGGCCTGCGCGACCACCTCGAAGCCCCGGTCCTCGAGCAGGCGGACCACGCCCTCGCGCAACAGCACCGAGTCGTCGGCGACGATTACGCGCACGGGATCCTCGCGCGGATCGTGGTGCCCCCACCGGGAGGCGACTCGACCTCGAGCCGCCCCTCGATCACCGCCAGCCGGTCGGCCAGGCCGCGCAGCCCGGTCCCGCTGTCCGGGTCCGCGCCGCCGACGCCGTCGTCGGCGACCTCGATCACAAGCCGGCCGTTTGCTCGCTGCACGTTCACCGTCGCGTGGGAAGCCTCTGCGTACTTCGCAACATTGGTCAGCGCCTCGGACACCACGAAATAGGCTGCCAGTTCGATCGACTCGGGGAGTCTCTCGTGGGCCCGCCGCTTCAGCTCGACCGGCAGCGGGGCCCGCCGGGCGAGCGTCTCGATGGCCGCGTCCAGGCCGCGGTCGCTCAGCACGGCCGGGTGGATCCCGCGCGCCAGCTCGCGCAGCTCCTCCAGGGCGGCGTCGAGGTCGGCGCTCGCGCCGTCGAGCATCCGCGCCGCGGCGTCGGGGTCGTCCCGCATCCTGTCGCGGGCGAGGTGCATGGTGAGCGCCATCGAGACGAGGCGCTGCTGCGCGCCGTCGTGCAGGTCACGCTCCAGGCGGCGGCGCTCCTCGAGCCCGATGCGAAGCATGCGGGTGCGCGAGTCGCGCAGCTCGGCCACCTTCGCGCGCAGCTCGGCATCGAGGCGCTCGTTCTCGAGCGCCATCGCGGCGGCCGCGCCGATCGCGTCCAGCTCCCTGTCCATGACGAGCTCGTCGTGCACGATCGCGGCCACCAGGCCCCCGTCGCGCTCGATGCGCGTCACGCCGCGGCCGGATGCGGGCGCCGGCAGCTCGACGGGCCGCCCTCGGGCGTCCACGAAACGCTCGTCGTCCGGCAGCCAGTAGACGAGCTCGAGCGTGGGGTCGCGGAGAGCGCGCACCAGCTCGTCGCGCAACTCGCCCCTGCGCGGCGCCTCGCCCATGCGCGCGATCAGCTCCCCCACCGCACCGCTCTGGATCATTCGCGCCCGAACCAGCGTCGCGAGGAACATGTACGGAACCAGCCCGAAGGGGACCACCGTGGCGAGCACGACCACATCGAGCGTCTCGGGGTCGAGGCTGCCGCTCGTCTGAACCAAAGTGAGGCCGATCACAACGATCGTGACCGCGACCCCCGCGGAGTAGATCGGCACCAGGAAGCGGCGCTGGCCGGGGGTGGCCCGGCGCCAGCGGAGCACCAGGATCAGCAGCACCGCGGCGACCAGCGCGGCTCCGATGAGGTTCACGACCGCGGAGAGCGCGTTGACGACCGTCTCGTTGGCATCGACCAGCAGGAGGTTGTCCGGACACGAGGTGCAGTCGAGCTGGCCCGGGTCGACGAACAGCCAGATCGGGATGAGCCCGACGGTGGTGAGCACGTACGTGGTCGTGACGATGCCCCTCTCGAAGCGACTCTGGAGCCGGCCGCTCGGGAAGGCCAGTATCAGGTGGAGGAAGACGGCGAGGTAGAGCGAGCCGAGGACCCTGCCGAGCGTGAACACCAAGGCCAGGTCGGACAGGCCGGCACCTGCGACGAACCACGCGAAGCCCGTGCCCGCCATCAGCATCCCGACGCGGTTGTCGGGCCGCCGCCGCCAGGCGAACAGCCCCACGCCGATGAAGCTCCAGCCCACCACGAGATTGGCGGCGCCCCACAGGCCGGCCATCTCCAGATCGTCGTTGGTGAGGATCAGGGCCAGCACCGCCAGCCCCAGTACGAATCCCGCGCCGCCGAGCGCAAGGAGCGCCCGGCCAAGGCTCGTCATCGCAGGCTCACAGCAGCGCCTCCAGCGCGGCGCCGGACAGCTCCGACTTGGGGATGAAGCCGCGAACGCCGCCGACCGCGCCAAGGTCATGGAGGTCCCGGCTCGAGGTGAGCACGACGGTGGGGTGGAGCCCGTTGGCCGCGGCGAGGCGCGCGGCTACCTCGGGCCCGTCGATGTCCGGGAGCTGGACGTCGAGAAGCACGACGTCGGGCCGAAGCTCCCCCACCGCGATGAGCGCGCCCTCCCCGTCCTCGGCCTCGCCGACCACGTCGAATCCCTCGGACTCGAGCAGCATGCGGGCGCTCGCCCGAAAGCTCGGGTGATCGTCGACGATGAGAACGGAGATCGCCATGTGGCAGAGATTGTCGTCAGGGTAGGGCGTTTCGCCAATACGGATACCCACACATATGATCCGACTGCCCAATGGAGAGCATGACCCAGCCGCTTGCGGCACCGCCCGTGGACGTGCCGGCGGAGCTTCGCGGGACGCCTCCGCCGCGCTCGGGCGGTCTCCTGACCCTGCTCCGATTCATGCGGCGGCGGGGCATGCTGAACCTCAAGTACGGCCGTCTCCTGCTGCGGCTCGGCTGGTGGAAGCTGCGGCTCGGGCGGCGCCTGAAGCTCGACGGGATCGCCTTCGTCGGACCGGGCTGCGAGCTCCAGGTGGGCCGCGACGCCGTGCTCGAGCTCGGGCGCTGGTGCTGGATCGGGCACGGCTGCAAGATCCGCTGCCACGAGGGCGTCGTCTCGATCGGCGCGAAGAGCGTGATGGGCCAGGAGTGCACGATCTCCGCCTACCAGCACGTCTCGATCGGCAGCGAGTGCGTGATCGCCGACCGGGTCATGCTGATCGACTTCGACCACGGCATGGTCGAGGTGGAGCGGCCGATCCGGATGCAGGGGATCTACAAGCGCGACGTGAACGTGGGCAGCAACGTCTGGATCGGCTACGGCGTCTGCATCCTGCGCGGGGCGACCGTGGGCGACAACGCCGTGATCGGCACCAACTCCGTGGTCACCAAGGACGTTCCCGCGAACGCGGTGGTGGGCGGCGTGCCCGCGCGGCTGATCAGGATGCGGCGGGCGCCGCGCCGGATGCGGTACGTGTAGCGGGGTCCCCCGCTGCCATGCTCGACAGCAGCGCCAGGGCCTGCTCGGTCGGGCTGCCCGGCTCGGCGTGGTAGACGGACAGCACCTGCCCTGAGCTCCCGGCCACCGCGAAGGTCTCGTAGTGGAGCGCGAGCTCCCCCACCTGCGGATGGACCAAGCGCTTCGTTCCGTGGGTCTTCTCGCGCACGTCGTGGCGCGCCCAGAGCGAGCGGAAGCGTTCGCTCTTCAGGGACAGCTCGCCGACGAGATCGGTCAGGTGAGCGTCGTCGAGGTCGGGTCCGACCGACGCGCGCAGGGCCGCGACTGTGTCCTTCGCCACTTCCTCCCAGTCGGGGTACCGGTCGCGCGCGGCGGGATCGAGGAAGAGGGACCGCACCAGGTTGTGCCCCCGGGTGAACCCGCCGTGCAGGGCGGTGGCCAGCGAGTTGGCGGCGAGCACGTCGAGGTGGCGACCCGTGACCATCGCCGGCGTGTGCGTCCACGCCTCCATCAGCCTGAGCAGCTCGGGGCGAACCCGCTCCGTGCGCCTGGCGGCGCGTCGCCGGCGGGGCGCGGGCCGTGCCAGCTCGTGCAGGTGGGCGGTGGCGTCGTCGTCGAGCTGCAGCGCCCTGGCCAGCGCGTCGATCACCTGCTCCGAGGGGTGGCGCTCGCGGCCCTGCTCGAGGCGGACGTAGTAGTCCGCGCTGACCCCCGCCAGCGTGGCCAGCTCCTCGCGACGCAGTCCGGGCACGCGCCGTCGCCCGAAGTCCGGCAGACCGACGTCCTCCGGTCGCACGCGCTCGCGGCGCGCGCGGAGGAACTGCCCGATGCGGTTGTCGCCGGCCATCTCCTTCACGGTACCCGGCCGCGATCCGCGCAGGGTGGCCGTGCCACTCCCAGGTTCGGCGCTCCCGGGGGTGAGCCGCCTCTGGCTAATGGGCGGTCCGGCCGCCAACGTGTTCGGCATGACCGACACAGCCACACTCGAAAGCACCAACACAACGGATCTCCCGCTCACCGGGCGCGTAGCCGTGGTGACGGGCGCCACCAGCGGCATCGGAGCGGCGACCGCCCGCCGGCTCGCCGCCGACGGGGCCTCGGTCGCGCTGGTGGGCCGCCGCGAGGAGCGCCTGCGCGACCTCGCCGCCGAGCTCGGCGACACGACGGACGCCGATGTCGCGCCGGTCGCGGTCGACGTGAGCGACCGCGACGCCGTGGAGCGCGCCGCGGGGGCGATTCGCGACGAGCTGGGCCGGGTCGACCTCGTGGTCGCCAACGCCGGCGTCATGCTGCCGGCGCCGTTCGAGGAGGCCGACACGACAGAGTGGGACCGGATGCTCGACACAAACGTGCGCGGCCTGCTCGCCACGGGCCGAGCCTTCACCGCCGATCTGCTCGCCGCCGCCGCCGAGGGCCGACCGGCGGACCTCGTGCACGTCGGCTCGATCGGGGGCCACATCGTGTTCCCGAACTACAGCGTCTACGCCGCGACGAAGGCCGCCGTTGCGCACCTCACCCGCAACCTGCGCGCCGAGCTCGGCCCCCGAGGCGTGAGGGTGAAGAACGTGGAGCCGGGGCTCGTCCGGACCGAGCTGGGCGACCACGCTTCGGACGCCGGCATCCGTTCGGAGCTCGCCGCGTGGCGGGACGAGGTCGGCCCACTGCCCGCTGCGGACATCGCCGACGCGATCGCGTTCGCCGTGGCGGCCCCGCCGCGGATGAACGTGGCGGAGCTGATCGTGCTGCCGACCGTGCAGGGCTGAGCCCACCCGGGCCGCCGCCGGGCTCAGGGCCCGGCGATGCCCCCTCGCCCGGACCGCGAACGACGAGCAATGAAGGGGTCCCAACCGAAAGTGGACCCCTTCGTCTCTGACCGCCGGCGCGCCGGGGGGTCCAACAAGATGCGGCCATATAGCGGCCGTTTCTTGTGGAACCCCTGGCGATTCGGCCGTAAGGGGGTCCGTCACGTTGCGGCGGATATGTCGCCGTTTCGTGACGACCCCTTCTTACTGCTCGTCGTTCGCCGGGTTCGGCGCGCCTCGTCAGAGCCCCACGATGCCCCGCAGCAGCTCCTGCATCGAACGCGGATCCACGCCGTACTCCTGCCGGTATTCCCGGCGGGACTCGTCGTCGAAGAGCGCCAGCACGAGCTCCTCGCGCGATGAGCCGAACTCGCAGGCGGCACGGTCCAGGGCGCCGAGCGCCACGTCTTCGGCGGCTCCCTCCACGCCGCCCACCGAGCGACGCTCGCGGTCCTCGCAGGGGTCGGCTATCTCGACGGGATCGGGCTCCAGCTCGGTCCGCGCGAGCGCGTAGGCGGCCGGCACGGCCAGCGCCATCACCAGCGCGGCGCCGATGGCTCCGGCCCGCAGCCCGCGCCGGCGCCCGGGCAGCAGCACAAGCGCCGCGAGCAGCGCCATCCCTCCCGTGATCGCGAAGGCGGGGCTGAAGGCGGCGTCCACCGCGGCCAGCACCACCTCGTCCAGCTCGTCCGCCAGCAGCTCCAGCTCGCCGCGCAGGTCGGCCGGCGAGGTGCGGCTGCCGAGCCGCTCGTCCAGCTCGTCGAGCAGGCCGCCCCCGAACCGGTCCTCGAGCTCCTCGAGTCCCCCCAGCACCCCGCCCGTGTCGGCGCCGAGCTGGCCTTCGAGCTGCTCCAGGCGGCTCAGGAGGTCGCGGTCTCCCCGTGCCACCCGGCGGCGCTCGCGCGCCACCGCCTGGGCCAGGGCGTCGCGCGGATCCTCGGTCTCGATCTCGGCGAAGAGGCGCGGCGCCAGGGCGATCTTGTCCGTGGGCGGCAGGGCCGAGTCGAGGACCACGGCGGTGCCGCGCTCGCGGGCGAGCTCCACCTGCTGGTCGAGCTCGGCCGCCACGATCGGCGCCAGCGCGACCAGCGCGAGCGTGATGCCGGCGTGTCGCAGCGACAGCAGCGCGGCCGCCTGGCCCCGCGTGCGCTCCGGCAGGAGGTCGCCGGCCAGCGCCGGAAAGGCCATGCCCATGCCCACGCCGGCCAGCAGCTGGGGAACGATCGTCCACAGCGCGGACGCCTCCGGGAGCAGGGCGAGGCAGGCGATGCCGCCGGCCACGAGCAGGCAGCCGGCAACCGCACGGGTGGCGGCGGGAGCGCGCACGAACGAGCCCGCCACGGCGGCGACCGGCAGCACGCTGACGGCCGCCGCCGCCGCCAGCGGCTCCACGCTCCATCCGCTGATCAGGAGGAGGACCAGCAGGAAGACGACCGCCGTGAGGGCGCCGGAGAGCAGCGCGAGGGCGATCGCCGCCAAGACGTCGCGCCGCGGCAGCCGCGCGCGCTCTCGCACCACCGTCGCGTGGGCGGCGACCAGCGCCGGGGCGGCCGCCAGCGCCACCGGCGCCTGCGCGATGAAGATCGCGCGCCAGTCGAACAGCTCCGTCAGGAGGCCGCCGAGCGCGGGCCCGGCGGCGGTTCCCGCCACGGCGGCGCCGATCCACACCCGGCGTCCGGCGGCGCCACCCTCCAGGGCGTCGAACGCGGCCGTGAGCAGCGCCGCGCCCCCAAGCGCCTGCAGCGCCCGCATCACCAGCAGCAGCTCGAGCGAGTCCGCGCTCGCGCAGCCGATCGAAGCCGCCGCGAACAGCAGCGCGCCGGCGGCGCCGGTCGAGCGCCCGTGGAGCGCCGCGGAGAGCGGCAGCGCCAGCGCGAGCACCGCGGTGTAGACCGCGATCACCGCGGCCACCCCCTCGACGGTGGTGTCCAGGTCGAGGAGGATCGGCGGCAGGGCCAGCGTGACCACCGCCGCGTCCGCCAGGACGAGGCCGGATGCGACGGCGATCAGGGCGCGCTTCACTCGACAGGTTGTAGCGAGTGCGGCTAGCCGCACCGGCGGACCGGGCTATCCGCACCGCCGAACACGTGGAGGCCGCATTGGAAGGAGACCCGCGGAATTCCAAGCTCTCCTCATGCGAAACGCATCCGACAGGAACATCGCGGCGCGCGCAGGCCGGTGGAGCGCGCAACACCGCAAGAAGGCAATCGTCGGCTGGCTCGTCTTCGTGATCCTCGCCGTCTTCATCGGCGGCTCGGTGGGCACGCAGACGCTCGGCGACGACGACTACGAGATCGGCGAGTCCGGCCGCGCCGATGCCGTCCGCTCGGACCACTTCCCCGACAAGGAGGACGAGAGCGTCCTCGTCCAGAGCCAGAACGGTGCTCGCACCGATGACGCCGAGTTCCGGCAGGTCGTGAACACCGTCGTTGCACGGCTCGACAACACGCAGAACGTCCGCAACGTCCAGAGCCCCTACGCCGAGGACAGCCAGGGAGCGCTCTCCGAGGACGGCAGGTCCGCCCTCGTGACGTTCGACCTCCCCGGAGAGGACGCGGACAAGAAGGTCGAGCCGTCGCTCGAGACGGTGGCCGCGCTCGACAGGCAGGAGTCGCAGTTCCGCATCGAGCAGTTCGGCGGCGGCAGCGCCGACAAGGCTCTGAGCGAGGCCTTCGAGGAGGACTTCCAGCGGGCCGAGGTCACATCGCTGCCGATCACGCTGATCATCCTGATCCTCGCTTTTGGCGCCCTGCTGGCGGCGTTCGTCCCATTGGTGCTGGCGATCACCGCGGTCGCCGCGGCGATCGGCCTGCTCGGCCCGATCAGCCAGATCGCGCCGATGGAGGAGACCGTCAACTCGGTCGTGCTTCTGATCGGCCTGGCCGTGGGCGTGGACTACTCGCTGTTCTACCTGCGCCGTGAGCGCGAGGAACGGGCGCGCGGGCGCTCGGAGGAGGCCGCGCTCGAAGCGGCGGCCGCCACCTCGGGCCGCGCGGTGCTGGTGTCGGGCATCACCGTGGTCGCCGCGATGGCGGGTATGTACCTCGGCGGCGCCGCGACCTTCGTCTCGTTCGCCACGGGCACGATCCTTGTGGTGGCGATCTCGGTGGTCGGCTCGCTGACCGTGCTGCCGGCGATCCTGTCCAAGCTGGGCGACCGGGTGAACAAGGGCCGCGTGCCGTTCCTGCGGCCCGAGAAGCGCACCGGCGAGCCGCGCATCTGGTCCGCGCTGCTCGACCGGGTGCTCAAGCGGCCGGTCGTGTCGCTGGTCGCCGCCGGCGCCGTGCTGGTGGTGCTCGCGATCCCGGTGTTCCACATCCACACCGCGGACACGGGCGTGGAGGGTCTCCCGCGCTCAATCGAGGCGGTACAGACCTACGACCGGATGCAGGCCGCCTTCCCCGGCGAGCAGTTCACGGCCGACATCGTGGTCGAGGGCAGGAACCTCGACCGGTCGGAGATCCAGGCCGCCGCCCAGGAGCTGCGCGAGGTCGCGCGCGGGTCCGACCAGTTCCACGAGCCCGTGACGGTGGACATGAGCCGTGACGGCCAGGTGGCCGTGCTCGAGGTCCCGCTCGCCGGGAGCGGCTCGAACGACGTCTCGATGAACGCCCTCGAGACCCTGCGCAACGACGTCGTCCCGCAGATCGCACCGGCCGTGAACAGCGGCGAGGTGGTCGGCGTGAGCGGCTTCACCGCCGGCTCGGCCGACTTCAACGAGCTGATGTCCGAGCGGATCTGGTGGGTGTTCGGGTTCGTCTTCCTGATGGCGTTCCTGCTGCTGATGGTCACGTTCCGCTCGATCGTGATCCCGATCAAGGCGATCGTGCTGAACGTCATGTCGGTGGCGGCCGCGATGGGCATCGTGACCTACGTGTTCCAGGACGGCCACTTCGAGAGCCTGCTCGACTTCGAGTCGACCGGAGCGGTCGCGGCGTGGTTCCCGATCATGCTGTTCGTGATCCTGTTCGGCCTCTCGATGGACTACCACGTGTTCATCCTGAGCCGGATCAAGGAGGCGTTCGACCGCGGCGAGTCGACCGAGGAGGCCGTGAGCCACGGGATCAAGTCGACGGCCAGCGTGGTGAGCGCGGCGGCGATCGTGATGGTCGGGGTCTTCTCGATCTTCGCGACGCTCTCGTTCATCGACATGAAGCAGTTCGGCGTGGGCCTGGCGGCGGCGGTGCTGATCGACGCCACCCTGGTGCGCGGCGTGATGCTCCCCGCGGCGATGAAGCTGCTCGGCAAGTGGAACTGGTACCTGCCGAGCTGGCTCGAGTGGCTGCCGAAGGGCCCCGCGATCGAGGGCTCCCCGGAGCCGGCGCGGCGCAAGCCGCTCGTCCGGCCCGAGCCCCGGCCGGCCGAGGCCTAGCCCCTAGCGGAAGGAGAAGAGGTTCCGTCGCCCCCGGGGTCCACCGTGGCCCCGGGGGCTTCGGCGTTCATACTCCCCCGCCATGCAGACCCTCGATCACCTCTGGCTGCACTTCACGCGGATGGGTGAGCCCGACGAGATCCCGGTGATCGTCCGGGGCGACGGGTGCTATGTGGAGGACGCGACCGGAAAGCGCTACCTGGACGCGCTCGCGGGCCTGTTCTGCGTGAACGCCGGGTACGGCTTCGGCGAGGAGATGGGCGAGGCCGCCGCGGCGCAGATGCGCGAGCTGCCCTTCGCCATCAACTGGACCTACGCGCACCCGCGGGCGATCGAGCTGGCGGACGCCGTCGCCGATCTCACCCCGGGCGACCTCAACCGCGTGTTCTTCGTCTCGGGCGGCTCCGAGGCCGTGGAGGCGGCCTGGAAGCTCGCTCGCCAGTACCACACCGCGCGCGGCGAGCGGCGCTGGAAGGCGGTCGCGCGGCGCGTCTCCTACCACGGCACCACGATGGGCGCGCTGTCGATCAACGGCTGCACCGATCTGCGCACCCCGTTCGAGCCGCTGGTACCGGACGTGCTCCACGTGGCGAACACCAACCGCTACCACCGGCCGCCGGACGAGAGCGAGGAGGAGTTCACGCGCTTCCTGCTCGACGATCTCGACGCCGCGATCGAGCAGGCCGGCCCGCGCACCGTGGCGATGGTGATGATCGAGCCGGTCCAGAACGCGGGCGGGGCGTTCATGCCGCCGGCCGGCTACCTCCAGGGCGTTCGCGAGCTGTGCGACCGGCACGGCATCCTGCTCTGCTTCGACGAGGTGATCACCGGGTTCGGCCGGATCGGCCACTGGTTCGGCGCCCAGCGCTTCGGCGTCGAGCCCGACCTGATCACGTCGGCCAAGGGGCTCTCCTCCGCCTACGCCGCGATCGGCGCCCTGATCGCGAGCGACCGGGTGATGGAGCCGTTCACCCAGCCCGGCGCGATGTACTCGCACGGGATGACGTTCGGCGGCCACCCCGTGCAGTGCGCGGTGGCGCTGAAGAACATCGAGATCATGAAGCGCGAGGGCCTGGTGGAGGGCGTGCGCGAGCGGGAGGGCGCGTTCCGTGCGGCGCTCGAGCAGCTGCTCGAGCTGCCGATCGTGGGCGACGTGCGCGGCTGCGGCTACTTCTACGCGCTCGAGCTGGTGAAGGACAAGGAGACGCGGGAGGGCTTCACCGACCTGGAGTGCAACGCGCTGCTGCGGGGGCTCGTCTCCCCTCAGCTGTTCGAGCGCGGCCTGATCTGCCGTGCCGACGACCGCGGCGACCCGGTGGTGCAGATCTCTCCGCCGCTCGTGGCCGGACTGGAGGAGTTCGACATCATCGCCGGCACGCTCGGCGCCGTGCTCGAGGAGGCGTCATCGGCTTCGATGCGCTTGTCGTAGGGGGAGGGCACAACGCGCTCACCTGCGCCGCGTACCTGGCGCGCGCCGGGCTGAGCGTGTGCGTGCTGGAGCGGCGCGAGCTCGTCGGCGGCGCCTGCATCACGGAGGAGGTCTGGCCGGGACAGCGGGTCTCGCGCGCCTCCTACGTCGTCTCGATGCTGCAGCCGAAGATCGTGCGGGAGCTGGAGCTGTCGCGCTTCGGCTTCGAGGCGGTCCCGCTCGACCCTCCCTTCGCGACGATCGGCGCCGACGGCCGGCCGATCTTCTTCGACGAGGAGGGGCCCTTCGAGGAGTTCCTGGCCCGGATGGCGAAGATCGTTCGCCCCCTTCTGCTGCGGCCTCCGCACCGCGTGCCCGTGGCGAGGACGCGGGACCTCCTCGACCTGTTTCGGATCATGACCATGTCGGTCGGCGATCTGCTCGACGAGTGGTTCGAGGACGACGCGGTCAAGGGCGCCTACGCCTCCACGGGCGTGGTCGGCGTCTGGGCCGGGCCGCGAACCCCCGGCACCGCCTACAACCTGCTGCACCACGCGCTGGGAGAGCTGAACGGAGTGCCCGGCGCGTGGGGGCACGTGAGGGGCGGCATGGGCTCGATCTCGCAGGCTCTGGCTCGCAGCGCGGAGAGCAGGGGCGCCACGGTCCGCACGAGCTCCGCCGTGCGGTCCATCGAGATCCGCGACGGCCGCGTCACCGGGGTCACGCTCGAGAGCGGGGAGGAGCTGACGGCGCCGCTCGTGGTCTCCGGCGCCCACCCCCGCACCACGATCCTCGATCTGGCGGGCGCCGAGCACTTCCCCGACGACGTGGTCCGCGACATGCGCCGCTTCAAGAGCCGCGGCGGGTCGGTGAAGGTGAACTGCATCCTGCGCGAGCCGCCCCGGTACGAGCGCGCGTCGCCCGAGGAGCGCGAGCGCCTGCTGCGCACGGGCGTGTCCCTGTGCCCGTCGATCGACTACCTCGAGCGCGCCTGGCAGGACGCGGTGCGCGGCGAGCCGGCGGCGGGCCCCTACGTGGAGGTCGAGGTGCCGACCACGATCGACCCCACGCTCACCGACGACGGCACCACGGTCATGACGCTCTTCACCCAGTACGGGCCCTACCGCGAGGAGGACTGGCCCGAGGGCGCCCGCGAGGCGTACGCGGAGCGCTGCCTCGACATCGTGGCCGAGCACGCGCCCAACGTGAGGGACGCGCTGATCCACCACGAGGTGCACGCGCCGCCCGACCTCGAGCGCATCTACGGCCTGGTGGACGGCTCGATCTTCCAGGGCGAGCAGGGGCTCGACCAGATGGGCTTCATGCGCCCGTCCCCACGGCTGGCCAGGTACGCCACGCCGGTCGGCGGGCTCTACCTGTGCGGCGCCGGCACGCACCCGGGCGGCGGCGTGATGGGTGCCTGCGGGCACAACGCCGCGATGCGGATCCTCAGGGACCGAAAGCGCGCGTCGCTGCGCCGCAGGCTGCCTACCTACCGAACCCAGTAAGCCGGACAGTCGAGCTGGGCCCGAAAATACTGCGGCCATAAAGGGCGGGGTCCAACAAGTTGCGGCCACATGTTTGCCGCAACTTCAGTCACCCCCTCTGGGCGGCCTCGCCCCAGCCGGGCCAAGACGCTGCCGACCCTTCTCTCGGTCGTCCCCCGGCGCCGGGCACCCGCGGACGCGTCAAGCCCCCGACAGACCCGATCGAGGATCTCGAGCGGGCGGCGCCCGGGGGCGGGTCGGCTCGAGCGCCTCGACCCGGCTAGCGTCCGGCTTTGGTGTTCCATACGAACACCAGGGTCGGACAGTGACCGCGATCGCCGTGCTGGGTCGAGCCAAACGGCTCCCCTGCCCAGCCCCAAACCACTCCCCGCAGACCACCCGCCCCGGAAGCGAGAGGGGCGTGCGCTAGCCGCGCCGCGCGACCCTGAAGCGCGTTCGCGCGAGCATCGCGTAGCCGTCGTCCATGAACAGCCCCGCGACGTAGCGGCCCGGCGGCAGCCGGCCGAGGTCCGCCCGGGTCATCGTCATCCGCCCCTGCGGCAGCGCGTCCACGTAGGCGAAGCCGAGGTAGCCGTACACGTCGATCGTGGGGCGCGCCCTGAAGATCCCGACCCAGTCGAACCTGTTGCCCGGCATTCCGCTCCAGCGCAGGCGGATCGGCTGACCCGGCGCGTAGACCCGCCTCGAGGT
>Ga0081538_10001437_pt1 | contig 24494 bp, 30 predicted proteins | sample TabmetS5T2R1_FD_71022 | JGI IMG/M metagenome (GOLD analysis project Ga0081538, IMG submission 71022) | Tabebuia heterophylla rhizosphere microbial communities from the University of Puerto Rico - S5T2R1 | ecosystem: Host-associated > Plants > Roots > Rhizosphere ... | reverse complement strand
ACCGCCACCCGGCCCCTAGGCTGGCGCCCGGCGGACGGTCTCGGGCGCCGGTAGCCTGCCGCCCGCGATGGCAGAGGCCATCTTCGACGACTTCCTGAAGATCGACATGCGCGTGGGCCGCGTCACGCGGGTCGAGGAGTTCCCCGAGGCGCGCAAGCCCGCCTGGAAGATCTGGATCGACTTCGGGCCTGAGGTGGGCGAGAAGCGCGCGTCGGCCCAGATCACGAATTACTCGCGGGAGGAACTGGAGGGACGGCTTGTCGTAGGGGTGGTGAACTTTCCGCCCCGCCAGATCGGCCCGTTCGTCTCCGAGGTCCTGGTGCTGGGCGCAACCGATGAGGAGGGTCGGGTGATCCTGCTCCACCCAGAAGCCGAGGTCCCGCTCGGCCGGCGGATCTTTTGAGCGCCGGCCCGGTCAGGCAACCGGCGCCAGGCCGATCACCTTTAGCCGGCGCTCCAGGCACTTCATCGCGAAAGCGCGGGTCTCGTCTGGCGTGACCCCGCCGAACAGCTCGGTCTCGCCCTCGACGTACCACTTGGGAGTGAGCACGCCGTCCGCGGCGGGACCGCATTCCACGAGCGTGCGCTGTATCGCGTCGCCGTACTTCGAGTCGCGCTCGGCCATCTCCCGCAGGAAGCGTGCGCCGAAAGCCACATGGCGGTGCTCGTCCCGAGCGATGTTGTTGAAGCCCTCGACGAAGCCGGGCAGGGTGCCCTGTTCCTCGTTGTACTCGATGATGAAGTGCTGGCCAGTCAAGGCGAGCATTCCCTCGATGATCATGTGGTAGAGCGTGATCGCCTCCACCAGTAGCTCGAGGTCCTCGGGGTTGCGCGCGAGGCGATCGACTCGGGTCGACAGCATCTCGTCGAAAAGCTCGTCGAACTGGGGGTTGAGATGCTCGCTCGTCTCGGCCAGGCGGTCCTGCAGGTTGTCCGAGGCGAGCACGCCCACCTCGTCGTAGAAGCGATTGAAGAACCGCACGTGGCGCGCCTCGTCGGCGATCTGGGTGCAGAGGAAGATGCGCATCTCCTCGCTGGGTGCGGCGCGCATCATCGGACCCAGCTCCTCGGCCACCCGCTGCTCCCCGATGAAGAAGGAGCTGAGCCCGTACATCCGCTGGAAGCGCTCCTCGGCCGGGATGCGCTCGTGCCAATCGATGCGGTCCTGGGTGAAGTCGACGTCCTGCGTGCGCCACTGCTGGCGCTCCCACAGGTTGTAGAGCTGCTCGTAGGTGAGGAGGTGCACCTCGCCGCGATCCGCGGACTCGAGCACGGCCGGGTCGCTGGTGGCCTGGAAGTCCTCGCGCTCGGTCCGCTGGATGACGTGGTCGCTCACGGCAGTCTCTCCTCTCGCGTACCTGGGATTGGGGCGGCTCGCGTACCTGGGATTGGGGCGGTCGCCGCGCAGGCTATCGGATGGCTGGCTGGCCAGCCAGGGCCTGTCAGCGCCGCGAGATGGCCGTCAGCGGAACGGTCGAGCTGGCCCCGCGCTTCAGCCAGCGCACGTTGGCCGTACCGGCCTTTGCGTCAACGGACTGGATGCGACCGATCTCTCCGGTCCCCTTCTTCCGGACGTGGCCAGGGGGGAGCGGCGTCGAAGTCTGGCGTTTCTCCGGCTGCTTCCGCGGCTCGCGCACGCGGCCGTCGGACGTCTTGCCCCGGCGTCGGGAGGGTTTGCTCGGACGAGGCGCCTCCTTCTGCACCTTCTCGAGCGGCACCATGTTGGCGCCGGTGCCCTTCGTCTCCGTGTCGAGGACCCAGACCTTTCCCATAACGATCCCTTATGACTATAGAGGGCGGTTCGTCAGGGAATGTCCCGCGGGATGTCCGGATCGGGCGCGGGCTCGTCCGTGTGCACCCCGTGCTCCAGATGCGGCGGCTCCGGCTCCGGGCCCTCGAGCTCGTTGGGAGGATCCGGGACCTGTGGCGGCGTCTCCGGAGCGTCCGGGTTCGCGCGCCGCCGGCGCAGGAGATCCCAGCAGCGGTCGAGCTCACCCCGGATCGCCTGGAGCCGGCGGTGTCCGGTCTCGTCGAGCTGTCCCTGTTCCGACGCGGCCCAGAGACGATGCTCCTCGTCAACGAGCGCGTCGATTCGGTCGAGGATCGGGCTCTCAGCCACGCTGCTCGTAACGCTCCTGCTCCTGGGCTGTCCGTTCCGCCCACGGGATCGCCTCGAGCCGGGCATCGGGGATTGGCTCGCCACTCTCTATCGACAGGCCGTATGTGCCCTGCTCGAGCCGCTCCTCGGCGCGCTCCACCGCTGCAAGCTCCTCGCGGAGCCGGTCGGCCAGCCCCTCGTCGAGCTCGTCCTCGAAGAGGTTCGTGGCTTCGTCGGCCGGATGCTGATCGAGGTTTGAGAGCTCCTCGTCCTGGTCGGTCCTCGCCAGGTCGGCCAGCGAGCGCTCGATGCGCTCCCGGTGGAGCGAAAGGAGCTCACGTGCTCGTGCCTCGTTCATGGGCAAAGGGTTGCACTTCCCGGCCACCCACCCGGGGCCGAAGGCGTCGTCACGGACCCGGCTCGGCCGTGGCCTCGATCCTCACCGGGGTGCCGGCTCCGATCGGATTCCCCGTCATGGCCTGGCCCGGGCGCAGGCCGTTGATCGTGCTCGAGACCGAGCTGAGCTCGCCACTCACGTTGATCCTGACCCTGTTCGTCTCGTTCTCGAATAACAGCCCGTACTCCCGCCCGTCCGCCGAGCGCAGCTCGATCCGAACGGAGATGTAGGCAGGCACGCGCACCACGCGGGGCGTGATCCTGCCCCCCTCCCCAGTGAACATCGCGAGCGTGCGGGCCGGCTCCTCGTCGCCCGCCCCGCCGGGCTGGTCCTCGGGCGACGTGCTTGGCTCCGGCTCGGTCTCAGGCTCGGGCTCCTGCTCGGTCTCTGGCTCCGGCTCGGTCTCCGCCTCCGTCTCGTCGGGCACCACCTCCGGGGCGCTCTCCTCGGTCGGGGTGGTCTCCCTGCTGGGCGAGGTCGCGGTCGTCTCGGCGCGCTCCTCGTCGTCGTCGCCACACGCGCCAAGGGCCAGCACGAGCGCCAGAATGCCTGCGACAGCGAGCCGGCGGGTCAGGAGCATCAGGGCGAGAAGGTCTCCCCCGGCTGCAGGATCTCGACCGTTGTCGACACGCGCCCCTCGGCGGCCGTCCGCGACTCCACGTCCGACTTGAACGCCTCCGCGTCGGTCTCGATCACGGGCATCGTGTCGTAGTGGCAGGGGATGACGGTGCGCGCGGAGATCAACTCCGCAGCGATCACCGCGTCGTGTCGATCCATCGTGTAGTGGCCGCCGATGCACATCAGCGCCACGTCGAGCCCGTTGCGCTCGCCCACGAGGCGCAGATCCGAGAACAGCGCCGTGTCGCCCAGGTGGTAGACGGTCTTGCCGCCGAGGTTGACGACCAAGCCGGCCGGTGTGTTGATCGTGCCCCCGGGCGTCGTCGAGGTGTGCCAGGCGGGCACCAGCCGCACCCAGCCGCCGTCGAACTCGACTGTCCCGCCCAGATTCGGGTCGGTCGTGTTCTCGACCCCGTGATCACCCAGCTCGCTGCTGAGCTCGGCGATCGCCACGCACTGGGCGCCCGTGCGCTTGGCGATGTCCACGACGTCACCCCAATGGTCGGCGTGACCGTGCGTCAGGAAGATGTGCGTGGGCTCGACATCCGAGGCCGCCACGGCGGCCTTGGGGTTGCCGGTGAGGAAGGGGTCGATGAGGACGCGCGTGTCGCCCTCCGTCAGCTCGAAGCAGGCATGGCCCAGGAAGCGGATCTCCACGGTCACGTTCCTCCGGATTCGGGTTCTGTCTCGTTCAGTTCACGGGCTAGCTCCCACCCCACCGCCACTCCGATCAGCATCCCCATGCGGGTCTCCTCCGCGAGGAGCGTGTCGATGCGGGTCGCGCGCTGCGCCTCGTCGGGCTCGGCCGCGGCGGCGCGCACCTGCGACTGGTGGGCCTCGCCGAACCAGCCGCCCTCCTGCAGCGCGTGCGCCAGCACCCGCTGGAGCTGAGGCGCCAGCGCGGTCAGGCGCCGTTCGGCGCCGGCGAAGCGCTCCGGGTCGGAGAGCGCCCGCACCGCGGCTTCCACCTGCTCGTCCGTGAACACCGGCGGGATCTTACGGCGGGATGGGCGCTAGTAGCGGGTCTTCCGAGTGAACAGCGGCAGCGCCAGGCCGAGCAGCGCGCCCACCACCGCACCGCCCCCGGCGGCCGCGATGTTCGCCTCCTCGGTGGTCAGCGAGAGCCCCACCAGCACCGCCGCGATCACGTAGACCCCTATCAGGTCGTTCTCGCGGTCCTCGCCGCGGCGCGCCGCCATACGGTCGTCGATGAGCCAGGCGCACAGCAGCCCCAGCGCGGCCCCGTTCGCCCCGAAGACCAGGTAGATGGGAGTGTCATCGAAAAGCGGCGGGACCTCGAGCGTCGCCGCCAGCGCCGCGCCTGCGGCGCCGGCCAGGACAAAGGTCGCTACCACCGGGATCGGCCCGAAGCGCCGCTCCAGCATCGTGCCGAAGATTCCCACCGCCACCATCGTCACCAGGCCGTAGCCCAGCTGGTCGGTGTGGATGAAGGGCGTCGCGAAGAGACGCCACACCTCCTCGCTGAAGGGCACCGCCACCCAGCCGAGGTCGAGGCTCCGATCCGCCGCGTAGACGAGGCTCGTGGCGATGCAGGCCAGGATCAGCGCAAAAGTCGCGTACGGGCGCGTGTCGGGTGCGATGCCCGCGATCTCCTCCGCCCGCAACCGGGGGAGCCTCGTCCTGCGCCGGCGCTTGGTCTCCGTGCCGCCCCCGCCGCGATCGAGCTTCGGCGCACGCTTGCGTACCCGCTGCCCGCAATACGGGCACTCGGTCACGTACGGGCTGACCTCCGACCCGCAGTTCTTGCAGACTACGAACAGGTCCGGCTGCGACACGGCTCTCTCAGAGTACCCGGCGGCGCACCCTAGTCGCCCGGGGTCTCCGCTGGTTCAGGTACCGTCGCCTCGAGGATCTCCTGGACGACCTCCTTCAGGTCGTGGTTTGCCTCGTACACAACGGCCTGGCGAGACGCACCGTTGCCGTTCTCGAGGATGTCCTCCAGCTCTTCGAACTCGGTGGCCGAGCCCAGCTCCTCGGAGTGGGGACGCAGGCGCTTCATCACGCGGCGCGCAAGGTCGACCACGGGTACCCGCGCGGTCCTCGGGAGGTCCACGAGCTGCCCGACGAGTCCGTGCCGTGCGGCCAGCCATTTGTTCTCGTCGAGCATTTCGTAGGGGTAGCGGGACAGTCGCTTGCCCGCCTCGTAGTGCTCGGCCAGCTCCTTCACCATCGCCTGGACGAGCGCGGCCAGGGCGAGGGTGTGCTCCACGCGTGTCTGCGAGTCCATCACGCGAACCTCCACGGTCCCGAAGTTGGGGTGGGGGCGGATGTCGTACCACAGGTACGTGTAGTCGCCGATCGCCTTGGCGCTGACCATGAACTCGATCCGCTTTCGCCAGTCCTCGAAGTTGTCGTATCGAGGGGGAATGCCCACCCGCGGAAAGGCGCGGAAGATCGGCGTGCGGGTGGAATCGAGCCCCGTGGCGTCGCCGCGCCAGAAGGGGGAGTTGCCGGACAGCGCGAGCAGCAGCGGCAGGTGCACCCGCATGCCGTTGGTGACGTGGATCGCCTTGTCCGGATCGTCGATCCCGACGTGCACGTGTATGCCGAAGATGATCTCCTGGCGCGCGACGAACTGGAGTCCGGACACGAGGTCGCGGTAGCGGGGCCGAGCGACGATCCTCTGGTCCTCCCACATCGCGAAGGGGTGGGTGCCGGCCGACCCGATCGCGAGCCCCCGCTGCGCCGCCACCTGCTGGACCTGGCGGCGGAGCGCTCTCAGCTGAGCTCCGGCCTCGGCGGCGTTGGCCGTCGGCGTGGTGGCGATCTCGCACACCGACTCCATCAGCTCGGGCTTCACCTCCCCTTCCATGGGGACGTCGCTCAAATCGTCCAGCAGGCCCTCGATCGAGTTGGCGAGATCGAGCGTCTCCGCGTCCACGATCATCAGCTCCTCCTCGATCCCGAGGGTGTAGGAGGGGCCCGTGAACCGGTGCTCCACGGGTCGCATCGTATCCAGAGGGGTGGGGCAGAAAGGGGTATAAAGCGAGGTGCTCGCTGACAAGGAGAACAGATGACGCTCGGCTACGACGGCAAGCTCTACATCCTCGCTTTCGACCACCGCGGGTCGTTCCAGAAGAAGATGTTCGGCATCCAGGGTGACCCCTCGGCGGAGGAGACGGACACGATCGCCGACGCCAAGCACCTGATATTCGAGGGGCTGTTGAAAGCATCCGAGGAGGGCGCCGAGCCCGGCGTGACCGGCTGCCTCGTGGACGAGCAGTTCGGCGTTCCCAAGGGCATCCCAGCCCAGGCGAAGGAGCGTGGGCTGATTCTGGCCATGCCCGTCGAAAAGTCCGGCCAGGACGAGTTCGACTTCGAGTACGGCGACGACTTCGGCGCCCACATCGAGCGCTTCGACCCCGACTTCTCGAAAGTGCTGGTCCGCTACAACCCAGAGGGCGACGCGGACATGAACGCACGCCAGACCGAGCGCCTCAGGCGCCTCGCCGACTGGCTCCACGACCACGACCGCAGATTCCTCTTCGAGCTGCTCGTACCCGCCGAGGAAGCGCAGCTCGAGAGCGTGGGCGGAGACTCCGACCGCTACGACGCCGAGCTTCGCCCCGAGCTCATGCGCCGCACTATCGTCGAGCTCCAGGACGCCGGCGTGGAGGCCGACGTGTGGAAGATCGAGGGGATCGACACGCAGGAGGACTGCGAGAGGATCGCCCAGACCTGCCGCCGCGACGGCCGTGACGGCGTGATCTGCGTCGTGCTCGGGCGCGGGGCCGACGACCAGAAGGTCGAACATTGGCTGCGACAGGGAGCACCGGTGGAGGGCTACGCGGGCTTCGCCATCGGCCGGACGATCTGGTGGGACGCTCTCAAGGGTTTCCTCGACGGCGGCCTGGAGCGCGACGACGCCGCCCGCCAGATCGCGGACAACTACCTCAGGTTCGTGCGGGTGTACGGCGAGGCGGCACGTGAGCCTGCGGCCGCGTAGGCGCATCTTTTGGCCGGCCCATAACGCTGGTAGCCTTCCGCCGGCGATGCGGATGCGGCAATCACTTGCCCAGTTCGAAGAGGCCTTCCGTCAGGAGGCCGCGCAGTCGATCGCGCACCGCGAGAAGCTGCGCAAGCACGCGGTTCAGCGGTCGCGTTTCCGGCGCGTCGAGCGTCGCCGCAAGCTGGGCAGGCTCCGCTTCGCCTTCCTCGCCCTGTCGATCGTCGTGACCGCGGTGGTCGTCACGATCGTCATGTTCCAGACGCTCGCGATGATCGCCGGCTAGCGCGCGCGTCCGCCTTCGACCCGCTGCTTGTCGACGTAGATCTCCCTCCGGAGGACCCGAACGGCGCGCGGCGCCTCGATCCCGATTCTGACCTTGTCACCGGTGATCGCGAGCACCGAGACCTCGATGTCCTCGCCGATCACGATGCTCTGACTGCATTTGCGTGTAAGAACCAACACGCTGGCGCCTCCCCTGCCAAAGGACGACTTGGCGTCCACTTAAGCAGCCTTTTCCCTTCCGTGCAACGGAGACCCCGATTGGTAGTCTCCGGCGCCCGTTGGCACGGAGATCGCTGAAGCCACAACTGAACCAGATCCGGACCTGGGTCCGGCAGGGCCGTACCGACGCCTGGATCGCCCACCAGCTCGAGGTGTCGGTCGGCGACATTCGCGCGTTCAAGCGCGAGCACGAGCTTGCTCCGGCGGATGCCTCCGCCGACGCGGACAGCGAGCCCTTCGGCACCGGCGGCGACGGCGAGGAGCAGGACCTGCGTGCCGAGGACGACGCCCTCGTGGCCGCGGCGCTCGAGGCCGAGCTCCAGGCCGAGGAGGAAGAGGGCGAGGAGGACGAGGAGGAAGAGGACGAGGAGGACCAGGAGGACAGGGACAGGCCTCGCCGCCGCCGCCGGGGACGCCGCGGTGGCCGCGGCCGGCGGCGCCGGCCGAAGGGGCTCGAGGGGACCTTCGACCACGGCGAGGAGGGCTACGGGCTCTGGCTCGACCCGGCCGTCCAGGACGATCCGGTCTACGCCGAGCACTGGGCCGGGCACCGTCCCGTCACGGTCACTGTGGAGCCCGACCGGATCGTGATCAGCCGCGCCGGGGAAGACTCCGACGGCGACGAGGACGACGACGGCGACTAGTGGTCCAGCTGACGAGCGCCTGCAGCCCGGCTACGGTCGCTCGTGCTTTTCCCGGGGCAGACCGCCCGCGTAGTTCGAGGACTCGCGCGCGTAGCGGTTGAACGCCGCATCCACCACCGTGGCCGCGTCGCTGCCCGCCGCGTGGCGGCGGGCGAGCTCGATCGCCCAGTCCGTGTCCTCAGCGTAGAAGTCGGCCAGCTCGTCGAGCACGAAGCTCGAGCCGAGCCGCCGGCGCAGCTCCTCGACCACGGCGTCGGCGGCGCCGTGCAGGTCGGCGCGGGCAGGCTCGGGCGCGGCGGCCACCCGGCGCTCCCCCTCGCGCCACTGGTAGAGGGCGTTTTCGACGGCGTAAGCCATGCGAATAAGGCAGGCTAGCGGCCGCGGCGGCGACTTTAGGGCAGGTTCTCGATGACGTACGCGCGCTCGCCCTGGCGCACCATGCCGAGCCGCCGCGCCTCGCGCTCGAGCGCACCGGGATCACGAAGCGCACGCACCCTGCGCTTCAGCTCCTTGTTCTCGTCGGCGAGGTCACGGAGCTCGTCCTGCTGGTGCCCCGCCGTGCGCGACTGCTGAATCCAATGCTTGGCGGGAGAGACGTAGAGCAGGAGGATCACCACGAGCGTCGTGAGAAGAGCGCAGCGGCCGACGCGGTCCCAGCGAATCCCTGAGCGGCGGCGGCGAGGCATCTGGGCGTGCCTTCGCCGCCCGGCGGCGGCCTCCTCCTAGCGTGAGCGAAAGGCGTTCCTGCCGGGATAGGTCGCGTCAGCCCCGAGCGCTTCCTCGATCCGCAGCAGCTGGTTGTACTTGGCAACGCGGTCCGAGCGCGAGGGGGCGCCCGTCTTGATCTGGCCGCAGCCGGTGGCGACGGCGAGGTCCGCGATCGTCGTGTCCTCGGTCTCGCCGGAGCGGTGTGACATGACTGCCGTGTAGCCGGCCTCCTGTGCCATGCGCACGGCGTCGAGGGTCTCGGTCAGCGTCCCGATCTGGTTCACCTTCACCAGAATCGAGTTGGCCACCCCCGAGTCGATGCCCCGCCGCAGACGTTCGGTGTTGGTCACGAACAGGTCGTCGCCGACGAGTTGCACCCGATCGCCGATCCTCTCGGTGAGCTTGCGCCAACCGTCCCAGTCCTCCTCGTCCATGCCGTCCTCGATCGACACGACCGGGTAACGGCCGGCGATGTCGGCCCAGTAATCGGCCATCTCCGACGGCGAGAAGGTGCGTCCCTCGTGCCGGAGGACGTAGGAGCCGTCCTCGTGGATCTCGCTGGTGGCGGGGTCGAGCGCGATTGCCAGGTCCTCGCCCGGCCGGTGGCCGGCGGCCTCGATCCCCGCGATCAGCGCCTCGAGGGCGGCCTCGTTCGACTCGAGGTCCGGCGCGAAGCCGCCCTCGTCGCCCACGGCGGTGGCAAGGCCGCGCTCGTGGAGGGTTCGCTTGAGCGCGTGGAAGACCTCGTCGCCGGTGCGAAGCGCCTCGGAAAACGTGCCGGCCCCGACCGGCACGATCATGAACTCCTGGAAATCGACCTTGTTGTCGGCGTGAACTCCGCCGTTCAGCACGTTCATCATCGGCACCGGCAGCACATGGGCCGCCTCACCGCCCAGATAGCGCCAGAGGGGGAGGCCCGCCTCGGCGGCGGCGGCCTTGGCCGCCGCCAGGGAGACGCCGAGGATGGCGTTGGCGCCGAGACGGCCCTTGTTGGGCGACCCGTCGAGGTCGAGCATCGCCCGGTCGACCGCAGCCTGGTCCGCCGCGTCTATTCTCCGCACGGCCTCCGCGAGCTCGCCGTTCACGTTGTGGACGGCCCTCATGACCCCCTTGCCCCCCCAGGCTTCTCCTCCGTCGCGCAGCTCGACGGCCTCGAACTCGCCCGTCGACGCTCCCGACGGCACCGCTGCGCGCCCGGCGGCGCCGGAGCGGAGCACCACGTCCACCTCCACGGTGGGGTTGCCGCGACTGTCGAGGATCTGCCGCGCGTGCACCCGCTCGATCTCGCTCAAGCTTCTTCCTCCTCCACACGCTTCCTGAAGCGGTCCGCGGCACGTCGAAGCGCGAGCTCGGGGTCGACTCCCGCTTCCACGGCCTCGCGAACGGCCGCCAACAGGCGCTCTCCGGCGTCGCCGTCGTTGCCGCCGTCGCCGTCGTTGCCGGCAGCGGGGCGAAAACCGGCGCTCTCCGCTCGCTTCAGCACCTTCTTCGCATACAGGGTCGAGGGCAGCGTCTCAGGGATGTGGCCGAAGATCTCTCCGCCGCGCTCGTCCTCGCGCTTGATCTCGTTCCAATTGCGGACCACGTCGCCGGCGGTCTCGGCCGCGCGTTCTCCGAACACGTGAGGGTGGCGGCGGATCAGCTTCGCCCGGCAGTGTTCGGCAACCGCAGCCAGGTCCCCTTGGCCGCGCTCCTCGAGCAGGAGGGCCAGGAAGTAGACCTGGAACAGCACGTCGCCGAGCTCGTCGAGCAGCTTGGCGTCATCGCCCGCATGCGCCGCATCCGCAAGCTCGTACGCCTCCTCGACGGTGTGGGGGACGATCGAGCGCTCGTCCTGCTCGCGGTCCCACGGGCATTCCAGCCGTAGCCTTCGCGTGATCTCGTCGAGCCGCATGAGCGCGGCCGAGAGATCGAGATCGGTCACTACGGCTGCGGGGCTTGCTGCGAGGGGGTCTCCGGCTGCGGCGTCTGTGGCTGCGGCTGCTGCGGCTGCTGCGGCTGGCCGCCGGACGCGGGGCCTGTGTCGGTCGACTCCTCCGGGGCGTTCTTGCACTCGGCGACCCGGTAGTCGTCCGCGCAGTTCGTGTCCTCCTTGTAGTTCTCGCGGAAGTCCTTGATGAAGTCGTCGAGGGCCTTCTGCTGACCCTGCGAGCGGAGGAGGTTCCGAATGGTCTCCTCGGACTCCTTGAGTGACTGCTGGGACGCCTCCGTGATCTTCGTCACCTCGAAGACCTGCCAACCGAACTGCGTCTTTACGGGGCCCTCGATATCGCCCTTACGGGCCGCGAAGATCGCATCGTCGAGCGCTTTCTCGTTCTGGCCCTTCGAGACCGCGGGAAGCTTGCCTCCCTGCGCCTTGGAGGCCTCGTCGATCGAGTACCGCTTCACGACCTGCTTCCAGCTCTGCCCGTCCTCGAGGGCCTTCTTGGCCTGGTCGGCCTGGGCCTCGGTCTTGGTCAGGACCACGAGCAGATCGCGCCGCTCCGGCTGGGCGAAACGCTTCTTGTTCTTGTCGTAGTACGCCTCGACGTCCTGGTCGGAGACCTTCTTCGCGTCCTCGGTGATCTTCTGCGTCAGCTTCTGCTGTAGCTGGTCGAGCTTGACGCGGAAGAGGATGTCCGCCTCGGTCATCCCGGACTGCTTCAGGAACTGCTGGTAGGCCTTGTCGGTCGGGAAGGCCTGCTTCTTCTGATCCTCGAAGGACCGCTTGATCTCCTTGTCGGTCACCTTGATGTTCTGAGCCTCGGCCTCCTGCTGCACCCACTCGGCCTGGATCAGGAACTGCATGACCTCGGTCTTCAGCTGGTCGAACTGCTGCTCGCACTGCTTCTTCAGCTGCGAGTCGCTCGGCCGCTCCTGGCCCTTGGGCGGCGGCACCTTCTTCTTAGCCGCGACGCACTTGTTGAAGTCGGGCGGATCCGGAGCGGCGGTCGCTCCGCCCTGCGACTGGCCGGCCGAGGCCGTCTGGAGCCACTTGTCGAACTCGTCTTGGGTGATCACCGAGTCGCCGACCTTGGCGACGGCGTTCGGCGGAACGTCGTTGCCGCAGCCGGCTACGACGGCGGCGCCGATACCGGCTACCACAAGGGCGGACAACATCTTGATCGAGACGTGTTTCATCAAGGCCATGTCTATGGGCTATTCGTAAAGCTGAGGTAAGGCGCCCGGCGCAAGTCGGACGGGCCGGCGCGGTGGCGAAGGGTAGCGGAAGAAATTTCGCCCCCGTTACGGCGGCTCGGCGAGCTCCAAAATCGCCTCCGCAGCGGCCACTACGGCGCGGAACCGCTCGCTCGGCTCCTCGGGCAGGCGGACCCGGACCGTCGACCGGCCGGACTCGTAGAGCGCCCCCGGAATCCGCTCACGCAGGGCCTTGGAGCCGCCCGAGTCCAGCTCGATCGGCGCGACCGACATCCTTCCGCCGCGGAAGTCCACCGAGCGCGCGCCGGCGCGGCCGAGCTTGATGCGCGCGTCCTGGAGGCGGATCAGGTTGTCGAGCGGGTCCGGGATCGGGCCGAACCGGTCCGTGAGCTCCTCCCGCAGCATGATCAGCTGGGCCACCTCCCGCGCCCCTGCGACGCGGCGATGCACCTCGATCTTGGCGGCCTCGTAGGGCACGTAGTCGCCCGGAACGTAGGCGTCCACGGGCAGGTCCATTCGCACAGGCTCGGCGGCCTCCTCCGCGGAGTCACCCGAGAGGAGGCGCACGGCCTCGTCGAGCATCGACACGTAGAGCTCGAAGCCGACCGCCGCGACGTGGCCGGACTGCTCGTCGCCGAGCAGGTTCCCCGCCCCGCGGATCTCGAGGTCGCGCATCGCGATCTTGAAGCCGGACCCGAGCTCCGTGTAGTCCGACAGCGTGGCGAGCCGCTTGCTCGCCTCCTCGGACAGGGCGGCGGCGGAGGGGTAGAGCAGGTAGGCGTAGGCGCGCTCGCGCGAGCGGCCTACCCGGCCGCGGATCTGGTAGAGCTGGGCGAGGCCGAGCTCGTCGGCCCGCTCCACGATGAGGGTGTTCGCGCTCGGGATGTCGAGCCCGGACTCGACGATCGTGGTACATACGAGCACGTCGGCCTCGCCGCGCAGGAAGTCGAGCATCACTCCCTCGAGGCGACCCTCTGGCATCTGGCCGTGGGCAACCGCCACGCGCGCCTCGGGCGCCAGGGCGCGGACGCGCTCGGCGGTCTCGTCGATGGTCTCCACCCGGTTGTGGAGGAAGAAGACCTGGCCGCCGCGGGCCAGCTCGCGGGCGATCGCGCCACGCACGAGCTCCTCGTCGTACTCGCCCACATAAGTCTTCACCGGGCGGCGGCCTTCGGGGGGTGTCTCTATGACCGAGATGTCGCGCAGCCCGGCGAGCGACATCTGGAGGGTGCGGGGGATCGGTGTCGCGGACAGCGAGAGCACGTCCACCTTGAGGCGAAGCTGGCGCAGCAGCTCCTTTTGCTTCACCCCGAAGCGCTGCTCCTCGTCCACGATCAGGAGGCCCAGATCCTTGGGGCGCACGTCGCGCGAGAGCAGCCGGTGCGTACCGATGAGGATGTCGACCTGGCCGGCGCTGAAGTCGGCGAGCGCCTCCCGCACGTCCTTCGGGGAGCGGAACCGCGAGGCCACCTCGATCCGCAGCGGATAGTCGCGCATGCGCTCGGTGAAGGTGCCGTAGTGCTGCTGTGCCAGCACGGTCGTGGGCACGAGGAACATCACCTGCTTTCCGTCCACCGCGGCCTTGAAGGCCGCCCGCAGTGCGACTTCCGTCTTGCCGTAGCCCACATCGCCGCAGATCAGGCGGTCCATGGGGCGCGCCTCTTCCATGTCGGCGCGCACGGCCTCGATCGTCTCGAGCTGGTCGGGCGTCTCGCGATAGGCGAAGCGCTCCTCGAACTCCAGCTGCCAGTCGCCGTCGTGGGGGAACGCGTGCCCGGCCCGACGGCGGCGCTCCGCATAAAGGTTGATCAGCTCGCCGGCGAGCGCCTCGGCCGCCCGGCGCGCGCGGAGCTTCATCTGCTCCCACTGCTTGCCGCCGAGCTTCGACAGCGGCGGATCGCCGGCGTCGGCGCCCACGTAGCGGCTGATCTTGTGCAGCTGGTCGCTCGGCACGAAGACGCGGTCGCCGTCCTTGAACTCGAGCTCGAGGTAGTCGCGCGTGACGCCGGCCACGGTCTTGGTCTCGAAGCCGGCGAAGCGCGCGATGCCGTGATCCTCGTGCACCACCGGCGCGCCGGCGCGCAGCTCGGTGAAGGAGGCGATGGAGCCCGGGCTGGGTCCGGCCGGCCGGTCCACTCGACGGCGTCGCAGGAGGCGGTGCTCCGGCAGCACCGCCAGCTTCAGGGACGGCGCCACGAAGCCGTCGCGCAGGCTGGCGTGCGCGAAAATCACGCCCGCTTCGGCCGGCGCACGCCGGCCGTCGAGGAATCCCGCCTGCACTCGGGCGAGGTTGAGACGGGCGCGCTCGGCCTCGCCCCGCCGTGCCCAGGCCACGAAGGTCCGGTAGCCGGAGCGCACCAGCTTCTCGAGCTCGGGCTCGGCGTCGCGCAGCGAGCGGGCGGCGCTGTCGGCGGACTGGGCGCGGAACTCGTGCGGCTGATCCTGCGAGATGCTCGACAGCCGGAGCGCAGCGCGGTCCTCCAGCGCCGTGTCGAGGTCCTCCGGCTTTACGTAGAGGTGGTGCGCGTCCTCGTCGTGGAAGCTGACCGTCACGTCCTCCCAGTAGTCGCGCAGGGCGGGTGCGAGCTCTTCCTCCGCGGCCACCGCCACCAGAGCGTCGGGCGGCACGAGCTCGAGCAGCTCGCGGAAGCGGTCCACCGGCAGGACGTCGGCGACGTCGGGGCGATCCGACTCGTCGCTGCTTGCCGCTATCTCCGCCAGCTCGCGGTGCTCGGGAGCGAGCTCGGCGGCCGGGGCGATCTCCACGCGCTCGGCCTCCTCGAGCGATCGCTGCGTAAACGTGGAGAACCAGGTGAGGCGCTCGATCTCGATGTCGAACAGCTCGCAGCGCACGGCCCGCTCCTCCGTCGCCGGATAGACGTCGAGGATGTCGCCCCGGATCGCGAACTGACCCCGCTCCTCCACCTGATCGACGCGCTCGTAGCCGCCGGCCACGAGGCGGTCGGCCACCTCGTCGAGGTCGAGCAGCTCGCCCTTCTCGATGTCGAAGCCGCGCGGACGCAGGTCGGGGTCGGGCACCTTCTCGGCAAGCGCGACCGCGGAGGTGACGAGCACCGCCGCGTTGCCCCCGAGAAGCGCGTCGAGTGCCGCGATCCGCAGCCCCACGAGATGGGGCGGCGGCGCCAGGTGCGACTCGTAGCGCATTCCGCGGGCCGGGTAGAAGCGGACGGCCCGCGGTGCCAGGAACGCCTTGAGGTCGGCCGCGAGGTCGCGCGCGGCGCGGTCGTCCCCGGCCACCACCAGCGCCGGCCGCTCGGGTTCGGCATCGATCAGGGACGCGAGCAGGTAAGGGCGCAGGCTCGCGGAGACGAACGCGCGCTGCGGCTCGGCTCGGGCCGCCTCGGAGAGCGCGGCGACCGAGCGGTCCTGGTGGGCGTATGTCAACAGTTGACGGAGCATGCAGAGCGGCCGCCCGGGCGCCGCGCGGCCTGTCGTCCAGTCTAGGCGCCGCCCTCATTGGGTAGAAACCGGCCCGTGGCGGCAATCGAGGTCCGCTCCCTGAGGAAGCGCTTCGGCGACGTGACCGCCGTGGACGGGGTGAGCTTCGACGTCGAGCCGGGGAAGGTCACGGGGTTCCTGGGACCGAACGGCGCAGGCAAGACCACGACGCTGCGGATGCTCCTGGGCCTGGCGCACCCGACGAGCGGAAGCGCCACGATCGACGGCCGCCCCTACAGGGCACTGGACGATCCCGCGCGCACAGTGGGTGCGGTGCTCGAACGCTCCGGGTTCCACCCAGGGCGCCGCGCCCGGGACCACCTCCGGGCCGTGGCGCGCGCGGCCCGCATTCCAGAGGCCCGCGCCGACGAGACGCTCGAGATCGTGGCGCTCCAGAACGCGGCGGGCCGCCGCGCGGGTCAGTACTCGCTGGGAATGCGTCAGCGCCTGGCGCTGGCCACCGCCCTCCTCGGGGAGCCCCGCATCCTCATCCTCGACGAGCCGGCGAACGGACTTGACCCGCAGGGAATCCGCTGGCTGCGGGATTTCATGCGCTGGTACGCATCGCAGGGCCGGACGGTGCTCGTGTCGAGTCACGTGCTGGCCGAGATGGCGCAAGCGGCCGACGCTGTGATCGTGATCGCCCGCGGCCGGGTGGTGGCCCAGGGGCCGATCGCCGAGCTGATCGCCGGCCGGGGCGGCGCGGTCGAGGTGCGCAGCCCCGGCGCCGACCAACTGGGCGAAGCCCTGCGCTCGCGGGGCTTCGGGGTGGAGCGGAGCGGCGACCACACGCTGGTCGTGACCGGCGCCGATCCCGCCGCCGTCGGCGACCTGGCTCTGAGGGAGGGCGTGGCGATCCACGGCCTGCGCGAGCGCTCCGCCTCACTCGAGGACGTCTTCTTCGAGCTGACCGGTGAGGAGTCGGCCCCGTCATGAGGGCACTGGTGAGCGCGGAGTTCCTGAAGCTCCGCACCACCAGGACCGCGTACGGCTTCCTTGCCGCGATCGTGCTGCTCACGCTCGGGGTGGTGGCGGCGACCTCGGCTACGTCCGACGTCCGGACGAAGGACGACTTGGAGGGGGTGTTGTCGAGCGTCGGCATTGCGGCCGTGTTGCTGCTCGTGCTGGGCATCATCGCGACGACCGGCGAGCACCGGCACGGCACCATCACCTCCTCGCTGCTCGCCTCCCCTGACCGCCGACGGCTGATCGGCGCGAAGCTGCTCGCCTATCTCGTCACGGGAGCACTGCTGGGCGCCGCCGCGGTGCTGGCGACATTGGCGGTCGGCGTGCCGTGGCTGTCGGCCCGCGACGCCCCCCTGGAACTGCTCGGCGCGGGCGACTATCTCGAGCTGTTCGCTAAAGGCGTCGCGGCGGCGGCGCTGTCGGGGGCGATCGGGGTGGGCATCGGAGCGATCGTCCGCAACCAGGTGGCCGCCGTCGTCGGCACGCTCATCTATCTGTTCGTGCTCGAGCCGGTGGTCGGCGTGGTCTCCACGGAGGTGTCCGCTTTCACGATCGGCGGAACCACGGGCGCACTGAGCGGCGAGCCTCCCGACGATGCGCTCGGGTCCCTCGCGTCCGGCCTCGTGCTCGCCGCCTGGGCGCTCGTGCTCGGCCTTGTGGGCGCTGAGGCGGAGGAGCGGCGGGACGTGGTCTGAGCGATCAGGCTCTTGAGGCCCCCGGTCCTAGTTCGAGCTCGCGACCAGCCGGTCGAGCTCGTCCGCGGCGCGCTCGACCAGCGCGCGCACCTCGTCGGGCGGCTCGCGGAACCGGCCCAGCACGTGGGCGGAGACGATCTCGGGGTCGGTCGTGTCGGGGCGTCCGACGCCCACGCGCACGCGGCGGAAGTCTGCGCTGCCGAGCCCGGCCTTGAGCGATTTGAGCCCGTTGTGGCCGGCGAGCCCACCGCCCAGGCGGACCTCGATCCGTCCGAATGGAAGGTCGATCTCGTCGTGGACCGCCACCACGCGCTCGAGCGGAACGCCGAGAGCGCCGCGCGCGGGTCCGACGGCGCTGCCCGACTCGTTCATGTACGTCTGCGGCAGGAGCACACCGACGCGCGGGCCCCCGGGGCCGATCCGGCCGTCCGTGTAGAGGCCGCCGTACTTCTTCTTCGCGCGGGGCAGGTCCCAGCGCTCGGCGGCGAGCGCCGCCACCTCGAAGCCGACGTTGTGGCGCGTGCGGGCGTAGCGGTCGCCGGGATTTCCCAACCCGACCACCAGCCAGTCGACCTTGCCCCCGCCGCCGCCGGAGCGCCGGCGGAACAGGGTCAGGATTCCTCGCCCTCCTCGGCGGCCTCGCCCTCGGGTGGAGCCTCGCCCTCCTCGGCCGGAGCCTCCTCGCCCTCCGGCACCTCCTCGCCGACCAGCTCGGTCTCCTCCTCGATCTCCTCGGGCTCCTCGATCTCGGTGGGCACGACGATCGTGGCGATGATCGTCTCCTCCGGATCGTCGAGGAAGGTGACGCCCTGGGGCGCGGGGACCTCGGACAGATGCATGGTCGCGGCGATCTCCATGCCGGACATGTCAACGACGATGGCGTCGGGGATATCGGTCGGCAGGGCCTCGATGTTCAGCTGGTGGGTCACCTGCTCGAGCACCCCGCCCTCCTTGACGCCCGGCGACTCCTCGACGCCCTCGACGTGCACCGCAACCGGCGCCTGGATCTTCTCGTCGAGGCGGACCTCCAGCAGATCGATGTGGAGCGGCTGCTCGCGGACCGGATGCAGCTGCTGGTCCTTCACGATCACCGGGCGCACGTTGCCGTCGATCTTCAGGTCGATCAGCGCCGACCCGTCGACAAGCACCTGGCGCAGCAGGCGAGCGTCGACCTTGAAGGGTGTGGACTCGCCGTCCGAGCCGCCGTAGACAACGCCGGGGACGAACCCTTGGCGGCGGAGCCGCTTCGTTGCGCGGGTTCCGCGTTCGGGCCGGTCCTCGACTGCGAGGGTTGGTCGCTTGCTGTCCGCCATGACGGCTGGCCAGTGTAGCGAGGCATGCCGAGCCGCAAGCGCGCGGTATGCCCAAGCCGCAAGCACTCGGCTCGGCCGAGTGCGCGCGGTATACCCAAGCCGCAAGCACTCGGCTCGGCCGAGTGCGCGCGGTATACCTATCCTCGACATCGGGTGGCGCGTAACGACGACAATTCGATACCGACCGGAAGGTTCCGCCGCACCGCGCAGGTGGGCACGGTCGTCGGCAGCCAGGGAGCCCGCTACGCCGGGACCCGCGCAGCCAACTTCGCGCGGTCCCCCGATAACGCCGCGGAGGCGCTCGAGCGGCGCCACCTCGAGGCGGCGGAGCAGATGGTCGACACCCTCGGCCGCATGAAGGGAGCGGCGATGAAGATCGGCCAGCTCGCCTCCTTCATCGACACCGAGTTCCTCCCGCCCGAGTACCGGGACCTCTATCAGGAGCGCCTCGCGTCCCTCCGCACAACGGCTCCGCCGATGCCGTGGGAGAAAGTCCGCTCCGTGCTCGACGAGGAGTGGGAGGAGCCGGTTGAAGAGCTGTTCCAGGATTTCGAGCACGACGCCGCCGCCGCGGCCTCGATAGGACAGGTGCACCGGGCGGTGCTGTGCGACGGCAGGCGCGTCGCGGTGAAGGTGCAGTACCCCGGCGTCGCGAAGGCGATCGCGGCCGACATGCAGAACGCCGGGCTGATCCTCCGGATGGCGAAGACGCTGGCCCCCGGCCTCGACGCGAAGGCCGCCGCGGAGGAGCTGAAGGAGCGGGTGATGGAAGAGCTCGACTACGAGCTCGAGGCCCAGAACCAGCGCGCGTTCTCCCGCGGCTATCGCGGCCACCCGTTCATACGCGTCCCCGACGTGGTCACGCGGCTCTCCACCGGCCGGGTGCTCGTGAGCGAGTGGGTCGACGGCGCGGGCTTCGAAGAGGTGAAGCAGCTGCCGCAGGCGGAGCGCGACCGTTTCGGCGAGATCGTCTTTCGGTTCTGCTTCGGCTCGATCTACCACCTGCAGCACTTCAACGCCGACGCCCATCCCGGCAACTACCTGCTGCTGGAGGACGGCAGCGTGGCCTTCCTCGACTTCGGGATGACGAAGCATCTCGACAAGGAGCAGATCCAGCTCGAGATAGCGGCGCTCGAGGCCGTGATCGACGACGATCCCGAGGAGCTGCGCGTGGCCCTGCACGACCTGGGCTTCCTGAACAACCCGCAGAAGGTCGACGCCGAGCAGCTGATGGACCACGTCCGTGCGATCGGCGGCTGGTACATGGAGGACCGGGAGGTGACTATCGATCCCGCGCGGGTGATGGAGGCCATCGCGGCCGTCTCCGATCCCCGCTCGTCCTTCTACCGCCTCATGCGGCGGGAGAACCTCCCGGCCAACGAGCTCATGGGCCGACGCATGGAGTTCGGCGTGCTGGCCGTGCTCGGGCAGCTGAACGCCACCCGCAACTGGCATCGGATCGGCCGCGAGTGGTGGTTCGCCGATCCGCCGGCGACGCCGCTCGGCGAGCAGGAGCGCGCCTACTTCGAGTCCCGGGGCGAGAAGCGGGCGCGCAGTTTCGCGGCGCGCGAGACCTGAGCGTCCTCCAGCCCCACGGCTTGGAGAGCTTGGGCGCGGTCGAGGTAGTAGTCGGCCTCGACGATCAACCCGTCGCGCATTCGGTGCACCACTGCGAACGATTGGGTGTACGGGGGATCGCTCGCCGCGCTCTCGCCGACCATGCGCGTGCAGGCGACGAAGCGGCCGTCACCGACGTCGATCAGCTCCTCCACTCGCACCTCGATGGGCCCGACCAGGTCGACGAGCGCCTGCATCCGCGCAAGCGCGGCGGCACGGCCTTTGAAAACCCCGGCGCCGGGCCAGCCGGGCCCCTCCCGGTAGACCGCGTCCTCCGCATAGAACTGCTCGGTTACCGCCGCCGGGCCCGACTCGTTCCAGACCTCGTAGGCACGGCGGATTGTGGCGGCATCCTGTTCCGACATGTCGCGACCAAGTATCTGTCGCCGGGGGGGTCGCCGTCCAGCGCAGCCAAGACAGCTCCGGCTCCGCCGTGGCGGGTAGCGCAGAGCCCTACGGCGCACGCCTCTCGCCGAACGCAACCTTGTCCTCGTGCCTGCCACCTCGCCGCGCCGACCAGTCGGCCACGGCCGGGTGCATCGCGAGGTCGCGCCGCTTGGCTCGAAGACCCTCGGGCGCGTCGCTGACCACCGCGACCAGACCGCCGTGGCGAACGGCCCGCGACTTCCGCGCCGAGGCGCCGTCCGTGTCCGGCACGCGCCGAAGCTCGACGACGTCGACCTCGACCGTCCAGCCGTCGTCGACCTGTGCGAGGCCGGACACCGACACCGGCTCTAGTCCAGTTGGTTCGTGGGTTTCTTCCTTGGGGTTGGTGCGGGCCGCCGGGTCCTGGGCGGCCGCGACGCCGGGCACGGCCAGGGCCGCGAGCGCCGCCGAGAGAACGATGAGCCTGCGCATGGAGCGCTCCCCTTTCGGTTCTAGGTGACTCCCGTTCGTTCGCCCCTGCGCCGCGGCTGGATCACACCCGGCTCGTGCTCGTGCATCCGGCCCGCAATCACGCTCCCAGAGCGGCAGACGCTAGAACAGCTGGTTCTCGCCCGCGAAGATCTCGGAGACCGAGTCGTCCGTGAAGATGCGGCGGATCGAGTCCTCGAGGATGTCCGCGCACGTGAGCTGGCGGATCAGGTCGGGGGCGCCGTCGCGCAGGGGGATGGTGTCGGTGACCACGATGCCCGAGAGGGGACCTTCGCTGAGCACGTCGTAGGCGTGATCCGAGAAGAGCCCGTGGGTCGCGACCGCGAAGACCTTGGTGGCCCCTTCATCCAGCACGGTCTGAGCAGCCGCGTTGAGAGTTCCGCCGGTGGCGATGATGTCGTCGACGATCACCGCGGTCTTCCCCTGCACGTGTCCGATAACCCGCCCGATCTCCGCGACACCCTGCGCGGGCCGCTCCTTTTCCATCAGGGCGTACGGGGCGCCCACCTTGCGAGCGAAGTTGCGAACGAGCTTCACGCGACCGGCGTCGGGGGCGATGATCACAAGGTCCTCGCCGCTCAGACGATCCTGGACGAACTGGGTGAGGATCGGCATCGCGGTCATGTGGTCGACCGTCTTCGAAAAGAAGCCCTGGACCTGGCCCGCGTGCAGGTCCATGGTCACGAGCCGGTCGATTCCGGCCACCTCGAGCAGTTCCGCGACGAGCCGGGCGGAAATCGGCTCGCGCGGGGCCGACTTCTTGTCCTGGCGCGAGTAGCCGTACCACGGCGTGACGGCGATGATCCGGTGCGCGGACGCGTGCTTCGCCGCGTGGACCATCACCAGGAGCTCCATGAGCGCGTCGTTGACGGTCAGGCCCTCGCGCTCCGAGCCGCAGATCGACTGCACAATGAAGAGGTCCGCGCCGCGAATCGACTCCCGATAGCGGCAGTACACCTCGCCGTCGGGGAACGTCTTTAGGCCGGCGTCAGTGAGCTCGAGGCCGAGCCGATCGGCGATCTTGGCGCCGAGCTCACGGCTCGCTCGCCCCGAGGTCACCATGAGCCGCTTCTCGTAGGTCGCCGAGATGCTGGTCCCGGGCAGTGGCGCCGTGGCGGTCTCCAGAGGCTTGCTCACTTCGGGTCCTCCTCTACGCGATCCGCGTAACCCTCTACGTTCCTCTGCTTCGCCCGTCCGATCCCGAGGGCGCCCGGCGGGACGTCTTCGCTGATCGTCGAACCGGCTCCAGTGTACGCTCGATCCCCGACGTCGACCGGCGCGACGAGGGAGGTGTGGACACCGGTCTTCACGCTCTTTCCGAGCTTGGTGCGGTGCTTCCGGCGGCCGTCGTAGTTGGCGGTGATGGTGCTGGCGCCGAGGTTGGCCTTCTCGCCCACCTCCGTGTCGCCAATGTAGGAGAGGTGCGGCACCTTGGCGCCCTCGCCGATGTCGGAGTTCTTGACCTCCACGAATGTCCCGACCTTCGCGCCCTCGCGAACGACCGCACCCGGACGGAGGTAGGCGAACGGGCCGATAAGGGCGCGCGGCCCGATGTCGGCTTCGACGAGGTACGAATGCACCACGTGCGCGCCGTCCGCGACCCGCGTGTCGCGCAGCGTCGTGTGTGGCCCGATCTCGCAGCCGGCGCCGACGGCCGTCGCGCCGAGCAGGCTCGTGCCCGGCCCGATCGTCGTATCCGGGCCGATCGTCACCCCCGCCTCCACGCGCGTGGTCTCCGGCTGGAGGAAGGTCACCCCTTCGAGCGCGAGACGCTCGAGGATGCGCCGCTGGGCGAGCTCCTCGGCCGCCATCAGGCCGGCTCGATCGTTGACCCCGAGCGCGATGGCTGGATCCGGCGTGAGCTGCGCAACGACCTTGCCGCCGGCGGCGGAGATCACCGGGAACGTCGCCGTGAGGTAGCGCTCCCCGTTCTCGAGGCCGACGTCGTCGAGTGCCGGGTAGAGCGCGCTCGTCTCGAACACATAGGTCCCGAGATTCACCTCTCGAATGGCCAGCTCGGCCGGGGGCACCCCGTCCGGATACTTTGTCTCGACGATCCGCTGTACCGAGCCGTTCTCCCCGCGGACGATGCGGCCGTAGCCGGTCGGGTCGAGCTGGTCAGTGGAGAGGATCGTGGCGGCCGCCCGCTGGGCCTCGTGCTCGGCAAGCAGCTCGTCGATGTGGACCGGTGTGACGAGCGGATGATCCCCCGAGAGGATCACCATAGGCCCGTCGCTCACGAGCTCCCGCGCCGCCAGCACGGCCGCACCCGTCCCCTCGCCCTCGCGCTGCTCGGCAACCTCGACCCCGTCCGGGAGCCCCTCGGCCACCCCGTCCCCCGGCCGCACGACGCAGACAACCCTCGCGGCACCGGCGTGGCGGGCGGCATCGATGACCCACTCGACCATGGGCTTGCCGCAAACGGCGTGAAGCACCTTGGGCGTGCTCGACCGCATGCGCGTCCCATGGCCGGCGGCCATTATCAGGGCCGTGAAGGGCTGGGGCATGGGATTACGAGGGTACCGGCGAATGACCTAGGACCTATCCTCACACGAGCCACTGGGGAGTGGTGTAAGTGGCAGCACGGGACACTTTGGATGTCCAAGAAGAGGTTCGAGCCCTCTCTCCCCAGCTTCATTTCTGTCCGAGCCATAGGCAAACATGTGTTCGTGTCACGTGGCCCCCGGTACTCGAAGGAGGAAGCGCGCAGCGCCATCGCTGCATCGCATTCCTGGTCAGAAGCGTTAGGCGGCTTGGGATGTGCCGTACCGGCGGCGCAAATCAGGTCCTGAGGAAATCCGCCGCGCTCTGGGGCATCTCAACGGAGCACTTCGACCCGTACGCCGCCGTCCGCGGATCGGGCGTCCAGCGGCGCCGGCCGCTCGACGAAATTCTCGTGGAGCACTCTACGTTTGCGCGCAATCACCTCAAGGGGCGCCTATACGACGCAGGCCTCAAGCAGCCGGTCTGTGAGCTTTGCGGACAGGGCGAGATGTGGCGCGGACAGGTCATGGGCATGATCCTCGACCACGTCAACGGCGTGTCCGACGACAACCGACTCGAGAATCTGCGCATCGTCTGCCCCAACTGCGCCGCGACCCTCGATACGCATTGTGCGAAGGCACGTCGCGTCGTTCGGGCCGAGGAGCAGTGCCTCCGCTGCTGCGCCACTTTCCACCCGAAATATCGGAATCAGCGCTACTGCTCGCGCGAGTGTGGGAGTCGCTGGGATCGCGCGCACATACCGCGTCCAGACGCGCGGAAAGTAGATCGGCCGCCGTATCCGCAGCTGATCCGCGAGATCCGCGCGCTCGGATATTCCGCCACCGGGCGCCGGTACGGCGTGAGGGACAACGCGATCCGGAAGTGGGTCCGAGCGTACGAGCGCGAGCAGCAGCGCGCGAAGGAAGCTGCCTAGGCCGGCGGCCAGGGCAGCCGGGCCGGCTCGGGCTCGTTGGACCAGTCGGCATAGGCCACGCTCGAGTCGTCCGTCG
>Ga0081538_10001436_pt1 | contig 24497 bp, 32 predicted proteins | sample TabmetS5T2R1_FD_71022 | JGI IMG/M metagenome (GOLD analysis project Ga0081538, IMG submission 71022) | Tabebuia heterophylla rhizosphere microbial communities from the University of Puerto Rico - S5T2R1 | ecosystem: Host-associated > Plants > Roots > Rhizosphere ... | reverse complement strand
CCCCGCCCGGGTCCCCTCGCCCGCCTTCTGCATGCGCGATTTCCCCTCATCGAGGAAGTCCTTCAGAACGTCGTCGTTCATTCTCCCGGCGTCCTCACCACAGTTCCCACTCGCTCGCCGCACACTATCCGGTCGATGTTTCCCTCGTCGTCCATGTTGAAGACGTGGATCGGGAGCTGGTTGTCCATGCAGAGCGAGAGCGCCGTCGAATCCATCACCGCGAGCCGCTGCTCGATCGCCTCCACGTGCGTGATCTCGTCGAGGAAGCGCGCCGACGAGTCGATGCGCGGATCGGCGCTGTACACGCCCTCCACGCCGTTCTTCGCCATCAGCAGGGCCTCGGCATGGATCTCCAGGGCCCGCAGGGCGGCCGCGGTGTCGGTCGTGAAGAACGGGTTGCCCGTGCCGGCCGCGAAGATCACGATGCGGCCCTTTTCGAGGTGCCGCATCGCGCGGCGGCGGATGTAGGGCTCGGCCACCTCGGAGATCGTGATCGCCGACTGAACGCGCGTGATCGCGCCCATGCGCTCGAGCGCGTCCTGGAGCGCGAGCGCGTTCAGGACCGTCGCCAGCATGCCCATGTAGTCGCCCGTCGCCCGGTCCATACCGGCGGCGGCGCCCTTGAGGCCGCGGTAGATGTTGCCGCCGCCGACCACGACCGCTATCTCGACCCCGCGATCGTTGACCTTCTTGATCTCCTCCGCGATCGCGGCGATCCGGGCGGGATCGGCGCCGTAGGGGAGGTCGCCCATGAGCGCCTCCCCCGACAGCTTGAGCAGAATCCGCTTGAAAGCGGGTGTCACTCCTCGCCGACCTGGAAGCGGGCGAAGCGCCGGATCACGACGTTCTCGCCCGTGTTGGCAGACAGCTCGGAGCGCAACTCGCCGATCGTCTTGCCCTCGTGGTGGTCCTCCTTGACGTGCCGCTGGTTCAGCAGCACGACCTCCTCGAGCCACTTCCTGAGCCGACCCTCGACGATCTTCTCCTGGACGTTCTCGGGCTTGCCCTCGGAGGCCGCCTGCTCGCGCAGGACGCGCAGTTCCGCCTCGCGGCGCTCCTCGTCGACGTCGTCCTCGGACACGTACTGCGGGTTGGCGGCGGCGATGTGCAGCGCCACGTCGCGCGCGAACTCCTGGAAGTCCTCGGTGCGCGCCACGAAGTCCGTCTCGCAATCGACCTCCACGAGCACTCCGATCTGGGAGCCCGCGTGGATGTAGCTCGCAACGACGCCCTCCGCGGCGGTGCGCTCGCCGCGCTTGGCGGCCGAGGCCTGCCCCTTCACGCGCAGCAGCTCGATCGCCTTCTCGATGTCGCCGCCCGCCTCCTGGAGGGCGTTCTTGCAGTCCATCATCCCCGCGCCGGTGCGCTCGCGCAGGGTCTTTACGTCTTGGGCCGAGATCGTGACGCTCATCAGGACTCCTCGTCTGGGTCGAAGGTGCGGCGCTCGCGCGGCGCGGCGCCCTCGGGCACAGGCTGGGCGGGCTCGTCGGGCGAGAAGCCGGCCTCCTCGGCCTCACGCCGGGCGCGCTCCTCGGCCTCCTGGCGCTCGCGCTCCTCCGCCTCGCGGATGGCGCGCTCCTCGGCCTCGCGGCGCTCGGCCTCCTCGCGCTCGCGGCGGGCGGCCTCCTCCTGGGCGCGGAAGCGCGTGGCGTTGTCGCGCACCACGTCGGAGATTCCCTCGATTATGAGCTTGCAGGAACGAATCGCGTCGTCATTGCCCGGGATCACGTAGGTCACCGGATCCGGGTCGCAGTTGGTGTCGACGAGGCCGATGATCGGGATCTTGAGGCGCGTCGCCTCGCGCACGCCGATCGCCTCGGTCTTCAGGTCGACGACGAACATGGCGTCCGGCGGGCGCTGCAGGTTCGCAACGCCGCCGAGATTGGTCTCGAGCTTGTCGCGCTCCGCCATCGCCGCGATGCGCTCGCGGACCGGCAGCAGATCCATCGTGCCGGTCTCGCTCCACTCGCGCAGCTCGTGCAGGCGCCTGATGCGCTTTGAGATCGTCTGGAAGTTGGTCAAGAGGCCGCCGAGCCAGCGCTGGTCGACGTAGGGCATGCCGCAGGAGTCCGCGGCCTCCTTGATGGTGTCGCGGGCCTGCTTCTTCGTCCCCACGAAGAGGACGGTGCCGCCCCGGCCGGCGAGCTCGCCGGCAAACTCCTGGGCGCCCGCCAGAAGCCGCTCGGTCTTCTGCAGGTCGATGATGTGGATGCCGTCGCGCTCCCCGAAGATGAAGCGGCGCATCTTGGGGTTCCAACGGCGAGTCTGGTGGCCGAAGTGCACGCCGGCCTCCAGCAACTCTCTGATGCCGATGTCGGTGGCCAAAGAGAAGCTCCCTTGTGTGTTTGGTTTGGGTCTGTCTGCCCGCCGGCCGGCGCGCGGACCCGGGCTTCGTTTCGCCCGGGCAGGGCCGCGGCCGCCTTTCCGGCGGGGTCGCAACTACAGGAACGGCCGAGAAGGATAGCCACCGCGCCCAAATACGAAACGAGGCGGTCCGAAGACCGCCTCGCTCGTATTTTCAGCCTCCGTCTGGCCCTCCGGAGACTGGCTCCCGTCTCGCCACGTCAAGCGCGTGACGCAGATCGACGGGTGGTTTGGACTCGCAAACGAGATTTTCCCACGTGATCGGATGGTTAAACATCAGCTTCTCCGCGTGGAGGAACTGACGCCGCAATCCCAGTCTGCGACCGCATTCCGAGCCCCCGTATGCGGAGTCCCCGCATACCGGGTGGCCGATCGCGGCGAGGTGGGCCCTGATCTGGTGGGTCCGCCCCGTATCGAGGCGGACACGCAGGAGCGAGGTGCGCGGAAGCCGCTCGAGGACCTCGAAGTGCGTGACGGCGTCGCGGGCCCGGTCCGTGCGGGTCGACATAACGGTCCGGCGCCCGCGATCGCGCCCTATCGGCGCGTCGATCGTCCCGCTCTCGGCGTCCGGATGGCCCGCCACGAGCGCGAGGTACTCGCGCGTGATCTCGCGGGCCTTCAGCATCTTCTGGAGGGCGGCGTGCGCCTCGTCCGAGCGGGCCACGACGAGCAGCCCGGACGTATCCCGGTCGAGGCGGTGGACGATTCCGGCGCGCTCGGGATGGCTCCCACCCGCCGCCCGGTCCGCGAGCAGCTCGGCGACCGTGGTGCCGCGGTGGCCCGGGGCGGGATGGGTCACGAGCCCGGCCGGCTTGTCCACCACCAGGAGGTGAGCGTCCTCGTAGACGACCGCGGGCGCCGCGGGCGCCTCGGGCTGCGGTTCCGCCGGCCCCTCGAGCGCCGCCAGCACGACGCGCTCGCCCGCCGCCACGCGATGGTTCTTGGGGCGCGCCCGGCCGTCGACGGTCACGGCGCCCGCCTCGATCATGCGCTGGGCGGCCGCCCGCGACGGCGTCGCCCCGCGTGCGGCGAGGAACGCGTCGAGGCGTAGGCCGGCGTCGTCAGGGGCCGCGATCAACTCGTGGTCACTCGTCGCGCGCTCCTCTCGACGACCCAGAGCAGCAGGAAGACCCCCACGACGATGCAGGAGTCGGCCACGTTGAACGCCGGCCACGCCACCGGGTCGATGAAATCGATGACGGCTCCGTCGCGGGCGCGGTCGGCCAGATTGCCGAGCGCGCCGCCGAGCAGCATCCCCACCGGCAGCCACAGCAACGGCACATCGCTGTGGCGCAGGAAGTAGCCGATCAGCAGGACGAGCGCCGCGCCTATCAGCACCCCCACGATGACGCCGCCGCCCTCGAAGATCCCGAAGGCGACCCCGGTGTTGCGCGTGTTCGAGATCTCGAGGCCGGGGAAGACGCTGACGCTCTCCCCTCGCTCCACGTTCGAGTTCGCGAGCTGCTTGGTCGCCTGGTCGAGCGCGACCACGACCCCCGCGGTGGCGACCGCCGCGGCGGCGGAACCGCCCAGCGCCGGCATGTCAGCCCTCGATGAGGCGTGCCACCAGGCTGCTCACGATGAGCAGCACGAACGTGGCGACGATCGGGCTCAGGTCGAGGGCGCCCGGGCCGATCCGCACGGGCGGCAGGACACGCCGGAACAGGTTGAGATAGGGATCGGTCACGTCCGTGACGAACGTCAGGAAGCCGTTCAGGATGCGGTTGTAGGGCATCCGCGGAATCCAGCTCATGATGATCCGGATGAAGATCAGCACGAGGTAGACGAGCGCGAGCGTGCGCACGTAGTCCGCCACGTCGGCCCGCGTGATTGCGAGCCAGAAGCTCACCTCGTCCCCTCCACGACGACATCTACGGCCGAGCGGGCGAGCTCGCGGAGCCCGCCCTCCTCGAGCGCGATCAGCCCGCGCTCGGTTGCGCCACCGGGGGTGGCCACGCGTCGGCGCAGCTCCGCACCGTCGTAGCCGTGCTCGGCGAGCCAGGCCGCGCTGCCGGCCATCGTCTCCACGACCATGCGCATCGCGGTGGCCCGGTCGAGCCCATGGGCCGCGCCGGCGTCGGCGAAGCCCTCCGCCCAGAGCGCCATGAACGCCGGCCCGCAGCTCATCAGCGCCATGGCGGGCTCGATCAGCGGCTCGTCCTCGAGCGCGATCACCTCGCCGGCGCGGCCCATCAGGCTCAGGATCTCCTCCTCGGGGCCCTCGGACGCGCCCGGACCGGGGACGTAGCAGAGCACCCCCCGGCCGACCTCGGCCGGCATGTTGGGGATGAAGCGGTAGACGGCCGCGCCCGGATAGGCCGCGGACACGCTCTCCGTCGACGTGGCGGCCAGGATCGAGACGACCGTGTCCGTGTGTCCCGCCACCTCGGCGGCCACCTCGCCGAGCTGCTTCGGCTTGTGGCAGAGCAGGACCGCATCGGCTCGCTCCGCGAGCTCGGCGTTCGACTCCACCGCCTCACCCCCCAGCTGCTCGGCGAGCGCCAGCGCCCGGGGCCGGTCGATGTCGGAGACGAGCACGGGCTCGCCGATCCCCCGCGCAAGCGCCGAAGCCATGTTCCCCGCGCCGATCAGCCCCAGCTTCATCGGCGCAGAAGCCTACCGGGGGGTCATTCGCCCGCCGCGCCGATCGAGAGCGCGAACGACCCCACGCGGCCGCCCTTCATCGTCGCGCGGAGCACCGGATAGGGGTTATTGCCCACGCCGAAGATGTTGATCCCCTTCACGAGCCACCAGGAGCGCCCATGGCGCGTCGCGCCCGGGTAGAGGCGCCACAGCCTCCGGATGGGGTCGCCGACGCCCAGGCCCCTGCCGGTGCGCCAGCGCGGGTCGAACGCGCGGGCGACCTGGCTCTTTGTGAGGTCCGGGTCACAGGGCCCGCCCCCGCCCAGGTTCACGAACGCGAACCGCAACCCGACCGCGCCGTACAGGACCCTGCAGGACGCGTCGCTCGTGCGGACCATCTTGGTGGGCGGCCCGAAGACCCCGTTCGCGGCGCCCAGCGTGGGGTCGCGCTCAGGCCGGAAGTCGCCGATCGCGCGCACCTCGCCGAGCCCGCTCCTGCTGCCCGTGGCCTCGAGCGTGAACGGACCCGCCATCGCGACCGGGCAAAGGGCCGCACAGAGCGCCAGCGCCGAGACGCACAGGACTGACAGCCGGCGGATGCTCAAGACTGGTTGAAGAAGCCCTTCTCGATAAGCCGCGCCCGCTCCTCGGCCGACACCTCCACGTTGCGCGGGGTGAGCAGGAACACCTTGTCGGCGATCCGCTGCATGCCGCCGTCCAGGGCATATGTGAGCCCCGAGGCGAAGTCGATGAGCCGCTTCGAGAGGTCGGTGTCCGTCGATTGCAGGTTGAGGATCACCGGAATCGAGTCCTTGAACTGGTCGGCGATCTGCTGGGCGTCGTTGAAGCTCTTGGGGATCACCAGGTGAACCTGGATGTCCCCCGCGGCGCCCGTGGAGCGCCCGTTCCCGCCGACCGGGCGCAGGACCCGGGTGTCGCGGCCGCCGCTGCGGGGCTCGTCGGCGAAGATGTCGTCGAACTCGTCCCGGCGCCGGCGCTGCAGGCGGCGCACGTTGGGCCGGTCGCGGTAGCGGTCCTCGAGCTCGGCCTCGGGCTCCGGCTCAGGGGGCAGCGACTCGTAGCGCGGATCCTCCTCCTCGGCGAGACCGAAGTAGACCAGGGTTCGATGCCATGTATCGCGAAGCGCCATGCTGTCGGGGTTTTCGCCCGTAATCGGGAAAGTCCTTGCGAGAGTCCACGATACCGCCTGCACGGCTTCCCTATCAGCGAGCGCGCTCCCGGCGCGCTCGTGGATCGTCTAAACGCTTATCCTCTCCGCCGATCGAGACGCCGGGGATCGGAGGGGATGTGATCTCGTCAGGACGAAGAGTGCAGCTTGGGGGACTTCGGCTCATGCTGGCGCTGACCGCGCTGGTGATCGGTATCGGCGCCGCGCCGGCGAGCGCGGCACCACCGCCCCGCGTCCCGCTCGTACAGGACTGGGCGATAACACCCAACCTGACCCCGCTGAGCTTCTCCGAGCGCAGTGTGCCGACTTCGGGGCCAGAGTCGAATTTCATCAACTCGGACCTCGCCTTCTGGGGCGACATGGTGATTCAGGGGCACTACAACGGCTTCCGGCTCATCGACGCCTCGCAGCCGAAGAAGCCGCGCGAGATCATCGACTACGAGGAGTGCGCGCCCAAGAACCCGACCGGCGCCGTTCCCGGCAACCAGGGCGACGTCGCCATCTATGGGAACATCCTGAGCCGCTCCTGGAACTCGAACACCGGCCCGGCCGGCGCGTCGTGCGACGGCCAGTTCGTGCAGCCGGGCTTCGAGGGCCTCCATATCTTCGACATCTCGAACAAGCAGGACCCGGACCTGATCGCCTCGGTGGACCTCGCGTGCGGCTCCCACACGCAAACGATGGTCCCCGATCTCCCGAACAACCGGTTGCTCGTCTACGTCGGCAGCTCCAGCACGTCGTGCCCGAACTTCGACATTGTCGAGATCCCGCTCGGGAACCCCGCGGCCGCGCGGCTACTCCGCCAGGTTCCGACGGAGGAGCACCCGTGCCATGACATCGGCGTGATCCTCGGAAGCGCCATGAAGCTCGCCTGTGCGGGCGGCAACAGCCTCACGATCTACAGCCTGGGCGGGCCGGACGGCGGTTCGCTCGAGTTCCCCGAGGAGATGCATCACATCCTCCCGGGCATCCCCTCCTCGGCGCACTCGGCCGCGTTCACGTACGACGGCGAGGTCGTCGTGTTCGGCTGGGAGCCTGGTGGCGGCGTCCGACCAGCCTGTCAGGCGACGGGCTCGCCGCTCGTGCCGCCGATAGCGGGCTTCCCGGTGCAGACCGACGACATGAAGTCCTACTTCTTCTTCTCCGTCGACACCGGCGAACTGCTCGGCAAGCTCGTGCTGCCGCGCAACCAAGGGGCCGACGAGGCGTGCACGATCCACAACTACAACGTCGTCCCCCTAAGGAAGCGGGGCGGCGAGCAGCGCTACGTCCTCGTCGCCGGCAACTACATGTCCGGCGTCAGCGTCGTCGACTTCACGGACCCGGCAAACGCGACGGAGATCGCCTACGCCGATCCGCCACCGTTCCCGAACGGCTTCGAGGGCGGCGACTGGTCGACGTACTGGTACAACGGCCACATCTACGAGTCGGACCTCGTGTGGGGCCTGCTCACCTGGCGGATCAACGATCCGCGCGTGACGGCGTTCTTCCGGACGCCGTACTCGAACCCGCAGACTCAGGAGTTCACGATCGACTAAGCAGGCTCGCATCAGCGCGCGGATTCAGGCCGCGGCTCGCGCGTAGTCGCCGAGGCCCGGCGTGGGATCCTCCACGCCGTGATCACCTGCCACGTTCGGTACGAGATCGACCCGTCCCGCATCGACGCGTTCGAGCGGTTCGCTCGAAGGTGGATGGAGCTCGTCGAGCGCCACGGGGGCACCCACCATGGGTACTTCTTACCGTCCGAGGGAGCGAGTGACATTGCGTACGCACTGTTCAGCTTCCCGAGCCTTGCCGAATACGAGCACTACCGCGGGCGCTTCGGCGTCGATCCGGAGTTCATCGAAGCCGACCGCATCCGTGACGAATCCGGGTGTGTGCGCCGCTACGAGCGCAGCTTCATGCGGCCGCTTCTGCCGTGATTCTGCGCTGCGAGAGCTCTACATAAACGCGGCTGCGACGCCACGATCGGACCGGCATGGAGCACTGCTAGAGCCGGACACGGGAACACCTCCTTGCGGTTGATGGCCGAGCGCTGAAACGCCCGCCTACGACGGCGGCCCAGATGGGTCACGGCGTTTGTCACAGAGCGGCGGGGTAGCCCCACGACCTTTCCGGCGCGACGCTGCCATTGGCGGAGCCGAGATCGACCGGGATACTGGGCTCGCGATGTCGGAGGAGAACGCGGCTCGGCAGGCGGTCCATCCTCGCCGACGGCATCGCCGGTCGCTCGATGAGCAGCTCCTGGTCCGCGTGCCCTCCCTCCTTCGCTTGATAGGACCGGCCATTCAGCGAGTACCGCCGTCATCGAGCCTTCGCCGCGCCCTCGTCGAGTACCGCACACTCCAGATCTATGAGGCCCTTAACCGACAGGACATGCAGGTTTTCCTAGTACTCGGCAGCCACCCGGCCGTCGAGCTCTACACGGCCAAGGACCAGGCTGGAGTGCCGTTCGGGGCAGACCTCGACGAGGTCTACTACGGGCACGACGGTGTCGCAGCCTTCTTTCGGAGCTGGCTCGGAGCGTGGGAGGACTACCGGATCGAGCCGGAGGAGGTCATCGACTGCGGTGACAAACCCATCGTCTTCCTCCGGCATCGCGGGCGCGGCAAGGGAAGCGGGCTGGAGATTGAACACCACTTCGCACAGGTGATTCACCTGCGCAACGCCGTTGGGCTGCGGGTTGAGATCTACTGGGACCGCATTCATGCTCTCGAAGCCGCAGGGCTGCGGGACTACGCGATGACGCAGGAGAATGTGGAGCGGCTACGCCATGTAGGAGAGGCTTCCGGTGGCTCCGGCCTTCGGTGGTCGAGCGGGCACGTAGATCAAGCGGAGGTTGGTCGGGTCTGGCACGGCGAGCATCCCGCCGCCGTTGAATAGGCCCGATAGGCAACCCGTTGCGAGAGTGAAGGGCTTATGGAGGCTGTTGCGTTTCAGGTGGATCGTGGAGCGGGCCTCGTCCTCGACGGTGAGATCGCGGGCGACGGCCCTCCGATCGTCCTCGCGCACGGCCTTTCGGCCACGCGGCGCAACGTCGTGCAGGGCTCCAGGGCGCTGATCCGCAGGGGCTACAGGCTGATCGCGTACGACGCCCGTGGACACGGTTCCTCCTCCCCCGGTCCGCGCTACGAGTACAGCGACCTGGTTGAGGACCTCGAGGCGGTGCTCGAGCACCTGGAGCTCGAGCGCACGGCCCTGGTGGGCAGCTCGATGGGCGCGGCCACGACGATGGCGTTCGCGCTCGAGCATCCGGAGCGCGTGCCGGCGCTCGTCCAGATCACTCCCGCGTACACGGGCTACGCCCGCACCGGCGACGTCGACGGGGACAGCTGGGAGCGCATGGCCTCGGAGCTCGAGAGCGGCGGCGTGGATGCGTTCGTCGACGTGGCTCAGCCACGCGGCCTGCCGGAGAAGTGGCGCGAGATCGCGCGCGAGGCCACGCGCCAGCGGATGGAGCGCCACGACCACCCTGATGCCGTGGCACGCGCGCTCCGTGAGCTGCCGAGATCGATCGCCTGGAAGGGGCTCGAGCCGCTCGAGCACCTCGACATCCCGGTGCTGATCGTGGGCTCTCGCGACGATGCCGACACGCTCCATCCGCTCGGGGTGGCCGAGGAGTACGCCCGGCGCCTGCCGCACGGGCAGCTCGTGGTCGAGGACAAGGGCAGCTCGCCGCTCGCCTGGCAGGGCGCGCGCCTCTCGAACGCAATCGGCGCCTTTCTGGAACGCGTGGGCTACGCGCCCTCGTAGAGCACGCTGCCGAGCCTGATGATCGTGGCGCCCTCCTCCACGGCCACCTCGTAGTCCTGCGATGTGCCCATCGAGAGCCGCTCTAGCCCGTGCTCGGCGGCCAGCTCGGCGAGGCGGGCGAAGTGGCGCCGGTTGTCCTCCGGGCGCTCGACGAACGGGGGCATCGTCATCAGCCCGGTCACCGGGCACGGGCAGCGCTCGATATAGGTCGCCAGCTGGGACGGGTCCACCCCCTCCTTGGAGTCCTCGCCCGCCACGTTCACCTGGATCAGCACCTCCGGGGCCGGGTTCTGCTCGAGCCGCCGCAGGGCGGAGTCCGAGGCGATCGAGTGGATCAGCCGCACGTTCGGGGCGATGTCCTTGAGCTTGCGGCTCTGGATCGCCCCGATGAAGTCCCAGGTGAACAGGTCGCGGTGGAGCTCCTGCTTGCGCAGCATGTCCTGGGCACGGTTCTCGCCCACCAGCCCGACACCAGCCTCGGCGAGCGCGGGCAGGTCCGAGTCCGCCACATACTTCGTCGCCGCGAGGATCTCGACCTCGGGGCCGATCTGCTCGCGGATTCGCTCGAGGTTGCCGCGGACGACCTCAGCCCGCATGGAGCACCGCCACTCCCGCCTGGCGGCCCGTCAGGCCGTCGTCGCGGCGGTGCGAGAAGAACAGGTCCGGGTGACAGCTCGTGCAGAGGTCGAGCTGGTGCACCTCGGTCACGCCGGCCCGTTCGAGCCGCTGGGCGATCACCGCGCGCAGGTCGAGCATGCGGCCGTCGGCGACCGAGTCCAGGTCCTCGAAGGCAGCCAGGACCTCGGGTCCGACCTCATAGCAGCAGCCGCCGATCCCGGGCCCGATCGCCGCCGTCGGCTTGCCGTTGAAGGTCGCGACGGCCTTTTCGATGATGCCGCCGGCGAGCGGGCGCCAGCCGCAATGGAGCATCGCGATCCGCTCGCCGTCAGAGAGGGCGACCGGGAAGCAGTCCGCCACGAGCACGAGCAGGCCGATCCCACGCTCGTTCGTCACGTGCCCGTCAACCCGGACGAGCTCCTTGCCCCCTGGCTCGCCGTAGGCGCGGTCGGACGGAGGCTCGCGCCACTCCTTCAGTTCGCTGCCGTGCAGCTGCCAGCCCATGGCCACCTGCTCGGGCGGGACGCCGGCCGCGGCGGCCACGAGGTGGCGGTTCTCGGTCACTCGCGCCGGGTCGTCGTCCGTGAGGATGCCGAGGTTCAGTGACCGGTAGGCGCCCGTGCTCTTGCCTCCGTTGCGGGTCGAGAAGAACGCATGGCCGCCGGGCAGGGAGATCGTCCAGCCGCGCTCACCCACCGTCGGCTCCCTTGGCCAGCAGAAGCGCCGTCTCGAGCTCCTGCTCGCGGCCGCTCACGAGGCCGTCGAGCTTGCGCGAGAGCGTCTCGTCGAGCGCCCGTCCGAGCGCGGGGCCCTCCGGGACGCCCGCGGCGAGCAGGTCCTCCCCGTTGATCTCGAGCCGAAGGTCGCGCAGCTCCGTGACCCAGCGGAGGATCGGCTCGGACGGCGCTTCCATGGCGAGCGCGAGGGACAACGCCACGAGTGTCTCGCCCCCCAGCAGGGCGCGCAGCTCGGAGGGCGTGTGCTCGCGTTTGCGCAGCTCGCTCGCCAGCCGCGGCGCGACGCGGGCGGCGCGGGTCACGGCGTCGCGGTCGGCTGCCGTGAGGTGCAGGTCGGCGACCCAGAGATCGAGTCGCTCGGCGGCGGGGGCGCAGAGCGCCGCGAGCGCCACAAGCGCACGGTTCGCGCCGATGGCCACCGCACCGAGCGTGGCGGAGGTCACTAGCTCGGCGTCCGCCTCGAGCGCGGTGTGCATGGCGCGATCGATGCCGAGCTCGCGCATGCGCACGACGGCCGAGGGCAGCTCGGGCTCGGCGAGCAGATCGATCAGCTCGTCGCGGACGCGGGCCCCGGAGACGGCCCGCAGCCCCGCCTCGGCGGCGGCGTCGCGCGCAAGCCGCTCGGTGTACGGCTCCATGCGGTAGCGGAGCCGCGCCTCGTAGCGGAGCGCACGCAGGAGCCGGGTGGGGTCGTCCGCGAAGCTGCGGTCGTGGAGGACCCTCACCAAGCCCTCCTCCAGGTCGGCGAGGCCCGTACGCGGGTCGTAGAGGTGTCCGAGGTCGTCGCCCGAGAGTCCGAGCGCCATCGCGTTGATCGTGAAGTCGCGGCGGGCGAGGTCCTCGTCGAGACCCGCCTCCTCCACCTCCGGCAGCGCTCCCGGCTCGGGGTAGTCCTCCCGGCGGGTGGTCGCGAGGTCGACGCTCAGCCCGTCGGCCCGCACCGTCGCGGTGCCGAAACGCTCGTGTTCGCGAGCCTCGCCGCGCAGCCGGTCGGCGAGTGCGCGCGCCACGGCGCGGGCATCGCCCTCCACCGCCACGTCGAGATCGACGGCGTCCGCGCCCCTGAGCAGGTCGCGCACCGCGCCGCCCACCAGATAGGCGGGGGCCAGCCCGTCGAGCGCAGGCAGCAGCCTCTCCATGCCCGGGACGGTTCGCACCCGCTCGCGCAGCTCGCGCTGTTGGACGGGGATCACAGACGGACGGGTATACCAGCCTCCCTCATGCGTGCCTTCGCCTCGCCCACTGTGTGGCGGCCGTAGTGGAATATCGAGGCGCACAGCACGGCGTCCGCGCCGCCCACCTTCACGGCGTCGACGAGGTGCTCGAGCCGCCCGGCGCCTCCCGAGGCGATCACGGGCACATCGACCGCGTCCGCCACCGCGCGCGTGAGCTCGAGCTCGTACCCGTCCTCGGTGCCGTCCCGGTCCATGCTCGTGAGGAGGATCTCGCCGGCGCCCCGCTCGACCCCCTCCCGGGCCCACTCGACCGCGTCGCGACCGACCGGGGTGCGACCGCCCTCGACGTAGACGCCGTAGTGCCCCCCGCCCTCACCGCGGGCGTCGATGGCCAGCACGACGCATTGGGCGCCGAACACCTCGGCGAGCTCGCCGAGGAGCTCCGGCCGCGCCACGGCCGCGGAGTTGACCGAGACTTTCTCCGCGCCGGCGTCGAGGACCTCCTGGGCGTCCTCGGCCGAGCGCACTCCGCCGCCGATCGTGAACGGGATGAACAGGTCGTCGGCACAGCGGCGCGCGAGCTCCGCCACCGTGTCGCGCTTCTCGTGGGACGCGGTGATATCGAGGAAGACGATCTCGTCCGCCCCTTCGTCCTGGTAGCGGACGGCCAGCTCGACGGGGTCGCCGGCGTCGCGCAGGTTCAGGAACTCGACGCCCTTCACCACGCGCCCCTTGTCGACGTCGAGACAGGGGATCACTCGGCGCAGCAGCATCAGTCGCGAGCCTCGAGAGCGGCCTGCCCCTCGCCCACCCCGAAGCGCCCCTCGTAGAGCGCCCGGCCGGAGATCACGCCCGCCAGGTTGAGCAGGCGCAGGCGGCCCAGCGCGCGCAGGTCGTCGAGCGAGCTGATGCCGCCCGAGTACAGGAAGCGCCCGCGGACCGCCCGCGACACGCGCTGGAGCTCGTCGAGATCGAGCCCGTCGAGCATGCCGTCGCGGTCGACGTTCGTGTACACGAAGCGCGTGGCGCCGCGCTGCTGCATGCGGCGGATGGCGTCCTCGCCGCGAACCTGCATCTCGCGCGTCCAGCCGGCCACCGAGACGTTGCCGCCGCGTACGTCCACGCCCACGAGGATGCGCGAGGTGAAGGCGCCGAGCGCCTCGTCGAGAAGCTCGGGATCGGTGAATGCCGCGGTGCCGAGCACCACACGGTCGGCGCCCGCGGCGAGCGCACGCCGGATCGAGGCGATCGAGCGCAGGCCACCGCCTAGCTCGACCGGAACCGACAGCTCGCGCGTGATGCGCTCGACGTGCCGGAGGTTGACCGGCTCGCCCTCGCGCGCACCGTCGAGGTCCACCACGTGCAGGAAGCGCGCCCCGGCGTCCACGAACGAGCGCGCCGCCTCCAGCGGGTCGTCGGCGTAGACGGTCTCCTGCCCGAAATCGCCCTGGACGAGGCGCACGGCCTTGCCGTCGCGGATGTCCACCGCGGGCAGGAGGATCACGCCGGCACCCGGGCACAGGCCCGGACGAAGTTGCCCAGGAGGGCGAGGCCGTGCGGGCCCGACTTCTCGGGGTGGGACTGGAGGCCGTAGATCGGCGCTGGGGTGTCCTCGCGCGCGACCACGCTCACGAACTCCGACCCGTACTCGGCCGTGCCTAGAACGTCCTCTGCCCGCGCCGGGCGCGGCGCGAACGAGTTCGCGTGATAGAAGGCGCAGGGGTCGGGCAGTCCCTCGTTGAGCGCGCCGCGCCGCTTCCAGGACACCGGGTTCCAGCCGATTTGCGGGACCCTCAGCCCGGGGGCGCGAAGGCCCTCCACGGGGCCCTCGAGCAGGCCGATCCCGTCGGCTCCGCCGAGCTCGGTCGTCGACTCGAACAGGAGCTGCATGCCCATGCAGAGGCCGAGGAGCGGCACGCCGGCCGCGACACGCTCGCGCAGCAGCTCGTCGAGCCCGAGCCGCCGCACGTGCCCCATCGCCTTCGGCATCGCCCCAACCCCCGGGAGAACGATGCCGTCGGCCTCGCGCACGCGAGCGTGGTCGTTTGTCAGCTCCGGGCTGGCGCGGACGTGCTCGAGAGCCTTGTAGACGGAGCGCAGGTTGCCCATGCCGTAGTCGAGGATCGCCAGCCGCGTCACAGCACTCCCTTGGTCGAGGGCACCCCCTGGACGCGCTCGTCGTACTCGACGGCCGCGCGCAGGGCGCGGGCGAAGGCCTTGAATGCCGCCTCCACCATGTGGTGGGCGTTGGTCCCGCCCTCGACGCGCACGTGCACGGTCAGCTTGGCCGTCACGGCCACAGCACGCACGAACTCCTCGGCGAGCTCGGTGTCGAAGTCCGCCACCCGCTCGGCCGGGAAGTCCGCCTCGAACGAGACGAACGGGCGCCCCGAGACGTCGATCGCGCAGCTCGCCCGGGCCTCGTCCATCGGCACCAGCGCATCACCGAAACGGCGGATTCCCGCCCGGTCGCCGAGCGCCTCGTCGAGCGCGCGCCCGAGCGCCAAGCCGGTGTCCTCGACCGTGTGGTGGGGCCCCGTCTCGAGATCGCCCCGCGCGCTCACGTCGAGGTCGAGCAGCGCGTGGCGCGCGAGCGAGTCGAGCAGATGGTCGAAGAAGCCGACCCCCGTCTCACGCATGCCGGCGCCCGAGCCGTCGACGTTCAGGTCGAGCTGGATGTCCGTCTCGCCGGTGGTACGGCGGACCTGCGAGGTTCGGCTCACGCGCGGTGCTCCATCGATTCGGCGTGCACGGGAAAGCCCTCGGCGCGGGCCAGCGCGGCGCCTGCGGGAGCGAGGCGCGCCGGCGCCTCGCCGGGCAAGGATACGCGAGCCATACGGCGCCGGAACGTGGCGGCCGACAGCGCCGACTGGAAGCGCGCCGCCCCGCCGGTCGGCAGCACGTGGTTCGAGCCGGCCACGTAATCGCCGAACGCAGTGGCGGCGCCGGCGCCAACGAAAACACAGCCGGCGCGGCGCACCCGCAACGCCAGCGCCTCGGCCCGTTCTCCGACGAGCGCCAGGTGCTCGGGGGCCAGGCCCTCGGCCAGGTAGAGGGCCGCCTCCCCGCCCGCCGGGCTTACCTGAAGCAGCGCATCGCTCACGCTCGGACGCTCGGACGCCATCCGCACCACCGTCTCGACCACCGCGTCCAGCAGCTCTGCGTCCGGGCACAGCAGCCAGAGCGGGCTGTCGGGCCCGTGCTCGGCCTGGGCGAGCAGGTCGAGTGCGATCGCGTCGGCGTCGACATCGTCGCCGTCGGCGATCACGACGAGCTCGCTGGGCCCGGCGATCCCGTCGATCCCCACCTCGGTCCAGGCCACCTGCTTCTTCGCCTGCTGGACCCAGGCGTTGCCGGGGCCGGCGATCACGTCGACCCGCTCGACCGAATGCGTGCCGAAGGCCAGCGCCGCGATCGCCTGCGCGCCGCCCATCCGGTAGACCTCGTCCACCTCGCAGAGCGCGCAGGCCGCGAGGATCGCCGGGTCCAGCTCGCCGTCGGGCCCGGGCGGTGAGCAGACGACCACCTCGTCCACGCCCGCCGCGCGCGCCGTCACCGCGCCCATCACAACGGTCGAGGGATAGGGCGCGCGTCCGCCGGGCACGTACACGGCGGCGCGCCGCACCGGCACCTCCTCGACCTCGATGCGCTGCCCCTGGTCGAGCTCGGCGACGACGGGATCACGTAGCTGCGCCTCGACGAGCGCGCGGACGTTCGCGATCGCCGTCCGCAGGCCGTCGACGACCTCCGGCTCCACGCTCGCAACCGCCTCCTCAACTTCGGCGGGATCCACGCGCAGCGCCCCGACTCGCGCGCCGTCGAAGCGCTGGGTCAGCCGCCGAACGGCCTTGTCGCCCCCGGAGCGAACCTCGTCCATGATGGCCCGCACCTCGTGCTCGAGGCCCGGCCGCGTCTCCATGCGCGAGACGCCGAGCTCGGTCCGGCGGATCCTCATGTCCGGATCCTCTCGACCAGGCGGTCGATCCGCTCGGCCTTCAGCTTGTGGGCCACGGGGTTCGCGATCAGCCTGGCGGTGCAGACCTCGATCTCCTCGACGATTCGCAGCTGGTTCTCGGCGAGCGTCGTGCCGGTGGCGGTGAGGTCGACGATCCCGTCCACCAGGCCGGTGAGGGGCGCCAGCTCGACGGAGCCCTTGACCTCGACTATCTCCGCTTGGCGGCCCGTGTCGGCGAAGTGCTGGCCCGCCACGCGGGGGTACTTGGTGGCGATCCTGACGCGCCCGAGGCGCCGCAGGGCGTCGCCGATGGGATCTCCGCCCTCACGGGCCGCAACCACCATCGTGCAGCGCCCGTAGCCGAGATCCACCAGCTCGTACACCTTGCGCTGGGCCTGCTCGAGGAGCACGTCCTTGCCGGTGATGCCGATGTCGGCCGAGCCGTGCTCGACGTAGGTCGGCACATCTGAGGGTCGCATGGTGACGATGCCGGCATCGGCGAAGAGCAGCTTGCGGTCGTTCGCCCGCACCTCTGCGGTGTCGACACCGAGGCGGTCGAGCAGGTCGAGCGTGCCGCCGAACAGGGCACCCCGGGGCACCGCGATCGTGAGGCGGTCGGACGCCGTCACCCGAGCGCCTCCTCCGCCGCCTGGGCGAGGTGCACGCGCTGAACGTCGAGGGCCACACCGCAGGCGGGCAGCTCACGCCCGAAGCGGCCGATCAGGTCGTCGTAGCGCCCGCCGCCGCCGAGCGCGAAGCCGACCGCGGGGTCGTAGACCTCGAAGACGGCGCCCGTGTAGTAACCGAGCTCGCGCACGAGCCCGAGGTCGAAGATCACGCGATCGGCCACGCCGCGCTGCTCGAGCAGGTCGTGGAGCACGCGCAGCCCCTCCACGGCCGCGGCGACCGGCCCGTCGGCCCGGTCGAGCACCTCGCGGCCGCCGCGCAGCTCCGGCAGCCCCACGAGCAGCTCCCGTTCGGCCTGACCCACTCCAAGCTCGGTCACGCTCATGTCGAGGCCCACGAGATCACGACGCGACAGGCACTCGAGCAGCCCTAGGTGGCGGTCGGCGGGCACGTCCAGGGCGCCCAGCAGCCGCCGGTAGAGCGACCCGTCCCCCACCCCCACGCGGTGCCTGCGAAGCCCGGCGGCGTCGAGAGCGGCGATCGTGAGCGCCACGACCTCGGCCTCTCCCTCGGCGCCCGGGATGCCGATCAGCTCGATGCCGGCCTGCAGGAACTCGCGCGGCTCCCCCACGCCCCGCTCGGTGGCGCGCCAGGCACGGCTGAGGTAGCAGAAGCGCAGCGGCGGCTCGGCCCCGCCGTAGCGTGTGGCGACCACCCGCGCGATCGGGATCGTCATGTCGGAGCGGAGCGCCAGCACGTCGCCCTGCTCGTCGAAGGTGCGATAGCGCGCCCCGGCGGCGCTCGCGTCCCCGAGCCGCAGTACCTCCTCGTACTCGAGCGCGGGCGTGTGGATCTCCCCGTAGCCGGCGTTCTCGAAGCGCTCGCGCATGCGGTCGCCGATCGCGCGCAGTTCGCGCATCTCCTCGGGGAGCACGTCCCGCGTGCCCGGAGGGATCGGGTGGGTCATTGCGGGTCCCCCGCTCTAGGCCGGGACGCGCTCTGATGCGACGCGCTCGATGCGCGCCCCCAGCGACCGGAGCCGCTCGTCGATCCGCTCGTAACCGCGGTCGATCTGGCGGATGTTCCCGATCTCGGAAGTGCCCTCGGCGCACAGCGCGGCGATGAGCATCGCCATGCCCGCGCGGATGTCCGGGCTCTCCATGCGCTCGCCGTGAAGCCGGCTCGGGCCGCTGACCACCGCACGGTGCGGGTCGCAGACGATCACCCGAGCCCCCATCGAGACCAGCTTGTCCACGAAGAACAGGCGGTTCTCGAACATCTTCTCGTGAATCAGGATGAGCCCTTCGGCCTGTGTGGCCATGGCGAGCGCGATGCTTGTGAGGTCGGCCGGGAACGCCGGCCAGGGACCATCCTCGATCTTCGAGACGGCGTCGCCCTCGTCGGACTTGATGCGGAGGCGCTGCCCGCGGGGCACCACGACGTCGCCGCCGTCGTACTCGATCCGGCAGCCGAGCCGCTCGAAGACGAGCTTGGTCATGCGCAGGTCGTCCGGCACGCAGTCGGTGATCCGCAGCTCACCGCCTGTGCACGCGGCGAGCGCGATGAACGATCCGATCTCGATGTAGTCGGGCCCGATCGCGTAGTCCGCGCCGCCGAGCTCTTCCTGGCCGTGGACGATCATCAGGTTCGACCCGATGCCCTCGATGCGCGCGCCCATCTGCATGAGCAGCCGCGCGAGGTCCTGCACGTGCGGCTCGGCAGCCGCGTTGTGGATCACCGTCGAGCCGGGCGTCAGCGCGGCGGCCATGAGCGCGTTCTCCGTGGCCATCACCGACGGCTCGTCCATGAAGAAGTCACAGGCATGGAGACCGGCGGGGGCGTGCACGCGGACGTACGAGCGGTCGAAGGTCACTTCGGCGCCGAGGGCGCGGAAGGCATCGAGGTGCGGGTCGAGCCGGCGCCGCCCGATCACATCGCCGCCGGGCGGGGGCATGTCGGCGCGGCCGAAGCGCGCCAGCAGCGGGCCGGCGAGCAGGAAGGAGGCACGGATCCGCTCCGCCCACTGGCGATCGACCTCCGTATGGGAAACCGCGTCGGCGCGGAGCGCCACCACGTTCTCGTCACGCCACTCGATGTACACGCCGAGCCTGCGGAGAAGCTCGATCACGGCCTCGACGTCACGGATGCGCGGGATGTTGCGCAGCACCACCTCCTCGCGCGTCAGGAGCGACGCGGCGAGCACGGGGAGCGCAGCATTCTTGTTTCCTGCGGGCACGACGGTCCCGTCAAGGGGAGCGCCACCCTCGATGATGAACTTCTCCATCCGGGGGTCGGTTCGGGGGAAAAGGAGCTCGAAAGGCCGGGCAAGGGTATCGAAGGCCATCTGGAGCGAGGTTCGGGACGCCGGCTGGATACCCTGCCGATTCCAATGGCCCAGCCGACCCGCGAGGAAGCCTGGCAGCTCGTGTGCGAGTGGACCGAGTCCGACTCGCTGCGTAAGCACATGCTCGGCGTCGAGGCGGCGATGCGCGCCTACGCGCGCGAATGGGGTGAGGACGAGGAGCTCTGGGGTGTCACCGGACTCCTGCATGACCTCGACTACGAGCGCTACCCGGACCTCGGGACCGGACATCCGCGCAAGGCGCTCGCGCTGTTCGAGCAGCGCGGTTACCCGCGCGAGCTGATTGATGCCGTGGCCGGGCACGCGAGCTTCCTGAACGTGCCGCGCGAGTCACGCATGGCCAAGACGCTCTACGCCGTCGACGAGCTATCGGGGTTCATCGCCGCCTGCGCCTACGTGCGCCCGGACGGGGTCCACGGCATGACCCCGAAGTCCGTGAAGAAGAAGCTGAAGCAGCCGAGCTTCGCCGCGGGCGTCAACCGCGAAGAGGTCCGCGAAGGCGCCGAGGAGCTCGGCGTGGACTTCGACGAGCACGTCGCCTTCGTGATCGCCGCCATGGACGAGCGGGCAGGCGAGCTCGGCCTCGGCCCGCGCGGCTAGTGGTCTAACGCCAGCGCCCGCCGGCCTTCGCCCAGCTCGCGAGGTGGTCCGCCGAGCAGAACACGTCGGGAATGCGGTGCTCGCCGCGATGGCGGACGAGCACCACGTAGACGTCGTCGAGGCGGGCACCGCAGTGGGCGCACTGGTCGGCGTGGTCGATCACCCCCGCCGGCTCCTCGATTTCCCCGGCCTCCCAGTGCGCGCCCTGGATCGCCCACGGAACCACGTGCTCGAGGCGGCAGAAGGCGGCCCGCCGGGCCCCGGGCACCTCCTGCACGCGCCAGCCGTCCTCGCGCTCGATCGCGTTTCCGCACCAGGAGCACGTGTCGGTAGATTGCGCGGCCATGCCGGACCTACGAATTATCGTCCTGGAGGGTGACGAGACCGGCCAGGAGCTCCTCGAGCAGGCACTGCGCGTCCTCGATCCGAGGGTGACCAAGGTCCCCGTCGAGTTCGAGCACTACGACCTCTCGCTCGAGAACCGCAGGCGGACCTCGAATGACGTCGTCGAGAGCGCCGCCCAGGCGATGCGCAGCGCGCGCTTCGGGCTCAAGGCCGCCACCGTCACGCCGGAGGGTGCCGACGACGTGGGGAGCCCGAACCGTCTCCTGCGCGAGGCGATCGACGGCAAGGTCATCATCCGCACCGGCCGCCGGATCCCCGGTGTCACGCCCATCGCCGGCGTCCACTACCCGATCGCGGTGGTGCGCATGGCGGTCGGCGATGCCTACGGGGCCAAGCAGTGGCGCGAGGAGGAGGAAGGCGAGGAGGTCGCCTACCGGACCGAGCGCATCTCGCGCGGCGTCTGCCGCGCCGTTGCCGAGTACAGCTTCCGCACCGCAGCGCGAATCCACGGGCGCGTGTACGGCGGCCCCAAGTGGACCGTCAGCCCGGTCTACGAGGGGATGCTCAAGGAGGAGATGGACGCGGCGTCGGAGCGCCACCCGGAGGTGCCGTACAGCCCCGTTCTCATCGACGCGACCTACGCGGGCCTCATCTCGGGGGCAGCGGACGCCCCGCTCGTGATCCCCGCCCTCAACCGCGACGGCGACTGCCTGTCCGACCTCGTCATGCCGATGTTCGGCTCGATCGCCGGCGCGGAGTCGGTGCTGCTCGCCTTCGACGAGGAGTACGAGCCCAGCGCCGTGATGGCCGAGGCGCCGCACGGCACGGCGCCGGCGCTGCTGGGCAAGGACATCGCGAATCCGATGGCGATGATCCTCGCGGCCGCCGCGGTCCTCCACTACGCGTCGACGCTCGGCCATGAGGGCGCCGAGACGGCCTCGCGGGCGATCTACGAGTCGGTGCTCGAGGCCACCGCCACCGGCGTGCGCACCCCCGACCTCGGCGGACATGCGACGACGACCGAGTTCACCGACGAGGTGATCGGCCGAGTTCGGACCAAGATCGACATCTGGGCCTCGCTCTAGGCCTGGATCTAGCCGCGCTCCCGGCGCTCGGGCTTGCGCCAGCGGGGGACCTCGGTGGTGCCGCGGGCGCTGCGCCCGATGGGCAGGCCGGCCGCCGTGCGGACCGGGTCCATCAGGTGCTTGCGCCGCCGAGCGACGTAGTAGCGGCGCTGGATGAACAGAGTGAGGACGCCGGAGATGACGATGCCGCCGAGGTTCAGGGCCAACTGCGCCGCTGCCCCCGCCGCTTCGTTCCACTCGCCGTAGGCCGCCGCCACGCCGATGTTCGAGGCGGCGGGGATCGTCGTGACCGAGATGAGGACGCCCACGAGCGCGCCGGACTTGGCGGACGTGAGCGAGAGAACTCCGGCCGCTCCGGCGACGAAAGCCACGAAGAAGCTCAGGAAGTCGGGGTTCGAGATGAACTCCGTGAACGGATGCTGCGCCTCGGAGAAGCTCTCGGGGAAGACGTCGATCCAGATCATGAAGAGCGTGGTGAGGAGAGCGGCCACGATCCCTACCGGGAAGCCCACGGCCAACGCGATGAGCGAGCGTCGGGCGAGCGCCGCCTGGAGGTTGACCAGCGCGACGCTGACGCCCGCAAGCGGGCCGAACTCGGGGCCGACGACCATGGCGCCGACGATCAGGATCGGCTGGTCGAGGATGATCCCGACAGCTGCGATCTGCATCGCCGCGATCATGAAGAGCACGAAGCTGAAGGAGAGCTCGGTGTTCTCCGACGTACGCGACTCGACCTCCTCCCACACCACGGCGTCGGACGGCAGGCCCGCCGCCGCCTTCTCGGCCGCGACCGCCGCCGCGGAGATCGACGTGTCGATGTGCTCGACCGCGATCGATCCGCGTATGTGGATGTCGAGCTCCTTGAGGTCGCTGATGATCACGCTGGCGTCCTCGCGGGCGACGTCGCAGAGGATCACGTCGCCCTCGGGCTTCTGGGACGCAGCGTGGAGATGCACGACGTTCAGGACCGACGGCGCTCCGACCAGCAGCTCGAGCGCTTGGTGGGCAACGTCCGTCGGAGCCACGATCCGGAGGTGGATCATCCCGTGACCTGTTCGGGCTCCTCGACCAGGTGGCGCTCGAGGCCCTCCCGCACGCGCGCCGGGATCGAGCGCTTCTCGTAGCTCGTGGCTTCCACGAAGACATGGCGCAGCTCACCCTCGACGAGCAGCGCAGCGTCGGCCACGCGCTCCAGCCTGAACGGCGTAACGACCGAGCTGCTTCCCAGCGTCCTCACCCACAAGCTGAGGTCGAGGTCGTCGTCGAAGCGGGCGGAATCGCGGTAGCGAAGGGTCGCCTCGGCCACCATCACGTCGGTGCCCGACTCGACCATGGTCTTGTAGCCCCCGAAGGCCTCGCGCCAGAACTCTGTCATCGCCACGTCGACGTACATGAGGTAGTTGGCGTAGAAGACGACGCCCTGGGGGTCGCACTCGTTGAACCGGACACGGAGGCGATGCCGGAACCGCTCGGGCATTGCGGGCCAGCCTAGCGCGACGGCCTCAGCCGCCTTGGCGGGCCGCTGCAATGAAAGTTGCAGGAAATCGGCGCTTCCGTCCGCCCGCGCTCGTACCTTCACGAACGCATGTTCCCACCGTTCAGAGAGCAGCTCGGCACGGCGCTCGACCTGATTGTCGAGTTCTCAACCCTCGGCGAGTACCGCCTGGGCGTGTCCCCCACCCCTGGCGCCCCGTGCGCCCCCGCCGAAGCTCCTGACCAGGCACCGCGGCTGGGAGGCGCCGGCGAGATCGCCGCGCGCGCCGCGGTCCGCCGCACAGTCGCGGGCGGGGCGGCCGGCACGGCGCCGGTCGCGACCCCCGCGGCCAGGCGGCTCGCTTCGGCCGCCGCGGCCCGAGCGGCCGCGCGCGGCGCCGGCTGCCGACGGACGCGGCGCCGCACCCGAACGGGCGCGCCCGTAGCGACCGGGCAGCTCTGCTTGGCCGTCTAGGTCATTAGGTGGCGCGGGTCAACCCGCGGGCCGCGAGCTCCTCGCGGAGCCAGCGGATCGGCTCGGGGTTCTTGCCCTCGGTCGACCCGTCGAGTTCGACGAAGCGCACGAACAGGTCCGGGTCGAGCAGGCGGCGAATCATCTGATCCAGCCGGCGTCGGTCGAGCCGATGCAGCAAGCGCATCCCGCGCCAGAGATGGTAGGGGCGGTCATGTAGCTCGATCGTTGCGAGCAGGCGCTCGTCGCTCGTGTAGCGCTCGGCGAAGCGACGGGCGCGCATCGCGTGGTGGTTCTCACCGACTCGCAGGAGCCACGGGCTGACGGCGAACTTGAGCGAGTCGTGAACGAGTGAGATGAAGCGCAGCTCCTCGCGGCGCCGTCCCGTCTCGCCCCAGCGGTCGAGCGTCTCGAGCAGGTCTGCCACGTGCCTCCCGACGGCGCCCTCCGGGTGCCCTCGCCGAGGCGCGCCCCAGGCCCAGCCCTCGAGCATGACCGGATCGCCGGCGAGCGTGCGCTCGAGGTCGTTCTCGGGGACGAACCCGGGAACGAGCTGGGCTGCCGCTACTCGACCGACTCGGCCACCCAGTCGCCCTGTTGGCGCCCGAGGATCACGCGGGCCTCTGTCCCGGCGTCGTCGACCGCGACGAAGTGGGCGCGATCCTCATCCATGCCCGGCTGGTCGTCCACCAGCACGAGGTGGAGGTTCCTGTAGTCCCAGCCCGGACGCTGCTGCTCGAGCGCGCCGCGGGCCACGCCCTCCATCACGTCACGGTGCCAACCGCGATCGCTCGCGCGTGCCTGCTCGAGCGCCGCATCGGCCGCCGCCACGTGATCCGCCCAGGTGCTGGCTTGGCGCCTGTTTCGCGCCCTGATCCCCAGGACTCCCAAGATGAGGGCGATGGCGACGAGCACACCCAGCACGATCAGGACGATCGCAAGCGTGGATATGGCGAGAAGTGGCGTGTACATGCGGCGCGTCAGTCTAGGGAACTCGGGCCCGTGTCCGGCCCTGAGCAGTCACACCGGGCTACGGCCCAGAAAGGCTCGGGCCGCCCAAGGGCGGCCCGAAGAAGATCCGGCGGCGACCTACTCTCCCAGGGCCGCGAGGCCCAAGTACCATCGGCGCTGAGGGGCTTAACTGCTCTGTTCGGAATGG
>Ga0081538_10001435_pt1 | contig 24499 bp, 18 predicted proteins | sample TabmetS5T2R1_FD_71022 | JGI IMG/M metagenome (GOLD analysis project Ga0081538, IMG submission 71022) | Tabebuia heterophylla rhizosphere microbial communities from the University of Puerto Rico - S5T2R1 | ecosystem: Host-associated > Plants > Roots > Rhizosphere ... | reverse complement strand
TCTTCCACTCCCGACGCTCCCATTGCGTCAGGCAAGTGCGTCCGAGGGCGAGCAGCGCCGCCGCGAGCACCCAGTGTCGCAATCCTTGCCCTGCAAGGTGGGGGTCGTCGGACAGCAGCGCTCTCGTCGCGATCGTGATAATCGCCGCAGAGGCGGTTGCATAGAGAACGTCGCGGAGTTCATCCAGCAGCCGGCGCGTCAACTGAGGCGCGTACGCGCCACGCACCCACAGCATCGCCAAGGTCACGGCAGGGAAGCCGACGAGCCACTCCAAGGAAGGGATGGAGATTCCGGCGAGTCGAAAGCTGATGACAGCGGCAAGGGTCGACGCAACGAGCATCGCCGTATCAACTGCAACCGTGGCTCCGACTCGGGTGCGGCTCGACCAGGCCTTGCTATCGGCAGTACTCCCCGCCCACGCTCCTATCCGCCAGGTATCTGGCGAGGTCCGGAAGCGGCGGCCGGGCCGCCGCTCTGCCCTGTTCCCTAACACCGCATTTCGCCGCAATCCGCCATCCCTCTCGCCGCGCCCCGTCCCCCGCCGCGCATGACCATAAAGCGTTTGCGCAGTTTGTGCAAGACTGCCCGCCCTGCGGTCAGTGCCTTACAAGCGGCTGGGCCGGAGTGCTCGTGGCCCCAGACGCGTATCGCAGACACGCGTGAACGCATCAGGCGCCCGTCCTTGTGCGGACAGGGAGCATTCGCCATCGGCCTGGTCTTGTTGTCAGGGCGGGAGAGTGGTACGGTCCTCGCAGCGTTCCTACCGAGTTGGAAAGGCAGATGGTCTCCTTCGCTTTATCAGGGTGGAGGTCACCGTGTTTTTCGAGTCAGAAACGACGGCGCTTGAAACAGCTGGTCACCCTGCTTCTCCTAGGAGCCGCCATCACCCTCTGGTTCGCGCCTTCCGCGAGCGCCGTTCACGACGACGTAACGGTCGCTACGGATGTGACGGTCGCCGCAGCCGGAGACATCGCGAAGTGTAGGAGCTCGGCGGGCGACGAGGAGACTGCCGCCCTCGTTCAAGCTCTCGACCCTGACCGCGTCGTGACACTCGGGGACAACGCGTACCCGGACGGGACAATCTCAGATTTCCTCGGCTGCTACGAGCCGTCCTGGGGTGTCTTCAAGTGGAAGACCGCGCCTGCGCCGGGGAACCACGAGTACCACACGCCGAAGGCCGCCGGATACAAGGAGTACTTCAATCTATCCGACCCGTGGTATGCGTGGGATCTTAATGGATGGCGCTTCTACTCGTTGAACAGCGAAGAACGGATCCACAAGCAAGCGAATTGGCTCCGCAAAGATATGCAAGAAAATCCGCGTGACTGTTACGTCGCCTACTGGCACAGACCTCGATACAGCGACGGACGGCATGGGGACGAGCCGGCGATGGAGCCAATCTGGAACACGTTCGCCTCACGGGGAGGCGATATCGTCCTTGCCGGACATGACCACAATTACCAACGCTTCTCAAGGATCGACAACGTGCGCTCGTTTGTCGTGGGGACTGGCGGTGCGGGACTCACGCCGATCTTTGGGGATCGCGCCAGCGTTTCCAACAGCGACACGCACGGCGTGCTCCTCTTGACGCTTCGCGCGGGCGAATATGACTGGACCTTTGAGCCTGTGGCCGGAGGTACCTTCCGCGAATCGCGCAGCGGCCGACTCTGCACAAACGACGGCGAAAAGCCCAGGCCAACCTAGCCCCACGACCGAGCCGTAGAACGTCGTCGTCTCGCACCAGACGCCCCAGACCTCAGTAGGGCGTTGCAAGTTCTCCCTGGCAACGTTGAGTTGGCCGGCCGAGGATCGCGAGCATGCGGTCAGGCATCCGCGCTGAGCTTCGCCAGCTCCTCCTGGGTGCTCACAACGCAGCTGCCGGCGCCGAGCCGCTCCAGCAGCCGCTCGCGGGCGCCCGCGCCCGCCTCCACCACCTCGAAGCGCTGGGCCGCCGCCAGGTGTGCGAGCGCCACACGCGCGAGCTCCTCGGGTGCGTCCGTGAAGACGCCGAGCCGGCAGCCGGCCGCCTGCAACGTCTGCAAGGCGGCATTCGCTTCCGCGCTTGGTCGGAGATACACGCGAGCGCGATCCTCCGCGAAGCGCTCGAGCACCGCCCGCCAGTTGCCGACCCCTGCGGCGGCCCAACGGTCGAGCTCGAGCGCGGCGGCGCTCCGGTCGGCGGGAAGCGCTTCGGGATCGAGAGGCGCGATCGAGCCGAAGCGCCACGCAGCCTCTCGCAGGAAGTCCCGCCAGAGGAGCCGCGTGTCGCCGAGAGCGCCGTCCAGGTCGATCGCTACCGCCCTCAGCGAGCCCACCGCGTTTAAGAGGCCGTTCTGGCTCTCGGCGAGTGCGGCCCTGCCCGTGTCGTAGGCACGCCGGCGAGCTGCCTGCTCTTCCGCCGCGAAGAGCAGAACACCCAGGACGACCCCGGCCGTGTCGATCGTCCAGTCGAGCGGCGAGCCCTGGCGTCCGGGTACGAACATCTGATGCACCTCGTCGGTCGCCGCGTACGCGGAGCCGAGGAGGACGGCCAGCGGCCCTTGGCGCACCGCGCGGAGGAGCAGCGCGCCCAGGATCGCGTACTCGGCGAAATGCGCCAGGTCGCGGGGGCCCAGGTCCCGGGGGCCGAGACCGCGATCGAGGCTCGGGATCGAGGAGAGCACGAAGATGAGGCCGGCCCAGATGATGACCGGCGCCCAGATGGTGAGGCGCGTAGCCATCATCGGGCGGCCAGACTACCGAAGGGTTTAGGACACGGCCAGGACGAGCGAGTTCTTCTTGTGCTCCGCGAGCTGTCCGTCGAGCGCGTCGGCCTTCCCCGAGCGCGGGAGCTTCTCGCCCGTCTCGGGCCGGCGAAGAGGCCTGCGGCGACCCACGAGCCGGCGTCGGCCGTGGAGAAGGCCTCCTCGACCAGCTCGTAGGCGACGGCGCTGATCAGGACCCCGCGGATCGTGGTCGATGACCCCGTGCCGCAAGGCGTACGCATACGCGGCCCCGAGGCGGGTCAAGTGCGCTCGCAGAGTCGACGGAACGTGTTGGTGGCGCAAGTAATCGAACAAATCCTCAAAGTCCTCGCTCGAAGCCTTCGCAGGGGCAATCCCGGCCTCGTCGAACCACGCCTGGGCTTTGCGAAAGGTGACGAGGTTGTTCGCAATCGTTTGCGCGACGTCGCCTTTGCGTTCTAACCGCTTGACGTAGCGCTTGAAGCGGGGTCAAGTCCATCGAACGTGTGCATTTGGGCCTCCAATGGTATTCACACCACATATAATGTATTTGAAACATCACAGGTGTGCCAGTTCAACGATGGCTGTGAGGGCTTCGCCGTTCGTAACGCCCAGGCGCTCGCCGGAAGCGTCTAGCCGTGCACGGATCGGCCGCCGGCGCCCGCCCGCCCGCTCTCCGGGTAGGGCTCGAGGTCGGTCACGAACCCCGGCGTCGCCTCCACGCGGCGCAGCCAAGCGAGGACGGCGGCGTGCGCGGTCAGGTCGATGCCGGTGTCCGCGGCGACGTGGGCGTAGGCGTAGAGCGAGACGTCGGCGACGGTGTAGCGCTCGCCGAGCAGGAACTCCTTGCCGCGGAGGCCGTCGTCGAGGACGCCCAGGGCGGCTCGCGCCGACTCGAGGCGGGCTGCGAAGACCTCCGGGCTCGCGGCGTCCCGGCCCGTGAGGCGCCAGAAGCGGGCCGTCCCGACGTTGGGCTCGAAGAGGTTCTGCTCGAAGAAGAGCCACTGCCAGACACGCGCGCGCTCGACGAGTTCCTCCGGCACGAAGGGCGTTCCCTCGCCCAGATAGAGGAGGATGGCATTCGACTCGGCGATCGCCTCGCCGGAGTCGAGCTCGAGGACCGGCGTCCGCCCGGCCGGATTCTTCGCGCGGTACTCGGGGGTCGTGGACTCGCCGGCAAAGATGTCCACGGGAACACGCTCGTAGGGAGTGCCGAGCTGCGCGAGCAGGAGCCGTGCCTTGAAGCAGTTCGCCGAGGCGGCGTAGTCGTACAGGCGCATCGAGGGATCCATCCTTTCAGAGTGATTGACTCCGCTCACCTTGTCAGGTCCCTTACACGCCCCTGGTGCGGTAGGAACTTTCGGCGCGTCTCTCCGGTCGAACCGCGAAACGAGATCGGAGGGGCGAGATGAGGACACGTGCAGCCGCAGCCGCCGCAATGCTTGCCCTCGCCGTGCTGGCGGCGGGGTGCACGGGGAACGACAAGGACGGGTCGGACGTCTCCGGCGCCGGCGCGCTCGAGAGCGGCGGCCTCGCCGCCGGGCGCTCCGCCGAGTCGCTCGGCGCCGGCGGCGGCGCGGCTTCTGCGACCGGGATCACGGTCGTCGGCGCCGGCTCGGTGACCGTGACACCGGACACGGCCGAATGGTCGTTCGGCGTCCAGACGAGCGCCGACACGGCGGAGGCCGCCCTCGGCGCGAACTCCGCAACGATGGAGAAGATCCTGGCGGCGCTCCGCGACGCCGGCATCGCTGAGGATGACCTCCAGACCGAGCAGGTCTCGGTCTATCCGCGGACGAGCGACGACGGGACGTCGGTCGTCGGGTACGACGCCTCGAACACGGTGCGCGCGACCATCCACGACCTGGGCCGGGCGGGCGCGGTTGTCGACGCCGCGGTCGCCGCCGGGGCGAACCAGGTCTACGGCCCGAGCCTCACGGTGTCGGATGCCGAGGCGCAGTACGAGGCGGCGATGGAGGCGGCGTTCGACGACGCCCGCGTGCGCGCCGAGGCCATCGCGGCCAAGGCTGGGGTCGAGCTGGGCGCGCCGGTGGCGATCGTGGAGAGCGGAGGTGGAGGCGGCGTCGACCCCTACTACGCCGGCGCCGAGGCAGCTGCCGAGGACGTTGCCATCGAGCCCGGCACACAGGACGTCGCCGCGAGCCTCACGGTCACGTTCGCGATCGAGTAACCGCCGAGCCCATCCCGAATCGCGGGGGTTAACCGCACGGCCGGACGCGGGCTGACTCGGTCGCGGAACGGCCGCGCGTCCGCGACCATAGGAGGTGCTTGTATCACGCACAGGAGACGATTCGATGAGGTCCGCAACAGCCTTCGCACTCCAGCTTCCCGCACGGCCCGGCACAAGGCCCGGCCGCTACAACGCCCATCTCCTCAACGTCACGTTCGAAGGCCCTCACGGAGATCGCCGCTCGGCGATCGGCGGCGGGGAGAGCATCCCCGAGGCGATCGCCGCGGCTCAGGACGAGCTGCCGGCGAACGTCGTCTGGACGCTCGTCAGCTGGAGCCCGCTCTTCGGCGAGTAGGCGCGACGGTCAGAGCAGCGCGCGCGTCTGCTCGGCGTGCCAGGCGAGCTCGAGCTCCTCGAAGGCCGCCAGGGAACGCGCGATCAGCGTCTCGTCCTCCCGCACGACCCCGAGCGCGCGCAGGGCGAACGGTTCCAGGTACCTGCTCGGTCGCAGGTGCGGCGCCGCCTCGGCCTCCACCGCCGGGCGGTCTCGCAAGGCGGCGAGCCCGTCGAGGCGGGTGATGATCGTGGCCAGCGCCATCCACCCGCGGTACCAGCCGCGCCGCGGCAGCGGCGTCTCCAGGAGGCGCGCGTCGCCGCGCCTCGTTGAAGTGGCCGCTCCAAATGCAGCCCGAGATGGGGGCAGAGTGGATGTCCGCTCGGTGGTCCGGGTCCGAGATCCGGTCGAGGAGCTCGAACCGCCGTTCCGCGAACGCGCGACCGAGCTCGTAGCGGCCGGCGACGAACTCCGCGATCCCCCTCACGTCCCATGCGTGCGAGCGCAGCTCGACGTCGCCCAGGCGCTCGGCGATGACGCTCGCCTCCTGCGCGTAGCGCGAGCCCTCGAACGGGTTCCAGAATCCCTTCGCGATCAGCGCACGGGCCCGTGCCACGCTGTCGGGAGGCGCCAGCCGCAGGGCTGTCTCGATCCACTCGTCGACCGTGGGGTAGTCGGGCATTCGCCGCCACATGCCCGAGCGGATCGCCGTCTCGTGGGCGAGCTCGGCGTAGAGCCCGGCTTGCGTCTGCTCGTCCGTGCAGAGCTCGATCGCGTTCTGCATTGCGTTCCACAACCCGTCGCCGTCGTACTTGAGCGCGTCGGCGCGCCCGAGGGCGCGCCATAGCTCGACCTCGAGCTCGACGGGCCCGGCGAGCTCGAGCGCACGCTCGTAGAGCCCGATTGCCTCGTCGAGCTCGTAGCGGCCGACTGCGAGGTCGGCGGCACGGCGGAGCCAGGCGACGGCGCCCGCCCGCAGGCGTTCCAGCTCCTCGGGCCGTCCGTCCCAAGCCTGATCGGCGTTGTCGGGCCGGACCGCCTCCGCGTAGTGGTGGGCCAGGAACGTTGCCTGGTCGTCGCGGCCTTCCGCGATGCGCTCCAGCCAGTCGGCGAAGGCGGCGTGCAGCCGCGCCCGTCGACCGGCCGGGAGGCTCGCATAGGCGACCTCGCGCGTGAGGGCGTGCTTGAAGGCGAACTCGCGCTCCCCGGCGAGCGTCGAGCCCGACCGACGGCGGATGAAGTCGCGGGCTTCGAGCATGGCGAAGTCGGGCGCGTCTCCCTCGAGCAGCTCTTGCACGGGCGCGCGCCAGAAGACGCGGCCGATCACCGACGCGGCCTGGAGGGCGGCCTTGTCGATCGGAGGCAGGAGGTCGATGCGGGCAGCGAGGACGGCCTGAACCGAGTCCGGGACGTCCCGCTCGAGCGGGAGCGACCGGTCGTGCACGCCGGCGAGCAGCTCCTCGAGGAAGAACGGGTTGCCCTCGGCGCGCTCGAGCGCGGCCCGCCGGAGCTCCGCGGGCGCCTCGTCCTCGAGGAGGGCGTCCAGCAGCTGCTCGGAGTCGTCGGGCGAGAGTGGCTCGAGCCAGATCGTGGCCGCGTCTCGACGCCGGCCCCAGGCGGGATGCTTCGCTGCTAGCTCGGGCCTGGCCGTCCCGACCACGAGCAGCGGCCCGTCGGCGTCGTCGAGCAGCCGTTCGAGCACGTCGAGGAGCGGCTCCTGGGCCCAGTGGAGGTCCTCCACGAGCACGACCACCGGCTGCTCAGCGGCGAGCTCGGTGAGGAGCCCGACCCACGCCGCCTGGAGCTGCTCGCGGGCGAGAAGAGGGTGCAGGTCCGGCATGACGTCCAGGCCGAGGGTGAGGCCGAGCACCTCGCGGCCGGCGAGGCGGTGCTGGGTCGTCTCGGCCGCGTCCGTCTCGCGCAGGCCGAGATGCTCGCGGAGCACGTCTGCGAGGGCCCGGTACGTCGTCCCGCGGCCGTACGGGAGGCACCGCCCCGTCCGGCGAAGCGGCTCGGGGCTCTGGTCGGCGAGCCAGTTCCACAGCTCACGCGCCACGCGCGTCTTTCCCACGCCGGCGTCGCCGGTCACCGTGACGAGCCGGGGCCGGCCGTCTTCGACAGTGCGCTCGTAGAGCGTGCGGAGAAGGTCCAGCTCCGCATCTCGTCCGACGAACGCGGAGCGGAGGCCGCCCGCGCCCTGGGTCCGGGTCAGGGAGAGCTCCCGGACGAGCGGGCGGCAACGGAGCTCGCCGCGGACCGCCGAGCTCGGCCCGAGCTCGAAGGAGCTGCGGGCGGAGGCGGCCGCGCGCTCGCCAACGAGGATGGCGCCCGGCTCAGCGGCCTGCGCGAGACGCGCCGCGGCCCTCAGCGCGTCGCCGACGAGGGACGAGCCTCCGTCCGGCGCCCGGCCGACGACGACCTCGCCGGTCTCGACGCCGAGCCGGGCCGCGAGGCTCCCGCCGAACACCTCGCCCACCCGATGGCGGATGGACAGCGCGGCGTGCAGGGCGCGCTCGGCGTGATCCTCCTGCGCCACCGGGGCGCCGAAGACGGCGGTGAGGGCATCCCCGGCGACCGTCTCCAAGCGTCCCTCAGCCTCGTCGAGCTCGGCCTGCACCGCCTCGTGGAAGCGCTCGAGCAGGAGCCCGTCGCGCCCGGGGTCTGCCGGCGGCGGCCCGGCCAGCTCCGCGGCGATCACGGTGACGAGCTTGCGCTCCTGGGCCGGCTCCGCCGCTGGCGGCTGTGTCCCGGCGGAGACGGCGGGCCCGGGCGCCGGCGGGTCGAGGGCCGGGTCCTGTCGCAGGATCGCGGCCTCGAGCTCGGCGAGCGGGCGACCAGGCTCGAGTCCCAGCTCGTCGACGAGGAGCCGACGGCCGTGGCGGTAAGCGGCGAGGGCATCGGCCTGGCGACCGGAGCGGTAGAGCGCGACCATGAGCTGACCGCGGAGTCGCTCCCGCAGCGGCTCGGCGGCGACGAGCGACTCCAGCTCGCCGACGAGCTCCGCGTGCCGCCCGAGCGCGAGGTCGGCGTCGATCTGCTCCTCCAGCGCGGTCCGGCGGAGCTCCTCGAGGCGCGCGATCTCGGGCTGGGCGAAGGACTCGTACGCGAGGTCGGCGAGCGCCGCGCCGCGCCAGAGGCCGAGCGCCTCGCGCAGGGTCATCGCGGCGAGCGTGGTTGCTCCTTCGGCGAGCTGGCGTCGGCCGTCAGCGAGGAGACGCTCGAAGAGACGGGCGTCGACGCTGTCTGGATCGACGTGGAGGACGTAGCCGGGCGGACGCGTGAGCAGCGAGGCGCCGGCGTCCCCTAGGGCCTTCCGGAGCTGGGAGACACGCACCCGAAGCGCCGCCCGCCCGCTGCCGGGAAGGTCGTCGCCCCAGAGGTCCTCGAGGAGGCGGTCGTCCGGGACGACCTCGTTGGCGCTCAGGAGGAGGAGCGCGAGGAGGGCGCGCTGGCGCCGTCCGCGCAGCGGAAGGAGCTGCCCCCCGACTTCGACCTCGAGCGGCCCGAGCACGCGGAACTCCATCCGCCCACCTCCGTTCGCGCGGGACGGTAGCACCCGTTCGCCGTCGCTTACAGCTCCTCGAGGCTCAGCGCCGCCTCCGACTTCCCGGCGGGCTCGACCCGGGCCCGGCCGGGGCGGGCGACCAGTAGTCCGATCAGCGGAAAGAGCAGGACGGACGTCATGCCTGCGCCCACGAGGGCGGCGGCGACGTGGGATCCGATCTCGCCGCGCTCCTCTCCAACCTCGATCACGGCGACGATGAGCGGCAGGCCGGTCGCGCTGAAGAGCGCGAGGGCGGCCGTTCCGCGCCCGCCCAGCTCACGCAGCGACAGGAGCGCAGCTGAGCCGCGGGTGACGAGGAAGAGGCCCAGGAAGAGCGCTCCCAGCGCGAGGCCGACCCCGGTGAGCAGTCCGTCGACGTCGAACTCCATGCCCGTGACGATGAAGAAGACCGGTATCAGGAAGCCGTAGCCGATCGCGGCGAAGCGCGGCAGGATCTGCTCCCCGGTCTCACCCTGCGTGACCAGGCCGATGACGAGGCCGGCGGCGAACGCCCCCAGGACGTAGTCGAAGTCGAGCTCCTCGGCGAGCAGGACGAGGAGCGCGAGGGTGGCGACGGCGAGGCGTACGGCAAGCTGCCCGCTCTTGTTTACGGTCTCGCGGACGATCGTGAGGAGCCGCGGCGGCTGGAAATGCACGGCGAGCCCTGCCGCACCCGCGACGACGAGCCCGAACCCGGCGAGGAGCACGATGCTCGCCACGGTGGCATGCGCGCCTGTGAGGAAGAGCGAGATGACGACGATGGGCCAGAACTCGCCCGCGACGGCGGACCCGAGGGTGTTCTGGCCGAGCGGCGACTGGAGGACACCGGCGTCGGAGAGGATCGGCATCAGCGTCCCGAGCGCGGTCGTCGCGACCGCGACCGCGATCAGCCACCCGGAGGCCGGCACGCCGGCCGCCTCCAGGGCGAAGCCGGCGATCGCGCCGAGCGCGATGGAGATCCCCCAGCCGATCGAGCCCCGGGCCAGGAGCCGTCGCGGGACCCCGCTATGGATCACCTCGATGCCGGCGAGGAAGAAGAGGACGACGAGCCCGAGGCTGGAGAGGAAGTCGATGTAGGCGTCCGGCTCGGCGATGTCGAGGGCCTGGGGGCCGATGATGATCCCCAGGAGGATCTCGACGACGACGACCGGGAGGACGAACCGCGTGCTCACCCGCGAGACGATCGTCGCCACGGCCGCCGCGCAGAAGATGAGCGTGAGCGAGACGAGGTCAGGGGCGGCTGCCACTGCTGCGTATACTCGCCCGGATGAGCGAGGGCGGCCAGGCGCGTCGGCTTGCGCGCTCGACGGCGACGTTCACCCTCGCAACCGGCCTCTCCCGCGCGCTCGGGCTCGTTCGTGAGATCGTCGCGGCGTACTTCTTCGGCGTCTCGGGAAAGATCAACGCCTTCACGGTCGCCTCCCAGATCCCGAGCCTCGCCCGGGCCTTCGTGGGAGACGCGGCGCTCTCCGGCGCCTTCGTGCCCGTCTTCAGCGAGCTCTTGGCGAAGGAGGAGAAGGCCCGTGCCTGGCGGGTCGCCTCGACCATCTTCTGGCTCGCCCTCATCGGCGTCTCGGCGCTGACCGCGATCCTCATCCTGATCGCGCCGCTCCTGATCCTCCCCTTCGGCGACCCCGGCGGCGACCCGGACCTCGCCGTCGAGCTGACGAGGATCATGCTGCCGATCGTCGCGCTGGTGACGATCTCCGGGATCGTCGTCGGGATCCTGAACTCCTACGACCAGTTCACGATCCCGGCGCTGGCGCCGGTCGCCTGGAACCTCCTCATCATCGGCGGGCTCATCGTCTTCGTCCCGCTCGTGGACGGGGAGTCCGAGGAGCTCGTCGTCTATGCCGTCGCCACGCTCCTCGCGGCGCTCGTCCAGCTGCTCCTGCCCGTCCCCTGGCTGCGGGGCCTCGATGGCCGGCTGACGGCCGTCCTCGACTGGCGCGATCCGGCGGTGAGGCGGTTCTTCGTCCTGATGCTGCCCGTGACCCTGACGCTCGGGCTCATCAACATCAACATCTTCGTGAACATGCTCTTTGCGTCCCGCCTGGTCGACCCAGAGCTGGCACCGGCCGCGATCGAGAAGGCGTTCCGCGTCTACATGCTCCCCCAGGGCATGTTCTCCGTGGCGGTGGTGACGGTGCTCTTCCCGACGCTCTCGCGCTACGCGGCGGTTCGGAACATGGCCTCGTTCCGGGCGACGCTCGACACCGGCCTGCGGCAGATCGCCTTCCTCCTCTTGCCTGCCGCCGTCGTCAGCGCCGTGCTGGCGCAGCCGATCGTCCGCCTGCTGTACGAGCGGGGCGCCTTCACCGCCGACAACACGGTCGTCGTCGCGCAATGCCTGGCGGCGTTCTCGCTCGGGCTCATGTTCAACGGCTGGATGCTCCTGCTCTCGCGCGGCTTCTACAGCCTGCAGCGGAACTGGGTGCCGACCACCGTCGCCCTGGGCACGGTCGCGCTGAACGCGGTGCTCGACGCGCTCCTCTACCGCGTCGGCGTCTGGGGCATCCCGCTGGCGACCTCGCTGGTCAACATGGTTGGCGTCGGGATCCTGCTCGCGGCGATGCGGAAGGACCCAGGCCTCGCCGGCACGCGTCGCGTGATCGCCTCCGTCATTCGCATCCTCGCCGCGTCGGCGATCGCCGGGGCGTCCGCGTTCGCCGTCTGGTGGGCGCTCGACGAGGTCGTCGGAAGGGCGCTCTGGGCGCAGATCGCCTCCCTCGGCACCGGCCTCGCCATCGGGGCGGTCGTCTACCTGGCCGCGGCGCGGCTGCTCGGGGTCCGGGAGCTCGAGGCCCTGCGGGCGCTCCGCCGACAGTCCGGCTAGAGGCCTGATGTGAAGTTTCCGCCGGGCCGGCTGACGCCCCAGACACGGCGCCGGCTCAGCACGAACGCGGTGCCCGGCTTGGTCTGGAACGTCCCCGACTGCGGCGGGAATTCCGCGTCAACGCTTAGCGGAAGCGCCCCAGGAGGCCCCGCTTTCGGCGGGCGACCTCCCGCGCCTCGACGATGCGCTCCTGCCTGGCCCGCTCGGCGAACTCGCTCGCGAGCGGGGGGAGCTCGGAGCCCAGCGCCCAACCCAGCAGGAGGTCGGCGAGCTCGGGGTTCCGCGGAAGCACCGGGCCGTGGAGGTACGTGCCGAGGACACGTCCCTGCACGGCTCCGTCCGTCGGCGGGTTGCCGCCGTTGCAGATCCCGACCTCGACCTCGGCGAGCGGCTCAGCGTCCGGGCCCAGAGTCGTGCGACCCCGATGCCACTCGTAGCCGACGAGCGCCGGCAGGCCCAGGCGCGGCGAGGGCTTCGTGACGACGCGGATGTCCACGTGCTCGCCCAGCCTCGTCCGTACGTCGAGGAGGCCGAGCCCTTCGGTCGTGACGCCGTCGGGCACGTCGAAGCTCTTGCCGAGGATCTGGTAGCCGGCGCCGACCCCGAAGACGACCTTCCCGGCCCGCGCCGCCCGAAGGAGCGTTCCCTCCTCGGCCAGGCGGCCCGCGATCGTCGGCTGATCCTCGTCCTCGGCGCCCTGGAGCAGGTACAGATCTCCCTCCGGGAGCGGCTCGCCGATCGGAGCGCCGAGGGTCTGCACGTCGAACCCGCGACCGCGGGCACGGTGCTCGAGCATACGCAGATTTCCCCAGTCGCCCTGCGGGAACATCGAGCCCGGATAGACGTCGACGACTGTGAGTCTCGTCACCGCGCCTCGAGCGCGTCGAGCCGGTCGCGGAGGTCGAGGAACGCAGGGTAGTTGCCGATCACCGAGACCGGGCCGGGCGGGCTGGCGAGGATCGCCTCGACCGGATCGCGGACGCGCTTCACCTTGAGCCCGGCCACCTCGAGCCGCAGTGCCATGTCGGAGGCTCGATGGCCGGTCGCCACTGCGTCCCGGCCGGCGAGCCGCTCGAGCGGCGCGTCCCACGCGAGGCTGGCGTCCTTCGAGTTGAAGTCGCCGCGCGCCGTCAGGTGGAAGACGAGAGCGTCTCCCGATTCGCCGGCGATGGCGATCGACTCCTGCCAGCTGGCTGGGTTCTTGGCCAGGATCAAGCGGACCTGCCGGCCGTCGATGTCGCGGCGGTTGTAGCGGCCGTCGACGTTCCCCACCCCGGCCATCGCCTCCGCCGCAACGTGCGGATCGACGCCGAGCACCGTCGCAGCGACGAGGGCGAAGACGGCGTTGTGGGCGTTCATCCTGCCGGGCACCGAGAGTCGCAGGGCCACCGAGAGCCCGGGCCCCTCGGCGACGTCGCCGACGAGCCTCCAGTCCGGCTCCGGGCGCTCCTGCCCGCAGGACGCGCACCACCACCGATCACCCTCACGCTGGAGCCGGACGATGCAGTCCCGGCAGATCGCCCCGTCCTCGGACCACTCGTCGCCCCCGGCGACCCAGACGACGTTCTGCGCCGCGCGGACGGCCCAGGTGACGTTCGGGTCGTCGGCGTTTGCCACCACCGTCATCGGCCAGTCGACCGCCCCGAGGGTCTGCCGCCAGTGGCGCGCGAGCGGCTTGTAGCGCACGCCGCGCTCGAGGTAGTCACGACTGAGGTTGAGGAGCGCGAGCGCGCGAGGACGCGTCGCCACGGTCACGGGCCCCAGGTACGACTCGTCGGTCTCGAGCACGGCGTAGGGCGCCTCCCGCGCCGCCTCCAGTGCAACGACGAGCCCGGAGGCCATGTTCGAGCCGTTCTCGTTGTACGCAGTGAGCCCGAGCCTGCCGACGGCGGCCGCGAGGAGCGCGGCGGTGGTGCTCTTCCCGTTGCTGCCCGAGACGAGCGCCGTCACCCGGTCGCGGGCCAGGAGGCGGAGGGCATCGTGGTCGAGCTTGAGCGCAATCGTCCCACCCACGACGCCGCCGTGGCCGCGCCCGGCCAGGCGAGACGCCGTCGCCGCCAGGCGTCCGACCGCGAGCGCGCCGCGCGTCCGCGGCGGCAGCGGGGGAAGGAGGCTGTCGGACGGTGTCGCGCTCGTCACTGGCTCGGGGACTGAGACTACCGAGCCGAAGAGAACTCATCCGGTCCAGGGCAGACGGGCCCTGAACGGGCCCGTCTGCGTGGAACCTGATGACTCAGCTTGCCGCCGGGCGCGGGCGTCCCCGCGTCGCCAGAAGAGCGCCGCCTGCCAGCAGCATCAGCGCGAACGCCATGCCTGCGCCGACCAGGGCGTCGCTCCAGTCGAACGAGCTCGGGGAGCTCGGTTCGGCGGCCGGAACCGTCACGTCACCGATCTGAGGAGTGATGACCTTGTCGTCGTGAGCGAGGACCGGCGAGTCGTCGGCCCTAGGGTCGATGACCTTGTCGTCGCCGGCCAGAACTGCGTTCGGGTAGTCGTTCGGCAGCGCCCGCCGGTAGTCGGCGAGGCCGTAGTCGCCGCGGTCGGGGGCGAGGATCTTGTCGTCGTGAACGAGCAGCGCCGACCCGCCGGGGCCCTGCACGATGGCCTTGTCGTCGCCGTGGATGACCGCGAAGCCGCCGTTCTCGTCCTGCGAGACCGCGCCGATCTCGTCCACTCGCGCCTGCGCCGCCGGTGCGACGAAGGCTGCGACCGCGAGCCCGACGACGATGCGCCGGAGAACTCGCGTCCTGCGTTCCTTCAGCATCTCCCTCTCCCTTGCTTCTAGCCAGACGCCCGTCGCCTGTGCTCTTGCTCACAAGACGGCGAGGACGGCGCCTTCTTCCTTCGGCCCCGGACCTAGACTCTTGACCGGTCCCGGACCGGACCGGCGTTTTTGGGCTTGTTCCGAACCGCACAGCCGCATAGGGTCGCTCCACCCTGGCAACGTTCATGCGGCGTTTCCTCCCGGCGGTGGCTGTCGCGTGCCTGCTCGTGCCGGTTTCGGCAGCAGGCGGCGCGACGTTGCCCCCGGGCTTCCAGGAGGAGGTCGCCTTCAGCGGCCTCACGAATCCAACGGTCGTGCGCTTCTCCTCCGACGGGCGTGTCATCGTCGCCGAGAAGAGCGGCCTGATCAAAGTCTTCGACGGCCTCGCGGACACAACCCCGACGATCTACGCGGACCTGCGGACGCAGGTGCACAACTACTGGGACCGCGGTCTGCTGGGGATGGCGCTCGACCCGCAGTTCCCTGCCGATCCGTACGTCTACGTCCTCTACACGCGGGACTCCTCCGTCATCGGTGGCGCGGCTCCGCGCTGGGGCACGGCGGGCGCGACCTCGGACCCCTGCCCGAACCCGCCGGGCGGCAACGTCGACGGATGCGTGGTGTCGGGCCGCCTCTCGCGCCTGAACGCGGACGGGCAGGAGACGGCGCTCATCGACGACTGGTGCCAGCAGTATCCGAGCCACTCGCAGGGCCAGATCCAGTTCGGCCCGGACGGGATGCTCTACGCCACCTCCGGCGACGGCGCCGCGTTCAGCTTTGCCGACTGGGGCCAGGACGGGAGCCCGGTCAACCCCTGCGGCGACCCTCCGGGCGGCGTGGGAGCCGCGCTCACGCCCCCGACGGCCGAAGGCGGCTCGCTGCGGGCGCAGGACCTGCGCACGAGCGGCGACCCGGTCACCCTCGACGGCTCGCTCATCCGGGTCAACCCCGATAACGGCTTCGCGCCGCCGACGAACCCGCTCTTCTCGAGCGCCGACCTCAACGCCCGCCGGATCGTCATGCACGGGTTCCGCAACCCCTTCCGCGTCGCGTTCCGTCCGGGCACGTCGGAGCTGTGGATCGGCGACGTCGGCCTTGGTCGTTGGGAGGAGATCAACCGGGTGACGGAGCTGCTCGGCACGGTCGAGAACGGCGGCTGGCCCTGCTACGAGGGCCCAGCGCGGCCGCCGTCCTTCGAGCAGCTCGACCTGAACATCTGCGAAAGCCTGTACGCGGCCGGCCCCTCGGCGGTCCTCGCACCGTATTACTCGTACTCGCACTCGGCCAAGGTCGTGGCCAACGAGACCTGCCCCTCGGGCTCGAGCTCGCTCTCGGGGCTCGCCTTCTACCAGGGCGGGGATTACCCAGCCGAGTACGACGGCGCGCTCTTCTTCGCCGACTACTCGCGCGACTGCATCTGGGCGATGCGGGCCGGCGCGAACGGCCTGCCCAACCCGAGCGACATCGTCACCCTCGTCGCGCCTGCGGCCGGCCCGGTCTCGCTCGAGATCGGGCCGGGCGGCGACCTCTTCTATACGGACTTCGACGGCGGCACGGTGCGCCGCATCCGCTACTTCCCGACGAACCAGCCGCCCGTCGCGGTCGCCCAGGCGACGCCATCGAGCGGCATTGCGCCGCTCGAGGTCAGCTTTGACGGGCGAGGCTCGAGCGACCCTGACGGCGACTCGCTGACGTACGCGTGGGACCTCGACGGCGACGGCCAGTACGACGACTCGACCTCCCCGACTCCCTCTCACACGTACACGCAGGACGGTGCGGTGACGGTCGGCCTCAGGGTCTCGGACCTCAGCGGCGCCTCGGACACCGACGCGATCGTCGTCACCGTCGGGAACACGGCGCCGGTCGCGACGATCGGCGCTCCCTCCTCGGCGACTACGTGGGCCGTCGGCGAGAGCGTCGCCTTCGCCGGCAGCGCCACGGACCCGCAGGGCCCCCTGCCGGCCTCCGCGTATCACTGGGAGCTGGTCCTGCACCACTGCCCCTCGACGTGCCACGAACACCTGGTACAGGAGTTCACGGGGCAGACCGGCGCCTTCGACGGGCCCAACCACGACTACCCGGCCCACCTGGAGCTGCGTCTGACCGTGACCGACGACGGCGGGTTGACGGACGTCGAGACCGTGTCTCTGCAGCCGAAGACCGTGCAGGCGACGTTCGCCACCACCATCCCCGGGCTGCAGCTCACGGTCGACGACGACTCCGCCGCAGCGCCTTTCACGCGGACGTTCATCACCGGGTCGACCCACACAGTGGCGGCGCCTGCGACCCAGACGCTCGGCGGCGTGGAGTTCACGTTCGTCTCCTGGTCGAACAGCGCGCCGCGGGTGCACCAGCTCACGCCGACGACGTCGGCGACGTACACGGCGGAGTACTCCGGAGGCGCGCCGGGCTCGTGCACCTACAACCCGGCGACGAGGTCCGTGGCGGCAGCGGTGCCGTCGGGCGGTCACGCAACGCTCAAGGTCGTCGCGGGCGCGCAGATCCTCTTCGGGGCGGTGCCGATGCCCTGCGCGGGCGCGACTTCCACGAACACCGACACGGTGCTTGTCACCGGCACGAACGGGACGCCCGAGCGCCTCACCATCGACGAGTCGGAGGCGCCCTTCGGGCCCGGGGCCACCGCTGAAAGCAACACGCCCGAGATCGAGGTGGTCGCGAACCTCGGCGACGCCGCCGACCAGGTGGCGGTGATCGGGACGTCGGGGGCCGACCGGCTCACCGCGGGCGCGAACGGCCTCGCGATCAACGCCGACAACGATGTCGACATCACCTTCGCGCCCTCGCCGCCGCCGGCCGTGGAGCTGTCCGGCGGGGGAGGCGTGAACGTCCTTACCGCACGCGGGGGCACGGGTACCGGCGCCGTGTTCGGACGCAGCGTCGTCCTCCGCGCCGGCAGCCTCGGGGACCAGCTCACCGGCTCGAACCTCGCCGACCTCATCGTCGGCGGCGCCGGCAACGACGACGTCAACGGCTATCCCGGGAACGACACGATCGAAGGCGGCGGCGGCAACGACAAGCTCAATGGGGCCGACGGCAACGACGACGTCGACGGCGGCCTCGGGGCGGACACCATGAATGCGGGCGCTGGGGAGGACACGATGCGCGCGGTCGACGGCGTCGCCGACACGGCGCTGAGCGGCGGCGCCGGGACCGACACGGCCTACTACGACCTGCTCGACCCTGTGCCGACCTCGGTCGAGATCAAGTTCCTCGACTCGGAGCCGCCTCCGCCTCCGCCGCCGCCTCCTCCGGACACGACCCCGCCCGAGACCACGATCACCTCCGGGCCGACGTCCCCGACGACGCAGACGAGCGCGACGCTCGCGTTCTCCTCGAACGAGACCGGCTCGACGTTCGAATGCGCGCTCGACCTCGGCTCGTTCCTCTCGTGCACGTCGCCGGTCAGCTACATCGTGCTCGCCGTCGGCGGGCACGAGGTGCGCGTCCGGGCTACGGATCCGGCCGGCAACGTCGACCCGACGCCGGCGTCGTCCACCTGGACGATCGAGACCCCTCCCGATCCTCCCCCGCCGCCCCCTCCTCCGCCTCCGGAGTCGGGCGCGTGCACGTACAGCGCGGCCGAGAGGAGGGCGACCGCTGTGATCCCGGCCGGCGCGACGGGAACGCTCGCCGTTGTCGGCAGCGAGATCCGCTTCGCGGGCGTGGCCTGCGGTGCGGCGACGACCGCGAACACGGACACCGTCGCGGTCAATGGCTCCGCCGGGTCGACGGAGCGCCTCGTCGTCGACCAGTCGCAGGGGCCGCTCGCCCCCGGAGCGACGGTCGAGTCGGTCGGGTCGGTCTCGGAGATCGAGCTCGCGCTCGCCCTCGGCGACGACGCGGACGAGCTCGTGCTTGGTGGGACGCCGGGCGCCGATCTTCTCTCCGCCGGGACAAAGGGTGTCTCCTTCAACGCGGACACCGACCTCGACGTGACGTTCGCGCAGATGCCGAGCTCTGTCGAGCTCGTCGGTGGCGCGGGGGTCGACACGCTGACGGCGCGCGGCGGCTACGGCACCGCTCAGGTCTTCCTCGGACGTGTCACGCTGCGCGGCGACGACGGTGACGATGCGCTGAGCGGGAGCAACCTCGACGACCTCATCTTCGGCGGCGCCGGCGTGGACACGGTCGACGGCAACTCAGGGAACGACGAGATCCACGGAAACGTAGGCAACGACACGATTCGCGGGCAGGACGGCAACGACGGCGTCGTCGGCGGCACTGGCGCGGACAACCTCACCGGCGGGAACGGCGACGACACGATCGACGCGGCCGACGGCGAGGCCGACGCACAGATCCACGGCCAGATCGGGGTCGACACGGCGTACTACGACTCCGGGATCGACCCGGCCCCGCTCTCCGTCGAGAACCTCGTGTCCGGGCCTCCTCCGATGCAGCTCACGGGCCTCGCACGGTAGCGAATCACCTTCGTTACGTTTCCGTGGATGGCGGTACTCCGCGGGCATCCGGCGGTCTCGGCCGTCGAGGCCGGTGACGGCATCCGCGGCGTGATCGACGTCGCATGACGGCCGAGCGCCGCGGAGGCTACGTGGAGTCGGGCGGCTACCGCACGTGGTACCCCGTCGTCGGGCAGAGCGCCGACGGTCGCGACCCGCTCCTCTGTCTCCACGGCGGCCCCGGCTCGACGCACAACTACTTCGCCCCGCTGGAGCAGCTCGCCGACGAGGGACGCGCCGTCGTCCTCTACGACCAGGTCGGCTGCGGCCGCTCCGACCGTCCTGAGTCCATCGATTGGAGCATCGCGGTCTTCGTGGACGAGCTCGCCGCGCTCCGCGACCAGCTCGGGCTCGTGCGCGTGCACCTCCTCGGCACCTCGTGGGGCGGAATGCTCGCCCTGGAGCACGCGCTCGGCGGCTACGGCGGGCTGACCAGCCTCGTGCTGTCGTCGACGCTCGCCAGCATCGACGAATGGGTCGCCGAGGCGCTGCGCCTGCGGGCGACGCTGCCGGCCGAGGTCGTGGAGACCCTCGACCACCACGAGCAGGCCCGGTCGTACGACGATCCGGAGTACCGGGCGGCGCTCGCGGTCTTCGACGACCACTACGTCCATCGCGGCGCCAAGGGATGCCACGAGCTCGAGCGCATGCACGCCGAGCGGGGACTGGAGTCCTACCGCGCCATGGTCGGCCCCAACGAGTGGACCGTCACCGGCGCCCTTCGCGGCTGGGACGTCCGCCCGCGCCTGGAGGAGGTCACGGTGCCGGCCCTGGTAGTGCGGGGCGCCTACGACACGTGCACGGAGCCGATCGCCGGCACCCTCCTCGCCGGCCTCCCGGACGCGCGCGAGGCGTCTTCCCCGAGAGCTCGCACATGCCCGTGCTCGAGGAGAGCGACCGCTACCTCGAGGTGGTCGGGGCGTTCCTCCGGGAGGCCGAAAGCTCCTGAAAGGCGCTCGGCCGTCGCATTGACTGCCCCCCGGGAGGGGCGTAAGCTGCAAACCGCACGAGCAGGCCCGAGGCGTCCGGGGCTCGATCTGCGGCAAAGAGAGGCGACTGCCTCGTGGTATCCGCAGAGTTTTCGGCAGCGAGTCAGAAGGCGCCGAGACTCGCGCGTTTTCGCGGACTCGCCCGGCGGCGGACGGCGAGGGCGCGGTGCCCGACGCGGCGCCTCCGGAAAGGAGGCGAATGGCGATCGAAGACGTGAGGGCGCGTCACGAAGACCGGCTTCTCGGCCTTCCGAACGTCGTCGGAGTCGGCGTTGGCGAACGCGGCGGAGAGCCGGTGATCAAGGTCTTCGTGGCGCAGAAAGTCCCCGAGTCGGCGCTCGCAGAAGACGAGCGAGTGCCCGAATCCCTCGAGGGCTACGAGGTCGATGTCGAAGCCATCGGCGAGCTCCGAGCCGAGTAGCGAAGGAAGGAATCCAGCATGGCAGCACCTGAAGACAAGAAGATGGTTCTCGAGGCGGCCGACGCTGCCGAGATCGAAGGCGAGCGGACCGCCGCGGTCGAGCAGCTGATGAACCCGGCCGAGCCGCGGGCGAACGTCGTCGGCGTCGCATCCGGCGTCAAGTGGCGCTCGGGCGAGCCGACCGGCGAACCCGCCGTCGTGGTGCTCGTCACCCAGAAGCTCGAGAAGGCCGACCTCCCCGCTGAGGATCTCGTCGCGACGAAGATCCAGCAGGTCAAGACGGACGTCGTCGAGATCGGGTACCCGGTCGCCGAGCAGTTCCGGGCGGGGCCGCCGCAGAGGGCCCTTCCGCAACAGCCCGGACCTGCATTCAATGGCGGCGACCTCGCGCAAGGGGTCGCGCCGCAGCCGGTGATGCTCGAGGAGCAGGAGTTCGCGACCTACGCAGAGGCCCAGCTCTTGCGGCGCAGGCTACGCCCGGCCGAAGGAGGCTACTCCGTCGCGCATTTCCAGGTGACAGCGGGGACGATCGCGACCTGCGTCTACGACATCCTCCCCGGCGGCGCGACTGGGGGGTCACCGGCGCACGGGCTAGGTATCCCGGGGCGCACGTACATCCTCTCGAACAACCACGTGCTCGCGAACTCGAACGTGGCCCAGATCGGCGACCCGATCCTCCAGCCGGGCCCGCTCGACGGCGGCGTAGATCCCCCCGACCGGATCGCCACGCTCTCGACGTTCATCCCGCTCTCGCTCGAGCCCCCGATCCCCCGCATCTTCCATCGGAATCTCGTCGACGCGGCCCTTGCCCAGGGGCAGTTCCACGACCTCGACCGCGAGATCTACTGGCTCGGCTACGTCGAGGCTTGGCGGCGGCGGGCGAACGTAAGCGTGGGCACCCTCGTGCAGAAGACCGGACGGACCACGAACTTCACGACCGGCCGCATCACCGCCATCAATGCCACGGTCGACGTCGGCGGCTACACCGGCGGCCGGGTGGGGCGGTTCTTCGACCAGATCATTCTGACCAACATGTCTGCGCCGGGTGACTCGGGCTCGCTCATTACGACGCATGACAACGTCGCGGTCGGGCTTCTCTTCGCTGGCTCGGCGGTTGCGACGATCGCGAACCAGATCGAGCACGTGCGGTCCCTGCTGCGTGTGGAGGTGGCCGAAGCGATCGGGTAGCCGTACACGCAGGCGGCTCGTCGCCGGAGGACCACATGCCTCTGGCGGCAGGCCGGATGGTCAGTCGATGACGTGCGCGTGCGCGCCGGAGTGCCGCGCGCGCCATTCGCTGAGCCGGAAATCAAGCTCCATGCGGGCGGTTTCGTAGGGGAGAGCCCGCGCGAGGGCCACGGCCACCATGTTCTGGCCCAGTTGGATGGCATCGCAGTCCGCCCTCTTGAGAAAATCCAGGAGGTCGGAGACGAGCTGGGGATCGCTGACACGAACGCGCATGGCCGCAGGCTAATCCTCCGGTTGGACTGTGTGGCGCCTCTGGCTCTCACGATGCGCGAGGGTCGCTCGTTGTCAAGGCGCTCCCGCGCTGACGCCGTGGTCAGCCCAGCGGCTCGAGCGGCGGCAGGCCCTCGCGGGCGACGCTCGCCAGGAACCTGCCGCTGTCGCGGATCCGCCGCTCCAGGGTGTCGAAGTCGACGTGGACGATTCCGAACCGGTGGCCGTAGCCGTGCGCCCACTCGAAGTTGTCGAGCAGCGACCAGACGAAGTAGCCGTGGAGCGGAACGCCACGCTCGAGAGCCGTTCGCGCCGCATCGAAGTGCCGGTGGAGGAAGCTGACGCGCTCGGGATCGCGGGTGGGATCCCCGTCGACTGGGTACGCGGCGCCGTTCTCCGTGACGTACAGAGGCACGTCGCCGGTGCGCGACGAGACGAACTCCAGGACCTCGGTGAGACCGGCCGGATAGACCTCCCACCCCATCTCCGTCAGCTCGTCCGGCGGGCCGGGCGGGAGCGGCGGGAGGTACGGCGAGCGCACGATGTGGCGGCAGTAGTAGTTGATGCCGAGGAAATCGAGCGGCGCCGCGATCAGCTCCAGGTCCCCGTCGAGCACCTCGTCGCGCCGCCAACCCCAGGCGCGCGCGGTTCCTTCGGGATAACCACGGCCGGTCGCCGGGTCGAGGAACCAGCAGTTGACCTGCTCGTGCGCGAAGATCGCGGCCTCCTGGTCGAGCGGATGTCCGCTCGCGGGGTGCGCAGGGTGGAAGTTCAGGACGATGCCGGCCGCCGCCTGCGGCGCGGCGGCCTTGATCGCCTGCACCCCGAGGCCGTGGGCGACGAGCAGGTTGTGGGCGGCCGCGAGAGCCGCGTCCGGGTCGGTGCGCCCCGGCGCGTGGGAGCCGATGCGGTAGCCGTGGTCCGAGACGACGTACGGCTCGTTCAGCGTGGCGAAGTGGCGCACGCGATCGCCGAGTCGTCCCGCGACGACGGCGGCGTAGTCCGCGAACGCCTCCGCCGTGGAGCGGGCCGGCCAGCCGCCTGCGGTCTCGAGGCCCTGCGGGAGGTCCCAGTGATACAGGGTCACGTGCGGGGTGATCCCGTGCCGGAGCAGCTCGTCGACGAGCCGGTCGTAGAAGTCGAGGCCGGCCTCGTTCACCCGGCCGGTCCCCTCGGGCAGGATGCGCGGCCAGGAGATCGAGAATCGATAGGCGTCGAGCCCGAGCTCGGCCATGAGGGCGACGTCCTCGCGGTAGCGGTGGTAGTGGTCGCAGGCAACGTCGCCGGTCTCCCCGTTCGTGACCCGCCCCGGCGTGTGCGCGAAGCGGTCCCAGATGCTCGGCCCGCGGCCGTCGACGTCCGTCGCGCCCTCGATCTGGTACGCGGCGGTGGCGGCACCCCAGACGAACCCCTCCGGGAACGCGTGCCGGCTCACGGGGTCATCCCTTCACCGCTCCTTCCATGATCCCGCCCACGATCTGCTTCCCGACCAGCGCGAACACGATCAGCACCGGCACCGTGCCGACGAGCGTCCCGGCGAGGATGATCGAGCGGTCGGGCACGTAGCCCTGCCCGAGGCTGTTGAGCGCCACCTGGACGGTCGGGTTCTGGCTCGAGAGCGCGATGATCGGCCAGAAGAAGTCGTTCCAGGCCATGAGGAACGTGAGCATCCCGAGGACGGCCATCGCCGGCCGGGCGGCCGGGAGGACGATCGAGCGGAAGATGCGAAAGGACGAGGCTCCGTCGACGACCGCCGCCTCGATGATCTCCGTGGGCAGCGCTCGCAGGAGGTACTGCCGCATGAAGACGACGCCGAAGGCGCTCACGAGTGTGGGGAGGATCACGGCCTGCAGCTGGTTCACCCACCCGAGGTCGGCGATGAGGATGAAGAGCGGCACGACGCCCAGCTGCGCCGGCACCATCATCGTCGCGAGGATGATGATCAGGAGGACGGTGCTCCCGCGGAAGCGGAGCTTCGCGAACGCGAACCCGGCGAGCGTGCAGAAGAGGACGGTGCCGAGCGCGATCGACCCGGAGACGATCAGCGAGTTCAGGAGCGCCTTGAACATGTCCACCTGGTCCAGCGCCTCGCCGATGTTCGAGAAGAGGTTCCCGCCGGGCGTGAAGGGGGGCGGCGACTGCACGATCTCCGAGTTCGTGCGCGACGCGGCCACCAGGGTCCAATAGAGCGGGAAGATCGCAATGACGGTCGTGAGAACGAGGACCGCGTAGGTCAACGGACCGCCGCGCTGCTCGCCGACTGCCCACCGGCGGAGCCCTCTCCGCTCCTGCGGGACGGCGCTCACACCGCCCTCCGTCTGCGCCCGATGGCGAACGTGCTCCGGCCGCGCGACGCCAGGAGGGCGTTTACGGCGACGGCGACCATGATGATCAGGAACATCGTCCAGGCCGTCGCCGCCGCTCGCCCGAGCTGGAAGTTGAACCAGCCCTGCTCGTAGAGGAGCAGGCCGAGGGTCTGGTACTGGTGGTCGTGGCCGCCCCGGTAGCCGCCGGCGCCCCCGAAGAGGAGCGGCTCGCCGAAGAGCTGCGTCGCCCCGATCGTCGAGACGATGACCGTGAAGACGATCACCGGCTTGATCCCCGGGATCGTCACGTGCCGAAGCTGCTGCCAGCGGCTGGCGCCGTCGACCGCCGCCGCCTCGTACAGGTCCTTCGGGATCGCCGCGATGGCGGCCAGGTAGATGAGGGCGTTGTAGCCCGTCCACCGCCAGGTGACGATCGTCGAGATGGCGATCTGCGA
>Ga0081538_10001433_pt1 | contig 24526 bp, 25 predicted proteins | sample TabmetS5T2R1_FD_71022 | JGI IMG/M metagenome (GOLD analysis project Ga0081538, IMG submission 71022) | Tabebuia heterophylla rhizosphere microbial communities from the University of Puerto Rico - S5T2R1 | ecosystem: Host-associated > Plants > Roots > Rhizosphere ... | reverse complement strand
GGATCGTCGAAGAACGTCTCCGCGATGTACTTCGCCCGCAGGGGATCGCCCGGGAGCAGGCAGGCCTCGGCGTAGTCGCCTTGCTCGGCGCGAACGTGGATCGGCATGGGGAAACCCTATTCGGCTCGGAGCGGTGGGAGCGGACGGTGCCGCATGCGGCGATCGCGAAGCCAGCCGCGAAGGACCATCCCAACGAGCACGAGGACCGCTCCGCCGACGAGGGCGAACGGCAGGATGAACCATGCATGGCTGAGCCGGCTCGTGGCCGCCGGACCGGCCTGGACGCCGGAGGGAGCGAGGTCCGGCGTCGAGATCATCGGGCCGCGGTTGCCCTGGGGCGGCAGCGGTGCGAACACCGCGATCGGCGTCACGGCGTCGACCAGCCACTTGCCGTGAACTTTCTCCACGTCGATCGTGAACGCAATCGGCTGGACCTCCTTCTTCAGATCCGGCATCAGAAGCAGGTCGAGGTTGACGTGTTTTCGCTGCGCATAGTTGACCGTCCAGCCGTGGAACGTGTGCCCGCGGGCCGGGAACGGATGGACCGGGATGTCGCCGGTTCGCCACTGCCGCGCGCTCGCCTGGCTCCGCAGGTTCGGCGTCGAGACCGCATAGGCGTCGGCCGGGTTCCTGCGAGCGACCGCTGCGGGAACGAAGCGATCGAGGGTCGAGTTGATCGCGCTCCGGTCGCCACGCGTGAGCTTGACGTACTTCTCGTGCGCGAGGACGTCCCAGGCCCGTTGCTTCGAAAACGTCTGCGGCGGCAGCTCCTCCGGTTCCGGCATGGCCTTCACGGCGACGACGCCGGCCACGACCAACGCGGCGACCCCGGCACCCCAGGCAAGCCGCCGGCGGCGGCGTGGAGAAGCGAACACAGACCCCAAGCTCATCGGGAAACTAGCGAACGACCTTTGCCGGTGTCAAGCTGCGCGATCGCCTCTTCGACGGTACCGGCTTAGCTTTGTCCGGTTCCCGCAGACCGACATCGAGCACCACCGCGACGACGAGTTCCGCGAGCGGTCGTAGAAGATCCAGCCGCAGACGTCGCGGGGACAGGCCTTGAGCCGCGGCCAGGTCCCGTCGGCCATCGACGTGAAGACGACGGCGAGGATACGTCCGATCGCGCCGTCGAGACCGCCGGCACGCGGAACAAGCATCGAGCGTGCGTCTCGCTCGAAGCGGATCGACAAGCGAGCTGCTGCCGACGCGCGCTCGAGGACGGCCAGCGACTCCGAGTCGGCTTCCTCGCCGGCGTTCACGAGCAGCAGCCGGCGCAGAGCCTCGCGGAACTCGACCGCCTTCGCGACCTCGTCCTCGGCAAGTGGCGAGGCGCCCCTGGGGAGCGCGCCGATCCGGACGAGCACGGTTCGCAGCGCGTCCGCATCGGTGAGCTCCTCGATCCCGTTCTCGATGTCGACGGTGTTCACGTACGCCTGTACGAGCCGCAAAGGCTCGGGGGCCGGGGTCCGGTCGCCAGGATCTGGAAGCATGTCGGCTGAGAGTACCTTCACACGACACCACTGTCATCCCTACGCTGGAGTCAAGGATCAGACACCTCGAGGAACCGACGCTGGAGCAGACGCTCGACTTCTGTGCCGCGGAGCCCGTTGAGCGCGTCTTCCTCGACGAGTCTGCGCGCCGCGGGTACGGCCGCCTGCTGGCGACCATCGAGGAGGGGCGGGTCACGTCTCTGTGCCACATCGGTGCGAACGTCGTGCCGTCGGGTGTACGCGCCGCCGCCTTCGCCGAAGCCGCTGCTCGGTCCGGCGCGCGCATGATCATCGGCGACGAACACGCCGTCGGCGACCTCTGGGCGGCAGCGCAGGCCCACATGCCCGTGCCGCGCGAGGATCGGCCGGGGCAGCCGGTGTTCGCGATCGAGCGGCGTCCCGATCCGGGTGGTACAGGGCTGCGCAAGGCGACGCCGGAGGACTTCGACCTCCTGGTCCCGGCCGCAGCGGCCACTCACGCGGGCGAGATCGGCATCGACCCGTTGGCCGTTGATGCCGACGGGTTCCGACGTCGAACGCGCAAGCAGATCGACGAGGGGCGCTCGTGGGTGTGGATCGAGGAAGGACGGATCCACTTCAAGGCCGAGGCGTCGGCGTGGACGCCCCACGCCGTGCAGCTTCAGCAGGTGTGGGTCGACCCCGACCTGCGGAACGAGGGCTACGGGCGCCGTGGCCTCAGCGACCTGATCCGGCTACTGCTGGAGCGTGTTCCACGCGTGTGCCTGTTCGTTCGCGCCGACAACCCCGCCGCGATCAGGCTCTACGAGGTCGTCGGGATGGAGCGCGTCGGCTACTACCGCAGCCTCCTCTTCTGAAGCTGATGGAGCGGGCACTCTTTGTCCGGCACGGCGAGAGCGTGTACAGCGTCAGGGCGCGCGTGAACGGGGATCCGACGGTGGCGTGCGGGCTGACCGAGCTCGGGCGGCAGCAGTCAGAGCAGCTCGGAGAGCGCCTGACCGGCGAGCCGATCGAGCTCTGCGTCGTCACCGAGTTTCCCAGGACCCAGGAGACCGCCGACCTCGCCCTCGGCGACCGCAAGATTCCCCGTCTGGTGCTCGCCGACCTCAACGACCCGTTCTACGGCGCGTTCGAAGGCGGACCGCTCGCCGAGTACCGGAGGTGGGCCGCAACGCACGGGCCCGAGGACGTCCCGCCCGGCGGCGGCGAGACGCGCGTGGCCATCGCGACGCGGTATGTGCGCGGCTTCGAGACGATCCTCGGGCGCGAGGAGGGCACGATCCTGGTCGTCTGCCACTCGCTGCCGATCGCGTTCGCGCTCGCGTCCGCGGACGGGCGAGGTCCGCGGGCGAAGATGCCGCTGATCACGCCCGCCGAGCCGCATGTTCTCTATGCCGACCAGCTGGCCCAGGCCGTCACGCGTCTCGGGGCCTGGACGCGCAAGCCGGTGTACACGTGATCCGACGGCTGCTGCTCTTGGCGGTAGTCGCCTGGGTCGTTCGCTGGGCCGTGCTGCTCGCGGCGTCCGAGCTCGAACGGCGCAGACGTTGACGGAGGGCGGCCTGGTGGCCGCCCTCCGTTGAGCTGACTCAACCCGCGAGCAGCGGGCAGAGATCCACCCGATGCCCGTTGCGGCTGAGAAACGAGCCATCGTTCAGATCGATTTCGAACCGGCCCGAGTTCGCCTCGAGCATCGCCGGAGAGCCGGGACCGAAGAACCCGGGCTCGCCGAAGAAGATCCACCTGCCCGTGCCGACGAGGGTGGATCCGTCGACGCTGGACCTGGCCGGGCCGGACGCGTTCAGAGCAATGGACTTGCCGGTCTCGAGGTTGGTGACTTCCACCTTCAGTGTCCCGGTGATCAACGTGGCGCCCGATGAGAACACCTTCAGGATCCCTCGGTTCGTGGTGTCCCGGATACGAACCGGGAAGTCCTCGCAGAACTGGCCCGTGAACTCCCCGAAGGGGGACGGCTCCATGGTTGGCTTGTCCGCAGCCGCCGGCGTCGCGGCGGCCAGCGAAATGCCCAGTGCAACAACCACCGCAGAAACGAGTGACTTACGAGGCATCTCTCCTCCGTTCTCCCCCCGTGTCACCACCGGTTGTGCAGGCTCACGAGTCTTGTCCACACGCCTCCCGAAGTCAATGGCTGAACCGAAGCCGCCAGTACCCTGAGCGGCGTGAAGCCCGACGAGCTGCTGGCGCGCGTTGGCGAGCACATCGCCCGTCACGAGCTGATCCCGTCCGGGGGCGAAGTCCTCTGCCTCGTCTCCGGGGGTCCCGACTCGACGTGCCTCTGGCACGGCCTGCGCGCCCTCGGGTACTCGGTGACCGCGCTGCACGTGAACCATGGGCTGCGCGGCGACGAATCAGCGGCAGATGCGCGGTTCTGCGCCGAGACCCTGGGCGCCGACGTAGTGGAGGCCCCCGCGACGACCGAGGCCGAGCTTCGGGAGCTGCGGTACTCGTTCGCGACCGACCGGCTGCGCGCGACCGGCCATACCGCGACCGACCAGGTCGAGACCGTCCTCTACCGCCTCGTCTCGAGCGGCCGACCCGGCGGGATCAAGGCCAAGCGCGAGGACGGCGTCGTGCGACCACTCCTGACCGTCTGGCGCCAGGAGACCGAGGCTTACTGCCAAGCCGTCGGCATGCCTTTCCGCGTCGACTCGTCGAACCGCGAGACGAAGCGCGGCCTCATCCGCGCGCAGATCCTGCCGCTCCTGCGCGAGCTCGACGAGCGCGCGGAGAAGAACCTCCTGGCGCTCGCGGAAGGGCGTCCGAACCGGCTCGACGCGCTCCTCGCGAGCCAGGAAGGGTCGGCCCGAGTCGACCTCGGTGGAGGCCTTCAGGCGGTCCGGGAATATGATCGCGTATGGCTCGAGCGCGGTCCGGTGCAGCTGAAGGGAGAGGTGCGCTGGGGGAGATGGCGGATCAGCTCGACGCGGCCCGGCCTTCACGTGCGCGGCTGGCGTCCTGGGGACCGCCTCGCCGACCGTTCGAAGAAGATTCAAGATCTGTTCGTGGATGCGAAGGTGCCGCGCTCGGAACGTGAGGCCTGGCCGCTCGTCGTGCGCGGTGACGAGGTCGTCGCCGTCCCGGGCCTCGTCGAGGCGGCCGGCGTGAACGCGGAGAAGGTCGAATGACGGAGACGCAGGTCGAACAAGGCGTCGCCGAGATCCTGATCGAGGAGGAGATGCTGCGCGAGCGTGTCTCCGAACTGGGTGCCGAGATCTCCGCCGACTACACGGGCCGGGACCTGCTCCTGATCGGGGTGCTCAAGGGGGCCGTGTTCTTCATGGCCGACCTCATGCGCGCGATCGACGTCCACTGCGAGGTCGACTTCATGGCGATCTCGAGCTACGGGGCGTCGACGGACTCGTCGGGCGTCGTGCGCATCCTCAAGGACCTCGACACGAGCATCGAAGGCCGCAACGTCCTCGTCGTCGAGGACATCATCGACTCCGGCCTCACGCTCTCCTACCTGATGCGCAACCTGAGGGCGCGGAACCCGGCCTCGCTCGAGATCTGCGCGCTCCTGACGAAGCCCGACCGCCGCGAGATCGACGTTCCGGTGCGCTACGTCGGCTTCGACATTCCGAATCGCTTCGTGGTCGGGTACGGGCTCGACTTTGCCGAGCGCTACCGCAACCTGCCGTACGTCGGCGTCCTGGCTGAGGACGCGACGGCCGAGGAGCTCTGAATCCACCCGGTTTCGGGCGGCTTTACACGACAATGACACTGCTACCCTGGGCCGAAGGCCGGACATGAATCGATTCTTCCGCTCTGCTCTCTTCCCCCTGATCGTCATCGTCCTGCTCGTCTATCTGGCGAGCCAGACGCTGATGTCGAGCGAGCGCAAGGAGAAGGTCACCTACTCCCAGCTCCAGCAGCGCGTCAAGAACGAGCCGGACAAGATCCAGTCGATCGTCGCGAACCCGAACAAGCAGGAGCTGACGGTCGAGATGAAGCCGACGGGCGGCGACGAGAAGGGCGAGAAGTTCAAGGTCGCCTACCCGAGCCCCGAGTCGCTGAACACGTTCGAGCGCCAGATCCGCTTGCAGGAGATCAACTTCGACTCGAAGAGCGTCGGCGGATCCCCCTGGTGGTCGCTGCTGACGTCGCTGCTCCCGTTCGTCCTCCTCTTCGGGTTCTGGATCTTCCTGATGAACCAGGTCCAGGGCGGCGGCTCGAAGGTGATGAGCTTCGGCAAGAGCCGCGCCAAACGGATGACGCCCGACTCGCCGAAGATCGGCTTCAAGGACGTGGCCGGTGTCGACGAGGCCGTCGAAGAGCTGCACGAGATCAAGGAGTTCCTCGAGAATCCCAAGAAGTTCCAGGCGCTCGGCGCCCGGATCCCGAAGGGCGTGCTGCTCTACGGGCCGCCGGGCACAGGGAAGACGCTGCTCGCGAGGGCGGTCGCCGGTGAGGCCGGCGTGCCGTTCTTCTCGATCTCGGGCTCGGACTTCGTCGAGATGTTCGTGGGCGTCGGCGCGAGCCGCGTCCGCGACCTCTTCGAGCAGGCGAAGCAGGCGGCGCCCTGCATCGTCTTCATGGACGAGATCGACGCCGTCGGCCGTCACCGCGGCGCCGGCCTCGGCGGCGGCCACGACGAGCGCGAGCAGACGCTGAACCAGCTCCTCGTCGAGATGGACGGGTTCGAGCTGAAGGACAACATCATCCTCATCGCGGCGACGAACCGACCCGACATTCTCGACCCGGCGCTGCTCCGGCCGGGACGCTTCGACCGGCAGATCGTCGTCGACCGGCCCGACCGGACCGGCCGCCGCAAGATCCTGGAGGTGCACGCCAAGGGCAAGCCGATCGCGTCCGAGGTCGACCTCGACACGCTGGCCGCGGGCACTCCGGGCTTCACCGGCGCCGACCTCTCCAACCTCGTCAACGAGGCAGCGCTGCTCGCAGCGCGCCGAGGGAAGAAGACGATCGAGCAGGAGGAGCTCGAGGAGGGAATCATGCGGGTGATCGCCGGCCCCGAGAAGAAGACCCGCCTGCTCTCGGAGGAGGAACGGAAGGTCACCGCGTACCATGAGATGGGGCACGCGCTCGTCGGCCACTACCTCGACCAGGACACCGACGTCCACAAGATCTCGGTCATCAGCCGCGGCCAGGCGCTCGGGTACACGATCTCGCTGCCGCGCGAAGACCGCTACCTGACCCGGAAGTCCACCCTCATGGACCAGCTGGCGGCGACGCTCGGCGGCCGCGCCGCGGAGGAGCTCGTCTTCAACGAGGTCACGACGGGCGCGGCGAACGACCTCGAGAAGGTCACGTCGACCGCGAAGCAGATGATCATGCGCTTCGGCATGAGCGAGAAGCTCGGCCCGCGCGTCCTCGGACGGAACCACGACATGCCGTTCCTCGGGCGCGAGATGAGCGCCGAGCCGGACTACTCGGAAGAGGTCGCGCGCGAGATCGACGAGGAGATCCGCCGCGTGATCGAAGAGGCGCACGAGCGCGCGCGCGACGTGCTCACCGAGCACATGGACGAGCTGCACCGGCTCTCGGCGATCCTGATCGAGCGCGAGACGATCGACAAGGACCAGTTCCTGCGGCTGCTGGAGGGCGCCTCCGAGGAGGAGGTCTTCGCGGACGAGATGCCGTCGGCGCAGCCCGAGGCCGACAAGCCGAAGGAGCGGCGGCCGGTGCCCCAGCCGAAGCCGTTCCCGGTGCCCGGCTCGATGATGCAGCCCCCGCCTGACCCCGCCAAGCCCTAGCGGGCTTCGCTCTTCGCCGAAAATCTCACAATTTTCGGCGACCCTATCGAGACCGGGCGATCGCTTCGCGATCGCGCGGCCGGGGTGCGCAACGCCGCTTCCTTCTCTAGAGGCGCGAGTGGCGGAACCGGCAAAGCCGGTTCCGCGGCTGATGGAGAACTAGCCTTCTCCCCGTGCGTAGGCCAATAGAGGAGAGGTTTCCGCGTCCTTCGGTGATGGGTGTCGTGAACGTCACACCTGACTCCTTCTTCGACGGCGGCGTCAACTTCGACCCCACGGACGCGATTGCCAGCGCCCGGATGATGGTGGCCGCGGGCGCGGCGATCGTCGACGTCGGTGGCGAATCGACGCGGCCGGGCGCCGCGCCGGTGATGCTGGACGAGGAGCTGCGGCGTGTCGCTCCTGTGCTCGAAGCGGTCGGCACCGAGCTGCCGATTTCGATCGACACGGCGAAGGCAGAGGTGGCGCGCCTCGCCGCCGAGCTCGACGCCGAGATGGTCAACGACGTCACGGCGCTTCGCGGAGACGGCGCCATGGCCGAGACGGTCGCCGAGGCCGGGACGTACCTGTGTCTCATGCACATGCAGGGCGAGCCGCGGACGATGCAGGCGAACCCGACCTACGACGACGTCGTGTCGGAGGTGCGGGCGTTCCTCGAGGAGCGGCTCGCGTTCGCGGTGGCGGCCGGCATTCCGGAGGAGCGGATCTGCCTGGATCCGGGCATCGGCTTCGGGAAAAGCGTCGAGCACAACTTCGAGCTCATCCGGCGGCTCGGCGAGCTGACCGCGCTGGGACGACCGCTCGTCGTCGGGTTCTCGCGGAAGCGCTCCCTCGGACGGATCCTCGGCGATCCCGAGGCAACAACCGGACCGTTGTCGGCGAGCATCGCCGCCGCGGTCGCCGCCTACGAGCGCGGCGCGACGATCCTGCGCGTCCACGACGTGCGGGAGCACGTCGAGGCGCTCACGGCGGCCCGGGCGGTGGTCGGGTGACGCTGACCGTCGAGCTCGCCGGCCTCGAGGTCTTCGGCCGCCACGGCGTCGACGACGACGAGCGGGAGGAAGGCCGCACGTTTCTCTACGACGTGTCGCTCGAGGTCCCGGCGCCGGCGGCCGATCAGCTCGAGGACACGATCGACTACCGCGCGGTCGCTGCCTGTGTGAGGGAGGTCTCTGACGCGCGCGAATACCGCCTGATCGAGAGCTTGGCGTCCGCCGTCGCCGACGAGCTCGCCGCTCGATTCCGGGCGGAGCGGGTCCGCGTCCGCGTTCGAAAGCCGGGCATCAGCCCGGCCGGGCTCACCGTCGAGTACTCGGCCGCGACCGCAGAGCGCGAGCGTTGATCCCGAGCGAGTAGCTCGCCGATCGGACGCCCCTGGCGGTGTACGCGTCCAGGTAGGCGAAGTACCCCCGGCGCGTCCGGTTCTCGACGCGGAGGATCTCGGGCCGCCCGCCGGGCCGGCTTCCCGAGGCGACGAGGTCGCGCTTGCGCGCTGCGCCCCGCTCTAGGACGTTCTTCGTGCCGGGGGCCCAGACGGCGGCGTCGACGTTCGCGTTCGGCCGAATCGTCAGCGATACCTCGCGTCCGGCCGGAATCCAGATCCTGTACACGTCGTGTGGATCCTCCGTCCCGTTGAGCCTCGCCGTGTACGCCGCGCGGCGCCGCCCCGGCGCGGTGAGGGGCCGCGCCGCGGCCTGGAAGATCCCGCGGGCGCGCACGTGATCGATGTCGTCGTTCGGCTCGAGCGGGTCGATCGGCGGAGCGGCGCGGGTCAGCGCTGCCGGGATGTCGAGCATGCCGTGGCCCGTGCGCGCGTCCGGTCCCGCCGGGGCGAGATCGCGAGCCGAGAGTCGCATCAGGTCGTAGATCTGGGTCTTCTCGAGCGTCGAGCGGACGGTCCAGACCCATGCCGTCGCCGCCGTGACCTGCGGGGTGGAGAAGCTGGTGCCGTTGGCTGTTCCGTAGCTGCCCGGAATCGTGGGGTGTTGCCACGGGATCAGCTCACCGGGCGCGGCGAGGTCGACGGCCGGGCTCGAGCTCGAGAACTGTGACGGCCCGTTGGCCTGGTTCGTCGAGGCGACGGTGAGGACATGTGGGAAGCCGGCCGGATAGATCGGCGGGTTGTCCAGGAGGCGTTCGTTCCCAGCCGCCGCGACGACGATCGAGCCCCGTCCGAAGGCGTTGATCGTCGCCTCGTAGATCGAGCGTGACGGCTCGTCGCCGCCGAGACTGAGGTTGATCACGCTGCGGCCGGCAGCGACCGCGCGGCTGATGCCGACGACGATCGACGACTCGGAGAGGAACTCGACGTCGTAGGTGCGCAAGACGGCCTGCGGGTGGATGCCGACTGCCCCCTTTGCGTCAGTCGGTGCGGCTGCGGTCGAGGCGACGATCGTCCCGTGGTAGCCGTCGGCGCCCGCTTCGATGTGCTGCTGGTTGAGCGGGACGGTGTTCGGGCGGGCGTTGAACTCCATGTGTGCCGGGTCGAGCCCCGAGTCGATGATCGTGATCGGAACGCCCGGTCCAGGCGGCTCCGCCCGGTCGGAGCCGACGCGATAGTGGTGCCAGCCGATCGCCGGCGCCGCCAGTGGATCGGTCAGGTGACCATGGCCGAACACGGGACCGTCTGCTTCCGCGAACCGAAGGGCTCCCGACCGGCGGAGCTTCGGGATCAACCGGACTGCCTCGGCGCTCGGCAGGCGCCAGATGTGGAGCTCCGGCGAGAGGATGGTGCCGCCGTGGGCCGCGACGAGCCGCTCCGCCGCCGGCGCCGCCTCGAGCCCGAGCAGCGAGAACCGGTAGTCGGCGAGCGCTGAGAGGGCACGGCCGTTCGGAATCGTCGCAGCGGGCGCCGCCTGCCCCGGGCTTGGCGCAGCGAGAACGAGCAACGCCAAGCCGACCCAGCACCGGCGCATCACGCGCAAGACTAGCCGTGCGATGCCAATCGTCTACATCGGGCTCGGCGCGAACCTCGGCGACCGCGAGGCGACGATCCGAACAGCGCTCGCGTTGCTCGCCGCAGAGGGGGACATCGAGGTCGAGGCCGTCTCGTCCCTGCGGGAGACCGATCCCGTCGGCTACGAGGATCAGCCGCGGTTCCTGAACGGCGCCGCGGCGCTGCGCACCGAGCTCGCCCCTCGTGCCCTCCTCGATCGGCTCCAGGACGTGGAGCGGCGCCTTGGCCGCGACCGGAGCGGGCCGCGGTTCGGCCCGCGCACGATCGACCTCGACCTGCTCGTGTACGGCTCGGCCGAGATCGACGAGCCGGGGCTCCGGATCCCGCATCCACGGCTGCACGAGCGGCGCTTCGTCCTCGAACCCCTGGCCGAGCTGGACGACCGGCTGGAGGTGCCCGGACGGGGCTCGGTTCGAGCCTTACTCGCAGGGCTAGAATGACCGCCATGTCACACCTCGACGAGCTCGACGAGTTCGAGGCGGAGCTCGAGCTCCAGCTGAAAAAGGAGTACACGGCCGTTTTCGGCCTGTTCCGCTACTGCGTCCTCACGCAGGACGCGACCTACCTGTGCAACACGCTCGACCTGAGGTACGTCCCACAGCCCAGCTACCCGTTCTTCCACCTCCGCATGGAGGACGTCTGGGTCTGGGACAAGAACCGGCCGACGCGCATGATCCCGCGCGCCGAGGTCTACACCTCGAGCGACGTCACGGTCGAGGAGCTGCGCGGCGAGGGCGAGGAGCCCAAGCTGACGGCCGAGGCGCTTGCCGACAAGATCGGCGAGCCCCTCCGCGACGACGAGTAGCCACTGCTCCTAGCAATTGACGTTGGGAACACGCAGACCGTTCTCGGTCTGTTCGAGAACGACCGGCTGGGCGAGACGCGCCGCATCGCCACCGAACCGGACCGCACCGGCGACGAGCTCGGCGTCCTCGTGTCGGGCCTGGTCGGCCTCGAGACGGTCGACGGGGTGTGTCTCGCCTGCACGGTGCCGACGCTCGTTCGCTCGTACGAGGACTTCGCCACCCGGTGGGTCGGGGCCCGGATCCTCGTCGTCGGCCCCGGGGCGAAGACCGGCATCCAGATCCGGTACGACGACCCGAGAGAGGTCGGCTCCGACCGGATCGCGAACGCCGTTGCGGCACGGGACCGCTACGGGCCGCCGTGCATCGTCGTCGACTTCGGCACGTCGACGAACTTCGACGTCGTCTCGCCGGAAGGAGAGTACGTCGGCGGGGTGCTGGCGCCCGGGATCGAGATCTCGATGGACGCGCTCTTCGCGCGCGCCGCGCGGCTCTTCAGCGTCGACTTCTCCGCGCCGGCCACGGTCATCGGCAAGACGACAGGGGCTGCGCTGCAGTCAGGGCTCGTCTACGGCTTCGCCGGACAGGTCGATGAGATCGTCAGGCGCATCCGCGAAGAGCTCGGGGTCGAGGCGCGGGCGGTCGCCACGGGCGGGCTCGCCGACCTGATCGCGCCGCACTCGCGGATCGTCGAGACCGTCGATCCCTTCCTGACGCTGGAGGGGATCCGTCTGATCTGGAGCTTGAACGTCTCTTGACGGGCGGTTGTTCCTAGCCCCCGCCGTAAATCGAGATGGGCAGCTCGAGCTCGACCTCGTCGAGCCGTGGATGATCCTGTTCGAGCCGAGCGAGGACGAATCTGGCGCCTGGAACGGCCTTCAATAGACGTTCCTCGACGTCGCCGATCGTCGCCAGCTGGGTCAGCTCCTGCTTGAACCGTCGCGGGAAGCGGCCGCCGCCGAGGTACCACCCGTAGAACTTCTTCAGGAAGCTCGTCGCGCGCTGCTCGCCCAGCTCGCGCACGGTCTCGCGGATGAACAGCACGAGCTCGGCGACGACCTCCTCGCGGGATGGGTCCGCGTCCGAGTCGCCGGCGATCTGCCGGATCGCCCACGGGTTTCCCTGGGCGGCGCGGCCGACCATGACCGCCTCGGCGCCGGTCGTCGCCAGCAGCGTTTGGGCGCGGGCCCTGGTGGCGATGTCGCCGGATGCGACCACCGGGACCTCGACGCGGTCGACGAGCTCGGCGGTCAGCGAGTGGTCGGCCTCCCCGGTGTACATCTGCTTGGCCGAGCGCGGGTGGAGCGTGAGCGACGCGGCGCCCGCGTCGACGAGCCGGGGGCCCAGCTCCAGGCACGTGCGGGAGCCGTTCTCGAGCCCGCGGCGCATCTTGACCGTGACCGGAACGGCGACGGCGGCGGCGACCGCCGCGACGATCGCAGTCGCCCGGTCGGGCTCCTCGAGCAGGCTTGCGCCGGCGCCAGTCTTCGTCACCTTCCTGACCGGGCAGCCGAAGTTGATGTCGACGAGGTCGGCGCCCGCGGCCTCGACCAGCCGAGCGGCCTCGGCCATGGTCGCCGGGCTGGAGCCGAAGATCTGCACGGCGAGCGGATGCTCGTCCGTAGCGATCCGCAGGTACCCGAGGGTGCGCTCGTTTCGGTGCTCGAGCCCGGCGCAGCTGACCATCTCCGAGCACACGAGCCCGGCCCCGAAACGGCGTCCCTGGCGGCGAAAGGCCTGGACGCTGACGCCTGCCATCGGGGCGAGGACGACACGGGTCGGGATCTCGACCGGGCCGATGCTCCAGGGAGACGCGAGATCCACCGGTGAATACATGGATGAAGGGCGTGAATAAACGAGTCCAGGCGGGCAGTTTGACGCCATCCGACCGTATAGGTACCATGCCGCCCCCGCGAGGGCCGATTCGGCCCACGCGTTTTCTTTAGGCACCGAGGAGGCCTGTTGTGAAGGAAGTGATCCTCACCCCCGAGGGTTACAAGAAGCTGAAGGACGAGATCGAGCTTCTCTCGACGGAGAAGCGGCGCGAGGTCGCGGACCGCATCCGGATCGCGCGCGAGTTCGGCGACATCACCGAGAACGCCGAGTACGACCATGCGAAGAACGAGCAGGCGATGCTGGAGCATCGGATCGCCCAGCTCCAGGAGCGCCTCTTGGCCGCTCGTGTGATCGACAAGAAGGAGATCTCGAAGGACGTCGTCAGCGTCGGCTCGAAGGTCCGGCTGCGTGACGTGGCTGCCAAGGAGACGGTCGAGTACCACATCGTCGGCTCCGCGGAGGCGAACCCGGCCGAGCAGAAGCTCTCGAACGAATCGCCGGTCGGCCGCGCGATCCTGGGCAAGAAGAAGGGCGAGACCGTCTCCGTGACGACCCCTCGCGGCAAGGCCCTCAAGTACAAGATCCTCGAGATTAAGGCGGCCTAGCTTTCGCGCGGCCTGCGGCCGCGCTCTTCGCGAAAAGTCTCGCGACTTTTCGCGACCGTATCGAGCCCGGGCTCGGGCTTTCGCCCGAGCGCGGCCCAGGTGCGTAGCGCCACGTCCTTCTCTAGGAGCCGTTGCGGCGGAGCGGGCAGAGCCCGCTCCGCGGCGGAAGGGGGTCAGGTCTTGCGCTGCAACACGCTGACGTCCCTCGGCAAAGGGAATTAAGGGCCCCAGCGCCGAGTCTCGGCTCGCTCTGAGGCGTCGCTGGGATGTCATTCCGCTTCACCTCCGCCACGTCCGCTTGTTGCGCTGCAAGACCTGACCCCAGGCGGGCGCGAGTTGCGGTCGGAGCGGGCCTCGCCATTCCCGCGGCGTTGCGTCAATAGACTCGCCCGCCATGGCCGGCTTGCCCAAGCGGTTTCCCGATCGCGTCGAGATCTCCGCCGTTCGGGCCGATGCTGAGCCGCTCGAGGCCGGGGGCGAGGCCGACGAGACGCGCCGAGTAGCCGGCCGCGTGATGGCGCGGCGGGACCTTGGGAAGCTCGTGTTCCTCGACCTCGTCGACCGCTCCGGCCGGATCCAGCTCCTGTGCGCGGTCGAACGGACGGGCCCGGTCGACGTCGACCTCGGCGACATCGTCGGTGCGATTGGTCGCCCGGCCCGGGCCAAGCGCGGCGAGCCGTCCTTGGCGGTGGACGAGCTGGTCCTGCTGGCGAAGATCCGGCGCCCGTTGCCGGACACGTTCCACGGCCTCAGGGACGTCGAGGCGCGCTATCGCCAGCGCTATCTCGACCTGCTGATGAACGAGTCGACGCAGGCAGATTTCGAGATCCGCGCCCGCATGGTGACCTCGATCCGCCGACAGCTCGACGAGTGGGGGTTCATCGAGGTGGAGACGCCGATCCTCCAACCGCGCTACGGGGGCGCGTTCGCCGAGCCGTTCGTCACGCACTCGAACGAGCTCGACGCCGACCTCTACCTGCGCATCGCGACCGAGCTCTACCTCAAGCGGCTGATCGTCGGCGGGCTCGACCGGGTCTACGAGCTCGGGCGGGACTTCCGGAACGAAAGCGTCTCGTACAAGCATGCGCCCGAGTTCACGATGGTCGAGTGGTACGAGGCCTACGCGGACTACCGCGACACGATGGAGCGGATCGAGCAGCTGGTCTCGGCAGTCGCCCAGGAGGTGATTGGCACGACGAAGGTCACGTTCCGTGGACACGGGGTGGATCTGACTCCTCCGTGGAAGCGGATCAAGCTCGTCGAGGCGCTGGAGGCCGAGGGACTATGGACCCGTGACGAAAGTGAGCTCAGAAGCCGCCTGAACGAGCGGGACGTAGACACATCCGCCGACAAGAGTTGGGCGCAGCTCGTCGACCACGCGCTGAGCTCCTTCGTCGAGCCCTCGCTGATCGAGCCCACCATCCTCCACGACTACCCACTGGAGCTCTCGCCGTTCGCCCGCGCGACGGACGACGATCCGTCGATCGTCGAGCGGTTCGAGTACTTCGTCGGCGGGATGGAGCTGGGAAACGCCTTCACCGAGATCAACGATCCGGACGAGCAGGCGGAGCGTTTCGCGCAGCAGGCGGCCGAGGTCGGAGGCGAGCCGGGGGATCCGGACTACGTGGAGGCGCTCGCCTACGGGATGCCGCCGACGGGCGGTCTCGGGCTGGGGATCGACCGGCTGGCGATGGTGCTCACCGGCCGCGACACGATCCGCGACGTCATCCTGTTTCCGGCGCTACGGCAGCGAGACTGAGGCGCCGCTCGTCAACCACCTCCTCGAGGATCCGGTCGAGGTCGATCGTCGGGCTCCAGCCGACGGCGGCAGTGACCTTGTCGATCGCCGGCATGCGCTGGAACATCTCTTCGATGCCGTGCCCGTACACCTGCTCATAGGGCACGAAGACGAGCTCGGACGAGCTCCCGGTGGCCCGCAGCACGCGCTCGGCGAGCTCCAGGATCGTCACCGACTCGGTCGAGCCGACGTTGTAGATCTCCCCTCTGGTCGAGGGCTCGTCCATCAGCGCGATGAGCGCGCGAGTCGTGTCGGTGACGTGGCAGAAGCAGCGGGTCTGCGTGCCGTCGCCGTGGATCTCGAGCGGGCTGCCGGCGAGGGCGGCCTCGACGAAGCGCGGGATCACGTTCCCGTACTGCCCGCTCTGCCGCGGGCCGACCGTGTTGAACAGGCGCGCGATCACGGTCTGGAGGCCTTGCTCCTCGTGCCGGGCAAGGGCGAGGAACTCGTCCATCGCCTTCGAGTCCGCGTAGGCCCAGCGCTTCGCGGTCGTCGGTCCGTAGATCCGGCGTGCGTCCTCGGCCAGCGGAAGGTTCTCGGCAACGTGGTCGCCGTAGACCTCGGAGCTGGACGCAACGAGCACCGGCTTGTCGAAGCGGCCCGCGTACTCCAGGACGTTCTCCGTGCCCCGAACGTTCGTCAGCAGCGCCCGACCCGGCTGCTCGACGATCAGCCGGACGCCGACGGCAGCGGCGAGGTGGTAGACGACGTCGCTTCGGTGGACGAGCTCGCTGACGACGGACTCCGAGAGGACGGACTCGACCGTGAGGTGGAAGCTCGAGTTGCGCGAAAGCTGGACGACGTTCGCCTCCGACCCAGTCGAGAGGTCGTCGAGCGCATAGACCTCCCAACCGTCCTCGAGCAGCCGCTCGCAGAGGTGTGAGCCGATAAACCCGGCTCCTCCGGTGACGAGTGCAGTCCCGTCGGCCACGGCGGGTGACACTACCTTTCGGAGTGATTGACCTAAACCACTTCCGCCTGGATGCCGAAACCTTCTACACCGATGTCGTTACGAGCCCGTAAAGAGTTGACACGAACCCCGCAGAGGGCGACCTGGGCGCCGAGCCCTGAGCTACCATGGGCCGACCTTCGAGCTGCGGCCGACGGGATCGGCCGAAGAGAGGAAATGTCGCGGAAGGGGGCTTCGAGGGTTGTTTGAGCGCTTCACAGAGCGGGCTCGCCAGGTTGTTGTCCTCGCCCAGGACGAGGCGCGTGCGCTGAAGCACAACTACATCGGCACCGAGCACATTCTGCTCGGCCTGCTCCGTGAAGAAGAAGGGCTCGCCGCCCGTGTGCTCGAGTCGCTCGACATCACCGTCGAGGAGGTTCGCGCTCAGGTCGCGCGGATCGTCGGCCAGGGTGACGAGGTCACCACCGGCCAGATCCCCTTCACGCCGCGGGCCAAGAAAGTGCTCGAGCTCGCGCTGCGCGAGGCGCTCAGCCTCGGCCACAACTACATCGGCACCGAGCACATCCTGCTCGGCCTCGTCCGTGAGAACGAGGGTGTCGCCGCACGCATCCTGCTCGACTTCGACGCCGACGCCGAGAAGATCCGCAACGAGATCATCCGGATGCTCTCGGGCCCCGGCCGCCGCCAGCAGGGTGGGGGCGCTGCCGGCGAGAAGGCCAAGAGCTCGAAGCTGCTTGACCAGTTCGGGCGCAACCTGACGAAGCTCGCCGCCGAGGCGAAGCTCGACCCCGTCGTCGGGCGTCAGACCGAGATCGAGCGCGTGATGCAGATCCTGTCGCGCCGCACGAAGAACAACCCGGTGCTGATCGGCGAGCCAGGAGTCGGGAAAACCGCCGTCGTCGAGGGGCTCGCAGCGCGGATCTCGTCGAACCAGGTGCCAGAGCTGCTCAAGGGCAAGCAGATCTACACGCTCGATCTCGCCGCGCTGGTCGCAGGCTCGAAGTACCGCGGTGAGTTCGAAGAGCGCCTGAAGAAGGTGATGAAGGAGATCACCCAGCGCGGCGACATCATCCTGTTCATCGACGAGCTCCACAACCTCGTCGGTGCCGGCGCCGCCGAAGGCGCGATCGACGCCGCCTCGATCCTCAAGCCGGCGCTCGCCCGCGGCGAGCTCCAGACGATCGGGGCGACGACGCTCGACGAGTACCGGAAGTACCTCGAGCGCGACGCGGCACTCGAGCGGCGCTTCCAGCAGATCAGGGTCGACGAGCCGTCGGTCGAGGACTCGGTCGAGATCCTCCGCGGCCTCCGTGACCGCTACGAGGCGCACCACCGCTGCACGATCTCCGACGAGGCCCTTCACGCCGCGGCGCTGCTCGCCGACCGCTACATCCAGGACCGCCACCTTCCCGACAAGGCGATCGACCTGATCGACGAGGCGGCGTCCCGGATGCGGATCAAGACGATGAGCGCGCCGCCGCGGCATCGCGAGCTCGAGGAGGAGATCGAGAAGGTCCGCGCGGAGAAGGAAGCGGCGATCGAGGCTCAGGAGTTCGAGAAGGCCGCGTCCCTGCGCGACAAGGAGCGCAAGCTGACGCAGAAGCGCCGAGACCTCGAGGAGAGCTGGCAGAACGAGGAAGGCGGAGAGAAGCCGGTCATCGGCGAGGACGAGATCGCCGACATCGTCTCCATGTGGACGGGCATCCCGGTCTTCAAGCTGACCGAGGCCGAGACCCAGAAGCTGATCCGCATGGAGGACGAGCTGCACAAGCGCGTGATCGGGCAGGAGGAAGCGATCACCGCCGTCTCCAAGTCGATCCGCCGGGCGCGTGCGGGGATCAAGGACCCCAAGCGGCCGACCGGCTCGTTCATCTTCCTCGGCCCGTCGGGCGTCGGGAAGACCGAGCTCGCCCGCACGCTCGCCGAGTTCCTGTTCGGCGACGAGGACGCGATGATCCAGGTCGACATGTCGGAGTACATGGAGAAGCACTCCGTGTCCCGGCTCGTCGGCTCGCCTCCGGGCTACATCGGCTACGACGAGGGCGGCCAGCTGACCGAGGCCGTGCGCCGGAAGCCGTACTCGGTCGTCCTGCTCGACGAGATCGAGAAGGCGCACCCCGACGTGTTCAACATCCTGCTTCAGATCCTCGAGGACGGGAAGCTGACCGACGCCCAGGGCCGCAAGGTCGACTTCCGGAACACGATCGTGATCATGACGTCGAACATCGGCGCTTCCACGATTTCGAAGAACCAGACCCTCGGCTTCTCGCTCGGCGACGACACCGGGCTCTCCTACGAGGAGATGAAGGACCGGATTATGGGCGAGCTGAAGAAGGTCTTCCGGCCCGAGCTGCTCAACCGGATCGACGAGGTCAACGTCTTCCACAAGCTCACGCGCGAGGAGATCCTGAAGATCGTCGACCTGCTGATGGAGCGGCTCGAGGATCAGATGCACGAGTACAACGCCGAGATCGAGCTGACCCCCGAGGCGAAGGACCTGCTCGTGGACAAGGGCTACGACCCGACGATGGGCGCTCGCCCGCTCAAGCGCGCGATCCAGCGGTACGTCGAGGATCCGCTCGCTGACTTCGTCCTCGGCCGGACGATCGAGCCGGGCTCGACGATCCTCGTCAACCGGAAGCCCGAGTCGGACGACGAGGTCGTCATCGACGTCATCCCGGGCGCCCCGCCGGAGCCCGAGAAGGTCACGGTCCCCGCCGAGGAGCCCAAGGGCGAGGACGCGGGCCCGGACGACCCCTCCGACCCCCGCGGCTAGGCGCGTCTGATCTGCGCGGGCCCGACGACGTCGGGCGATGCACAGCCGAGCAGGGCGAGGGCCAGCTTCAGCTCGTCGCGGAGCAGCTCGAGAACGTGCTGCACGCCCTCGCCGCCGCGGGCTGCGAGCCCCCAGACCATCGGGCGTCCGATCAGCACGGCGCGCGCGCCGAGCGCGAGAGCGATCGCGACGTCGGTCCCGCGTCGGATCCCGCCGTCCATCAGGATCTCCGCGCGGTCGCCGACCGCCTCGACCACCTCGGGGAGGGCGTCGAGCGGCGGCACCGAGCGATCGAGCTGGCGTCCTCCGTGGTTCGAGACCACCACTGCGACGCAGCCGTGGTCGACGGCAAGCACGGCGTCCTCGGCGGTCAGGATGCCTTTGGCGATCACCGGGAGGCCCGCGGTCTCGTGGAGCCACTCGAGGTCGCGCCAGGTCAGACTCGGGTCGACCATCTGCGCAGCCGAGGCCGGCGTGATCACGCCCATGCCGTCGAGCGCCGAGGGGTAGACCCCGAGCCTAAGGTCGGGGCTGATCGAGAAGCCGGTCCGGAGATCCCGCTCCCGACGGCCGAGCAGCGGCAGATCGACGGTGAAAACGACAGCGGAGAAGCCCGCCTCGCGTGCTCCGGTGAGCATCTCCTTCGTCACGCCCCGGTCCGGATGCCAGTAGAGCTGGAACCAGCGGCCCACGTCCGGGGCCGCCTCCGCCAGCTCTGCAGGGCTTGAGGTCGCGAACGACGAGAGGCAGACGATCGTGCCGGCCTGTGCGGCGGCGCGCGCAACGGCGACCTCGCCGTCCGGATGGACCATGCGCAGATACGCAACCGGTGCCGTGATGATCGGCATCGACAGCTGGGCTCCGAGGACCGTCGTCTCGGTCGAGACGTCGCGAACATCGACGAGCACGCGAGTTCTGAGCCGCCACCTGTCGAACGCCGCGAGGTTCCCTCGCACCGCGTGCTCGTCCCCGGCCCCGCCGGCGAAGTAGCCGAACGCGCCCTCGTCGAGCTTCTCCTCGGCGAGCTTTTCGTAGTCCCAGACGTTGATCGGTCCCTCGACGGCTTCCACGCCAAGAGCTTTGCAGCTCGCCCGTTGACGAGCGTGACGATCCGGCGGCTGCGAGAGTACGCGCGTGACCGACCTCCCAACCTACCCTGAAGACGCCGCCGAGCGTGAGGCGGCGATGCCCGTCGAGCCCCCCGCCCGCGCTTACGCGTCGTGGCTCAGCCGGGTGGGCGCCTACCTGCTGGACACCCTGATCCTCGTCCTGCCGATCGTCGTCTTCTTCGTGATCGTGTTCGCCGCCGACCCGGGTGACTCGAGCGCGGCCTGGGTCGCCCTCGGCCTCGCCTACCTGGCCTCGTTCGTCCTCCCGTTCGCCTACTTCACGGTGCTGCACGGAAACGCGCGCGGGCAGACGTATGGCAAGCGCGCGGCAGGCATCCGCGTCGTGGACGAGCGCAGCGGCAGGTCGATCGGCTACGGCCGGGCGTTCGGCCGGTACGGGATCATCGTCGTCTTCGGGATCGTGCTCCTACCGCTGCTGCTCGACTACCTCTGGCCGCTCTGGGACTCCAAGAATCAGGCCTGGCATGACAAGGTCGTGAACAGCGTGGTCGTCAAGGTCTAGGGCGCGCGAGACTCGGCACGGACTCGTCACGAAGACCGTCCGTGTCGAGACCTAGAGTCCGGGCATGGCTCAGCCCGCGCTCAAGTACGCCTGCTCCGAATGCGGCCAGTCGACGGGTCGCTGGCTCGGACGGTGCCCTGGTTGCGGTAGCTTCGGCACCCTCGTCGAGGAGGCCCCGCCGTCGGTTGCCCACGGCAAGGGGGCGGCGCCCCGCCCGGTCCTGCGCCTCGTCGACGTGGCGGCGGAGGACGCGAAACGGATCCTGACCGGCGTCCCCGAGCTCGACCGCGTGCTGGGCGGCGGGCTCGTCCCCGCCTCGCTCGTCCTCGTCGGCGGTGAGCCCGGGGTCGGCAAGTCGACGCTGCTGCTCATGGCGCTGCGGGCGATGAGCGAGGAGCGGCGGGCGCTGCTCGTCACCGGAGAGGAGTCGACCGCGCAGGTCCGAATGCGGGCCGAGCGCCTCGGCGGAGCGGGCTCGATCGAGATCCTGGCCGAGACCGACCTGGACTCGATCTGCGCGACGCTCGAGCAGGAGCGTCCGGCGGTCTGCGTGATCGACTCGGTGCAGACGCTCTACTCGTCCGACGTGGGCTCGGCGCCGGGCTCCGTCGCCCAGGTGCGCGAAGCCTCGGCGCGATTGCTCAGGGTGGCGAAGGAAGCCGGGGTCGCGCTGATCCTCGTCGGCCATGTGACGAAGGACGGTGCCGTCGCCGGGCCACGGGTGCTGGAGCACCTCGTCGACTGCGTGCTCCAGTTCGAGGGCGACCGCTACCACGCCCATCGCGTGCTGCGCGCGGCCAAGAACCGGTTCGGGTCGACGAACGAGCTCGGCGTCTTCGAGATGACCGGCGCCGGCCTGGTCGGCGTCCCCGACCCGTCAGCCCTCTTCGGGGCGGCGCGCGAGGAGGAGGTCGGCTCGGCCGTCGCCTGCACGCTCGAGGGAACGAGGCCGTTGCTGCTGGAGATCCAGGCGCTCGTTGCCCCGACGGACCTGGCGATGCCAAGGCGGGTCGGGACCGGGGTCGACCCGAAGCGGCTCGCGATGATCGTCGCCGTCCTCAGCCGGCACGGCGGCCTCGCACTGGGCCAGGCCGACGTCTTCGTGAACGTGGCCGGCGGCGTCAGGATCGACGAGCCGGGTGCCGACCTGGCCGTCGGACTGGCGATCGCGTCGGCGGCCCGAGGGGCCGTGGTCCCGGCCGGAACGGCTGCGTTCGGCGAGATCGGGCTGACCGGCCGGCTACGTCCTGCAGCTCAGGCCGACCGCCGGCTGGAGGAGTGCGCGAAGCTCGGGCTCGGCGTCGCGATCGTCCCGGCGGGGACGAAGGCGGGGCAAAGCCTGGAGGCAAAGCCGGTCGACACGGTTCGACAGGCAGTCAAGGTGGCGCTGGCCGCCGGCGTCGACACGGAACCCGGCCGCTAGCAGGGATTTTCCGCTCCGAGGGCAGAAAATCCCTGGAAAAGGTGGCTTTTTGGAGAACCTTCCGGTATACTGAGGACTAGTCGCCGGCGGTCTCGTCACCCGCCGGCGGTGTCGTGTAAACGTCTGGGATGGGGAGGTCGGGGCTTGTACAAAGTCGGCGACAAGGTGGTGTATCCGCACCACGGAGCAGGCACTGTCGTGAAGAAGGACTCGCGCGAGGTGCTGGGTGAGAAACGGGAGTACCTCACGATTCAGATCCTTCATAACGACATGACCGTGAACGTGCCCGCCGACAACTGCGAGAAGGTCGGGCTGCGGAAAGTCATCAACGAGGAGACGGTGAAGGAAGTCGTCAAGGCGCTCACGGGCAACGGGACGACAATGCCCAAGAACTGGAACCGTCGCTTCAAGCACAACCGCGACAAGATGAAGACCGGCGACATCTTCGAGCTCGCCGAGGTCGTCCGGAACCTCTCGCTGCGGGACCGGGACAAGGGTTTGTCCACCGGCGAGAAGCAGATGTTCGTCAAGGCGAAGAAGATCCTGATCAGCGAGCTGATGTACGCGAAGGGCCTCGACGAGGAGGAGACGGCCGAGTGGCTGGACGAGGTCCTCGTCTCCGGGGGCGACGCGAAGAAGAAGCCAGCGAAAGCCGGCGCCGCCGCCTGATCGCCTCCCCCCGCTGATGTCCGTTTGGGCCGTGATCGCCGCGGCGGGCCGCGGCGAGCGACTCCGGCTGGACCGCCCGAAGGCGTTCGCGAACCTGAACGGTCGCCCGCTGCTGGCCGAAAGCCTCGAGCGGCTGGAGTCGTCGGAATGGGTCGACTCGATCGTGGTCGCCGCGCCGCCCGACTGGGAGGAGCCCGTGATCCTGTTGGCCGAGGAGCTCGGCTGCGGCAAGGTTCGCACCGTCGTGCCCGGGGGATCGAGCCGCGCGGCGTCCGTTCGCGCCGGCCTTGCCGAGGTGTCCGAGGACGCCGCCGTGACGCTCGTCCACGATGCGGCCAGGCCCGTGCTCCCCGAGGAGGTGGTCGAGCGCTTGATGGCCGCGCTCAACGAAGGGTGGGACGGCGTCGTGCCGGGGCTGCCGGTCGAGGACACCGTCAAGCGGGTCGACGGGGATCAGATCGTCGAGACCGTGGATCGTGAAGGCCTGGTCGCGGCTCAGACTCCGCAGGCCTTCGTCTGGCCGGCGTTACGCGACGCCGCCGAGGGCAACGAAGCCACCGACTGCGCCGGGCTCGTCGAGGCGCGCGGCGGCCGGATCAAGGTCGTCCCCGGCGACAGGCGACTGCTGAAGGTCACGGAGCCCGCAGACCTAGAGACAGTCGCCCTCTGGCTGGCGCCGGTCGATTGATCGTCGACTACCACATGCACCTCCGGGCGCCGGACGAGTCGATCGACCATTCAGTCGACGCGGTCGAGCGCTACGTCGAGGTCGCACATGCCCGCGGCGTCGATGAGATCGGATTCTCGGAGCACGTCTACTACTTCGAGGAGACCCGCGGTCTGTGGACGACGCCGTACCACCTCGAGCGCTGCCGGTACCGGCTCGAAACGTACGTCGATGCGATCGTCGAGGCCAAGCGTCGCGGAATGCCCGTCAAGCTCGGTCTCGAGGTCGACTACGAGCCGGACAAAGAGGAGGAGACCCGCGACATCCTCGCGCCGTACCCGTGGGACTACCTGATCGGCTCCATTCACTTCATCGACGGACGAGGGATCGACGGCGAGCCGAGCCTGGTCTCGGAGGTAGGGGTCGAGGCGGCGTGGGCCCGGTACTACGAGACGCTCGGCCGCGCGGCCAGGAGCGGTCTCTTCGACACGCTCGGCCATCCCGACCTCGTGAAGATGTTCGGCTCCGAGATCCCGTGGGACTGGCCTGCCGTCGCGGAGGAGCTCGACGGCGTGCGCGTGGAGGTCTCGAGCGCGGGGCTCCACAAGCCCCACGGCAAGCTGTACCCGAACGCTGCGCTGCTCTCGGCGGCGAACGCGCGCGGCGTCGAGATCACGCTTGCCTCCGACGCGCATGTCCCGCAGAACGTCGGCCGCGACCTCGCGTCGGCGATCGATCACGCTCGCGCCGCCGGCTACGAGACGGTGACCGTCTTCGAGGGTCGGATGCCGCGCCAGGAGGTCCTCGGATGACCGACCTTCGCATCGGGCTGGGATTCGACGCGCACGCGTTCGCCGACGGGATCCCCCTGGTTCTGGGCGGCATCCGCTTCGACGAGGATCGGGGCCTCGCCGGCCACTCGGACGGCGACGTCGTCACCCACGCGCTGATCGACGCGCTGCTCGGCGCCGCCGGCATGGGCGACATCGGCTCGCTCTTCCCCGCCGACGACGACTCCCTGCGCGGCGTCTCTTCGCTGCTCCTGCTCCGCAACGCCTACGGAAAGCTGACCAACGCGGGCTTCGAGCTCGTCAACGCCGACTGCGTCCTGATCGGCGAGCGGCCGCGGATTGCCGACCGTCGGGACGACATGCGCGGCCGGCTTGCCGACACGATGGGTGTCCCCGTCGAGCGCATCGCCGTTCGCGCCACCACGACCGACCACCTCGGCTTCACGGGCAGACAGG
>Ga0081538_10001432_pt1 | contig 24526 bp, 20 predicted proteins | sample TabmetS5T2R1_FD_71022 | JGI IMG/M metagenome (GOLD analysis project Ga0081538, IMG submission 71022) | Tabebuia heterophylla rhizosphere microbial communities from the University of Puerto Rico - S5T2R1 | ecosystem: Host-associated > Plants > Roots > Rhizosphere ... | reverse complement strand
CCCCCCCGCCCCCGCCGCTCCACCGTCCTCGACCTCACCGAGCGCATCGCCGGCGGCCAGCCCTCCGACGCCCTGGCCGCCGCCGCCACCGTGGTCGCCATCGCCGACGAGGTCGCCGCCGCGGCCCGCCTCCGCCAGGAGCGCGAGCTGGCCGAGCTCGAGGAGGCCTTCGGCACCGGCCGCGGCACCGGCGCCCTGCGGAAACGCCTCGAGACCCGCCACCGCCGCGAGCTCCGCCGGGTCCGGTTCGACGCCATCCGCGACGCCGTCGCCGACCTGCTCGGCGCCTACCGCGACATCGCCCTGCTCAGCGGCAGGGGAGGGCCGGGGCCGGGGTCGCCCGGGGCGGGCACAGGCGGTGGGTCGGAGTCACCCGGGGCGGCCCAGGACGCCGGGGACGGGCCCGGGGAGGCGCCCCTGGTGCACCCGGACAAGGCCGGTTCGTTCGGGCGCCTGGCCGCCAGGACCGACCCGGCCAGCGCCCTGCGCGCCGCCGGCGCCCTGGAGGAGGCCGACCGCCGCCTGGCCATCGGCGCCGCCCCCCTCCTCACCCTGGAGGCCGCCTTCCTCTCCGCCCAGGCGGCCCTCCACGGCCCGGCCGTTCCCATCAACCGCCTCGCCATCCGCCGCTGACGCCCGGTTTGCACCCCGCCATGCGGTGGGACCCGCCCCCCGACATGGAGGAGGTGGTGGGCATGGCCACCGGACAGCGGGACCGGTCGTCCCTGCTCTTGCCCGGCGTCCTGGTCGGCATCGGCATCGCCGGCACCCTCGACGAGGTGATCCTCCACCAGCTCCTCGGCTGGCACCACTTCTACGACCGCTCGACCACCACCGTCGGCCTCGTCTCCGACGGCATCTTCCACCTCTTCAGCACCGCCGTCCTCGTCCTCGGCGTCATCCAGCTGGTCGAACGCCGCCGCACCTCCCCCGACCCACCCCGCATCGCCCTCGCCGGCATCCTCCTCGGCGCCGGCTGCTTCAACCTCTACGACGGCACCATCCAGCACAAGCTCCTCCGCCTCCACCAGATCCGCCCCGCCGCCCCCAACGACCTCCCCTACGACCTCGCCTACCTCGCCATCGCCGCCGCCCTCGCCCTCAGCGGCGCCCTCCTCCTCCGCCGCACCCGCCAGCCCACCACCTGACCCGATCACCCTGGCCCACGCCCAACCCCCTTCGGTACACTCCGCCTTCGCACCGACCAGTTCGCCGTGCCCGCCAGCCCGAGTGGCGTAGTGGTAGCGCATCCGACTCGTAATCGGAAGGTCGTCGGTTCGAATCCGACCTCGGGCTCTATTTCCGCAGGTGGATGGCTGTCAAGCAAGCCGAGCAGATTTAGGTGGCTTCGGCGGTGGCAACCTGAGTGTTGGCCTAACGCCGCTGCATCTTCGAACTGTCTCCCTCGGGAGTAGGGCTGTCACGCAGCAGGGTCAAGGCCGGTCGCCCCGCCGACGGCACTCACCCTGCGTCACATGGTCACCATGCGCTCGGGGCTGCACTACCGGGAGGAGGGCACGCCGTGAAGCGCGAAACCGCCCACCTACTACGCGCCGATCTGCGGGCGCCAGCTCTGCAGCGGATCGAGGTGGTGGAGCCGCCCGGCCGCCGGTTCTACTGCAACAACTTCGACGCGCTGCTGGTCGGGCTGGCCCTGAAACGGGGCACCGACATGTCGGTGGCAACCTACCTGGCACGCAAGCTGTGGCGGCCGCTCGTCATTGAGGCCGACGGCTCCTGGTGCCCGGACAGCCGGGCCCAGCGGCTTGAGAAGGTGGAGAGCGGCCTGAACGGGGCGGGCGACTTCGCCAAGCTCGGGCTGCTGTTCGCTCAGGGCGGCCGCTGGCGGGCCGCAGAATTTACACGGGATGACCCTCCGCAATCCACCGCTCGAAGAGCTCCGTCTGGGCCTTTGTCCATCGCTGATGCGGCGGAGGCGGCATCACTGCTTCGTCGGTCCTTCTCAAGCGTGCGAGAATCCTTGCTGCGGAGCGCTTTACCTTTTCGTAACTGCTCAGGTCCATACCAAGATCAGTCATGTGCTCGAGATCAACGGGACGGAAGAGGGGCAGAATGTCGCGGTTGAAGCTGGTGGTGGATGTCGGAGGAATGGTGCGGGTCGCGATGAAAGCGAGCCGGGCTTGATCAGAAGCCACCAGCGCACTGAGGTAAAGGCGGTCGGCCTGATCGGTGGTTGTCGGCTGTATCTCTTGGACCTTTATGATGGCTGCCTCGATGCGCTGCTGGTGGACAGTCCATCGCGCCGTTTCGGCCCCCGGCAGGTGAAGCGGCACCGGGAGCGTGAAGGGGATGCTGGCAACACCACTACCCACTCCGGTGGACATGGTTGTCAGCTTGCGAGCAAGAAACGCTACCCGCGATCGCATTTCGGCGAAGATCCACGCCGTCAGCAGCTTACGGTCGTTGCCTGAGGTGAGCAGGTAATGCTCGATGAGACCGAGAAGTAGGCCGTAGCGAAGATCGGCCAACTCCGCCCAGCGTCTTGTGCGCTGGTCGACGATGTCGGTCACGCGAGGGTCGGTCGAGACGTTTCTGGTAGGGATCCATTCACCAGCGGGGAAGGCCGGTAGGCCAGCCTGACCACGGTAGATGAGCCGGAACCGCTCGAAGTGAGACTGCTCACCCGAGCCTGTCGGCCCTTCGCCCTGCTCTCCTATGTCACGGATAGCTGCTCGAGCCGTTGCACGATCGGTCACCCGATGGACCCGCAGGCCTCCCACCTGCCAGTCCGACGGCTCGGCCTGCTGCCCTGAGGTATTGACCTCAAACGCGTTGTCCGGAAGGTGCCAGGAATCCGGGGAGGCCTGCTGGTACGCTGCCATGGCGAGATGACGCACCATGGCATCCCAACCGCCACCACTGGTTGCCCCCTCCTGGACCTGCTGGGGTGTGGCGAACACAAGACCTAGCAATCCGTAGAGAACGCCCACGTGGTTAATCTGGGCGGCCGCCGCCCCCTGAGCGACGTTGATGATGTCGTCGATGTCCGGAGCGTTGGTCGGAGCTTCGGCGACCACGTACATCGCGAGTGAGTGCTGGCTGAGAGGCTCCAAGTGGAGGGTGAACGGGTAGAGGTCCTTGCGTGGAGGGAAATCCTCTCGCTCAAAGTTAGGCGGCAGCCCCAGGGCAAGCAACAGGTTTTGCACGGTGAGGAGATGCCCCATTTCCTCTCTGGCGATGTCCAGAATCCTCCTAGGCCACGAGGTGGAGGACTTGTCGTCCTCGTCTAACGCCTTCTTCTGTGCCGGGTCACTGACCTCCTTCTTGCTCTTCAGTGAATAAGCCGCGTACAGGTACTGCACCATCAGCGCATGCTCAATCTCTGCGGCCGATTCGAGCAGGATCTCTGCCTTGTCCAACGGCGAAGGCCAAGCACTGAGATCCGGGAGCTGGATCGCCACGACCGGTTCGTCCACCAGAGCAGAAGACCGCAACTCCGCCTTGAGACCGATCAGGGGGCTGGTCCGGGGCACAAGAACCTCGTATTCGCTCCAGCGAAATTCTGGCGTAGGCAAGGTGGCCTCCTAGTCTCAACTGGGTCTTACCTGGGCCGAGAGCGGAGACTGAATAGAAGGAACTACGGTTTGTCTATCCGACAAGCGGACCGCGACAGTGGCTCCAAAAGCCACTGCGCGGCCCGCGCGTTGGTTCCAGGTCTTGGGCCCCTCTGGCGTCTGCGTGTCGGGTGCGTCTGGTCAGAACCCAAGGAGCTTGAGCGATGGACCGCAGCCGGTGATCAGGTTGGCCGACGGGATGTGGGCGATATACCACAGCACCACATCGGTGTTCTGCACGCTCTGGTTGTTGTCGTAGACCGCGGGCACACTGCCCGGAGACCCGGGAGGAGCCGACTGACCCCCGCCCCAGCTGGTCCACGCCTCCAGTGAGGAGTACTGCAGCGCCCAGATCTCCCCGTTGTCGCCCTCCCTGGCGCGGATCATGGCGCGCTTGCCGGTGGCGGTGTCGAGCAGCCGCCAGTTGAACAGCGTCGGTGGGAACAAGGGGAGGACCCGGCCTTCCTGGGGCACGTTCGCCCAAGGGGCGAAGGGGAAGGGCAGGAATCGGCGCTGGAAGGAGTCTCCCGAGGCGCCGCTGACGTCGAGGTCATAGCGGAAGGGCACATGGTAGATGTGATTGTCGTTGTGGTCGACGCCTGGGCCGTGGACGATGATCGTCGAGCCGAACTGCCCGTCGTCATAGAACCGCCAGATGTGCTCATAGAGGTAGGACGACCCGTAGAAGTCGTAGGCGGCCCTTATGTCGAAGCCGTTGGCGATGTCGCGGACGTCGGCGCTTCCGCTGCTGCTCTCGACCACGTCGGTGAAGGCGAACCCGCCCGAGTAGTTCACGTAGATGAAGGGAACCGAGGCGGCGTAGATCACCCGCGTCCCGTTGTAGTCGCAGTTCCCCAGCCGTAGATCGCTGTTGGGCGAGATGAAGTAGTTGACGTCCCAGTTGGACTGTGAGATGAGCGTCATCTCAGGCCTCCCCCGTCGCTACTCGACCGTGAGCGCTTCCGGACCGAGAACGTCGACCACCTGGCGATCGGTCAGGTCGACCACGGCGAAGCGCCGCTCGGTGTCGGACGGCAGCACAAAGACAACGGCGTACCGGTGTGGGGGGTCGTCCTTGCCGGCGGTCGCGGGAAAGAACAGTCGGGTGAGCGGGCGCATGTCGCGGCCTTGGAGGAACCCCCTGACCCGCTCGTCGCCGGTGGCGAGCTCTTCCGCCTCCCGCTTCTCCTCCCGGCTCAGCTGGAACTGGACCGGGGCCTCCTCGACGGCACGCACCTCTTGCGCCCTGAGATCCACCACGACCGCTAGGGATTGGTTGGTCTCGTAGTTGTAGATGCCGACGACCGCGTGCCGGGCGTCGTCCGGCTCCTTGCGGTCGAGCGCCGTCGGCTCCACGAGCACCGTCCGGGAGCGCCGCTGAAGAACGCCCCTGACCCGATCATCTTCGCTGCTTAGTCGTACAGCGAGGTCAATCTCCTCTGCCTCTAGCGGAGCAAGGTTCGGCATGATTTCGCCTGCCTTCCTGAAGCGGGCGGGGGAGCTTGTCAGCGCTCAGGCCGGTGGGGAACGGGCCATGATCACGCTCCCCCCATCTCAGGCGTTCCCGTACGACAGACTTGACTCAAGTCAACTGCCCTGTTCACGGGTTAGACGAATCAAGTTGTATGGGAATGCTCCTACGTTCATTTTCTTCGAGAAGAAGGCACCAATCAAGGCCTGCGACTGCAACTGCAGTTGCTCTGAGGTAGCTTCCCCTGCCTCCGGACGTGGCGCTCCCACCGGCTGGGGAAGAACGACCCCGTCCGAAGCTTGGGGATCCGAGGCTCCAAGTCACCAGCGACGGTGATCAGCACCCGGGGGCGATGGCCGTTCCGTTGGTCAGCCGGGCCTGAGGGCGCTCATGGGGGCGACGCTGATCGCCTGGGGAGCTCGGCCTCAAGTTGCCCGGTCTCGCTGACCATCGCACGGTGGCTACTCCACCTGAGCAATAGGTCGAAGCAGTCCTGCATCTACACCACTCGACGGGACGCCACTCAGGATTTGGCGGAACGGAATGACCGGGGGTCTGCTGTTTGGGGTCACCCGTTGCGACGACCAGCCGCGTCGCTGCGGCCTCACCCAGCGTGGCAACCTCTCTGGCAACCCAGGCGCTGATAGCAGGCACCAGAGGACGGCACCAGAGGACGGCACCAGATGAAATCGGTCCCGGTCCTGAGCCTGGACGGGGGCTGGGCGGGCCCAGCCGGAAGATTAGGGACCGACTCGTAATCGGAAGGTCGAGGGTTCGAATCCCTCCTCGGGCTCCGAAACCGCAGGTCAGAGGGTCTTTCTACGAATGCTGACTGTGGGGCGGCGACGGGCGGTCATTCCTTTGGGTCGGACATGCGCGCCACAGGCACACCCGCCCTGCTTCGCGACGTAGGAGTCCGTCTGGCTGATTCAGCGCCCGTCGATGGGCCTCCTTCGTCGGCCCCCTCCGGGCGGAACTATGGAAGACGGACGATTGGGCCGGCCCTGCGGGCCGGGCGCGCATTCGCGCGCATCCCAGAAACCAACTTGCGACTTCGCCGCCATTCCCACATTTCCGCTCGCTATGCCTTACTCGCGGTCCCTGAGGGTGGGTAGACCGGCCGCTAGCGCCGAGAGGGTTCGGACGAGCGTAGGCAGCATCGCGGGATGTGAGGCGGCCAGCTCGGGGTCCTCGGCATAGACCTGGGCGAGCGCGGGGGATGGGTTGGCCGCTCGATAGAGCGTGCCGGCCAGGCCGCTGGCCGTGGCCACCAGCTCGGCGCCCTCGCGCTCGGTCAGCTCGGTGGCGCGGGCGACCTCGGCGCCCATCGTGGCGAGGAGGTCGTGCAGCGTGTGCTTGAACGTGCGGGCGGCCGGGACGGACACGTTGTGCTCAAGGGTGGTGGAGGCGTGGCTGAGCAGGTCGCAGAAGAGCGGCCGGTCCACCATCGTCTCGGCCAGGGCGGCCATCGCCTCGGCTGTGCCGTGGGTGTTACGTAGCCGGGCGGAGACGGCTTGGGCCCACTGGCGCCACTCCTCGGTGAGCAGTTCGAGGTAGATCTCCTCGCGGGTGCCGAAGTATCGCTGGATGTTCGACTTCGCCAGCCCGACGGCCTCGGCGACCGCGCCCAGGCTCACGTTGCGTACCCCGGAGGCGTGGGCGAGGTCGCGTGCGGCGGTGAGGATCGCCTCGCGCCGCTGCTGTTTGTGCTCTGGCCGCCTGGCTCGGAGGAATGCCGACCGCGTCATGTCGCATCGAGTGTACTGGCGCAACTTAAGAGAACGTTGTTCCCTTGTTAGGGGAACGACGTCCTGTTAGCGTGGCTGGACTTGGAGGATCGCGTGACCGAGATACGGATGAAGGTGAACGGCTCCGTCGAGTCCCTCGATGTCGAGCCGTGGGTCAGTCTGCTCGACGCGCTCCGCGAGCGGCTCGGCTTGACCGGTCCCAAGAAGGGCTGTGACCAGGGCGCCTGCGGCGCGTGCACCGTGCTCGCCGACGGCATGCGGATCAACGCCTGCCTCGCCCTGGCCGTCCAGTACGACGGCAGCGAGATCACCACGATCGAGGGTCTGGCGCATCCGCTGCAGGAAGCGTTCGTGCGCCACGACGGGTTCCAGTGCGGCTACTGCACCCCGGGCCAGATCTGCTCGGCGGTCGGGATGCTGGCCGAGTACCAAGCCGGCATGCCGAGCGTGGTGACCGAGGGAGACGAGGTTGCCGCGGGCGAGCCGACGGAGGCTGAGATCAGGGAGCGGATGAGCGGGAACCTATGCCGCTGCGGCGCCTACAACGGGATCCTGGACGCGATCATGGACGTGGCCGGGAAGGACACGCGATGAGGCCGTTCGCCTACGTCAAGCCGGTCGATGTCGAGGCCGCCGTCCTGGCCGCCGCCGAGCCGGGCGCGAAGTTCCTCGGCGGTGGCACCAACCTGGTGGACCTGATGCGCGAGGGCATCGAGCGGCCCGACACCGTGGTGGACGTGACCGGGCTGCCGTTCGACACGGTGGACGAGCTGCCCGGCGGCGGGCTGCGGATCGGGGCGGTGGTGCGCACCAGCGCCCTGGCCGCCGACCGGCGGGTGCGCACCCGCTACCCGATGCTGTCCCAGGCGCTGCTCTCCGGCGCCTCCGGCCAGCTGCGCAACATGGCCACCGTGGGCGGCAACCTGCTGCAGCGCACCCGCTGCCCGTACTTCTACGACGCGGCCTCGGCCTGCAACAAGCGCGAGCCGGGCAGCGGCTGCGACGCGCTCGACGGGTTCAACCGCGGCTGCGCGATCCTGGGCGTGAGCGAGCGCTGCATCGCCGCGCACCCCTCCGACATGTGCGTGGCCCTGGCCGCCCTGGACGCCGTCGTCGAAGTACGCGGAACCGACGGTACCCGCCGCGTCCCGCTGACCGACCTCCACCGGCTTCCCGGCGAGACCCCGGAGATCGAGACCGAGCTGGCCCCTGGAGATCTCATCACCGCGGTCGAGCTGCCGCCGCCGGTCGCGGCTAACTCCCGCTACCGCAAGGTCCGCGACCGGGCGTCGTACGCGTTCGCCCTGGTCTCGGTCGCCGCGGCGCTGCAGGTGAGCGACGGGACGGTGACCGAGGCCCGGCTGGCGCTCGGCGGGGTCGCGCCCAAGCCCTGGCGGGCCCGCGAGGCGGAGCGGCTGCTGGTCGGAGGGCCTGCGGACGAGGTGGCCTTCCGCCGTGCGGCCGCGGCCGAGCTGGCCTCCGCGGCCGTCCGCCACGGCAATGCGTTCAAGGTCACCCTGGCTAGGTCCACGATCGTGGCCACGCTGCGCGAGCTGAGCAAGGAGGGGGCCCGACGATGAGCCTCAAGGAGGCCGAGACCAAGCGCGCGACCGGCGCCACCAAGTACGTCGGCCGTGCGGTCGAGCGGCTGGACGGGCCCGCCAAGACCACCGGCCGGGCCCGCTACGCGGCCGAGCACCCGTACCCGGACCTGGCCCACGCCGCGCTCGTGCACGCCAGCATCGCGCGGGGCCGCATCACCGCGATCGACACCGCTGCGGCCCGCGCCGTGCAGGGCGTGATCGAGGTGCTCACCCATGAGAACGCGCCCGCCATGAAGCCCGCCCCCAAGGTGAGCCTCCTCAACCCCAGCTCGTTCGCCACCAGTACGTCGGTGAACTACCTGGCCACCGACGAGGTGCACTGGAACGGCCAGCCGGTCGCGGTCGTGGTCGCCGAGACGCTGGAGGCCGCGCGGCACGCGGCGTCGCTGGTGCGCCCGACCTACCAGGAGCTGCCCGCTGCGGTGGACTTCGCCACCGAGGCACCCAACGCCGTCCCCGAGAAAGGGAATCCGCTCCTCCAGGCCGGGGCCGACAAGGGGGACGCGACGGTCGCGCTGGCTGCCGCGCCCTTCTCGGTGGACCTCGACTTCAGCACGCCGCAGTACACCCACAACGCGATCGAGCCGCACGCGACGACCGCCGTGTGGGACGGCGACCGCCTGACCCTGCACGAGGGCACGCAGAACATCCCATGGCTGCGCAAACAGCTGGCAGTGCGGTTCGGGGTGCCCGAGGAGGCGATCAGGGTGCTGTCCCCGTTCGTCGGGGGCGGGTTCGGCGGCAAGGGGCGGCCCTGGGCGGGGACCCTGCTCGCCGTGCTGGCCGCGCGGGCAACCGGCCGCCCCGTACGGCTGGCCCTCACCCGCGAGGGTGTCTACCACACCGTCGGCGGGCGCACCGCCAGCACCCAACGGGTCGCGCTGGGCGCGGACGCGCAGGGGCGGCTGACCGCGCTCATCCACACCAGCGTCTCCAGGACGGCCCGGGTGGGCGGCCTGCCCGAGCAGATCACCGCGGTTTCCCGCCACCTGTACGCCGCCCCGAACATCTACCTGCGCCAGCACCTCATCCAGCTCGACCTGCTAAGCAACACCTTCATGCGGGCCCCCGGCGAGTCCATCGGCACCTTCGCCCTTGAGTCGGCCATGGACGAGCTGGCCTGGGAGCTGGGGATGGACCCGATCGAGCTGCGGATGGTCAACGAGCCCGAGCGTGCCCCGGTGGGTGGCCAGAGGTTCACGCACCGAATGTTGCGGGAGGCATACGCGCTGGGGGCCGAGCGGTTCGGCTGGCGCGAGCGAGACCAGAGGCCGGGCGCCATGCGGGACGGCCGCTGGCTGGTCGGCATGGGCGTGGCCACCGCCCACCTCTCGTCGATGCGTATGCCCGCCAGCGTCACCGTGCGGCTCGGCGCGGACGGCGTGCTCGTGGTGCGCTGCGGCCTGCACGAGATGGGCATGGGCGCGACGACCGCGCAGGCGCAGATCGCCGCCGACGAGATGGGCGTGCCGCTGGAGTCCGTCCGCGTGGAGTACGGCGACTCCCAGCTGCCGCCGAGCGCCGGCGCGATCGGCTCGGTCCAGACCGCCAGCGTGGCGGCGGGCGTGCTGGCCGCCTGCGCCAAGCTGAAGAAGTCCGTGCTCGCCCTCGCCCGCCGTGCGCCCGGCTCACCTCTGCGGGGCCGCAAGCTGGAGGAGCTGGAAGCCCGCGACGGTGGGCTCTACCACCGCGGCGGCGGCCAGACGTACGCGGAGATCCTCACCGCAGCCGGCCGCGACCACCTGGAGGCGGAGTTCAAGACGAACCTGCCGGGCTTCCTCGCCCGGACCGTGCGCGACCTGCGATGGCGGGCGCGGGCGGCAACGGGGGCGCACTTCTGCGAGGTCCAGGTGGATCCCGACACCGCAGAGGTGCGGGTGTCGCGCTGGCTAGGCGTGTTCGACGTCGGCACGGTGATCAACGCGCGCACCGCCGCGAGCCAGCTGCGCGGCGGCATCGTCATGGGCATCGGCATGGCGCTGTCGGAGCAGACGCTGATCGACCACCGCACCGGCCGGATCATGAATCCGAGCCTGGCCGAATACCACGTGCCCGTGCACGCCGACATCCCCCGCATCGACGTGGACTACCTGAACGAGCCGGACCCCACCATGCCACTGGGCCTGCTCGGGCTCGGGGAGCTGGGCATCACGGGGGCCGCCGCCGCCGTGGCCAACGCCGTGCGGCACGCCACCGGCAAGCGCGTGCTCGATCTGCCGATCACCCTCGACAAGCTGCTGTGAGGGCACGAGCTGTCAATGAGGCTGCCGGCATCTCCGCTGGTTGCCGCCAATGGGCTATCCAGCGCTGTGATGGACGCTCCGGGCGTGCAGGGACATGGCCAGGTTGGGGCGGAAACCTGCGTCGGCTGCGCGCCTGGGTGCGCCTGCCCTTCTGGATCCCGGCGTTGGACACAGCGGCTACTGGACAACCCTGGTGGCTGGCGGTTTCATAGCAACCCAGGCGCAGGGGACGAACCTGCTTCAGGCTCGCCCAGCGGCGGGCTGTTCGGGGGTCGGTGGGGCCCGGTCAGCAGGTGCTGAGTCCGGCCGGAGCGGCCGATTGGGGGACGACATGGCACAGGGCAACCGGTCCGGTACGCCTCGACGAGCGGGCCGTGTGGGGCGGTGGCTGGCGGCGACCGGAACGGCGGTGCTGCTGGCCGCGGCGGCCGCGTTGGCCGGGGCGGGGACGGCGCTGGCCAAGCCGGCCGCGCCGGTGCTGGCCTTCACCCCCTCGCCCTATGACTTCGGACAGGTCACCACCGGGGAGCGCGCCGCCCAGCGGTTCCGGCTGACCAACTCCGGCGGCAAGGCCACCGGCAAGCTCACGGTGCGGTTGTCGGGCGCAGCCGCGTTCACCATCGTCCGCGACCGCTGCAGCGGGACCCGGCTGCGGCCGGGCCGGTCCTGTGGGGTCAGGGTGCGGTTCGCCCCCACCAGCGTCGGCAGCCTGACCGCCACCTTGGCCGCGGCCGACAAGAAGGGCCGGGTGAGCGCCACCGTGGCCCTCAGCGGCACCGGAACGGGCCTGGGGGCGGAACCCCGGCAGATCTACTGGGTCAGTCAAGACGAGATCTGGGCGGCCAACCTGGATGGCACCGACCCGCGCGCCATCGTCACCGGCCAGGCGGGCCTGGAAGGGATTGCGGCGAACAGCAACCACCTGTACTGGATCATCGGTTTCAACGGGACAATCTGGGAAGCCAACCTGGATGGCAGCAGCCCGCACACCATCGTCACCGGCCTGGGCACGCAGGCCGTGGCCGGCGTGGCCGTGACGTCCAGCCAGATCTACTGGGCCAACGTGGGTGACGCCTCGGACGGGGCCGGCACGATCTGGGCCGCCAACCTGGACGGTAGCAACCCGCACGCCATTGTCACCGGCCAGTTCGCGCCGACCGGGGTGGCGGCCGACGCCAGCCTGATCTACTGGGCCAGCGCCAGGAGCGGAACAGCTGGGAGCGGCACGATCAGCGCGGCCAACCCGGACGGAACCAGCCCACGCACCATTGTCACCGGCCAGTTCGCGCCGACCGGGGTTGCCGTCGACGCCAGCCACCTGTACTGGACCAGCACCGAGGACAGCCTTCCCGCGAACGGCCTGATCAGCGTGGCCAACCTGGACGGGACCAGCCCGCGCACCATCGTCACCGGTCAGAACCAGAGCAAGCTGTCCGGGGTCGCGTCCGACGGCACCCACCTGTACTGGACCAGCACCGACGACGGCCAGATCTGGCGGGCCAACCTCGACGGCAGCGACCCGCAGGCCATCGTCACCGGCCAGACCAGCCCGACCTGGATGGCGGTCACCCCGCCGGTCACCTGACCAGATCGACCAGGCCAACAGCGCCGACGGACGATCTGGCGCAGTTCAGGCCCCGAGTCAGCGAACGAGGCAGGGCCTCTTGCTGTCGAACGTCCATCCGGGAATCAGGTACTGCATGCAGGCGGCGTCGTCGCGGCCGCCGAGGGCCTTCTCCTGGTAGAGCCCGTGGGCGGCGTGGATCCGGTCCAGGTCGGGCTCGATGCCCAGGCCGGGCCTGGCCGGCAGCTTGACCTCGCCACCTTCGATGGTCAGCGGCTCCCGGGTCAGGCGTTCGATGCCCTCCTGCCAGATCCAGTGCGTGTCCAGGGCGGTGTAGTCGCCCGGGGCGGCCGCGCCGACGTGGGTGAACATGGCCAGGGAGATGTCGAAGTGGTTGTTGGAGTGCGAGCCCCAGGTCAGCCCGAGGTCCTGGCACAGCTGGGCCACCCGGACCGAGCCGCGCATCGTCCAGAAGTGCGGGTCGGCCAGCGGGATGTCGACGCTGTGCAGCTGCACCGCGTGACGCAGCTGGCGCCAGTCGGTGGCCACCATGTTGGTGGCCGTGCGTAGCCCGGTGGCGGCCCGGAACTCGGCCATGATCTCGCGGCCGGAGAAGCCCTGTTCCGCCCCGCATGGGTCCTCGGCGTAGGAGAGCACGCCCTGCAGGTCGCGGCAGAGGGACACCGCCTCGTCCAGCGACCAGGCGCCGTTCGGGTCGAGGGTGATCCGGGCGTCCGGGAATCGGGCCTTGAGGGCGGTGACCGCCGCGACCTCCTCGGCGCCGGCGAGCACGCCGCCCTTGAGCTTGAAGTCCTTGAAGCCGTAGCGCTGCTGGGCGGCCTCGGCCAGCCGGACCACCGCCTCTGGGGTCAGCGCCTCCTCATGGCGCAGCCGGTACCAGTCGACGGTCGCGTCCTCGGCGCCGAGGTAGGGCAGGTCGGTCTTGTGCCGGTCGCCGATGTAGAACAGGTAGCCGAGCATGCGGACCGAGTCCCGCTGCTGTCCCTCGCCGAGCAGCGCGGCCACCGGCAGCTCGAGGTGCTGGCCGAGCAGGTCGAGCATGGCCGCCTCGATGGCGGTGACGACGTGGATGGTGCAGCGCAGGTCGAAGGTCTGCAGTCCGCGGCCGCCGGCGTCGCGGTCGGCGAACCGGGTGCGCACCTGCCGCAGCACGTCCTTGTAGGCGGCCACGCTGGCGCCGGAGACGATCGGCTCGCACTCCCGGAGCGTCTGGGTGATCCTCTCCCCGCCGGGGACCTCGCCGGCGCCAACGTGGCCGGCGGAGTCCTCCAGCACCAGGACGTTGCGGGTGAAGTACGGGTAGTGGGCGCCGCTGAGGTTCAGTTCCATGCTGTCGTGACCGGCCACCGGGTAGACGGCGAACTTCACGACCCTGGGCGCGCTCATGATGGGCTGCCTCCGATCCGCGTCGAGGCGAGGGTCTCGTAGTGGCGCAGCAGACCGCTGTGGTCGTCCTGGCCGTGCCCGGCCGCCTTGAGCGCGGTCATCATCTCCAGCACGGCGGCGGTCAGCGGCAGCGGAACGCCAACGTCGTGCGAGGTGTCCAGGGCGTTCAGCAGGTCCTTGACGTGCAGGTCGATCCGGAAGCCGGGGGTGAAGTCGTGGGCCAGCATCATCGGGGCCTTGGCCTCGAGCACGGTGCCGCCCGCCAGCCCGCCGCGGATGGCCTCCAGCACCGAGGCGGGCCGCACCCCGGCCTTCTCGGCGAGCACGAACGCCTCGGCCACGGCCGCGATGTTCAAGGCCACGATCACCTGGTTGGCCAGCTTCGCGGTGTTGCCGGCGCCGCTGTCGCCGACGTGCACCACCGAGCTGCCCATCGCGGCCAACACGTCGCGGACCTGGTCGAAGACCGCCCGGTCGCCGCCGACCATGATCGACAGCGTGCCCTCGACGGCCTTCGGCTCGCCGCCGCTGACCGGGGCGTCGAGCATGGCGATGCCCTCGTCGGCGAGCGCCCCGGCCACCTCGCGGGAGACCAGCGGGGCGATCGAGCTCATGTCCACGTAGACCAGCCCGCGGTGGGCGCCGTTGACGATCCCGTCCGCCCCGAGCGCCACCTCCCGCACGTGGGGCGAGTTGGGCAGCATCGTGATGACCAGGTCGACCTGCCGGGCGATCTCGTCCGGCCGGCCGCCGCGCTCGGCCCCGGCGGCGACCAGCTCGGCGGTCGTCTCCTCCTGGTGATCGTCGACGACCAGCTCATGTCCCGCCTTGATCAGGTTCTTGGCCATGGGCCGGCCCATGATCCCCAGACCGATGAATCCGATGCGCATGCGCCCGATGCTCCTTTCAGGGCAGGACCAGCACCCCGTCGATGCGGCGGGGGATGCCCCGGTAGTCGTCGGCCAGCTCGGCCGGCAGCAGGTCAGGCGGGGCATTCTGCCAGGTGAGGGGACGCAGGAACCGCCGGATGGCGGTGGCGCCGACGGAGGTGTGCTGGGAGTTGGTCGACGGCCAGGGCCCGCCGTGGTGCTGCGCCCAGGCGACGGCGACGCCGGTCGGGTAGCCGTCGTAGATCAGCCGGCCGGCGCGGCCGCGCAGCCGCTCGGTGACCGCGCGGGGGAGCTCGGTCTCGCCCTCGCCGCGCAGCACGGTCGTGGTGAGCGAGGACGGCATCCGGTCAAGGGCGGCGAGGAGGTCCGCCGTCCCGTCGTAGCGAGCCACCACCGTCAGTGGCCCGAAGCACTCCTCGGTGGCCTCGGCGGGCAGGTCCGCCGCCGTGGTGGCGAGCAGCAGCGGCACCGCCTCGAACCCGGCGCCGCGTGCCGGCCTGCCCTGCGCGGCCGTCCGCAGCGCGGGCAGCGCGGCCAGCTCCGCGGAGATCTCCCGGTAGGAGCTCGCGATGCCCGCGTTGAGCAGCACCTGCGCGTCGAGCTCGTCGACCGCGGCGGCCACCGCCTCGACCAGGCGGTCGCCGTCGTCGCCGGCGGGCACGAAGGCCAACCCGGGCTTGGTGCAGAACTGGCCGGCGCCGAGGGTGGCCGAGCCCGCCAGCTCGTGACCGATCTGGACGGGTCGCTCGCGGGTGGCCTGCGGGGTGACGACGACCGGGTTGAGACTGCTCAGCTCGCCGAAGAAGGGGATCGGGTCGGGCCGCTGCTCGATGATCCGCAGCAGGGCCCGGCCCCCGCCCTGCGACCCGGTGAACCCCACGGCACGGATCGCAGGGTGCGCGACCAGCGCGCCGCCGGCGGCCTGGCCGTGCACGATGCCGAGCGTGCCCGAGGGCGCGCCGGCCTTGGCTGCGGCCTCGGTCATGACCTCGAAGCACAGCTGGGCCGTGGCCGGATGCGCGCTGTGCGCCTTCACCACCACCGGGCAGCCGGCGGCCAGAGCGGACGCGGTGTCGCCGCCGGGAACGGAGAACGCCAGCGGGAAGTTGCTGGCCCCGAACACCGCCACCGGACCGAGCGGGACGAGCATCCGGCGCAGATCGGGGCGCGGCCCCATCGGCGTGTCGCCGGCGTGGTCGATCGTCGCCTCGAGATAGCTGCCCTCGCGCACCACCTCGCCGAACAGGCGCAGCTGGTAGCAGGTGCGCGTGAGCTCGCCGTTCAGCCGGGTGGCGCCCAGCCCGGTCTCCCGGTCGGCGACGGTGACGATGTCGTCGCGGTGGGCCTCCAGCGCGCCGGCCAGGGCCTCGAGCAGGGTGGCGCGGCCGGTCCGGCCGAGCCGGTCCAGCGTGGGGGCGGCCTCGAGCGCTTCCTTGCAGCGCTGCTCGAGCTCGGCGGGCGACGTCTTCTGGGTGACGACCTCGGTGGCCTGCCCGGTTCGTGGGTCGACGCTGAGCACGTCCTCCATGGCGGTGGGTCCTCTCCTCGGGCGGGGTCAGCGGGTGGTGTCGACGTGGACCCGGTCGACGGTCCAGGCCCGGGCCTGCTCGCTGAGGGTCACCCCCAGGCCCGGCCGGTCGGACACGTACATGCGCCCGCCGCGGATCTCCAGGCGCTCGTTGAACAGCGGGTAGAGCCAATCGAAGTGCTCCACCCAGGGCTCGTGGGGGTAGGCCGCCGCCAGGTGCAGGTGGATCTCCATCGCGAAGTGAGGGGCCAGCTGCAGATGCTGGTGCTCGGCCAGCGTGGCCAGCCGGAGGAACTGGGTGATGCCGCCGATGCGCGGGGCGTCCGGCTGGATGATGTCGACCGCGCCGAGCCGGATCAGCTCGTAGTGCTCGGCGACGCTGGTGAGCATCTCACCCGTGGCCACGGCGGTGTCCAGGCTGCGGGCCAGCTGGGCGTGGCCCTCGGCGTCGTAGGCGTCGAGCGGCTCCTCGATCCAGACGAGGTTGAACTCCTCCAGCGCCCGGCTGACCCGCATCGCGGTCGGCCGGTCCCACTGCTGGTTGGCGTCCACCATCAGCGGCACGCCGTCGCCGAGGTGCTCGCGCACGGCGGCCACCCGGCGCAGGTCCTCGGCCTCCTCCGGGAGCCCGACCTTGATCTTGATGCCGCCGATGCCCTCGGCGAGGGTGCGGGTGGCGTTGTCCTTGACCTGCTCGATCGACTCGTGCAGGAAGCCGCCGGAGGTGTTGTAGCAGCGCACCGAGTCGCGATGGGCGCCGAGCAGCTTGGCCAGGGGCAGGCCGGCGCGCTTGGCCTTGAGGTCCCACAGGGCGACGTCGATGGCGGCCAGCGCCTGGGTGGCCGCGCCGCTGCGGCCCACGGAGGCGCCGGACCAGACGAGCCTGGTCCACAGCCGGCCGATGTCGCTGGGGTCCTCCCCGATCAGGTCGGGGGCGACCTCCCGGGCGTGTGCGAACTGGGCGGGGCCGCCGGCCCGCTTGGAGTAGCTGAAGCCGACGCCCTCGTGCCCGCCCTCGCTGCGGACCTCGGCGAACAGGAAGGCGACCTCGGTCATCGGCCGCTGGCGACCGGTGAAGACCTTGGCGTCGGAGATGGCGTCGGGAAGCGGCAGGGTGACCGACGACAGGGTCACCGACGCGATACGGTCGAGCACGGCGGGCGCGCTGCCGAGGCGGCTGGACGTCGGGACGGTGGGAGCCGGGGTAGGCATGGCGGGTCCTCCCGGTCGGTCAGGACACCTTGGCGATGAGCGCGGTCAGCTCGTCGCGCTCGGCATCGGTCAGGTCGGTCAGCGGTGGGCGGACCCGGCCGCCGTTGCGGCCGACCGCGGTCAGGCCGGCCTTGATGATCGAGACCGCGTAGCCCCTGCTTCGGTCGCGGAGGTCGATGTAGGGCAGGACGAAGTCGTTGAGCCGGCGGTATACGCCGGCGCGGTCGCGAGCCCGGACGGCGTCGAAGAAGCTCAGCGCGAACTCGGGCAGGAAGTTGTACAGCGCCGACGAGTAGGTGCTCACACCCAGCTCGAGCAGGGGCAGCGCGAACGTCTCCGCGGTCGGTAGCCCGCCGATGTAGATCAGCCGATCGCCGAGGCGGGCATAGGTGCGGGTCATGCGCTCGATGTCGCCGACCCCGTCCTTGAGACCGACCAGGTTGGGGTTGCGCTCGGCGGCCAGCGCCACCGTGGTGTCGTCGAGCACGGCGTTGGCCCGGCTGTACACGATCACGCCGAGGTCGGTGGCTCGGCAGACCGCGCTGACGTGCTCCGCCAGGCCCTGCTGGCTGGCCTCGGTGAGGTAGGGCGGCAGCAGCAGGATGCCGGCCGCCCCGGCGTCCTGGGCGGCGCGCGCCTGGGCGACGGCGATGGCGGTGGCGCCGGTGGCCGGGGCCACCACGGGCAGCCGATCGCCCACCTCGTCGACGGCCACCCGGATGATCTGGTCCACCTCGGCCGGGGTGAGGGAGAAGCCTTCGCCGGTGCCGCCGGCGGCGAAGAGCCCGGCGACACCGAAGCTGGCCTGCCAGGCCAGGTGCTCGCGGTAGCGGGGCTCGTCGAAGCGGAGCTCGTCGTCGAAATGCGTGACCGGGAACGAGAGCAGTCCGGACTGGAGCCGAGCGGCCAGTTCGTCGGGAGGCAGCAACGTCACGGGCTCATCCTTGGGTGGGCCGACAGGTTGTCAGGCCACGGTAGAGTTGCGTGAAGATACCTGTCCAAGTCCAGATCGGCATTCAGCGATGCAACTACGGCATCGCGAGGGTTACCTATGCGGCCGACGCTCGCTCCAGGACGCGCAGCGCCTGCCACAGCGCCGGGTTGCGCGACTCCCGCAGCCAGATGGTGTGCAGCTCGACCGGGTCCCGGACCGGCGTGTGCAGCGGGGCGAACCCGACCCCGGGGATCCCCAGCTGGGTTGCGGAAGCGGGCACCACCGCGATCCCCCGCCCGGCCGCGACCAGCCACACCATGGTCAGGACCTGGCTCACCGTATGCACCACGTTCTCGTGCCCGACCGGGATCAGGCTGAGCACGAGGTCGTGGAAGTACCGGGCCTTCGCCGCCGAGTGCATGATCAACGGCTCGTTCTTCAGGTCGGCACCGTCGAGTGACCGGCCGAGCTCGAGCAGCCGGTGGCCGGCGGGCAGCGCGACCACCAGCGCCTCCCGCCGCAACGGCCGCGAGTCCATGGTCTCGTCGTCGAATGGCGGCCGGGCCAGGCCCAGGTCGATCTCCCCGTTGAGCATGGCCTGCACCTGGTCGCGGGTCACCATCTCGTACAGGTCGACGTCGACCTCCGGCAGGTCACGCCCGAGGGCGGCCAGCACGTCGCCGAGGGCGCCGTACGCCGCGACGGCGGTGAACCCGATCCGCACCAGACCTGCCGTCCCGGACGAGATGCGCCGGGCCAGGGCGGGCGCCGCGTCGGCCAGGGCCAGCAACCGGCGGGCCTCGATGAGGAACGCCGCACCGGCCGCGGTCAGCGTGACCCGACGGCTGTCCCGCTCCAGCAGCTGGGCGCCGACGTGCCGCTCCAGCTTCTGGATCTGCCGGCTGAGTGGCGGCTGGGTCATGTGCAGCCGGGCCGCGGCGCGCCGGAAGTTCAGCTCGTCCGCCACGGCGACGAAGCCACGCAGCTGCTCGAGCGTCCATTCCATGCCGCAAGAGTATCAATCAATGCCTGATGAGTCTTGGACAGGTGTTGCCGGCCGCCCTACGCTTCGCGGAACCCAGCAAAGGAGATCGCCATGACCAGGACGAATCGTGCGCGGCGCTGGGCGACACTCGGCGCCTGCCTTGCCTTCATGCTGTCGGTCGCCGCCTGCGGGGGCAACCTCGGCGGGGGCGACGAGCCGGCCACCGGGGAGGAGTATCCCAATGGCCCGGTCACCATGCTGATCGGCCAGGATGCCGGCGGCAGCACGGACTTGATCGGCCGCGCGGTGGCCGACGAGGCCAGCAAGGCCCTGGGCGTGCCGATCACGGTCGAGAACCGGCCCGGCGCGAACGGCGCGCTCGCCGCGGGCGAGCTGGCCAGCGCCGCGCCCGACGGCCAGACGATCATGGTGATGGTCGGCACCCTGATCTACATCACCCCGCTGGCGGTGTCGCCGGACGAGGCCGTCGATCTGGCCGACTACGAGGTCGTCACCGGCATCTCCCAGGACGACTACGTGCTGGTGGCCAACCCGAGCACCGGGTTCCGCACGGTGAAGGACATCAAGGCCGCCGGCCGGGGGATCAAGTTCGGCACCACCGGGGTGGGCACCGGGAGCCAGCTGAGCTCCGAGCTGCTGTTCAAGCAGGCAGGCATCCAGGCGACGGCGGTGCCCTTCGACGGCGGCGCGCCCACCCTGACCGCGGTGCTGGGCAACCAGGTCGACGTGGCCTCGATCCAGCTCGGCGAGGCGATCGCCCAGATCAAGGCGAAGAAGGTGGTCCCGGTGGTGACCTTCGCCAAGGAGCGGGTGAGCTACCTTCCCGACACCCCCACGGCCACCGAGGCCGGCTACCCGGCGGAGGTGCAGCAGTCCCGGGCGATCGTGGCCCCCAAGGGCACGCCGAAGGAGATCCTCGACGAGCTGCGGGCGGCCGCCCAGCAGGCGTTCGGCAGCGAGGCCTACAAGCAGTTCAACACCGAGCGGCTGCTCACCCCCAACGAGGTCGACGGGGCGGAGCTGCGGACGCAGTGGAACGCCGCCCTGGAGAACTACCGCGGCCTCGTCGAGCAGTACGACATCGACCTCGGCGGCGAGCAGTGACCTCGAGCGGCGACGAGGCCGACCGGGAGGCCGGCGCCGCCGCCAGCCGCCCGGCTTCCGGCCCCGACGCCGTGCCCGCCGACATGGCCGGCCTGGCCGCCGCGGTGCACGAGCTCGAGCTCGAGGAGCACCACCGGCCGCCCCCCGCCGGGCCGATCAGCAACCTCATCGTCGCGGGGATGGTCGCCGCCCTCGGCCTCGCGGCCGTCGTCGGGTCGCTGGCCCTGGGGGTGGGCTCGCCCGGCGAGCCCGGTCCCGGTACCTGGCCGCTGCTCATCGGCGTGACCCTGCTGGCCCTGTCGGTCGTGCTGGCGGTCCAGGCCCGGCGCACCACCGATGCCGAGCGGTTCACACGGGCGAGCTGGCCGGTGCTGGCCGGGCTGGCCACGATGATCGTCTTCGTCGCGGTCATCGGGGTCATCGGGTTCGAGATCCCGGCCGCGCTGCTGACCCTTGTGTGGCTGCACTACCTGGGCGGTGAGAGCTGGCGCCTGTCCATCGTCATCAGCATCGCGGTCGTCGTCGCCTTCTACGTGATCTTCGTCGGCGCCCTGTCCGTCCGCATCCCGCACCTGTTCTGAGGAGGCCCGATGGACTTCGCCCCGGTCCTCGAGGGCTTCAGCGTCGTCCTCGAGCCCACCAACCTGCTCTACTGCCTGCTCGGCGTCCTGATCGGCATGCTGATCGGCGTGCTGCCCGGCCTCGGCCCGGCGGCGACGATCGCCATCCTGCTCCCGCTGACCTTCGGCATCGAGCCGGTGACCGCGATCATCATGCTCGCCGGCATCTTCTACGGCGCGCAGTACGGCGGCACCATCACCTCGGTCCTGCTCCGGCTGCCCGGCGAGGCGTCCTCGGTGGTGACGGTGTTCGACGGCTTCGCGCTGGCCCGTCAGGGCCGGGCCGGCACCGCGCTGGGCATCGCGGCGATCGGCTCGTTCATCGGCGGCACCGTCTCGGTGGTCGCGCTCACGCTGGTCGCCCCGCTGGTGGCCGGCTTCGCGCTGGATTTCGGCCCGCCGGAGTACACGGCGCTGGCCCTGCTGGGCATCGTGCTCGTGGCCACGGTCAGCGGCGGCAGCCGGCTCAAGGCGGTGATCGCCGCCTGCGTGGGCCTGTTGCTGGCGACCATGGGGCGGGACGGGTTCACCGGTGTCGAGCGGTTCACCTTCGGGAACCTCTCCCTGGCCGACGGTCTGGACTTCGTGCCGATCGCGATGGGCCTGTTCGGCCTCGGCGAGATCCTCTACAACCTCGAGGAGCGCCACGACACGGTCAAGGCGCCGTCGACGGTGGCCAACGTCTGGCCGTCCCGTGAGGACCTGCGGCGGTCGGCCCCGGCCATCGGGCGCGGCTCGGTCCTCGGCTTCGCGCTCGGCGTCCTGCCCGGCGGCGGGGCCACGCTCTCGTCGATGGCGGCCTACGCGATCGAGAAGCGGCGCTCGAAGACGCCGGAGCGGTTCGGGCAGGGCGCGGTGGAGGGGGTCGCCGCCCCCGAGACCGCGAACAACGCGGCCGCCACCTCGTCGTTCATCCCGCTGCTGACGCTGGGCATCCCGGCCAACGCCACCATGGCGGTGATCTTCGGCGCGCTGCTCATCCAGGGCGTGACGCCCGGTCCGCAGCTGGTGAGCGAGGAGCCGGAGCTGTTCTGGGGCGTGGTGAACTCGATGTACATCGGCAACATCCTGTTGCTGATCATGAGCATCCCGCTGGTGGGCGTCTTCGTCCGGATCCTGCGTGTCCGGGCGTCGATCCTGGCCCCCATCACCGTGCTGATCACGCTCATCGGCGCCTACACGGTGAACAACAACGTCTTCGATATCGGGCTCGTCGTCGCCTTCGGGGTGGTCGGCTACCTGATGAAGAAGTTCGGCTTCGATCCCGGCCCCCTCGTCCTCGCGTTCGTGCTGGGCTCGCTGCTGGAGACCTCGCTGCGCCGCTCGCTGCTGCTGTTCGAGGGCAACCCGGTCGGCTTCTTCACCCGCCCCATCTCCGGGGTCCTGCTCGCCGTCTTCCTGCTCGTGGTCCTGCTCCCGTTCATCAGGAACCTCCGCACCCGGAGGCGCGCCGACGCCGCCGACCGTCATACGGAGACGTACCGGTGAAGGCCGCGGAGTTCGCCGCGAAGGTCCGGCGCCGGGAGACCGTCGTCGGCTACTGGGTCCAGCTCGACTCGCCGCCCTCGACCGAGCGGCTGGCCCGTCTCGGGTACGACTACGTCTCGCTCGACGCCCAGCACGGCCTGATCGGCTACGCCGGCATGCTGGCCGCCCTGACCGCGATCGACGCGGGCGGGCGGTCGATCGGCATGGTGCGGGTCGAGGCCAACGACATCACCCCGATCGGGCGGGCGCTGGACGCCGGCGCGGCCGGGGTGATCGTGCCCCTGATCAACACGGCCGAGGACGCGGCCAAGGCCGTGGCGGCCAGCCGCTACCCACCGGTCGGTGCCCGGTCCCTCGGACCGACGCGGTCGGGGTTGCGGATCGGTCCGGCTCCGGCCGAGGCCAACGCGTCGGTCATCGTGCTGGCCATGATCGAGACGGCCGCGGGGCTGGCCAACGTGGAGGAGATCGCGGCCACCCCCGGCCTTGACGGGCTCTACATCGGACCGGCCGACATGGCCCTGGCGGTGGGCGGCGCCGGCCCGGCGGACCCGGAGGTGGCCACCGCGTTCGAAGCGGCGCTGGCGCGGGTCCGGCGCGCGTGCGAGGCCAACGGGCTCGCCGCCGGCCTGCACACCCGCTCCGGGGAGGAGGCGGCGAAGCGGGCGTCCGAGGGGTTCACCCTGCTCACGGTGGCCAGCGACATCAACCACCTGGAGGCCGCGGCGGCCGCTCACCTGGCGGCGGTCGATCGGATGCGTTCGGCCACCACGACCTCACGATGAGCTCAGCGTTCGAATCCGACCTCGGGCTCCACGTTCTCCCGCCGCGCCGCGGCTCAGAGGCGGCCGGCCTCGATAATGCGTTTGAGGAAGGCCTGGGTGCGGGGGTCGCTCGGCTCCGAGAAGATCTGCTCGGGCGGGCCCTGCTCGCGGATGACCCCCTGGTCGAGGAAGCAGACCCGGCTGGAGGCCTCGCGGGCGAAGGACATCTCGTGGGTGGCCACGAGCATGGTCATGCCCTCGTCGGCCAGCTCCCGGACGATGTTGAGGACCTCGGCGACCAGCTCAGGGTCGAGGGCGCTGGTGATCTCGTCCAGCAGCAACAGCTTGGGCCGCATCGCCAGGGCCCGCACGATCGCCACCCGCTGCTGCTGGCCGCCCGACAGGCTGTCGGGGTACTGCTCGCGCTTCTCGTACAGCCCGACCCGCTGCAGCAGCGCATCGGCCCGCTCCTCGGCCTGCTGGCGCTTGAGCCCGAGCACCTGGCGGGGGGCCAGGGTGATGTTCTGGAGCACGTTCATGTGAGGGAACAAGTTGAAGCTCTGGAACACGATGCCGACATCGCGCCGGTGCTCGTCGACATTGACGCCCGTGCCGCTGACGACCTTGCCCTGGAGGCTGATGGTGCCGCCCTGGATCGGCTCCAGGGCGTTGACGCAGCGCAGCAGCGTCGACTTGCCGCACCCGGAGGCGCCGATGAGGCTGACCAGCTCGTGCTCGCCGACGGTCAGGTCGATGCCGTTGAGGACCTGGTGATCGCCGAAGCGCTTCTCGACCCCCCGCAGCTCGAGGAAGTTGGCGTCCTTGGCGGCCGGCTCGGACTCCGGGGGCTCGAAGATGCCGCCGCTGTCGTCAGCCACGGCCGGTCAGCTCCCTCCGACCCGCAGGCGCTCCTGGTCGCGCCGAAGCAGGCGGTCGGTGAAGCGGGTCATGGGAAACGTGATCACCACGTAGCAGAGGGCCAGGACGGTGAACGAGCTCAGGTTGAAGTTCTGGCCGGCGTAGATCTGGGCCCGCCGGAATCCGTCCAGCACGCCGATGACGCCGATCAGGGCGGTGTCCTTCTGCAGGCCGATGAAGTCGTTCAGGAGCGGTGGGATGACCCGCCGGACCGCCTGGGGCAGGACCACGAAGCGCATCGTCTTGCCCTGGGACAGGCCCAATGAGCGGGCGGCCGCGGTCTGGCTCCAGTGGATGCTCTCGATCCCGGCCCGATACACCTCGGCCACGTAGGCGCCGTACAGGATGGTCAGGGCCAGCGCGGCCAGCGTGTACTGCGACAGGTCGCTGAAGAAGGGCACCCCGGAGATGGGGAGGCCGAAGCCGATCATGTAGATCAGCACGATCCCG
>Ga0081538_10001431_pt1 | contig 24536 bp, 20 predicted proteins | sample TabmetS5T2R1_FD_71022 | JGI IMG/M metagenome (GOLD analysis project Ga0081538, IMG submission 71022) | Tabebuia heterophylla rhizosphere microbial communities from the University of Puerto Rico - S5T2R1 | ecosystem: Host-associated > Plants > Roots > Rhizosphere ... | reverse complement strand
GACCCCGGCCTCGCCCTCGAGAAGCAACGGCTGCTCGAGGGCCACCGCGAGGAAGACGGCGACGGAGAGGCCCCGGTCGGCGAGGTAGCTCTCGCCCGCCAGGGCCTCCTGGACGGCTGCGGGGCTGTCGAGCTTCAGAGCCCTGCTGCCTCCTCGAGCGCCCGCCTGGTGAGCACGCGCGCCAGATGGCGCTTGTACTCGGGCGTGGCGTTCAGGTCCCCGGGTGGATCGGTGCCCTCGGCCGCCTGCTCGGCCGCGGCCGCCACCGCCTCGGCGTCGAGCGCGCCGCCGCGCAGCGCGTTCTCCGCGGCGCCGGCCCGGATCGGAGTCGGGCCCATGTTCGTGAGCCCGATGCGCACGTCCTCGCAGGAGCCGTCCGGCCCCTTCTTGACTAGCGCCGCCACTCCGACCATCGCCCAGTCCTCGGCGCGCCGGGTGAACTTCTGGTAGCCGACGCCGTAGTCCTCGAGCGCGGGCAGCCGCACCTCGGTGATCACCTCGTCCTGGGCGAGCGAGGTGGTCATGTAGTGCTCGAAAAGGTCGGCCGCGGCGATCGTCCGCTCGCCGCCCGTCCCGCGCACGGTCACCTCGCCCTCGCAGGTCACGAGCACCGTCGGCAGGTCCGAGGCCGGGTCGCCGTGGGCGAGCGACCCGCCGGTTGTCCCGCGGTTGCGCACCTGCTGGTCGGCGATGAGCGACGCCGCCCGCGAGGCCACGCCGAGCTCGGGAGCATCCTGCAGGTCGGCGTGCCGAGTCATCGGGCCGATCCGCCAGTCACCGCCGTTGCGCTGGATCCCGTGCAGCCCGGGGATCTTGCGGAGGTCGATCAGAACGGTCGGAGCAGCCAGCCGGAGCTTCATCAGCGGCACGAGCGAGTGCCCGCCGGCGAGCAGCTTCGCGTCCTCGCCGTTCTCGTGGAGCATGCGGATCGCCTCCTCGAGACTCTCCGGCGCCTCGTAGTCGAAACTTGCCGGGATCATGCTCCACCTCCCCCCGCGGGACTGCCTTGGGCGGCCTGAATCGCCTCCCACACACGCATGGGCGTCATGGGCATGTCGAGCTCCTTCACGCCGAGCGGCGCCAGCGCGTCCAGCACGGCCGCTGCGACCGCGGGCGTCGCCGCGATCGTCCCTGCCTCGCCGATCCCCTTGACGCCGAGCGAGTTGACCGGCGAGGGCGTCTCGGTGCGGTCGGTCTCGAACGACGGCACCTCCGCCGCCGTCGGCAGGGCGTAGTCCACGAACGTGCCCGTCACGAGCTGGCCGTCCTCGTCGTACACCACCTGCTCGTACAGCGCCTGGCCGATCGCGTGCACGATGCCGCCGTGGATCTGGCCATCGATCAGCATCGGGTTGATCGCCGGGCCGCAGTCGTCAACGGCCACGTAGCGCACGACGCTGACCTTGCCGGTCTCCGCGTCCACCTCGACCACGCAGGCATGCGCGCCGAACGGGAACACGAAGTTCTCGGGGTCGTAGAACGAGCTCTCCTCGAGCCCCGGCTCGATGTCCGCCGGCAGCTCCTGCGGCGGGATGTGGGCCGCGCCGGCGATGTCGGCCATCGTCATCGACTTGTCGGGGGAGCCGCGAACCTGGTACTTGCCGTCGGCCAGCTCGATGTCCTCCGGCGCCGCCTCGAGCATCGCCGCGCAGATGCGCTTGGCCTTGTCCTGCACCTTCCGCGCGGCCCGCGCCAGCGCCTCGCCGCCCACCGCAAGCGAGCGTGAGCCGTAGGTGTTCCAACCCCAGGCGCCCTGGTCGGTGTCGCCGTGCAGGACCGTCACGTTGTCGGGATCGATGCCGAGGATGTCGGCTGCGATCTGAGCGAAGCTCGTGTCGATCCCCTGGCCGTGTGGCGACGTTCCGGAGTACACAATCGCCGAGCCAGTGGGCGTCACGCGTACGTTCGCGGACTCGTAGAAGGCCGCGTACAGCCCGACACCCTGCGGCCCGACCGCCCGCGACGGCGCTAGGCCGCATACCTCCACCCAGGTCGAGAAGCCGACGCCCCGGTAGACGCCCTGCCCACGCAGCTCCTCCTGCTCGCGACGGAACGCGTCGACGTCGAACTTCTGCAGCAGCTTGTCGAGCGTGCCGTGGTAGTCGCCCGAGTCGTACACGATCCCGAGCGCGGTCTGGAACGGGAACTCATCCTTGGGGATGAAGTTCTTGCGCCGCAGCTCGAGCCGGTCCATGCCGAGCTCGTCGGCGAGGCTGTTCATCGCCAACTCGACCCAGTAGGTCGCCTCCGGCCGCCCGGCGCCGCGGATGGCGTCGGTGCACATCTTGTTGGTGAAGACGCCGGTGATCTTGATGTCGATGGCCGGCCACCTGTAGCAACCGCCCATCACGGGGAATCCCAGCGTCGGGATGAACGGCGTGAGCAGCTGCATGTAGGCGCCCAGGTCGGCGATGATCTCCGCCTTGCACCCGGTGACGGTACCGTCCCTCTTCGCGCCGAGCGTCACGTAGTCGATCTGGTCGCGGCCGTGGTGGCTCGTGGTCATGTGCTCCGAGCGCGTCTCGGTCCACTTGACCGGCCGGTCCAGGCGCTTGGCGAGCGCGAGCACGAGCGCCTCTTCAGGGTAAACCTGGAGCTTGGCGCCGAAGCCGCCCCCCACGTCCGGCGCCACCACGCGCAGCTTGTCCTCGGGGATGCCGAGCACCAGGCCGAGGATGAAGCGCGCGATGTGCGGGATCTGCGTGGTCGAGTAGAGCGTCATGCCCTCGCCACGCGGCTCCCCGATCGAGCAGCGCGGCTCGATCGGCGCACCCGAGGTGCGGTGATTCACGAACCGCTTCGTGATCGTGACGTCGGCCTCCGCGAGCGCCGCGTCGATGTCCCCGCCGGACACGCCCCAGTCGTGGGTCTTGTTGGTGCCGAAGCTCTCCCAGACGAGCGGCGAGCCTTCCTCGAGCGCCTTCTCGGCATCGACCACCGCGGGCATTGGCTCGTACTCGACGATCACCTCCTCGGCGGCGTCGGTCGCCGCGCCGCGGCTCGCCGCCACCACCAGGGCGACCGGGTCGCCCACCTGCTTGACCTCGCCGCGCTTGAGCGGCCAGTTGTCGGGCTTCCTGACCTCGACGCCCGGCGGGCTCCACACCGACGCCAGCCCGGCTTCGAAGTCGTCCGCCATGTCCTCCCCGGTCAGCACCGCGACAACGCCGGGGCGCTCCGCGGCTGCCGACGTGTCGATCGAGACGATCCTCGCGTGGGCCTCGGGTGAGCGCACGATCGCCGCATGGAGCATCCCGGGCAGGTTGATGTCCTCGGTGTAGCGCCCCCGGCCCGTGATCATCCGGGGGTCCTCCTTGCGCTTCATCGCGCGGCCGACATGGCCGTTCTGGCCAGTGCCCGCCTCGGTCACGCTCATGCCGAAACCTCCTCGCGCGCGCCGGCCGCCGCTTTGACCGCCTCCACGATGTTGTGGTAGCCGGTGCAGCGGCAGAGGTTGCCCTCGAGACCGTGCCTTATCTCCTCGTCGGTCGGGTTCGGATTGCGCTGTAGGAGATCCGCCGCGGCCATGATCATGCCCGGCGTGCAGTAGCCGCACTGGAGGCCGTGCTTTTCCCAAAAGGCCTCCTGAAGCGGATGCAGGGCACCCGCCGAGCCGAGCCCCTCGATCGTCGTGACCTGGGCCCCGTCGGCCTGGACGGCGAACACGGTGCAGCTCTTGACCGCCTCACCGTTCAAATGGACCGTGCAGGCGCCGCAGTTCGTCGTGTCGCAGCCCACATGGGCGCCCGTCAGGCCGAGCTCATCACGCAGCCACTGCACGAGGAGGGTTCTCGGCTCGATGTCGGCCTCGCGCAGCTCCCCGTTGACCGTGACCTCCACGTGCACAGAAGTGCTCATCCTTCCCTCCCGGTTCGCCCTGCTCCTGCGACCGCGGATGCTATGCCCCTGCGCAACCGGCGGGCAACTAGCCTGGCGCCGGGGACCGGCCGACTATCCTCGGCCGCTCCATGAGCGCGGTCACGAAGAGCTTCCGGCACGAGGGCCACCGGCTCGTCTACGACGAGTACGGCGACGGCGACCGGGTGGTCGTGCTCCTGCCCGGCCTCCTGTTTTCGCGCCGCATGCACGAGCCGCTGGCCGAGGCGCTGGCCGAGCGCGGCTATCGCGTGCTCTGCCTCGACCTGCTCGGCCACGGCGACTCGGACCGCCCGCCGGAGATGCCGAGCTACTCGATGACGATCTTCGGCCGCCAGGTGATCGGGCTGCTCGACCATGCCGGCGTGGACCAGGCGGTGCTCGGCGGTCCGTCGCTCGGAGCCAACACTGCGCTCGAGGCGGCCTCCGCGGCGCCCGAGCGCGTGAAGGGCCTGATCGTGGAGATGCCGGTGCTCGACAACGCGCTGCTCGGCTGCGCGATCGCCTTCACGCCGCTGCTCGTGGGACTCACGTTCGGGGCTCCGGTGGCGCGGCTCCTGGGCCGCGGCGCGCGCGTCGTGCCGCGCGGGACCAACCTCCTCGCGGACATGCTGCTCGACTGGGTGAGCCAGGACCCCAAGCCCTCGGCCTCGGTGCTCCAGGGCCTCTTCTTCGGCCGAGCGGCGCCTCCCAGCGAGGAGCGCAAGAAGATGAAGCAGCGCACGCTCGTGATCGGCCACTACCGCGACCCGGTCCACCCCTTCTCCGACTCCGACATGCTCGTTCGCGAGCTGCCGAACGCCCGCCTCCTCGAGGCCTCGTCGATCCTCGAGTTGTGGCTCACCCCGGAGCGCCTCACCAACGAGATCGTCGGCTTCGTCGATGAGTGCTTCACTACGCTTCGCCGCCGTGTCACACCGAAAGCAGCAGAAGGAGGCTCTGCGCAAAGAGCGTGAGGAGCGCGAGCGCCAGGCCCGTCAGGCCAAGCAGCGCAAGCAGCTCGTGGGCTACGGAACCGCCGGGGTGATCGTGATCGCGGCGCTCGCGGTGCTGGGAGTGCTCCTGCTCGGCGGCGGCGACAACGGCGGCGGGGCGAGCGCTTCGAGCGACCTGCTTCCGGACGGCGGGAGCGTGCCCGAACAGACGGAATTCGAGGTCAGGCCGGCGGCGGCCGCGGCCAACTGCCGGCTGCGCACGGTCCAGGGCAGCGGCACCCAGGACCACACCACCTCGGTGGACGAGCGGGTCGAATACGACACGAATCCGCCGACCACCGGTCGCCACTATCAGATCCCGGCCGAGGACGGCTCCTATACCGACCCGCCAACCGACGAGGAGCTGGTGCACGGCTTGGAGCACGGCCGGGTGATCATCTGGTTCAAGCCCGGGCTGCCCTCGGAGCAGCGGGCCAACCTCAAGGCGCTCTTCGACGAGGACGACTATCAGATGTTCCTCGTGCCGCGGCAGAACATGCCCTACGCCGTTGCCGCCACTGCCTGGAACGGCGATCCTCCGCCCAACGGCCGCGGTCAGATGCTGCTCTGCAACCAGTTCTCGCCCGAGATCTATGACGCGCTCCGCGCCTTTCGCGACGAGCACCGCTCGCGCGGCCCGGAGCCGATTCCCTAGGGCCGCAACCAAGCCGCCGGTAGGGTGTTCCGGCAACAATGAAGCTGCTCGCCGCCGCAGCCACGCTGGTCTGCGTCCTGATACCGGGCTCCGCCGCGCTCGCCGCGCCGCGGCCCGTCGACTTCGAGCTTGCGCCCGGCGCGAGCGCGACGGCGTCGAGTGCCGCCGGCGGCGGCGGGGTGGTCTCCCGCCCTCTCGAGACTCCGCGGCGCTTCAACCTCGTCGGCCTGCGCTGGCGCGGGCGCGCCGAGCTTGACGTGGAACTGCGGGTCCGACGCGCCGGACGCTGGAGTCGCTGGGAGCACCTGGACGCACACGCCGACCACAACCCCGACCCGCGGCGCGGCGAGCGTCGCGTGGTGGCGTCGGATCCGATCTGGGTGGGCCGAGCGGGCGCCGTCCAGTACCGCCTGAACCGCCCGGCGCCGGGGCTGCGCCTCCACTTCGTCGACGTTGGGGTACGGCCACGGCCACGCGCCCGCGCGGCCCAGGTACCACCGCCTCCTGCCTATGTGCCGAGGGCCGGCTGGGGCGCCGACAAGTGCCCGCCACGCTCGGCCCCGGACTACGGCGAGGTCCGTGCGGTGCACGTGCACCACACGGTCTCGCTCAACGACTACACGCCCGCGCAGGCGCCCTCGATCGTGCTCGCCGTCTGCCGCTATCACCGCAATTCGAACGGCTGGAACGACATCGGCTACAACGCCCTCGTCGACAAGTACGGCACGCTCTACGAGGGCCGCGCGGGCGGGCTCGACCAAGCCGTAGTCGGCGCCCAGGCCCAGGGCTTCAACTCGGTCACCGCGGGAATCGCGAACATCGGCGACCACACCTCCGTGCCGCAGACACCGGCCGCGCTCACGGCTCTGGCCCGCTACATCAACTGGAAGCTGAGCGTGCACGGACAGCCGCTGTCCGGGCCGGTCACGGTCGTGAGCTCGGGAGGCTCCGCCACCCGCTACCCGGCGGGAGCCCGGGTGACGCTCGAGCGGGTGATCGGGCACCGCGACACCGGCAAGACGGCGTGCCCAGGCGCCGCCCTCTACGCACAACTTCCGGAATTGCGCGCGCTCGTACCGAGCGGCACCGCGCCGTTCTCCTCTTTCGCCACGCGCCTCAGCGCCGGCCTTGTGGACGACAGCATCGACTACGGCGAGCCCGTGCCCGTCACGGGAAGCCTCGGCGACCCGCTCGGGGCCCCGCTCGCCGGCGAGCTGGTGGAGGTTCAGGTGGCGAGCGAGGGCTTCTGGCGAACCGCGCGGCGGCTGACGACAGGCGTGGACGGCAGCTTCACGACCGAGATCAAACCCGCACGTCGCATGTACCTGCGCGTGCGCTATCTGGGCCGGGCGCCGCTGCGGCGCTCGACGTCCGCTCGCTTGCTGCTGCACGTGCGGCCGGTGATCGCGATCGACGAGCCGCCGTCACGGGTGGCGCGCGGCGAAGCGGCCGAGCTCGAAGGGACGGTCGGGCCGCGCAAGCGGACGCTCCGGCTCGTCGTTCAGCAGCGCATCAGAGGCGTCTGGCGCAAGGTCCAGGCGGGCAGCGTGCGTGCGCGCCGCGGCCGCTTCGCGACGTACTTCGTCCCGGCGCGCGCCGGCCGCTACCGCTACTACCTTGTCGCTCCCACGGACGTCGACACGGACCGCGGCGCCTCCGAGCTGTACTACCTGCGGGCCCGCTAGTCACCAACCCTGCCTGAGCTCCTCGCTGTAGAGCCCGTGGCCGGTGGCGAGCAGGCGCGCCGTGCGGGCGAGGATGCGCAGGTCGAGTCGCAACGAGCGGTGCTCCACGTACCAGACGTCGAGCTCGATGCGCTCGGGCCACGGAAGCGAGGTACGCCCGTTGATCTGGGCCCAGCCGGTGATGCCCGGCTTGACCTCGAGCCGCCGGCGCTGGCGCTCGGTGTAGCCGTCGACCTGCTCCTGGACCGTCGGGCGGGGACCGACGATGGCGAGATCGCCGCGCAGCACGTTCACGAGGTTGGGCAGCTCGTCGAGCGAGAAGCGGCGCAGCAGCCGTCCCGTCCGGGTGATGCGCGGGTCGCCCTCGAGCACATAGATGCCGGCACCCATCGACTCCGCTCCCGGCACCATCGTGCGCAGCTTCAGGAGCTCGAACGGGCGGCCGTCCTTGCCCACGCGGCGCTGGCGGTAGAAGACCGGGCCACGGCTCTCGAGCTTGATCGCTAGCGCCGCGAGACCTAGTAGGGGCGCGGTGAGCACGATCAGTACGCCCGCGATCGCGAGGTCGAGCGTGCGGTTCACGGACGCCCTCGGGGGTCATTAGCTTTCGGGCGCACCCGATGCGGATCCTCTACCTGCATCAGTTCTTCATCACACGCGCGGGCGCGGGCGGCACGCGCTCTTACGAGTTCGCGCGCCGGTTCGTGGCGCGCGGGCACGGCGTGCGGATGGTAACCGCCGGGGACGGGGACAGGACCGTCGACGGCATCGAGGTCGCCGGGGTGCGCGCCGGCTACTCGGACTATCTGCGCGCCACGGCCGTCTCCTACCCGCGCCGGATGCTGGCCTTCGCGCGCTTCGCGGCCGCGGCCACGCGGGCCGCGCTGCGCGGTCCGCGGCCGGACGTCGTCTACGCAACCTCGCCGCCGCTGACGATCGCAGTGCCGGCGCTTGCGGCCGCGACGCGTTGGCGGGCGCCGCTCGTGTTCGAGGTTCGCGACCTGTGGCCGGAGGCGCCGATCCAGATGGGGGCGCTGGCCAATCCGCTCGCCCAGCGGGGCGCCCGGGGGCTCGAGCACTTCGTCTACCGGCGCAGCGCCCGGGTGATTGCGCTCTCGCCCGGCATCCGCGCCGGCGTGCTCGCGGCGGGCGTGCCCGAGGCCAAGGTGGCGCTCGTGCCGAACGCGGCCGACCTCGACCTTTTCGACCCGGCGCCCGCGCCGGCCGCCGAGCGCCTTGTGGTCTCGTACTTCGGGGCGATGGGCGAGGCCAACGACATCACGGCCGCGATCGCCGCGGCGCAACTCCTGCCGGACGTCGACTTCGTGCTCATGGGCGACGGCAAGCGCCGGTCCGAGCTCGAGCGCGGCGCGCCCCCCAACGTGGAGTTTCCGGGGGCGGCACGCTCGAAGGAGGACGTCGCGGCGCTTGCGCGGCGTTCCGCCGCCTGCCTCACGCTCTTCAAGGACGTCCCCGTGCTCGCCACCAACTCGCCCAACAAGCTGTTCGACACCTTCGCCGCGGGCCGGCCGGCGATCGTGAACATGGACGGTTGGATGCGCGAGCTCGTGGAGGGCAACGAGGCGGGCCTCTACGTGCGCGCGGGGGACGCCCGCGATCTCGCCGACAAGCTCGAATGGCTGCGCGACCACCCCGACGAGGCTGCGCGGATGGGCCGGAACGCCCGTGCGCTCGCCGAGCGTGAGTTCGACCGCGATCTCCTCGCCGGGCGCGCGCTCGAGGTGCTCGAGGAGGCGGCGAACCGCCCGTGAGCGATATCGAGCTCTCCTATTGCGTCGTCAACACGAACGGACGCGAGGACCTGCTGGCCTGCCTGGACGCGATTGCCGCCACCCACCCGGAGAGCATGCCGCACGAAGTGCTTGTGCTCGACAACGCCTCTAGCGACGGCTCTGCGGAGGGAGTGCGCGAGCGCCACCCCGAGGCGAGGCTCATCGCGCTCGAGCGCCGCGCGGGCAAGGCGGAGAACGATTCGCGCCTGCTTCGGGAGTCGCGCGGGCGCTACTGCCTGCTGCTGAACGAGGACTCGGAGCTGTGCCCCGGGGCCGCGGCCGCGCTGCTCGCGGCGCTTGACGCCGATGCCGGCGCGGCGGCGGCCGGCGCGCGGCTGCTCACGAGCACGGGCGCGGAGACGGACTGCGCCTGGCGGCTGCCCGACATCCCCTGGGCGCTCGCGGCGGCTGTCTTCCTGCACTCGCGCGTGGCCGTCGAGAGCCGCGGCGAGAGCGTGCGCGAGGTGGGCTGGGTGCAGTCGAGCGCGATGCTCGTCCGGCGCGAGGCGGCGCGGCAGGTGGGCTGGCTCGACCCGGACTTCTTCGTCTATTCCGACGAGACCGACTTCTGCAAGCGGCTCCGCGACGTGGGCTGGCGGATCCTCTTCGTGCCGGCGGCCCGCGCGGTGCACCGTGACCAGCTCGGCACCGACCGCGCCGCCATGGAGCGCCGCATCGTCGAGTTCCACCGCAACCGCGATCTCTATTTCCGCAAGCACGGCATGCGCTTGACGAGGGTCGTGTGGCGCGCCTGCTGGACCTGGGCCTACCTCGTCCGCGCAGCGGTGGCCGTGCTCGTCCCCGGTCGCGATGCACGGCGCTATCTCCTGCACGCGCGCCAGGAGCTCGCGCCGTCGCGCGGCATGGGAATCCGCGAGGCGGCCGAGGAGCACAATGCGCGGCTGGATGCGGGCCGCGCGGCCGCCGGCGCGCGCTGAGCGCCGCCGCAAGCCCGCTCCCGGGAGCCCGCCGCCGCTGGGTGCGCGATTACGCTTCCCCTCCCGATGGAGCATCCCGACCTCGCCCAGCTGGCCGCGATAGGCGGTGCCGTCGGGTCGGTGCTGGCGCTGCTCGCTCGGGGCCGGTTCGTCTTGCTGCTGGGGCTCGTACTCCTGGCGCTCTCCGAGGCGGGCCTCGCATACTCGCTCGGCACCGACTCGCTTGACAGGATCGACGGCGTGACCGGGGCCGCTGCCGCCGCGGTCGGGATCATCGCTCTCGGTGCCGCGGCGGCGCTGCTCGCGCGCCTGCCGGCGATAGTGCCCGTGGCAGTACTCGTGGCGGCGCCCTTCCGGCCGCCGCTCTCGTTCGACAGCGGCGGCACCTTCCTCGTGTCGATCGCCGACGACGGTCGCCTCGGCCGCCTGCTGCCGCTGTACTTCGTGCTCGCCGCCGCCGGGGCAGCGCTCGGGTGGCGGGCGCTGCGCGGGCGTGAGCTGCGCCCGTTGCCGTTCGTGATCGCCGCCCCCGCCGCCGCGTTCTTCGCCTTCGCCTGCCTCTCCCTGACCTGGGCGGACGACGTCGAGGCCGGGGCAAACCTGCTGGCCTTCTTCACGCTCCCGTTCGCACTCCTGCTCGCCACCGTCGCGCGCGCCGACTTCCCCGACAGCGTCCCGCGCGCGCTCGCGGCGGCCGCCCTGGCGCTCGGCACGCTGTTCGCGCTCGTCGGGCTTTGGCAGGCCGCGACGCACGAGCTGTTCTTCTACGCGCCCAATCTCGCGGTCTCGAACGCCAACACGGACTTCTTCCGCGTGACATCGCTATTCGGCGACCCGAGCCTCTACGGACGCCACCTGGTACTCGGGATCGGCGTGGGATTGGCGCTGCTTGCTGCGCGCCGCTGGAAACCGTGGCCCCTCATCGCACTGCTCGCAATCATGTGGGCCGGGCTCTTCTTCTCCTACTCGCAGTCGAGCATGGTCGCCCTGCTCGTGGTCACGCTGGCGCTCGCCCTGGTCACGGGGAACCGGCGCGTGCGGCTGGCCGTCGGCCTGCTGGCGCTCGCCGCCGTCCTCGCGGGCGGCGCGTACGTGGCCGCACGGATGATCGACGGCGAGTCGCTCAACAAGATCACGAGCGACCGCACCGAGCGCGTCGAGGACACGCTGCGGGTGATCGAGGACGACCCGTTCGTCGGGGTGGGCATCGGCGGCCAGCCGCGCGGGAGCCGCAAGCTCGCCCGCAGCGACCGGCCCACCCCGACCTTCGTCTCCCACACCACGCCGCTCACCGTATTCGCCGAGCTGGGCGTGATCGGGGTCGCCCTCTACGCGTGGCTGCTGGTGGGCGGCGCCCTCCTGATCGCCGCGGTGCGGAAACGGGAGGAGGCGCTCGGGCTGGCGCTGATGGCGTCGTTCCTCGGGCTGTTCGTACACGCGCTCTTCTACAGCGGCTTCCTGGAGGACCCGATCACCTGGCTTGTGCTCGCGATCGGCGCCGGCTACCTCGCCTGGCACGCGGTCTACGACCCGCAGCCGACGGCCGCCGAGCGCGCACGCGCCCGCAGGCAACGCACCGCTCCGGTGAACCGGTGAGCGTCCGCGCCGCGTGGGCCCTCGTCGGGGTCCTGTTCGCGCTGATCGCCATCACCCTCCCCGAGCTGGGCTCGGACCCCCTGCGCTTCCGGCCCGGCAGCGTGGACCCTCAGGGCCTGCTTGCACCGCTCGTGCGCGCGGCCGGCGAGGAGTGGGACGTGGGCATCGCGCGGGCGGCAGCCTTCGGCGCGGCGCTCCTCTGCGGCGCGGCGGCCGCGCTCCTGATAGCCCGGCCGCGGCCCTGGCCGCCCTGGGGCGGCATCGCGCTCGTGCTGGCGGTCGGCGTGCTGCTGATGGCGCCCTCGACGCTGCTCGCGATGGGCCTGCGCGACTCGACCGCGCCCTGGTTCTTCACGAACGACTCGACCTACCAGATCGAGCTGGGGGGCGATCTCCTCCTCGATCTCGACAATCCGTATGGCCACGACTACCGCGACTCCGGCCTCGAGCGCTTCTATACCCGCGACGGGAGCGTCTCGGAGCGGGTGCGCGAGCGGGAGGTCTCACTCGAGCACTTCGCCTATTTCCCGGGCGCCGTGCTTACGGCCGCGCTCTGGGATCTGTTGCCGGAGCCGCTCGACGACTACCGGCTGCTGGTGCTGCTCGCCACGCTCGCGATGCTGCCGGCGGCACTGCTCTTCCGCGCGCCGCAGAGGCCCGAAGCAGCCGGCTCGGCCGGCTGCGCAGGGATGGGATACAAGCTCGCGCTCGGGGCGCTGCTCGTCTGTAACCCGATCGCGGTGCGCTCCGCCTGGTTCGGGCAGAACGACGCGCCCAGCCTGCTCCTGCTCGTTTTGGCGTTCGCGCTCGTGACCCGGCGCCGCTACGGCTGGGCGGCCGCCGCGCTCGCGGGCGCCGTCCTGCTCAAGCAGTTCGCGCTCGTGGCGCTGCCTTTCATCGCGCTGATGCTGCTGCGCCAGGGCGCCACCCGCGACGAGCTCACGCGCGCCGCGCTCGTGTTCGCAGCCGTCCTCGCGGCCGGCATCCTCCCCTTCCTGATCGCCGACCCCGTCGCCTTCTACGAGGACACGATCAAGTTCGGCGCGGGCACCTACAGGATCGTCGGCTACGGGCTGTCGGCGATCCTGATCCGGCTCGGCATCCTCGAGGACCGCGACGGCAGCTACCCGTTTGCGCTGTTCGCGGTGCTGACCTGGTTACCGCTGACGGTATGGCTGCTCTTCGCGCAGCGCAGGGCGGAGGAGCTCTGGATCGGCGCCGCCGCGTTCTCGGTCTCGCTGCTCTGGCTCATGTTCATCGGCCGCACGTTCAACAACTACTACCTCGTGTGGCCGATGACAGGAGCGGTCGTGGCCGCGCTGATGGCTGTAGGTTCCGCGCGTGCGCCCGATCGACCTCGACCCGGGTGAGGCGATCCTCCACGAAGGGGATCCCGAGCGCTGCGTGCTGCTGCTGCCCGGGGTGCGCTATTTCAGCCAGGCGCCGCTGCTCTGGTTCGCGCGCGAGGCCGCGCTCGCCGGCGGCTGGTCGGTGCTCGAGCTGAACGAGCGTGCGCCTGCCGACCAGGAGCCATTCGACTGGATTCGCGACCGCGCCGAGAGCGCCCTGAACGCCGCCTCCGCGACCCAGGTGGTGATGATCGGCAAGTCGCTCGCCAGCGCGGTGGCTCCGCTCGCGACCCAGCGCGCGTTGCCCGCGGTCTGGCTCACTCCACTGCTGACCCGGCCGGAGGTGATCGCCGCGCTCGGCGGCACGGACAGGCCCACGCTGGTTGTGGGCAGCCCAGCCGACCCGACCTGGGGGAACGGGGAGCTGCCCGAGAACGAGGCACTGGAGGTGATGGTGGTCGAGGGCCTCAACCATTCGCTCCAGATCGAGGGAGACGTGCTCGCGTCGATCGACGTGCTGCGTGACGTAACGGAGCGGGTGGCGGGTTTCCTCGAGCGGCTCGACTGACCCCGCGGGCGCCTCGGACAACGCCGGCTAGGACTGGCGCCGCTCCTGCCGACGGTCCCGGCGCTCCTCGCGCTCCTGCCGACGCGCCGTGCGCGCCCGCTCGCGGGCCGCCTGTGCGCGGGCGCGCTGGCGCCTCACGCGCGCCCGGTCCGCCCGCGCGTCGTCCCTCGCGGCCTCCGAGCCGCGCGGTGCCATCGCGAACTGGTGAGCGCGGCCGGTCACGAAGATGCGCTTCTCGTCCGCTACGACCGGATTGGCGTACTTGCCGGCCGCGAAGCGCCAGACCCGCTTGCCGTCGCGGGCGCGCACGGCATGGGTGGCGTCGGGGCCCCTGGCCACGGTGCGCTGGGCTTCCGAGCCGCAGGTCGAGCAGACCGCGTAATAGACGAGCCCGTCGATCACGGTCGGGGCGGCGTGCACCGCGCCCTGGGCGTCGATCTGCCAGCGCGTATCGCCGGTGGCGGCGTCGAGCGCGTAGAACTGCCCGTCGTAGGTGCCGACGAAGACCTTGCGCTTGTAGACAGCGGCGGCGCCGTAGATGTAAGTGCCGAGCGGGCGCGCCCAGAGCAACCTGCCGGTCTTCGCGCCGTAGACGTACATCGTGCCGTCGGTGTTGCCGATGTAGACGCGCCCGTAGGCGAGCGTCGGCGTGGCGTACCAGAACTCGCGCGCTCCCGTCGCGCTCCACGCCAGCTTGCCGGTCCCGGCGTTCAACGCATACAAGGTGCCGCCGTCGGAAGCGATGTAGATGCGGCCCTTCCAGTAGGCGGCAGAGGTGTTGACCTGGTTGTCGGCCTCGAAGCGCCACTTCAGCCGCCCCGTCTTTGCGTTGAGGGCGATCACGTCGTTGTTCCAGGTCCCGACGTAGAGGACGCCGTTGCGGAGCAGCGGTGAGGACTCGACCGGCGCAGTCTCGTGTCGCCACAGCTCGCGGCCGGTGTCCGCGTCCCAGGCGACCACGAAGCCGTTCGCGCCGGCTTGGTCCTGGAGGCACTCCACCGGGTGCATGTAGGACTGGTAGACGACCCCCTTGCCGATCGTGGGGGAGGAGGCGGCACAGCGGCCGAGGCTCTTCTTCCAGTCGGGCTTGCCCGTCTTTGCGTCGAGCGCGAAGAAGAGCCCCTTCTGCTGGGCGAGGTAGACGCGCCCATAGGCGACCGTCGGCGGGAACTCGAGCGTGTCGTGCGCGTCGATCCGCCACAGCCGCCGGTACGGCGGACGGTGGTTGTAGGGGGAGATGTGCTGGCGCCCGATGTCATAGCCGTAGGTCGGCCAGGGGCGCGCGATCTCTTTGGTCTCCTTGTCGGGCCGCGGCGACTCCGGCTCAGGCGCCTCCGTCACCACGAACTCCTCCGTGGCGGAGCCACGCTTCTCGATCGGGTCCTCGTCGGTGTAGGCGTACACGCCGATCGCGACCGCAAGGACGAGCACGACCAGCGCGCCGCCGATGAGCAAGCGGCGTCGTCTGGACATCGACGGCTGAGGATGGCAGACGCCCCCGTCGCCCCCGTTAAGACCCTAGGCGCCTCCAAATGCGTTTCGTCACTTGCGGCACCTCGATGCTGAGCGCCGCTTCCTCGAGCTGGCGGGACCACTGCGGCGTACCCGTGCGGAGCACCCAGCCGTCCCCGAGCCGGTAGGCCATGAAGGCAGGCTCGCCCGGGTCGCGGCCGGCCGTGGTGAGCGCATCCGCTTCCTCGGCGAGGCCGCGCGAGACCTCGAACTCGGAGAACTCGCCGATGAAGTCCGACAGGCCCTCGAACAGCCCGAGCTCGTCCTCGAAGACGGCGAGCGGCGCCGGGCTCGTCTCCACGAGCGCCGTGCGCTCGCCGAACGCGTTGATCGCCTCGCGAGCCGAGGGGTCGCGTGCCAGGTCGTCGTCGAGCTCGACCGAGCGACGGAAGGAATCCGCGCCGAAGGAGGCGATCCGGCGCCCGTCGGCGACGTACTCGCGCAGACGTTGCATGAACGCCCTGGGCAGCCACAGCTCGCTTCCTGGGAAGGCGAGGCCGGGCGCCTCGCCGAGGAGCGGTGGCTCTCCTCGCGCAAGCGAGATGTCGGTGGTCAGGTTGTAGCCGACCCGCTCGTTCTCGAGCCAGCGCAGCAGCGGCGCGACCTCGGCGGCGAAACGCGGCGGGTAGCCGCCGCCCGCGAAGTAGCGGTCGAGGCGCACCGCTCGCGAGCTGATCAGGGTGTCGGCGAAGCCGTCGGCGTCGTCATCGACCGGGTTGAGGCCCTGCCAGGTGACTGCTGGGAGCACCAGGAGCGGCAGCCCACCGGCGCCGACTCCGCTCACCGGCTTCGGGCCGCGGTTCGCGGCCGCCTTCGTCTGCGCCTTCCCCGAGACCGCCAGCGGCCACAGGGCGCGCTGGCGGCCCGCGCGCACGCGCACGAGGTGGACGCCGGTGACCGCGTCCTTCGGGACGTGCACCCGGAACGTGCCCCCGACGCGCCCACCGCGGCGAAGCGGCCGCGGGTTGCCGAAGCGCGACAGCACGAAGTCGAAGGAGCGGTCGACCGGTCCGACCTCGAGGCGGACGACGGAGCCGGCCCGCACGAGAGTGAGCGGGCCGCGCAGCGTGAAGGTCCGAACCGAGACGCCGGTTCGCGGCTGAGCCGTACGCGGGCTCGGCACCTCCGCGGGCGCGACCGCCGGGTTGCCGGCCCGGTCGCGAACGGTCACCGTGAACGCATAGTCGCCGTCGGGCGCCGGCGTCGTGCTCTCCGGCCCGGCGCTGACCCGGCCGTTCCACACCCCCACGCGTGTCTTGGTCCGGCCCTCGGGCGGGATGCCGCGGAAGCGCCTCACCACGTACGGCCGCGGCCCGTCGTCGGTGCGGAAGACCCGGTACTCCGGCGCCGAGTTGGCGGGCCCGGCGTAGCGGATGCTCACCCGGGGGCGCTGGCCCGGCGCCCCGGCGGCGATCACCGACGGCTCCGCGCTCACGAGGCGCACGCGCGGCGGGCGCCGGTCGACCGTGATCTCCTTGAACGAGTCGATCACGCGGCTCTCGTCCCGCCGCACCACGCGCATGCGGTAGAGCCCGTCGGGCACGATGTTGCCGTCGTCGTCGCGACCGTCCCATCGGAAGCGGTGCTTCGTGTCCCCGGCGAGCCGCTGACCGTCGACGATCCGACGCACCTCGTTGCCCTCCCCGTCCACGACCGAGAACGTCACCTCGGCGGGCTCGGAGAGGTCGAAGCCGACCGTCGTATCGTCCCGGTAGTCATCCCCGTTCGGGGAGAAGTGCGCCGGCTTGGTCGCGAAACGCAGGACGAGCGGGAACTCGCTCTTCAGAAGCTGCGTCGTGAAGAAGGCGGCGATGGTCGCCACCACAAGTACGGCGAACACCGCCCGGACCAGGCGCCGGGACATGGAGGCGGGAGCCTAGTCGTAGCGCTCGCGTGAAAAAGTCGTTCGGCGATGCGGGTGCACCTCGTCGATCCCTCCGCGGACGTCCTGCCCTACGACCACGCGCTGGCGGCCGCCCTGGCGCGCAAAGGGGCGCAGGTCGAGCTCGTGACCTCGCGCTTCGTCCACGGTCCCCGCCCCGCCCCGGACGGCTTCGCACTCAGCGAGTCCTTCTACCGGGGCGCCACCCGGGTGGCGGCACGCCGGACCGCGCTGCGGCGCGCGTTGAAGGCCGCCGAGCACGTGCCCGACATGCTGCGCTATCGCGGCCGTGCGTCGGAGGCCGACGTGACGCACTGGCAATGGCTCTGGCTCGAGTCGCTGAGCACCCGCGTGCTCCCGCGCGGTCGCCCTCAGGTGCTCACCATGCACAACGTGATCCGCCGAGAGCGCCCGGCCCAGAAGGTCGCCGCCGCATTTGCGGCGGTGATAGTCCACACCCGCACCGGAGCCGAACTCCTCGGAGGGGGCGCTCGCGTCCACGTGATCCCGCACGGCGCGTTCTCGCATCTCACCACTCAGCCCGACGAGCTCCCGCTCCCGCCCGAGCTTGCAGCGGTCGGGCGACCGGTGGTCCTCTATTTCGGGGTCGTGCGCGAGTACAAGGGCGTCGACGTGCTGCTCGAGGCCTTTCGGGACGTGCCCGACGCGGAGCTGTGGGTGGTGGGGCGGCCGCTCGGGGTCTCGATGGAGCGACTGCGCCGGCTCGCGCCGCCTGGCAGGGTGCGCTTCGTGGAGCGCTACGTGAGCGACGCCGAACTGCCCGCCTTCTTCCGGCGTGCCGACGTCCTCGCCCTGCCGCATCGCAGCGTCGACGTGTCGGGGGTGCTGTTCGCCGGCCTCGCGTTCGGCAAGGCGATGGCGCTGAGCGACGTCGGCGGCTTCCGCGAGCTGGTCGAGGACCACGGCGCCGGACGTCTCGTACCTCCCGGCGACCCGGAGGCGCTCGCGGCGGCGCTCGTGGAGCTGCTCGCGGATCGCGAGCAGCGGCGCGCGCTCGAGGAGCGGGCCGTGGCGGCCGCCGCGGGGCCATATTCGTGGGACCGGATCGCCGAGCAGACGCTGGCCGTCTACAGGGAGGTCGGCGCGTGAGGGTGGTGTTCATGGCCAAGTGCAAGCGCTCGGCGGCGCGAGCGCTCGACTGGCTGGTGGCGCAGGGCTGCGAGGTCGTTGCGGTGGTGGCCTCCGATCCGGACCGCTGGACGCGCGAGGAGCAGCGCGTCGACCTCGTGGCGCAGAGCCACGGCCTGCCGCTGGTAGGCGACAACGATCTTTACGCGGACCCGCCCACGGACGTGGATGTGGTGATCTCGTTCCTGTTCTGGAAGCTGATCCGAGAGCCGCTCGTATCGCTTGGACGGATCGGCTGCCTCAACTTCCATCCCGCGCCGCTTCCCGACCTGCGCGGACTCGGCGGCTACAACGTGGCGATCCTCGAGGGCAGGGATGAGTGGGGCGTGTCCTGCCATTTCGTCGACGCGCGCTTCGACACGGGTGACCTTGTGGAGGTCGAGCGCTTCCCGATCGATCCCGAGCGCGAGACGGCCTTCTCGCTCGACCTCGCGAGCCAGGAACGCCTGCTCGGCCTCTTCGAGCGGGTGATGGCCCGGGCGCTGGCCGGCGATGAGCTCCCGCGCACACCGCAGGGTGAGGGGCGCTACGTGACCCGTGAGGAATTCGAGGACCTTCGCCGTGTGCGCCCGGGCGACGATCTTGGGAGAAAGCTCCGCGCCTTCTGGTATCCGCCCCATCCCGGAGCTGTGATCGAGCTTGATGGGCGCCTGCTCACGCTCGTGGACGAGCGTCTGCTCGCCGAGACCGCCGATGCCTACAGGGATGCCGGACTCGTGCCCTGAGGCGGTCCCGTCGATCCGCGCACCAACAGCTCGGCGGGCAGCACGACCCGCCGGCGGGTTCGGCGGCCGGCCATGCGTGCCTCGAGCAGCTCGAAGCCGGTGGCGCCAAGCAGCTCGGCGTCCAGGGCCACCGTCGTGAGGGGCGGCTCGAGCGCACGCGCAAAGTCCATGTCGTCGAAGCCGATGACGGAGAGGTCGCTCGGTACGCGGAGCCCGCGCTCACGCGCCGCCATGTAGAGCCCCGCCGCGATCAGGTCGTCGTCGCAGAACACCGCCGTCGGCTGCTCGTCGAGCAGCGCGCCGGCGGCGACACGCGCCGCCTCGATACCGATCGCGGTCAGCACGCGGGGCTGGGACTCGGGATCGAGACCGGCCGCGGTCAGGACCCGCCGGCGCGCCGCGGCGCGGAGGTGGAAGGTCGGGGCGTCGAAGCTCGCCGCCAGGTGTCCGATGCGGCGGTGGCCGAGGTCCAGCAGATGACTGAAGGCGGCCGCCGCCCCAGCCTCGGCGTCGAACCGCACCGACGGGCGCCGCGGCTCCTCGGCCTCCATGACAACCACGTTCTCGTCGGGGCCGAGCGCCTCGGGCGCGCTGACTTCGAAGAGCAGGTAGCCGTCCACTGGACCGGCGCGGAGCGCCTCGAAGGACTGCTCCTGCCAGCGCCGGTCGTTGGCCGTGTCCACCAGCGCCACGGTGTACCGGGCGGCCTGGGCGGCTCGCTGAGCGCCGCGGAGAACGCGGCTGAAGAAGGGGTTCGTTATGTCCGGAACGAGGAGCGCGACTGCGCGCGAGCTGCCGAGGCGCAGAGCCTGCGCGGCGACGTTGGGGCGGTAGCCGAGCTCCCGGGCGACGCGCCGGACGTGCTCCTGGGTGGCTTCCGATACCCGGCCGCGGCCCTTGCCCGAGAACACCAGCGAGACGGTCGACTGGGACACGCCGGCGCGCTCGGCCACGTCGATGCTCGTCACGCGCTGTTGAGCGGGGCGTTCTATGGGCGGAATGCAACCACGGGGCAGCCCAAGGAGTTGACAGATACTGGCGTCATACGTAGTATGCCATACGTATGACGGGACTTGGAACATTCATAGGCGCCGTGCTCGCCACCGGCGCCGTCGCGGCAGGCGGCGTACTCGGCGACGACTCGCGCAGCCCGGCCGCGGGGCCGACCGCGCTGGTCGTGGATGCTGCGGCCGCCCGCGACGGGCGCGAACTGGTGAATGACCGGCTCGAGCACGCCGCCGTCGAGCTCAGGCTGCCTCGCAACGCCGCCGAGGCACGCACCAACGTGCGTTACTTCGACGCCCTCGGGTATCACGTGGTCGTGGCGGGCCGGGACGCCGTCGGGGCAGCCGCCGCGACCGGAATCCCCGCCGTGCGCGCGGCCGGCCTGGCCGCTGCGCTGGAGGCCACCGAGCGCTGAGCCCGCGCTACGGTGGGACCGTGAGCGGCCTTTCCGTACGCCCCGCGGAGCGTGCCGACGCCGAGGCAGTCGGCCGTCTGCTCCACGACTTCAACACCGAGTTCGACGACATCACGCCCGGCCCGGATGCGCTCGCCCAGCGTGTCCGCGAGCTGATCACGTCCGGAGAGACGATCGTGCTGCTGGCCGGCAGCGGCCCGGACGGGCTGGCCGTCCTCCGCTTTCGGCCGGCACTGTGGACGAGCGGGCTCGAGTGCTACCTCGCGGAGCTCTACGTGGTGCCTGACCGCCGCGGCCAGGGACTCGGCCGCGCGCTGATGGAGACGGCGCTGGCGGTGGCCCGCGAGCGGGGGGCGGACTCCATGGATCTGGGCACCAGCGATGACGATCTGGCGGCCCGCGCACTCTACGAGAGCCTCGGTTTCAGCAACCGCGAGGGCAAGCCTGACGGACCCGTTAACTACTTCTACGAGCGGGAGCTCTAATCTCGGATCATGAGCTGCCCGGCCTGCGGCACCGAGAACCCGCCCGGCGCTCACTTCTGCATGAACTGTGGCGCAAACCTCGAGCGCCGCTGCCCCTCATGCAACACGACGGCCCCGGCCGAGGCCCGCTTCTGCATGAACTGCGGGGCGTCGCTCGAACCGGAAGTCGCCGCCCGTGCCGAGCAGCCGCCGGAGGAGCGCCGCCAGGTGACGGTGCTGTTTGCCGATCTATCCGGCTACACCGCCTTCGCGGAGCGCATGGATCCGGAGGCGGTCAAGTCGCTCGTCGACCGTGCCCTGATGCGCCTCGGCCGCGAGGTAGAGCGCTACGGCGGCACCGTCGACAAGTTCATAGGCGACAACGTCATGGCGCTCTTCGGCGCTCCGGTCGCGCACGAGGATGACGCCGAGCGCGCGGTCCGTGCCGGGCTTGGAATGCAGAACGCGATGGAGGAGGTCAACCGAGACCTCCCCTCCGACATCGAGTTCGAGCTGCGCGTGGGGGTCAACACCGGCGAGGTTCTCGCGGGCGCCGTCGGAGAGACGTACACGGTGACGGGCGACACGGTGAACGTGGCCTCACGCCTCCAGAGCGCCGCGCGCCCGGGCAGCGTGACCGTGGGCGAGCGCACCATGCTCGCCTCCGAGGGGGCCGTTCGCTACCGCACGCTCGAGCCCCTCGAGCTCAAGGGCAAGGCCGCCCCGGTGCCGGCGTGGGAGGCGATCGGCCTGATCGCCGAGCAACCTATGGGCCGCGTGGCACCGGCGCGCGAGTCTCCTCTCGTCGGTCGTCGCGAGGAGCTGACCGTGCTCGAGAGCCTTTACGAGCGCGTCCTCGAGGAGGGCACGCCGCAGCTCGTCACGCTTCTCGGCGAGGCCGGCGTCGGCAAGTCCCGCGTTCTGCGCGAGTTCGAACGCCGCCTTGCCGAGCACCCGTCGGCGCCAACCGTGCGCACCGGACGCTGCCTCCCCTACGGAACCGGCATCGTCTTCTGGGCGCTGGGCGAGGTCATCCGGGCCGAGGCCGCGATCGTCGACTCGGACTCGGCAGACACGGCGTGGATGAAGCTGTCGGGCTACATCGCCGAGCTGCGGGGTGCGGGGGACCGCGAGGGCGCGGACCGCCAGGCTGCCCTGATCGGCCGGCTGCTCGGGGTGGAGGTGCCGCCGGAGCTCGTGCCCCGGGAGGAGGATCCGGAACGGGCGCGCGAGTCGTTCTTCTCGGCCCTGCGCTCCGGCATCGAGTCGATCGCCCGCCGGCGCCCGTTCGTGATCGCGTTCGAGGACATCCACTGGGCGGACGACGGCATGCTCGCCGCGATCGAGCACCTCGCCCAGTGGGTCCGGGCTCCGCTCCTGCTCGTATGCCTCGCGAGGGACGAGCTCCTCGACCGCCAGCCGGGCTGGGGCGGCGGCCGGCACTCCGCGACCCAGCTGGTGCTCAACCCGCTGAGCGAGGTTCAGGCGCGCGAGCTCGTGCAGGCGCTCCTGCCGTCGGGACGCGAGATGGTCCCGGCTGTCGCCGAGCGCTCCGGCGGCAACCCGCTGTTCGCGGAGGAGATGGCGCGCCGGATCGCCGAGAGGGGCGGCACCGAGGGCGGTCAGCTGCCCGACACCGTGCAGGGGGTGCTGGCGGCACGGCTCGACTCGCTGCGACCGTTCGAGCGCCGCCTCGTCCAGCAGGCGTCCGTCGTCGGTAGAACCTTCTGGGAGGGCTCGCTTACCGCGCTCGCCCGCTCCGAGGGCCAGGATCTCGGCCGCGCGCTGGCCGCGCTTCAGCAGAAGGACATCCTGGTGCCGACCATGGAGGCCCGCCTCGACGGAGAGCGAGAGCTCGCGTTCAAGCACGTCCTGATCCGCGACGTGGCCTACGGGATGCTCCCCAAGGCAGTCCGCTCGCGGAAGCACTTCGAGGTCGGCACCTTCTTCGAGCAGCGGGCGGGCGACCGCACCGACGAGGTGGTCGCCCTGCTGGCGGACCACTATGGGCGCGCCGCTGCGCTCGGCCGCGAGGGAGGGGTCCCGCGCGACGAGCTGATGACGATGCGCCGCCAGGCCGTGCGCTTCCTCGAGGAGGCAGGCGACGCCGCGGGCCGGCTCTATTCGAATCGCGAGGCAGCCGAGCACTACCGCCACGCGCGCGATGTGGCCCGCCAGGACCGCGTCGCCGTCGGCGAGGGCACCGCCGACGAGATGGAGACGGTGGCGGTCCGCGTGGGTGAGAAGCTGGGCGACGTGTCGCTGCGGCTGGGACGGGTCGACGAGGCGATCGCCGTCTGGGGGGAATGCCTCGCGTGGCACCGCGGCCAGGAGGATCTCGAGCGGGTGGCCGATCTCCACCGCAAGATCGGCGCCGGCCTCTCACACAAGGGCGAGCGCAAGCCGGCCATCGAGCATTACCAGAAGGGCATCAACCTGCTCAAAGACGGCCCTCCCCGGCTCGAGCTGGTCCGGCTCTACGAGGAGGCCGCCTGGCTGTACCTGCATACGGGCGACAACATGCTCGCCATCTACGCATCCGAGAAGGCTCTGCGGCTCGCCGAGAAGCTCGGCGAGACCCGTGCCGCGAGCCGCGCGCACGGGATCTTCGGACGCGTGTTCGGCCGCATCGGGGACACCGAGAAGGCGCGTCAGAACCTGGAGCGTGCCGTGGAGCTCGCGCGCGGCTCGGATCACGGGGAGACGATCATCGCCTTGTCCGCGCTAGGGCGCCAGCTCGAGATCTCCGAAGCTGACGTGACCGGCGCCCGCGAGGCGTATGAGGAGGCCCTCCGGCTCGCCAAGCAGATGGGAATGCTTCCGGCGCAGGTCGAGCTGCACGCCTGGCTCGCCACGCTGGCCGTGTACAGCGCCGACTGGGAGAGCGTCGAGCGCTCGACAGAGGCGAGCGCCGAGCTGGCCGAGCGCGAGGGGCTCGTGGGGAAGCTCTGCCTGCCCTACGTCCTGCGGGGCACCCTGCGCTGGCGCGAGGGCAGGCTCGACGAGGCGACCGTCCTCTTCCATCGCGCGCTGGAGCTCGCCGAGCAGGTCGGTTGGTCCGAGCTCGCCTTCCAGGCGCTGATCGGTTTGGCCGCCGCGCTGCGCGACCAGGGCGATCTGGACGGCGCCGTCAACGCCCTCGACCAGGCAATCGAGGTATGCGAGCGGGCCGGCCTGCTTGCGCAGTCAATCCAGGCGATGGGGATGCGGGCCGTGGTCCTCTCCCTGGCGCACCGCCCGCGCGCGGCGCGCGAGGCGGCTGCGCTCACGGCCCAGATGGCCGAGCGCCTCCACTATCCGCTCGGAACGGCGGCTGCGCTCGAGGCGCGCGGCGCCGCCTCCGAAGACCCCGTGGAGGGCGCGGAGCTGCTGGCCGAGGCCGAGGCGGCCTGGGCCGCCCTCGACCGCCCGCTCGAGAGCAACCGCGCCCGGCTCCTGGCCGGTCAGCTACTGCTCGCCCACGACGGCGAGCGCGGCCGCGAGCTGCTCGAGTCCGCCGCCGCAGAGAGCGAGCGCCTGGGCGTGCCGCACCTGGCGGCGCTGGCGCGCGCGGCGGTGCGCTAGTGGTCTTCGACGGAGGCGACCACTAAGACCTGTCGGCCCCGGTCACGACGACCACGGTCGCGTCGCCCGCGAGGCCCTGGGTCGCCGGGTCGATCGGCTCTCGTTGGGCGATGTCGAGCCTGCGGGAGACCGCCGCGGCCTCACGCTCGTGACCCGGCGAGAACAGGATCACCGACTCGGCGCGCTGCTGATCCGAGCTGTTCGCGACCGTTCCCACCTCGAAGCCCGCGGACTGCACCTCGTCGCTGACGCGCGCGGCGAGGCCGGGCACGGTCGTGCCGTTGAGAACCGCGACCGTGACGCTCGAAGGGTCGATGGCGGGCCTGCGCCTGCGCCGCTCCCCGTTCTTGGGCTCCTCGCCGTTCTGCGCCGGCGGCTGCTGCTGC
>Ga0081538_10001430_pt1 | contig 24539 bp, 23 predicted proteins | sample TabmetS5T2R1_FD_71022 | JGI IMG/M metagenome (GOLD analysis project Ga0081538, IMG submission 71022) | Tabebuia heterophylla rhizosphere microbial communities from the University of Puerto Rico - S5T2R1 | ecosystem: Host-associated > Plants > Roots > Rhizosphere ... | reverse complement strand
GCGCCGGCGGCGCCGAACGTCTTGGCGATCTCCGCCATTTCGCCGACCCAGCGCCAGCCCTTGCGCTCGGCGGCCCGCGTCGCCCTGGCCAGCCGGTCCTCGAGGTCGGGGAGCGAGCGGGCCCACTCCCGACGCAGCGTGGCGTCGACCCCTTCACGCTCGGCGACGGCGCCGACGGCGAGCAGCAGCGCCTGGTGACCCTTGGTCCAGGCGGCGTACGTCATCTTGACCGCTGAGGCGGACCCGATCCGATCGTCGACGACGACCGCCTCCACGATCGTGTCGGCGAAGAGCGCGGCGACGGTCGGCGCGGCCGGACCCGAGAGATAGAGCCGCGTCGTGTCGGGCTCGACCGGCGGCGACCCGACGATGCCACCGTCGACGACGGTCGCTCCGGCGCCGACGACCTCCGCGATCCGGCGTGCCGTGGCCGGTGCGACCGCGTTGGCGTCGACGTACGTGCCGCCGTAGCCCGCGTCGGCGACGGCGTACGCCACGTCGAGGGCGGCGTGCGGAGGGCAGATCGAGAGCACGACGTCGCTGGCCCGGAGGAGCTCGGCGACGTCGCCCGCGTCGATCAGGCCGGCCGACTCGGCGCGGGCCTTGGTCGCCGCGCCACGTCCGTCCGACGCCCAGCCGACCTCGTGTCCGACCTCGCGGAGCCGGGCCGCGACCGCCCCGCCCATCTCGCCTGGATGCAGCAGACCGATCATGCCGTCCATCCAACCGTCGGATCGCCGTGGCCGCCATCGATACGTGACAGGTGCACCACGGTCCTCCGTCAGGTGGTGCACCTGTCACGTATCCGTGCGGTCTCCGTCTCGGCGTACGCGCACGTGACCGGTCCGCTCGGGCGCGTGGATACGCTTGTCGGGTGACGCCCGACGAGCTCTCCGATGCCGTGGTCGCCGCGCTGTCCGCCGCGGTGGCCGACGGCGACCTGTCCCTGCCCGACGGCGTACCGGCGAGCGTCCGCATCGAGCGACCGAAGATCAAGGAGCACGGCGACTACGCCACCAACGTCGCGATGCAGCTCGCCAAGCCGGCCGGCCGGCCGCCGCGGGAGCTCGCCGAGCTGGTCGCCACCCGACTGACCGCGACGCCCGGCATCGCCGCCGTCGACGTCGCCGGGCCGGGCTTCCTCAACATTCGGATCGACGCCGGTGCGCAAGGCGTCCTGGCCGCGGACATCGTTGCGGCCGGCGTAGCGTACGGCGGCAGCGAGACCCACGCGGGCGAGCGGATCAACGTCGAGTTCGTCTCCGCGAACCCGACGGGTCCGGTGCTGCTCTCGCATACGCGGTGGGCGGCCATCGGCGACGCGGTCGCGCGGATCCTGGAGGCGTCCGGGGCCGAGGTCACCCGGGAGTACTACTTCAACGACGCGGGCGGACAGGTCGATCGGTTCGCCCGGTCGCTGCTGGCCCGAGCCCGTGGCCAGGAGCCGCCCGAGGACGGCTACGTCGGGACCTACATCGACGACATCGCGGCCCAGGTCGTGGCCCACGAGCCGGCCGCGCCGAGGCTGCCCGACCCCGAGGCGGAGGGGGTCTTCCGCAAGCGGGGCGTCGAGCTGATGTTCGACGAGATCAAGCGGAGCCTGCACGAGTTCGGCGTCGACTTCGACGTCTACTTCTCCGAGCGGACCCTCCACGACAAGGGTGAGGTCGAGGACGCCCTCGAGCAGCTCCGCGAGGGCGGGATGACGTACGAGTCCGAGGGCGCGCTCTGGCTACGGTCGACGGAGTACGGCGACGACCGCGACCGTCCACTAGTACGGAGCAACGGCCGTCCCACCTACATCGGCGCCGACGCGGCGTACTACCTCGACAAGCGGCGCCGGGGATTCGACCGCATCATGATCCTGCTGGGTGCCGACCATCACGGCTACGTCGGCCGCTACCGCGCGCTCAGCGCCGCGTTCGGCGACGACCCGGACCGCAACCTGGAGATCCTGATCGGGCAGATGGTCAACCTGCTGCGGGACGGCAAGCCGCTGCGGATGAGCAAGCGGGCCGGCACCGTCCTCACCCTCGAGGACCTGGTCGAGGCCGTCGGTGCGGACGCCGCGAGATACGCGCTGGCGCGCTACTCGATGGACTCGTCGATCGACATCGACCTGGACCTCTGGTCCAAGCAGTCGCAGGACAACCCGGTCTACTACGTGCAGTACGCGCATGCCCGGCTCGCCTCGATCCTGCGCAACGCGGCCGACCTCGGCATCGCACCGGCCGGCGCCGACTTCGACCCGGCGCTGCTGGCCGACCCGCGCGAAGGGGACCTACTGCGGGCGCTCGCCGAGTTCCCCCGCGTCGTCGGCCAGGCCGCCGAGCTGCGCGAGCCGCATCGGATTGCCCGCTACCTCGAGGACACAGCGGCGTCGTTCCACAAGTTCTACGACGAGTGTCGGGTGCTCCCGCTCGGCGACGAGGAGCCGGCGCCGTTGCACGCCGCCCGGCTGCTGCTGGTCGCGGCGACCCGGCAGGTCGTCGCCAACGGCCTCGGCCTGCTCGGCGTCACCGCGCCGGAGCGGATGTAAGAGGCGAAGCGAGATGCGCGCGCACGAAGCCGGGGCCCTGCACGGCCAGGCGGGACATCGCGGTCCCGCCTGGTTGATCGCCCCCGACGACGTCAACGCCCTGGTCGCCGACCTGTGGTCACGCAACGTCGACCGGGACGCGACCGGCGAGCTCCGGGTCGGCGGCGTCTGCGTCACCGACCTCGCCGCGGAGTTCGGCACGCCGACGTACATCCTCGACGAGCAGGACTTCCGCGAGCGGGCGCGGGCCTTCCGCGACGCGTTCGAGGGCGTCGACGTCTACTACGCCGGCAAGGCCTTTTTGTGTAAGGCCGTCGTCCGCGGCGTGATCGAGGAGGGCCTCCGGCTCGACGTCTGCAGCGGCGGCGAGCTGGCCGTCGCGCTGGCGGCCGAGGTGCCGCCGGAGCTGATCGGCTTCCACGGCAACAACAAGAGCCCGGCCGAGCTGCGCCGGGCGATCGAGGTCGGCGTGGGTCGGCTGATCGTCGACTCGTACGACGAGATCGACCGACTCGTCGAGCTGACCGACGGGCTCGATCGACGCGCCCAGGTCATGGTCCGCGTGACGGCCGGGGTCGAGGCGCACACGCACGAGTACATCGCGACCGCGCACGAAGACCAGAAGTTCGGGTTCTCGATCGCCGAGGGAGACGCGATGCGAGCCGTCCGCCGGATCGTCGAGGCACCCGGCCTCGAGCTCGTCGGCCTGCACTCGCACATCGGGTCCCAGGTCTTCGACACGTCCGGGTTCGAGGTCGCGGCTCGACGGGTGCTGGCGCTGCATGCCGAGATCCGCGACGAGCTCGGCGAGGTCCTTCCGGAGCTGGGGCTCGGCGGCGGCTTCGGCATCGCGTACACGACGCAGGACACGCCGTCGACCCCGCGGGAGCTGGCCGACGGGCTGCTCGGCATCGTCGCGCACGAGTGCAAGGCGCTCGGGATCGACGTACCTCGGCTCTCGGTCGAGCCGGGACGGGCCGTCATCGGACCGGCGATGCACACCCTGTACGAGATCGGCACGGTCAAGCGAGTGCCTCTCGACGGCGGCGCGGCCCGCACGTACGTCGCGGTCGACGGTGGCATGAGCGACAACCTCCGGACCGCGCTGTACGACGCGGACTACTCGTGCACGCTCGCGTCGCGGCGGTCCGACTCCCCACCGGTGTTGGCCCGCGTGGTCGGCAAGCACTGCGAGGCGGGCGACGTACTCGTGAAGGACGAGTTCCTCCCCGGTGACGTCGCGCCGGGCGACCTGCTCGCCGTGCCGGGCACCGGCGCCTACTGCCGATCGCTCGCGAGCAACTACAACCACCTGCCTCGGCCCGGGGTCGTGGCCGTACGCGACGGCCGGGCCCGGCTCGTCGTGCGCCGGGAGACCGAGGCCGACCTGCTCCGGCTGGACGTCGACGCATGACCACGACCGAGCTGTCGACGCTGCGCGTGGCGCTGCTCGGATGCGGCAACGTCGGCACCGAGGTGGTGCGGATCCTCCGGACCGAGGCCGACGAGCTCGCCGCCCGGGCCGGGGCTCGACTGGAGCTCGCCGGTGTGGCGGTGCGCCGGCCCGGGCGGGCTCGCTCGGTCGACCTGGACCGAGACCTGCTCACCACGGACGCCCACAGCCTGGTCACGCGGGACGACGTGGACCTCGTCATCGAGGTGATCGGGGGCATCGAGCCGGCCCGGAGCCTGATCCTCGCCGGCCTGGAGAACGGCGCGTCGGTCGTCACGGCCAACAAGGCGCTGCTCGCGGAGGACGGCGAGACCCTCTTCGCCGCCGCCGAGAAGGCCGGTCGGGACCTCTACTTCGAGGCGGCCGTCGCCGGGGCGATCCCGATCCTGCGGCCGCTTCGCGAGTCGCTGGCCGGCGACCGGGTCCGACGGGTGATCGGGATCGTCAACGGCACGACCAACTACGTCCTCGACAAGATGTCGACCAGCGGCGCCGGATTCCGGGAGGCGCTGGAGGATGCCCAGCAGCTCGGGTACGCCGAGGCCGACCCGACCGCCGACATCGAGGGCTTCGACGCCGCCGCCAAGGCCGCGATCCTCGCCGGGCTGGCGTTCCACACCCGAGTCACGACCGCCGACGTCTATCGGGAGGGCATCACCGACGTGACGGCACGCGACGTGGCGTCGGCGGCCGAGATGGGCTGCGTGGTGAAGGCGCTGGCGATCTGCGACCGACGGGAGACCGACGACGGTCCGGCGGTGGCGGTGCGGGTGCATCCGGCGATGATCCCCTCGACCCACCCGTTGGCCAGCGTGCGCGAGGCGTACAACGCCGTCTTCGTCGAGAGCGAGGCCGCCGGACAGCTGATGTTCTACGGCCCGGGAGCCGGCGGCGCCCCGACGGCGTCGGCGGTGCTCGGCGACCTGGTCACGGTCGCGCGGCACCGGCTCGAAGGCGTCAGCGGCGTCGGTGAGTCGACCCACACGCAGGCCGCCGTGCTGTCGATGGGGGAGACGCCGACCCGCTATCACATCGCGATCGACGTCGACGACCGCGCGGGCGTGCTGGCCGCGGTGGCGTCCGAGTTCGCGACGCACGGGGTCTCGATCCAGACCGTACGCCAGGAGGGTCGGGGCGACGACGCCGAGCTGGTGATCGTGACCCACCGGGCGACCGACGCCGCGCTGTCGTCGACGGTCGCCGGGCTGCGGCGGATGTCGATGGTGCACGCCGTGACCTCGGTGATGCGGGTGGAGGCGGAGGGCGAGTGACGCCCGGGTCCGAGAGGAGTGCGCCGATGACGTGGCGCGGGGTGGTCGAGGAGTATCGGGACTGGCTGCCGATCGAGCCGGACACCCCCATCGTGTCGCTCACCGAGGGCGGTACGCCGCTGCTCGCGTCGGACTGGCTGTCCGAGCGCACCGGTGCCCGGGTCTGGCTGAAGGTGGAGGGCGCCAACCCGACCGGGTCGTTCAAGGACCGCGGCATGGCGGTCGCGCTGTCGATGGCGCTGGGCGCCGGCGCCGAGGCCTGCGTTTGCGCGTCGACCGGCAATACGTCGGCGTCGATGGCCGCGTACGCCGCTCGCGCCGGCATCACGGCCGTCGTCCTCGTCCCCGACGGCAACATCGCCGCCGGCAAGCTGGCGCAGGCGCTCGTCCACGGCGCGGCGGTCGTCCGCGTTCGGTCCGGCTTCGACCGCTGCCTCGTACTCGCCCGCGAGCTCGCCGAGCAGCATCCGGTGGCGCTGCTCAACTCGGTCAACCCGATCCGTCTCGAGGGGCAGAAGACGGCCGCGTTCGAGATCGTCGACCGACTCGGGGAGGCGCCGGACATCCACGTCCTCCCGGTCGGCAACGCCGGCAACATCTCGGCGTACTGGAAGGGCTATCAGGAGTACGCCGCGGCCGGTCGCAGTGGCGTCAAGCCGGTGATGTGGGGCTTCCAGGCGGCCGGGGCGGCGCCGCTGGTCGATGGGGCTCCCGTGAAGCGACCCGAGACGGCGGCGTCGGCGATCCGGATCGGCAACCCCGCCTCGTGGCGACTGGCGGTGGCGGCCCGGGACGAGTCGGGCGGCCGCTTCGAGCCGGTGGTGGATGCCGACATCCTGCGGGCGCAGCGCGAGATCGCCCGCCGCGACGGCGTCTTCGTCGAGCCGGCGTCCGCGACGGGCGTGGCGGGACTGTTGGCCCTCGCCGAGCGGGCCGAGGTGCCGGCCGGCGCGCGGATCGTCGTCACCCTGACCGGTCACGGCCTGAAGGACACCGCGACGGCGCTGGACGCGCTCGGCGACATCGCACCGCTCGTCGTCGACCCGGACGCGGACGCGGTCGCCGCCGCGGTCGGGCTCACCTCCTGACGCCGACCCCGTCCCCTCCTGTTCCGGTCCCGCCCGGCTGGATGGCGAACCTCACCCGCGTCGACTGTTGGCGTGAAACTGCGGCTCCTTGGCGGAGTTGGTGCGACAACGCGCCAACACTCGAGCGCGTACGCCCGCCAGCCGCCACCCGCACGCGCGAGATCCGCCGGCGTACGACGGAATCCGTAGCTAGCTAATGATTTGCTAGCGTGGTGGTGTGGACGCCACCACGACGCGGGTCCGAGAGCCGACCGGGACGCTGCCTGGGTTCGAGGCCGCGTGGGACGAGTTCTTCGCGGCGCTGCGACGGGCCCGCGGTCGGGCCGCCGCTCGGCACCGCGAGGGCGAGCTCACCCTGTCGCAGCACCATCTGCTGTCGGCGTTGCACCACCAGCCCCGGCTGCCGGTCGGCGAGGTCGCACTGGCGGCCGGCGTCGCACCGCCGACGGCGACCCGGATGCTGGCCCAGCTGGAGCGGGCCGGAGTCGTGCGTCGGGCACCGTCCGAACGCGACCGCCGGGTGGTCACCGTGTCGCTGACCGCGCACGGTCGGCGGCTGCTGGCCCGAAAGCGGGCGGCGGTGACCGAGAAGCGGCGGCTCTTCTACGAGTCGCTGTCGACGACGGAGCAGGAGCAGTCCGAGCGGTTGCTGGGCCAACTGGCCGAGCTCATCGAGCAGCTGTGAGCGGCCGGCTCTCGGCCGCGGTGGGCCGGCGCGTCGACGGGCTGGCGGGCTTCGACCGCCGCACCTGGTCGGTCGCGATCGTCGTCGTGGTCGGCGCGATCATGTCGATCCTCTCGACCACGAGCGTCAACGTCGCGCTGGCCGCGCTGAGCCAGGAGTTCGGCGCGTCCATCGACGACGTCCAGTGGGTGATCACGGCCTATCTGTTGGCGCTCGCGACGGTGATCCCGCTGACCGGCTGGGCGGCCGAGCGGTTCGGCTTCCGACGGCTCTGGATGGCCACCGGGTCGACGTTCGTCGCGGCGTCGCTGCTGTGCGGGTTTGCCTGGTCGCTGGGGTCGCTGATCGCCTTCCGGGTGCTGCAGGGCGTGGCCGGCGGCATGATCATGCCGCTCGGCATGATCATCCTGGCTCGGACCGTCGGGCCGGACCGGGTGGGCCGGGCGATGAGCGTGATCGGCGTCCCGATGCTGCTCGGTCCGGTGTTCGGACCCGTGCTCGGCGGCCTGTTCGTCGAGCACGTCGGCTGGCCCTGGATCTTCTTCATGAACGTGCCGGTCGGCCTGCTCGGTTTGGCGCTGGCCTGGCGGCTGCTCCCCGCGATCGACGGCGGCCGGCGGGCCCAACGACTCGACTGGCTCGGGCTGCTGCTCGCCTCGCCCGGCGTCCTGGCCCTCACGTTCGGCCTCAGCGAGGTACCCAGTCACGGCGGCGTCGGGCACCCGGTCGTCTACGGACCGCTGGCGGCCGGCGCGGTGCTGCTCGTGGCCTTCGTCCTGCACGCCAGGCGGGTCGCCGATCCGCTGATCGACGTCCGGCTGTTCGGCGGGCTGCGGCTGGCCGCGGCGACGGCGACCACGTTCCTGCTCGGCGCCGCGCTGTTCGGCTCGCTGCTCGTCCTTCCGCTCTACTTCCAGGTCCTGCGGGGCGAGGGAGCGCTCACGACCGGGCTCCTGCTGATCCCGCAAGGCCTGGCGTCGGCCAGCATGATGCCGTTGATCGGTCCGCTCACCGATCGCTTCGGCGGCGGGCCGGTCGTGCTCATCGGCGTGACGTTCCTCGCGACCGGCACCTTCCTCCTCACCCAGGCCGACACCGACACGCCGTACCCGCTGCTGATGGCGGCGCTGGCGATCCGGGGCTTCGGCCTCGGCGGCAGCATGATGCCGGCGATCGCGGCGGCGTACGCGGCGATGCGGCCGCAGGACGTGCCCCGCGCCACCAGCGGGCTGAACGCCACCCAGCGGGTCGGCGGCTCGATCGGTGCCGCGGTGCTCGCCGTGATCCTCAACGCCGAGATCGCCGCCGCCGTGCCGGGTGGCGGAGCGACCGCGGCCGAGGTCGCCGGGTCGGCGGGTGAGCTCGGCCGATACGCCGACGCGGTCGCCGGTGCCTTCGAGACCACGTTCTGGTGGGCCTTCGCGCTCAGCCTGGCCGCTGTTCCGACCGCCCTGATCCTGACCCGCCGGGAGCGGATCGACCGCCGGGCGCGGGAGTCGGCCCTCGACACGGTGTCGCAGCACTCGGGCTGACCGACCAGCGACTGTGGCCGGCGCGCGGGCGGCTAGAACAGGCTCATCTGCACCGGGGTGTTCGGCGACTCGTACGGCCCGAGCGCGATCCGACGACCCGCGAGGCCGCCGAGGTCGACGACGTACGGAACGGCGTCGGCGCTCTCGCGCAGCCGGGCCAGCGCCGTCGAGCCGGCCACGCCGTCGACGCCGAACCCGTGGTCGCCGGACCCGAGGTCGTGCGGGTACGGCCGCCAGCCGCCGATCGGCGCATCGACGAAGAACACCGCGGCCGCCGCCGGCCGTACCCATCGATCGTTCGACGGCACCGCGACACGGGCGTCTCGGACCGCCGCGACGACCTCCCGCGCCTGCTGGACCGCGTCGCGATGCTCGGCCTCGACGGCGCGGGCGGGCGCCGGCCGCTCCAGGGCGGCGACCTTGGCCGGCCGGCGCTTGGTCTGCGCGATACCGGCCCGCTCGGTGACCAGGTCCTCGACGATCCGGGCCGCGCGGCCGTCGGGCGCGTGCGCGACGTACGTCGCGGCGGCCGCGCCCTGCTCGTCGAGTCGCGACGTCTTGCGCCCGTCGGAGGCGGTGCCGACCTTGCTGGTGGCGTCCGCGAACGTGGCGACGTACACCCAGTGCGACCGTGCCAGGTAGGCCGCGAGCGCGTCCGGGACGTAGCCACCGAGATGCGCGTGATGGGCGAAGCGGAACTGGTCGCGGGCGACGCACTCCTCGCACTGCTGACCGGACGTCGCGTACGCCCGGCGCGGACACGACAGCTGGGCGAGGCCGTTGTCGGCGGCTCCGGCGTACCCAAGGCAGAACGGCCCCGACGCGACCACGCGAATCCCCAGGCGGCGACCGAGCAGCGGGACCTGTCGCCCCCGACCGGAGTCGACGTCGACCAGATCGAGCTCGGGCCGGCGAGCGCTCCACGACACGCCGTGGCACAGATAGCCGCTGGCGGGCTCCGGCTCGGTCTCGGTCACGCCACCTCCTCGTCGTCGAGTCCCGCCCATCCTGGCCTAGGCTGATCCGCCGTGCGCAGTGCCGAGTTCGTCGAGACGCCCGTCGTCGTACGAGCGCCCGCGACCAGCGCCAACCTCGGCCCGGGATTCGACGCGCTCGGACTCGCGTGGAGCTGGTACGACGAGGTCGAGATCGCGGTCGTCGGATCGGGCCTGGCGATCGAGGTGGAGGGCGAGGGCGCGGACGCGGTGCCGCGCGACGAGCGCCATCTCGTGCTGCGGTCGATGCGGGCGGCCTTCGACGCCATGGGCAGCGAGCCTCCGGCCGGGCTGGCCCTCCGGTGCCGCAACCGGATCCCGCACGCCCGGGGGCTCGGCTCGAGTGCCGCCGCCATCGTCTCCGGCGTCGTCGCCGCGCGAGCCCTGGTCGCCGACGGGCCGAGCCGGCTCGACGCGCCGAACGCGCTGCGACTGGCCGCCACCCTGGAGGGGCACCCGGACAACGTCGCCGCCTGCCTGCTCGGCGGCCTGACCGTGGCCTGGAGCGACGACGCGGCGCGAGCCGTCGGCCTGTCACCGACCGTCCGAGCGGTCGCGCTGATCCCTCCGGACTCGGTGTCGACCGCCGTGGCGCGCGGGTTGCTGCCCGAGCGGGTCCCGCATGTCGACGCGGCCCGCAACGCCGGACGGGCGGCGCTGCTGGTCGCCGCGCTCACGTCCGGGTCGACCACCTCCGAGGTGCTGCTCGCCGCGACCGAGGACCGGCTGCACCAGGCGTACCGGGCGCCCGCGATGGCGGAGTCGTACGCGCTGGTCCAGCGGCTGCGAGCGGAGGGAACGGCGGCGATCGTCTCCGGCGCCGGGCCGACGGTGGTCGCGCTGCTGCCCCCGAACGTCGACCCGGAGCGCGTCGCCACGTCGACACCCCCGGGCTGGCGGTGCCGCACCCTCGACGTCGATCACCGCGGCGCCGGCGTCGGGGAATGAAGTACGTCACGCCGGCGTTGACAGACGTGTAACGACAGCGGGGCCGGAGGATGCTAGGCTCAGGCCAGCACGACCCGCAGAGACCTTCGTCGCTGCGACGGGGCCACCGCGGTCGTCGCTTCCGTCACCACGATCCGAGCAGTCCTCGGGTGTGCGTGGTCACACTCACTCGGCTCGGCGCTTACGGCGTGAGTGCCCAGCCTGTCAGCTCGGAGCTGTACGAAGGGAGCATCTTCCACCCGTGCCAGATGCACCGGGTGGCCTCACGCGGAGCTTGGAAGACCCAGGCCGCATCGAACCAGGGTGAGCGCAGAGCTCCCCGACGTGGGAAGGACCTCACGTGACCGAATTCAACACACTCACCCCTGTCGCCGGTGACTCCGGCGCCGCGACCGCAGAAGCGGGTTCGGCGGCGTCTCGCCGGAAGAGCGGCGGGGGACTGTCCGGCAAGGTGCTCGCCGAGCTGCAGCAGATCGCCAGCGGCCTCGGCATCAAGGGCGCCGGCCGGATGCGCAAGGGCCAGCTGATCGAAGCGATCCAGGCGGCCCAGGGGGGAACCTCCGAGACCAAGTCGGCCGGCGCCACGGCCGCCGATTCGACCAAGGCCAACGGCACCGCCGACGCGCCGGCCGCGACCGCCGACGCGAAGGCCGCGACCGCCGACGCCGCCGAGTCACCCGCGCTGTTCGAGGCGGCGTCGAGCTCCGATGCCAAGACCCAGTCCGACGACGCCAAGTCCGACGACGCCAGGGCTCAGTCCGGCGACGACGACGCCAAGGACTCCGGCCGTGACGGTCAGCGCTCTGACCGCCAGGGCCAGTCCGGCGGCAAGCAGCAGTCCCGCCAGCAGCAGCAGCGCCAGGGCGGTAGCGGCAGCCAGGGCAGTGGCGCCCAAGGCGGTGGCGGCCAAGGCGGCGGGGCCGACGAGCACGGTGGCGGCGGTGGCCGGCGTCGGCGGCGTCGCAGTCGCGACCGCAGCCGCAACCGTCCCGACGCCGAGCCGCAGATCAGCGAGGACGACGTCCTGCTGCCGGTGGCCGGCATCCTCGACGTCCTCGACAACTACGCCTTCGTCCGGACCAGCGGCTACCTGCCCGGTCCCGGCGACGTCTACGTCTCGCTGTCGATGGTCCGCAAGCACGGCCTGCGCAAGGGTGACGCCGTCACCGGTCAGGTGCGGCAACCCCGCGAGGGCGAGCGGCGGGAGAAGTTCAACCCGCTGGTGCGCGTCGACTCGATCAACGGCATGGATCTCGACGCGGCCAAGCAGCGGGTCGAGTTCTCCAAGCTGACGCCGCTCTACCCGCAGGAGCGACTGCGCCTGGAGACCGAGCCCGAGCAGCTGACCACTCGGATCATCGACATCGTCGCCCCGATCGGCAAGGGCCAGCGCGGCTTGATCATCTCGCCGTCGAAGGCCGGCAAGACGCTGATCCTGCAGGCGATCGCCAACGCGATCACGACCAACAACCCCGAGTGCCACCTCATGGTCGTCCTCGTCGACGAGCGGCCGGAGGAGGTCACCGACATGCAGCGGGCGGTCAAGGGCGAGGTCATCGCCTCGACCTTCGACCGGCCGGCCGACGACCACACCACGGTCTCCGAGCTCGCGATCGAGCGGGCCAAGCGGCTGGTCGAGCTGGGCCACGACGTCGTCGTCCTGCTCGACTCCATCACCCGCCTCGGCCGGGCCTACAACCTGGCCGCGCCGGCCAGCGGCCGGATCATGTCCGGCGGTGTCGACTCGTCCGCGCTCTACCCGCCGAAGAAGTTCTTCGGCGCCGCCCGCAACATCGAGGACGGCGGCTCGCTGACCATCCTCGCCACCGGCCTCATCGAGACCGGCTCGAAGATGGACGAGGTCATCTTCGAGGAGTTCAAGGGCACCGGAAACATGGAGGTCCGGCTGCGGCGGGAGTTCGCCGACAAGCGGATCTTCCCGGCTATCGACGTCGACGCCTCCGGCACCCGTCGCGAGGAGTTCCTGATGTCGCGCGACGAGCTCGCCATCGTCTGGAAGCTGCGGCGGGTGCTGTCCGCCCTCGACGGCCAGCAGGCATTGGAGCTGCTGCTCAACAAGCTCAAGCAGACCAAGACCAACGTCGAGTTCCTCATGGAAGTGCAGAAGACGACGCCGACCGCGCCCAACGGTCGTCGCGACGACGGCTGATGACCACGGCGTACGACTTCTCGGCGACGACGATCGACGGCGAGGAGCAGCCGCTCTCGGCGTACGACGGCAAGCCGCTCCTCGTCGTCAACGTCGCGTCGAAGTGCGGCTTCACCCCGCAGTACGCCGGGCTCGAGAAGCTGCACCGCGAGTTCGTCGACGCCGGACTGGTCGTACTCGGCTTCCCGTGCGACCAGTTCGGTCACCAGGAGCCGGGCGACGAGGCGGAGATCAAGGAGTTCTGCTCCCTGACCTACGACGTGACGTTTCCGATGTTCGCCAAGATCGACGTCAACGGGGACGACTCGCATCCGCTCTACGAGTGGCTGAAGCAGGAGCAGCGCGGCCTGCTGGGCGGGCGGATCAAGTGGAACTTCACGAAGTTCCTCGTCGACCGCTCCGGCCAGCCGGTGCAGCGCTACGCACCCAACACCGTGCCGGAGGACCTCCGCGGCGACATCGAGAAGCTGCTCTAGGTCGCGGGAATCGACGCCGCGCGATTGGCGTTGATTCGTGGGCCGATGGCACACTGACACCGACGGTTCCGGTTCACGCCCGAGCCCGGGCGACCCGGCGGCCGCATGTGAGAGGACACCATGAAGAAGGACATCCACCCCGACTACGGGGTCACCGAGGTGACGTGCACCTGCGGAAACACGTTCACCACCCGGAGCACCGCCGCCAACGGCGTCATCCACGCCGAGGTGTGCTCCAACTGCCACCCGTTCTACACCGGCAAGCAGAAGATTCTCGACACCGGAGGCCGGGTCGCCCGCTTCGAGAAGCGGTACGCGAAGGCTACGTCCGGCAAGTAGCTCGTACGCACGGCGCCGCCCAGGCATCGACCTGGGGCGGCGCCGTCGTCTGCGTACGAGGAAACTTGTCAGAGGAGGTGGCGATGTTCGAGGCGGTCGAGTCGTGGGTCGCCGAGCACGCCGAGCTGGAGCGACAGCTGGCCGATCCCACGCTGCACGCCGACCCGCAGCGGGCCAAGCGGACCGGTCAGCGCTATGCCCGGGTCCGGTCCGTCGTGGAGACCTATCGCGCCTGGCAGCAGGCCGGCGACGACGCCGCGGCCGCCCGTGAGCTCGCCGCCGAGGACCCGACCTTCGCCGCGGAGGCCGAGAGCCTCGACGCCAGCCGGGCCGAGCTCGAGGCGCGGCTGCGCCGGCTCCTGCTGCCGCGCGACCCGTCGGACGACCGCGACGCCATCCTCGAGATCAACGCCGGCGCCGGCGGTGCGGAGTCGGCGCTGTTCGCCTCCGACCTGGCCCGGATGTACACCCGATACGCCGAGCGCCGCGGCTGGCGGACCGAGACTCTCGACGCCGCGGAGTCCGAGCTCGGCGGCTACCGCTCCGTGACGCTGGCCGTGCAGGCGAAGGGAACACCGGAACCCGGCGAGGCGCCCTACGCGCTGCTCAAGTACGAAGGCGGCGTCCACCGCGTCCAGCGGGTGCCGGTGACCGAGTCGCAGGGCCGCATCCACACCTCGGCGGCCGGCGTGCTCGTGCTGCCGGAGGCGGAGCCGGTCGACGTCGAGATCAACGACTCCGACCTGCGGATCGACGTCTTCCGCTCGTCGGGGCCCGGTGGCCAGAGCGTCAACACGACCGACTCGGCGGTCCGGATCACCCACCTGCCGACCGGCATCGTCGTGAGCTGCCAGAACGAGAAGAGCCAGCTCCAGAACCGCGAGCAGGCGCTGCGGATCCTGCGCTCCCGGCTGCTCGCGATGGCGCAGGAGGCGGCCGACGCGGAGGCCGCCGAGCGGCGGCGTTCGCAGGTTCGCACGGTCGACCGTTCCGAGCGGATCCGGACGTACAACTTCCCGGAGAATCGGATCTCGGACCATCGCGTCGGCTACAAGGCCTACAACCTCGACGCGGTCCTCGACGGTGACCTCGACGCGGTGATCGCGAGCTGCGTCACCGCCGACGAGGCCGAGCGGATGGCCGAGGCGAGCCGGACATGACCCGCCGCCCGGGGCCGCTCGGTGAAGCGGCGGCGCGACTGGCCGCCGCCGGAGTCGCGTCCCCCGAGCACGACGCGCGACTGCTCCTGGCGCACGTGCTCCGGGTGCCGCACCTGCGGGTCGACGGCTGCCCGGAGCTCGCGGGGGCGCAGGCCGAGGCGTTCGCCGACCTCGTCGACCGGCGGGCCCGTCGGGAGCCGTTGCAGCACCTGATCGGCACGGCGGCGTTCCGCTACGTCGAGGTCGAGGTGGGGCCGGGCGTCTTCGTGCCGCGACCCGAGACCGAGCTGCTCGCCGGTTGGGCGATCGCGCGGGCCACCGCACTGCTGACCGCCGGCGTCGAGCAGCCGATCGTCGTCGACCTCGGGACCGGCTCCGGCGCGATCGCGAAGGCGATCGCCGACGAGCAGCCGCAGGCCCGGGTTTACGCGGTCGAGCTGTCCGACGCGGCGCTGGCGTACGCCGGCCGCAACCTCGCGGGCACCGGCGTCGAGCTGCGGGCGGGCGACCTCGCCGAGAGCCTGCCGGAGCTGGACGGTCGGGTCGACGTCGTGCTGGCGAACCCGCCGTACATCCCCTTGAGCGAGTACGAGTCGGTCGCCGTCGAGGCGCGCGACCACGATCCGGCGATCGCGCTGTGGTCCGGCACCGACGGCCACGACGCGATCCGGACCGTCGAGCGGACCGCCCGTCGGCTGCTGCGGCCCGGCGGCGTCGTCGGGTGCGAGCACGCCGACTCGCAGGGGGAGTCGGTGCCGGCACTGTTCGCCGCCCGACCCGAGTGGGTCGACGTGCGCGACCATCGTGACCTGGCGGATCGGCCGCGCTTCACCACGGCCCGCCGTCGCGAGTCACCGGCCCGATGAGCGCGGCGAGGCAGGCGCTCGCGCTCCGAGAGCGGATGGCACGATAACGCTCGTGAGTGAGCGGTTCTCGTGTGCGGACGACGACGAGCGACAGGCCGGTCTCGAGGCGGCCGTGACCGCACTGCGCTCGGGCAAGCTCGTCGTGTTTCCGACCGACACCGTGTACGGCCTGGCCGCCGACGCCTTCGACCCGGCGGCCGTCCGTCGACTGCTGCGGACCAAGGGTCGTGGACGCGACAAGCCGCCGCCGGTGCTGGTCGCCGCCCAGACCACGCTCGACGCCCTGGCCACCAAGGTTCCGACCCTCGCGAGGGAGCTCGTCGAGGCGTTGTGGCCGGGTCCGCTCACGCTGGTCTGCCGGCAACAGTCGTCGCTCACCTGGGATCTCGGCGACACCCGCGCGACGGTGGCGATCCGGATGCCGGACCACGAGCTCGCGCTGGATCTGTTGCGCCGGACCGGGCCGCTCGCGGTCAGCAGCGCGAACCGCACCGCGAAGCCGGCGGCCTCGTCGGTGGACGAGGCCGAGGAGATGCTGGGCGCGGCTGTCGCGGTCTACCTGGACGGCGGACCGACCGACGGTGGTGTGCCGTCCACGATCGTGGACGTGACGTCCGACCCGCCTCGGGTCCTTCGGGAGGGCGCGATCGAGCTCGCCGCCCTGAAGGAGTTCGACGAGCGAGTGGAGCTGGCAACGTGAACAGTCTCGGGACATGCGCGAGTACCTGCTGATCTTCGTCGTGGCGGCGGTGGCGACGTACGTCACCGCCGTGGTCGCCAGGGAGGCGGCGACCCGCCTCGATGCCGTCGCGAAGGTACGCGACCGCGACGTGCACGCGACGCCGATCCCGTACTTCGGCGGCATCGCCATGCTGGCCGGGCTGGGCGCGGCGTACCTGGTGATGCGCGAGCTGCCGTTCCTGTCGACGGCGAACGAGGTGGTCTTCGACGACGCCGGTGCCGTGCTGATCGGCGGCGCGCTGATCTGCGTGCTCGGCGTCGTCGACGACGTCTTCGAGCTCGACGCGCTGACCAAGTTCGCCGGTCAGGTGGTGGCGGCCGTGGTCGTCGTCGCGCAGGGGGTGCAGTTCCTCTACCTTCCGCTGCCGGGCCTGACCGGGACCTTCGTGCTCGACCCGCTCCAGGCCGCCCTGTTCAGCGTCCTGGTGATCGTCGCGACCGTGAACGCGGTCAACTTCATCGACGGACTGGACGGTCTGGCCGCCGGAGTCATCGGCATCGGGGCGGCGGCGTTCTTCATCTTCGCCTACCTGCTGGCCCGGGAGAACGCGCAGTCGCTGGCGATCACGGCGGCGCTGTTGACCGCCGCGCTGGCGGGCGCCTGCGCGGGCTTCCTGCCGCACAACTTCTTCCCGGCCCGGATGTTCATGGGGGACTCCGGCTCGATGCTGATCGGACTCGTCCTGGCCGGCTCCGCCATCAGCCTGACCGGGCAGTTCCCGGCCGCCTCGGTGTCGGAGGGCATCGCGGGCGCTCGTGCGACCCTGACGCCCACGCTGTTGCCCCTGATCCTGCCGGTCGCGATGCTGATCGTGCCGTTGGTCGACCTGTTCCTCGCCGTGGTGCGGCGGACCCGGGCCGGGCGCTCGCCGTTCAGCCCGGACAAGATGCACCTGCACCATCGGCTGCTGGAGATCGGCCACTCGCATCGACGCGCGGTGCTGGTGATGTACATGCTCGCCGGCTTCGTGGCGTTCGGCACGGTCTGGCTGAGCCTGTTCGCCGGGTGGCGATCGATGGTCGGCGTGGCCATGCTGGCGGTCGTCACCGTGGTCGCGACGTTCCTGCTCCCACGATGGCGCCAGACGCCGGCCGGACCGCTCGGCGGAGGACGGATTTGAGTCCGAGCCAGACTTTGTGCTAGTTTTCACAAGCGTTCAGGAGATCCTCAGCCAACCGATCTCGTGGACGCCCGACACGCACCACGATCCGACCGACGACGGCGCTTCTCAGCCCGAAGCCCGTGACCCAGGACGGCCGCCATGATGACGACCGACACCGAGCCCCGGTACCCGCCGCCACCGCTGCGAAACCGCAGTCCGCGGGCCTTTCACGCGGCCGAATCCGGCCGGGATCGCTGTGATAGCGTCGGCGCCGTCTCGCCGACTGCGAGATTGCGTGAACCTCGCATCACCATCGGTGACGGGAGCCACTCGCGCGATGAACGACGATCGTGCAAAGCCAACCCTCGACGTCTGGACGCTGATCGGTATCGGCGCCTACAACGTCGCGTGTCTGTTGGCGGGAATGGGTGTGGGATGGTTCATCGACAGTCAGCTGGACACGTCGCCCGCGCTGCTGCTGGTCGGCCTGGCCGGCGGGATCGGCGTCGGCGTGGTGGGTACCTGGTTTCGGATGAAGCCGTTCCTGGACGAGTGATCCGCGCCGCCGCACCGGGAGAGAAGGTGAGCCGGTGAACCAGACGCTGCCCCTGGCCCAGGCCGTTCGCAACCAGCGCCGCTCGCTGCTGTTGGCGGGCCTGCTCGCGTTCGCGGGCGTCTGGATCGCCATCGGGCTCGGCGAGTGGCAGGTCGGCGTCTTCGTCGCCGTCGGCGTCGCCCTCGGCCTGGCGAACGGCATCCTGACCGAGGCGTTCCTGCTGCGCGCCACCGACAGCGACGACATGCTGTCCCGCAAGCAGTTCGCGATCTCGTCCCTGGTCCGGCTGAGCGGGATCTCGCTCGTCGCCCTGACCCTGACCGTCGCGTTCTGGCCGTACGGCGGAGCCGTACTCGCGGGGCTCGCCGCCTTCCACCTGCTCGCGCTGGTCCTCACCGCGCTGCCGCTGCTGAAGGAGTTGCGACAGGCATGAGAGCTGACACCGTCCCCGTCGCGGCCGACATCGACCCGGGCCACCACATCACCACCGAGGTCTTCGGCCTGACGGTGAACGCCGACACCATCTGGTCGACCGTCATCGCCGGCCTGATCGTCATCCTGCTCGGCCTGTGGATGCGGGCGAAGATCACCAGCAAGGTGCCCAGCAAGATCCAGGTCTTCTGGGAGTGGATCACCGAGGCGGTCACGACGCAGGTCGAGGCCAGCCTGGGCAAGGTCAACCCGTTCGTGGTGCCGCTGGCCATCGCGCTGTTCGTCTTCATCCTGACCGCCAACTGGCTGCACGCGATTCCGAGCGATCACAAGCTGGTCGCGCCGACCGCCGACGTCAACCTCACGTACGCGCTGGCGTTGTTGGTGATCGTCGGCGTGCACATCCACAGCGTCCGACAGCGCGGGTGGGGCGGGTACGTCAAGCACTACTTCCAGCCCAACCCGATCATGTTCCCGATCAACCTGATCGAGGAGCTCGTCAAGCCGTTCACTCTGGCGCTGCGACTGTTCGGCAACATCTTCTCCGGCGGCATCATGGTGCTGCTCATCGGGCTGCTGCCGTCCTATCTCCTCTGGGGACCGAACGCGGCGTGGAAGCTCTTCGACCTGTTCATCGGGTTGATCCAGGCGTTCATCTTCGCCCTGCTGACCATCCTCTACTTCGGCATGGCCGGCGAGACGCACGAGGACGAGCACGACGAGAAGCCGGCCGACGAGGCGAAGCAGGCCGACGAGGAGAAGCAGCCGGACGCGGAGAAGAAGCGGGCCGAAGCCGAGCCTCAGCTCGAGGGGGCCCACTGATCGACCGTACGGATAGGCAAGGAAGCGTTGTAGCAGGCAGACCGTCGGACGACCATCCGGCGGACCGTTAGTCAAGGAGTGACATGGCAGTATCAGATGACGCCGTTCAGCTCGCGGGCGCCTTCGTCGGAGGCGGCCTCGCCCTCGGGGGCGGCGCGGTCGGTGCCGCGATCGGTGACGGACTGGCCGGAAGCGCGACGATCTCGGGTGTGGCGCGGCAGCCAGAGGCACAGAGCCGGCTGTTCACGATCTTCTTCCTGACCGTCGGTCTTTGTGAGGCGATGTACTTCATCAACCTGGCCTTCATGGCCATGTTCGTGTTCGTCCTCGCCTAGTCCACGCACACTCGACAAAGGACCAACCCATGCGGATCGCCACGACGAACCTCGCGGACCGGAGCGTTGCGGAGGAGAACTTCCTCATCCCCAACGCGACGTTCTTCTTCGAGCTGGTCGCCTTCGCAATCATTCTGTTCGTACTCGCGAAGTGGGTCATCCCGCCGATCAACAAGGCGATGTCCGAGCGGCAGGAGCGGCTGCGTCGGCAGTTCGACGAGATGGAGGAGGCGACCGCCAGCGCCAAGCAGGCCGAGGAGGACCTGCGCAACCAGATGGTCGAGGCGCGTCACGAAGCCTCCCGGATTCGCGAGGAGGCTCGGGAGCAGGGCGCCGCGATCGTCACCGAGATGCGTGAGCAGGCCCAGGCCGAGGCGCAGCGCATCGTCGAGACCGCACAGTCCCAGCTCGAGGCCGAGCGCCAGCAGGTGGTCAACCAGCTCCGTGGCGAGGTGGGCACGCTGGCCGCCGAGCTCGCCGGCCGCATCGTCGGTGAGTCGCTGGACGACGACGAGCGCCAGCGACGCACCGTCGACCGATTCATCAGCGAGCTCGAGAGCAGCGACGACCGCGCGACGGAGCGGGCTCGCTGATGCGAGGGGTCTCCGCCGAGGCACAGGCCGGGCTGCTCGACCAGGTCGAGCAGGCGATCTCGGCCGGCGCCGACCTGAGCCGGATCGGTGACGACCTGTTCGCCGTCGTCGCGGCGCTCGACAGCGCACCCCAGTTGCGGCGTGCCCTGACCGACCCCGCGGCGGCGACGGACCAGAAGGCCGACGTCGTCCGGCAGCTGTTCGAGGGCAAGATCGACTCCCGGTCGCTGGACATCGTCGTCGACGCGGTCGGTCGGCGCTGGTCGCAGCCGCGCGACCTCGGGGACGCGCTGGAGCGAGCCGGAGTCGAGGCCCACGCCGGCAACGCCGAAGGTGAGGACCAGCTCGACGACACCGAGGACGAGCTGTTCCGGTTCGGTCGACTGGTCGACAACGAGCCGCAGCTGCGGGACGCGCTGACCAACCGGCTCGCGCCGGAGCCGGCCAAGCGCGATCTGGTCCGGCGGCTTCTCGACGGCAAGGTCACCGAGGCGACGCTGCACCTGGCGACCCAGGCGGTCGCCGGCCGGCACCGCTCGTTCGGCACGGCCCTGGCGGAGTTCGTCAGGGCGGCCGCGGCGCGCCGGGAGCGCCTGGTCGCGACCGCACGGGTGGCCCAGCCGCTGGACGACAGCACCCGGCAGCGACTGGCCGAGGCCCTCAGCCAGCACTATGAGCGTGAGATCCATCTGAACGTGATCGTCGATCCCGACGTCATCGGCGGTGTCCGGGTGGACATCGGCGACGAGGTGATCGACGGCACCGTCCTCAATAGATTGCAAGACGCCCGGCGACGGATCGCCGGCCGATAGTAGAGAGCAGGGACTAACCATGGCGGAGCTCACCATCCGTCCGGACGAGATCCGGGACGCCTTGCAGCGCTTCGTCTCCGACTTCAAGCCGGACACGGCCAGCCGCGAAGAGGTCGGCGTCGTGTCGGACGCCATGGACGGCATCGCCCACGTCGAGGGCCTGCCGTCGGCGATGGCGAACGAGCTGCTGGAGTTCGAGGACGGGACCCTCGGCATCGCGCTGAACCTCGACACCCGCGAGATCGGCGTCGTGATCCTCGGCGAGTTCGGTGGCATCGAGGAGGGCCAGCCGGTACGCCGTACCGGCGAGGTCCTCTCGGTCCCGGTCGGCGACGGCTACCTCGGCCGGGTCGTCGACCCGCTGGGCAAGCCGATCGACGGTCTCGGCGAGATCGAGACCGAGGCGCGTCGCCAGCTGGAGCTGCAGGCCCCGACGGTGGTGCAGCGCAAGTCGGTCCACGAGCCGTTGCAGACCGGGCTGAAGGCGATCGACTCGATGACGCCGATCGGCCGTGGCCAACGCGAGCTCATCATCGGCGACCGGCAGACCGGCAAGACCGCGATCGCGGTCGACACGATCATCAACCAGAAGGACTACTGGGCGACCGGCGACCCGGCCCAGCAGGTGCGCTGCATCTACGTCGGCATCGGCCAGAAGGGCTCGACCATCGCCGGCGTCCGGCGCTCCCTCGAGGAGGCCGGCGCGCTGGAGTACACCACGATCGTCGCTGCCCCCGCGTCGGACCCGGCCGGCTTCAAGTACCTCGCGCCCTACACCGGATCGGCCATCGGCCAGCACTGGATGTACGACGGCAAGCACGTCCTCATCGTCTTCGACGACCTCACCAAGCAGGCCGAGGCCTATCGTGCCGTGTCGCTGCTGCTACGCCGACCGCCGGGCCGCGAGGCATATCCCGGCGACGTCTTCTACCTGCACAGCCGGTTGCTGGAGCGGTGCGCCAAGCTCTCCGACGACATGGGTGCCGGGTCGATGACCGGCCTGCCGATCATCGAGACCAAGGCCAACGACATCTCGGCCTATATCCCGACCAACGTCATCTCGATCACCGACGGCCAGATCTTCTTGCAGTCCGACCTGTTCAACGCCAACCAGCGGCCGGCCATCGACGTCGGTCTCTCGGTGTCACGGGTCGGCGGCGCGGCGCAGACCAAGGCGCTGAAGAAGGTCACCGGCACGCTCAAGGTCGACCTCGCGCAGTACCGTGACATGGAGGCGTTCGCGATGTTCGCCTCCGACCTCGACGCGGCGTCCCGGCGCCAGCTGGAGCGCGGCCAGCGTCTGATGCAGCTGCTGCGGCAGCCGCAGTACTCGCCGTACCCGTTCCAGGAGCAGGCGGTGTCGATCTGGCTGGGAACCACGGGCAAGCTCGACCCGGTGCCGACGTCGGACGTGCTGCGGTACGAGCGGGAGTTCCTGGAGTACCTGCGTCGCGAGCACTCCGGCATCCTCGACGGGATCCGCGAGTCGCAAGACCTCGACGACGACACCGCCCAGGCGATCGAGGACGCGGTCGAGTCGTTCAACGACCAGTTCGAGACGAGCGAGGGCAAGTCGATCAAGGCCGGCCAGGAGGAGTTCGAGGCCCTGGAGGACGAGGACGTCGAGCAGGAGCAGATCAAGAAGCAGAGGCGAGGCTGACGTATGGCGGCATCCCTGCGCGAGTATCGCGCCCGGATCCGGTCGACGCAGGCGACCAAGAAGATCACGCGCGCGATGGAGCTGATCGCGGCGTCCCGGATCATCAAGGCGCAGCAGCGGGCGGCCGCGGCGACGCCGTACGCGCGCGAGCTCACGAGGGCGATCTCGGCGCTGGCGACGTACTCGCGGGTCGACCACCCGCTCACGACCGAGCCGGAGGACCCGCAGCGGGCCGGTATCCTCGTCGTGACGAGCGATCGCGGGCTCGCCGGCGCGTACTCCTCGGCGGTGATCAAGGAGGCCGAGCGGCTGGCCGAGAAGCTGCGCGGGGAGGGCAAGGAGGTCTCGCTGTTCGTCAGCGGTCGCAAGGGGATCGGCTACTACAACTTCCGGCGCCGTCCGATCGCGCGCAGCTGGCAGGGCTTCTCCGACAACCCCAAGTACGACGACGCCCGGGAGATCGCCGACGCCGTCATCGCGGCCTACATGGCAGGGCAGGCGGAGGAGGTCGTCGAGACCGAGACCGACGCCGACGAGGTCGGACCCATCGACGAGCTGCACGTCGTCTTCACCCGCTTCCGATCGATGCTCGTGCAGCAACCGGACGTCATCCGGATGGTGCCGTTGGAGGTCGTCGAGGAGGAGGAGCCTCCTGAGGAGGAAGAGGTTCTGCCGCTCTACGAGTTCGAGCCGTCGCCGGAGGACGTGCTCAACGCTCTGCTGCCGCGCTACGTCGAGAGTCGGCTCTTCTTCTGCCTCATGCAGGCGGCCGCCTCGGAGCTCGCGGCTCGGCAGCGAGCGATGAAGTCGGCAACCGACAACGCGCAGGAACTGATCGAGAAGTACACCCGAGTCGCCAACCAGGCCCGACAGGCCGGCATCACCCAAGAAATCAGCGAGATCGTCGGGAGCGCCAACGCGTTGGCCGACGCCAGTGCCGGGAGTGAGTGAGAACCATGACTGCCACGCTTAGCGAAGACCAGGCCGCCGACGACACCGGTGGCGTCGGTCGCATCGCCCGGGTCATCGGACCCGTCGTCGACGTCGAGTTCGCCACGGACGCGATGCCCGACATGTACAACGCGTTGCACGTCGACGTCGAGCTCGGCGACCAGACGCGGACGCTGACCTTCGAGGTCGCCCAGCACATCGGCGACGGCATGGTCCGCGCGATCTCGATGCAGCCGACCGACGGCCTGGTCCGCGGCGCCGAGGTCCGTGACACCGGCAACCCGATCTCGGTTCCGGTCGGCGACGTGACCAAGGGCCACGTCTTCAACGCGCTCGGCGACTGCCTCAACCTGAAGGAGGGCGAGGAGCTCGAGATCGAGGAGCGGTGGCCGATCCATCGCCAGCCGCCGGCCTTCGACACGCTCGAGTCGAAGACCGAGATGTTCGAGACCGGCATCAAGGTCATCGACCTCCTGACGCCGTACGTCCTCGGCGGCAAGATCGCCCTGTTCGGCGGCGCCGGCGTCGGCAAGACCGTCATGATTCTCGAGATGATCTACCGGGTCGCCACCCAGCACTCCGGTGTGTCGGTCTTCTCCGGTGTCGGCGAGCGGACCCGTGAGGGCAACGACCTCATCACCGAGATGACCGAGTCCGGCGTCATCAAGCAGACCGCCCTGGTGTTCGGCCAGATGGACGAGCCGCCGGGCACCCGGCTTCGGGTGGGTCTCGCGGGTCTGACGATGGCCGAGTACTTCCGGGACGTGCAGAACCAGGACGTGCTGCTGTTCATCGACAACATCTTCCGGTTCACCCAGGCGGGCTCGGAGGTGTCGACCCTGCTCGGCCGGATGCCGTCGGCGGTGGGCTACCAGCCCAACCTGGCCGACGAGATGGGCATCCTGCAGGAGCGGATCACGTCGACGCGGGGCCACTCCATCACATCGGTCCAGGCCGTGTTCGTGCCGGCCGACGACTACACCGACCCGGCGCCTGCGACGACGTTCGCCCA
>Ga0081538_10001429_pt1 | contig 24542 bp, 20 predicted proteins | sample TabmetS5T2R1_FD_71022 | JGI IMG/M metagenome (GOLD analysis project Ga0081538, IMG submission 71022) | Tabebuia heterophylla rhizosphere microbial communities from the University of Puerto Rico - S5T2R1 | ecosystem: Host-associated > Plants > Roots > Rhizosphere ... | reverse complement strand
CCCACGCCCCGGGGGTCGGCATCGGCCTGTCGGTGGTGGCCCGCTTCGCCGAGCTGCACGGCGGCCGGGCGTGGGTGCAGGACCGCCCCGGCGGCGGCGCGTCGTTCCAGGTCCTGCTCCCGGGCTCGGTCGAACCGGCCGACGTCGGCGGCCGAGCCTGAGCTCGGCCTGGTTCGCCGGCCGCGGCCGGGCCGCGGTCAGCGGCTCAGGACCGCCGGCTCCTCCCGCGCCAGCTCGTCGAGGGCGACGTCCTGGTCGCGGGCCAGGCGGCTGGGCCACCAGATGTGCCGGCCGACGTCCAGGTTCAGCGCGGTGACCAGCACCGAGCGGACCACGAAGGTGTCCAGCAGCACCCCGAAGGCGACCGCGAAGCCGATCTCGGTGACGAACACCAGCGGCAGGGTGCCCAGGGCGGCGAAGGTCCCGGCCAGCACCACCCCCGCCGAGGTGATCACCCCCCCGGTGGCGGCCAGCCCGATCAGGGCGCCCCGCCGGGTCCCGTGGGGCACGCTCTCCTCCCGGACCCGGGTCATCAGGAAGATGTTGTAGTCGGTGCCGAGGGCGACCAGGAACACAAAGGTCCACAGCGGGAACGAGGGGTCGGCGCCGGCGAAGCCGAAGAGGTGGTCGAAGGCCAGGGTGCTCACGCCCAGCGCGGCCCCGAACGACAGCACCACGGTGGCCACCAGCAGCAGCGGGGCCACCACCGCCCGCAGCAGCAGGCCAAGGACGATGGTCACCACGACCAGCACCAGCGGCACCACCAGGTTGGTGTCGTGGCGGGAGGCGCGCTGGATGTCGAGGTTGACGGCGCTGCCCCCGCCGACCTTGGCGTCGGCGCCACCGATGGCGTGCACGCGGTCGCGGAGCCGGTCGACGGTGTCATACCCCGCCTGGCTGTCGGCGCTGCTGGTCAGCGTCCCCTCCAGGTAGGCGAGGCCGTCCCTGACCTGTGGGCGGGTGACGGCCGTCACCCCCGGGGTCCCGGCGAGGGTGGACTGGAGCTGGCCGGCGGCCTCGGCCCGGCCGATGACCTGGACCGGGTTGCCGGCGCCGGCCGGGAAGTGACGGGCCAGCACCTCCTCGCCGACCACCGCCTCCGGCTCGGTCCGGAACGAGTCCCGGCTCTGCAGGCCGTTGGCGTCCAGGCCGGTCACCCCCAGCGCCAGCAGCCCGAGCACCACCGCGGTCACCACCCAGACGACCCGGGGCCGGCGGGCCACGCGGGCCCCGATCCGCGCCCACAGGCCCCGCTGGGTCGGCTCGGCCGAGCCGACCGCCGGCCGCAGCGGCCAGAACACCCAGCGCCCGAAGATGACCAGCAGCGCCGGGAGCAGGGTGAGCATGGCGCACAGGCCGACCGCGACGCCGATGGCCATCACCGGGCCCAGGCTCCTGGTCGAGCTCAGCTCGGCCACCAGCAGGCACAGCAGGCTCAGGACCACCGTGGCCGCGCTGGCGATGATCGCCGGGGCGGCCCGGCCCAGGGCCACGGCCATGGCCTCATGCCGGTCGGGGTGGCGGCGCAGCTCCTCCCGGTAGCGGGCGGTCAGCAGCAGGGCGTAGTCGGTCCCGGCCCCGAACACCAGCACGGTCAGGATGAAGGCGCTCTGGCCGTTGACGGTCAGGCCACCGTTCCGGGCCAGCAGGTAGATGACCGCCTGGGCGGCCGTGAGGGCCACGAACACACAGCTCAGGGGGAGCAGCCACAGGACCGGGCTGCGGTAGGTGACCAGCAGGATGACGACCACGATCGCGGCCGTGATGGACAGCAGGGTGGCGTCGAAGCCGGAGAACACGTCGGCGAAGTCGGCGAAGTAGCCGGCCGGCCCGGTCACGTACACCCCGAGCCCGCCGGTGTCGGCCCCGGAGATGGACCGCAGCTCCTCGATCCTGGGGGTGAGCTCCTCCCAGCCGTTGCCCTCCTCGGCCACCCTGATCGGCACGACCACCTGGAGGGCGCGGCCGTCCCTGGCCGGGATCGGCCCCAGGACCTTGCCGGTGACGTCCTTGACGCCGGCGAACCGCCGGATGTCGGCGGCCACCTTGGCCTGGTCGGCCGGGGTGATGGGGCCGTCGGGGCGCTCGTAGACCACCAGCGCCGGGAAGATGTCGCTGGGCACGAAGCGCTTGGCCAGCTCGACCACCTGGGTCGACTCGGCGTTCTTGGGCAGCCAGGCCGAGGAGTCGTTCTGCTGGGCGCTGTTCAGCTTGCCGGCCAGCGGCCCGGCGACCGCGACCACCGCGATCCAGAACCCCAGGACCAGCCACTTGGTCCAGCGCCCACCTGGAAGACGCGCGATCCGTCGTGCTCCGCTCATGACACCCCCGGGCTGTCGCAACACACCGCCGACCACCATCCACCGTGACCCTCCAGCAGGTCAACCGAAATGGCGGTGAAGAGGCTCAGCGGGTGTCGGCCGCGGAGCTGCCCTGGACCTCCCCGGCAAGCCAGCCTTGCACGACGGCCTGCCGGTAGCGCGTCTGCCGGCCGATGCCCACATGCGGTGGCCCCGATCCCTCCAGCCGGAGCCGGCGCAGCGTCGGCACGGACAGCTGGAGGATCGTGGCCGCCTCCTCCTCGGTCAACAGATCCTCGTCGTCGCCCATCGGCCCGCTGGTCATGCTCACCCCCCGGTCCCGGAACGTCCCGCCTCCGAGTGATCACCCGAGCCCCGCGGCAAACCCCGTCGCGGTGCTCGACCGCGACACGCTCCCGCCCGCCGGCCAGCACCGCATGGGCGTCCCCCAGAGCCGCCACGCCGGACGGCCGGGGTGTGGGTGGCGTCCGGGTGATCGGGCGGGGCGGCGGGGAGCTGGTCCGGGCCGACCTGGTGGTCGACGCGACCGGCCGCGGCTCGCGCGGGCCCGCCTGGCTGGAGGAGCTCGGCTGCCAGCGTCCGGTCGAGGAGCAGGTGCGCGTCGGCATCATCTACACCACCCGCGTGTTCCGGCGCCGCCCCGAGCACCTCGGCGGCGACATCGGCGCCGTGGTCGGTCCGACGCCCGAGCTCCGGCGCGGCGGAGGCATCCTGGCCGTCGACCGTCGTCAGCCCGGGCAGGTCCTCCTTGTGACGCTCAGGTCGCCTCCGGTACCGGGAGTTGTAGGTAGGTCAGGCCGCGCAGGTCCAGCCAGGCGCGGCCGGGGCCATGCACCAGCCGCAGCAGGACCTGGTCGCAGACCGGGCAGCGGGCGACGACGCCGGGGGCGTGGTCGAACACCCGGGCCTCGGCCATGGGTGCGGTGCGCCCACACCGCATGCAGCGCCCGATGGCGGTGGTGACATCGACCCGGAAGACGTCATGGAGGGGGCCGGCGAGGGCGTTGCCGTCGGTCCAGGTGTTCGAGCTGGTCATGGCCACCTCCGGTCTCAGTCGCCCCAGAACCGCTGCTCGCGCCACGGGTCGCCGTAGTTGTGGTAGCCGAGGCTCTCCCAGAAGCCCGGCTCGTCGGTGTCCAGCAGCCGGAGCCCGCGGACCCACTTGGCGCTCTTCCAGAAGTACAGGTGGGGCACCAGCAGCCGGGCCGGACCGCCATGCTCGGGCTCCAGCTCCTGGCCGTCGTAGCGGAACGCGATCCAGGCCTTGCCGTCGGTCAGGTCCTCCAGCGGCAGGTTGGTGCTGTAGCCGCCGTACGACTCGGCGAGGGCGAAGCTGGCGCTGGTCTCCACCCCCTCCAGCAGGGTGTCCAGCGACACCCCCTCCCAGGTGGTCTGAAGCTTGGACCAGTGGGTGACGCAGTGGATGTCGACGGTGACCGGCTCGCTGGGCAGGGCCAGGAAGGCCGCCCAGTCCCAGCGCTGCCGGTCCCCGGTCTCGCTGGTGACGGTGAACTCCCAGTCCCCGAGGTCGACGCTCGGGGTCGGTCCCGCCGACAGGACCGGGAAGTCCTCGACCAGGTACTGGCCCGGAGGCAGCTCGGCGCTGGGGCGCCGTCGCCCCCTGAACCCTCGCGACACTGTGCCCATCGCTCACTCCTTCGGTTCTCCGGCCGCGCCGGCCAACGCGTCGCGGCCCGGCCTAGCCGAAGGTGAAGGCGTAGGCCTGGACGCCGGGGTCGAGGAAGGTGATCTCCAAGGTGCGATCGGTGACGGGGCCGGGCTGGCGGACGAGCTGATACAGCCGCGGGTCGGTGACCGTGCCGTTGCCCTGGTCGTCGACGTCGGCCCCGTGGGCGGCGCCCGGCGGCTGGCCGTCGAGCAGCACCCGGAACCGCAGCGGCGTCCCTCGCGTCGCCGGTCCCATGACCAGGTGCAGGTCGCGGGCCTGGAAGCGGTAGGCGATCCCCCCACCGGCCTGGTTCAGCGCCACCGCCCCCGGCCGCACCGTCCAGTCACCGGTAAGGGCCCACTGGTTGAGCCGCAACCCCGCGGGGGCGACATAGACATGGGGCGTGTCCAGGACCGCGCCATTGGACGACGCGAAGTTCTCGGTGCGCTCATAGCCGAGGTAGTTCTCGGGGGACCGCAGGCTGGCCCAGTCGGCGGCGGCCTCCACCCCACCGGGATCGACCGCGACCAGGTCCTGGCCGATGCCGCCGGTCCCGGCCTCGGCCAGCAGTTGCTGGAGGATCATCTCGGACTCTTCGTAGCGGCCCTCGCCGAATTGATGGTGGCGGATCTGTCCCTGGGCGTCGACGAAGTAGAGGGCCGGCCAGTAGTGGTTGTCGAAGGCGGTCCAGATGGCGTAGTCGTTGTCGACCGCGACCGGGTAGTCGACCCGCAGGTCCTTGACGGCTCGGCGGACGTTGTCGAGGTCGTGCTCGAAGTCGAACTCGGGCGTGTGCACGCCGATGACCACCAGTCCGCGGTCCTGGTAGCGCTCGGCCCAGGCGCGGACGTAGGGAAGGGTGCGGAGCCAGTTGATGCAGGTGTAGGTCCAGAACTCGACCAGCACGACGCTTCCGCGCAGGCCGGCCGGGGTCAGTGGCGGCGAGTTCAGCCACTCGGTCGCGCCGGCCAGGGAGGGCATCGAACCTTCGACCGGCAGCTGGACCGCCGCGGGGTGGGTGGTGGCGCGGAAGAGCTGGTTGGCTCGTGTGAGGAACGCCTTCCATTCGTTTCCGTCCCTGTCCATCTGTCGCTCCTTCAATGGCGGAGGGCTGGGGCGGCCTTCATGGCGTCGCCGACGCGTTCACCCCAGCTTTCCGCGCCGCCGATCGCCAGCACGGGCATCGTCAGCCGCCGGGTCCTGGAAGGTTCGCTCATGAGCATCTCCGTTCACGTTCGAGCACCGGTCCGCTAGCGGAGCGACCTGAAGGCCGCGCGTAGCTCGGCGGAGAACAGCGCCGGCTGCTCCCAGGCGGCGAAGTGACCGCCCCTGTCGACCTGGTTGTAGTAGATGAGGTGCTGATACGCCCGCTCCGTCCAGCTCCGCGGCGCTTGATACTGCTCACCGGGAAAGACGCTCACGGCCACCGGGATCGCGACGCCCTTGGCGTTGAAGAAGCCACCCTTGTATTCCCAGTAGAGACGGGACGCCGAGACCCCCGTGTTCGTCAGCCAGTACAGGGTGATGTTGTCGAGGACCTCGTCACGCGTCAGCTCGCCCGTGGGGCTCGTGGTCCGGTCCAGCGCCGAGAGGACCGCCGCCGCCGGCTGGCCGTCGGCATCGTTGTGGTCGAGCAGCCAGGCGGCCAGGCCGACGGGTGAATCCGCGATGCCGTACAAGGTCTGCGGGCGCGACGCCATGTACCTGGCGTACTCGACCTGCCCGTACGTCCTGAGCAGCTGCTCGTAGGCGTGTCGTTCCTCAGCTGAGAGGCCAGATGGCGCCGGGTCACCGGCCAGGGAGGCCCGGTCGTCGTAGTCGGTGCCCCAGTAGCGCGCAAGCTCCTGCATCGTCGCCAGCTGCACGCCCTGCGACTGATCGGCGACGGTCTCCCTCTCCGGCCAGCGCGTCGCCGCGATGCGCCGGCGAAGGTCGGCCAGGTCGTCTTCGGGAACGTCGACGCGGAAGGGACGGATGGTGGTGTCGCCGGTCGCTGCGCCCTGCGCGGCGGGACGTGGGCCGGCCGTGATGCGCTCGGACATTGCCGTTCCCCCTCATCGGTGCAGGGACAACCGATGGGCACCCGTCGATCGTCCGGAACCTGCGGCAGAACCGCTGTGTCGACCGGTGCACGCGGCCCGCCAAGTCTGGTTCGCGCCCGGCCGCGTTCGCATCCGCCAGTGGCCAGCGGAACTGGCCAGTCGGGGCCTGGCCAGTGCGCCGATCGAGCCGCCGGCTGGCCGAGGGCTACTCCGGCTTGCCGGCGGCCGGGTCGCCGGCCAGGACGTGGTCGAGTTGGCCGCGCGAGCTGATGGCGAGCTTGGCGAAGACCTTGCGCAGGTGGTACTGGACCGTGCGCGCGCTGATGAACAAGCGGGTGGCGATCTCCGGGTTCGACAGGCCGTCGCGGGCCAGCCGTGCGATCACGGCCTCCTGGGCGGTCAGCTCGCCGGGGGTCTCGACGGTGCGCTTGCGGGCGGTCTCGCCGGTGGCCTGCAGCTCGCGCCTGGCCCGCTCGGCGAACGCCTCGATCCCCATCGTGGCCAGCATGTCGTGGGCCGTGCGGAGCTGCACGCGGGCGTCGAGGCGGCGGCGCTGGCGGCGCAGCCACTCCCCGTACAGCAGGTGGGCGCGGGCGAGCTGCACGCGGACGCGGGTCCGGCCCAGGCGCGTGATCGACTCGCGGTACAGGCCCTCGGCGGCATCGCCCTGGCTGAGCAGGGCGCGGACGCGCGCCTGGGTCCCGAGCGCCCACTCCGACGGTGCCGCCCGCGTGTGTTCGGACAGCCACTGGAGGGCGGCCCGAACGAGCGCGATGTCGCCGGTCCTGGAGGCGGCCTCGGCCAGCTCGGGCACGACATACGGCCCGTAGCCGAGCTCGTCAAGCTCGAACGCCCGCCAGGCGGCGTCACGCGCCGCCTCGTGGCGACCGAGGCCGTTGTCGAGCACCGAGCTCGCGCAGGCCGCGAAGCTGACCATCCTGCCCAGACCGCGTGCGGTCGCCGCCCGCGAGGTGGCCTCGATCAGCTCCGACGCCTGCGCCTCCTGACCCTGCCAGGCCGCGAGCGCCATCGCGGCATAGCCGACCGGCGGGTTCCCGATCGCCTCCGCGATCAGGCGATCCTCGTCGATCAGCCGCGCCGCCGTGGTCAGCTCGCCGGCGAACAGGTGGGCGGTGGCGAGGAAGTTGAGCGCGTACTGCAGATGTACCGGAGCGCCCGTGTCGCGGGCGAACCGTGCCTGGACAGCGGCCAGGGCATGCCAGGCTTCGGCGTCCCACAGCTCGAGGGCGACGATGGCGCTGGCTCTTCCACCGGCGAGCCAGCGCGAGCGGCCGACCTCGTGGTTGGTGACATTCAGAGCGAGACTCAGCTCGAGCGCTCGAGCCAGCGACGGCGCCGCCGCCGCATAGCTCTGCGTCAACCGCAGCACGAACGCGTCGAGCAGGACGTCAACCGCCCGCGACGGTTCGGGGCCGGGGGGTGCGGCCCGGGCGGCCTCGGCCGCCGCCGCCACGCCGCCGGGGCTGCCCAGGTCGCCGGCCCACATCGCGGCCCAGAGCGCGTCCAGGTGCGTGTCGCGGGCCAGGCCGGCGTCGAGCGGCTCCAGGCGCCTGGCCGCGCTCAGGAGCAGCCGGGCAGCGTCGCTGGGGTGTCGCTGGACCAACGCGATCAGTCCGCGCAGGTGCTCCACCTCGGCCGCCGACAGGGGGTCAAGCGGCCCGGCCTCGACCGCGACCAGCAGTCCCAGCGCCGCGTCCAGCGCGCCGGCGCCGCGCTTGGCCCTCGCCGCCGCGAGCAGGCGCCAGGTACGGCGGGCCGGGTCGGGCGTCAGCATCGCCGCGCGCTCGAGGAACGCGGCCGCCGCGGCCAGGCCCCCGCGCGCCTGCGCTCGGCCGGCCGAGCGCTCGAGCTCGACGGCGACGGCCTCGTCGGGCCCGGACGCGGCCTGGGCCCGGTGCCAGGCGCGCCGGTCGGGATCGATCGTCGGATCGGTGACCTCCGCCAGGGCGCGGTGGACGTCCTGCCGCTCCTGGAGCGACGCCGACCGGTAGGCCGCCGAGCGCACCAGCGGAGTACGGAACCGCACCCGGGCGCCGAACTCCAGCAGGCCGGCCTCGGCCGCCGGCGTCGCGGCCTCGGCCCGGATCCCGAGCCGCTCGGCTGCGCCCCACACCAGCACCGGATCGCCGACCGGCTCGGCCGCCGCGACCAGCAACAGCACGTAGGTGTCGGCCGGCAGCGCGTCCAGCCGCCGCCGGAAGCTCTCCTCGATCCGCCCCGAGAGCGGCACCGCGTCGGGGAGTGCGAACCCGCCCGCCAGCTCCGCCGGTGTCAACCCCCGGGGCAGCTCCAACAGGGCCAGCGGGTTGCCGTGGGCCTCCGCGACGATCCGGTCGCGGATCCGTGCGTCCAGGGGCCCGGTCAGCACCGCGTCCAGCAGCCCGCGGGCCTCGGCCTCCCCCAGCCCCTCGACCACCAGCTCGGGCAACCCGGCCAACTCGTCGCCCGGTACGCGAGCCGCGAAGACCAGCCCGACCGATTCCGCCGCCAGGCGACGGGCCACGAACCCAAGGACCTGGGCCGAGGCGCGATCGAGCCACTGCTCGTCATCCACCAGGCAGAGGAGCGGGTGCTCCTGGGCGGCGTCGGACAGCAGGCTCAGGACGGCCAGCCCGACCAGGAAGCGGTCCGGCGCCGGCCCGGGACCGAGGCCGAACGCGGTCCGCAGCGCCGCACGCTGCGGAGCCGGGAGACGCTGGAGGCGGCCCAGCATGGGCGCGCACAACTGGTGCAACCCGGCGAAGGCGAGCTCCTGCTCCGCCTCGACCCCGGCGACGCGTGCCACCCGGCAGCCCGAGGCGTGCTCGACCAGGTAGTCCAGCAGCGCCGTCTTGCCCACCCCCGGCTCCCCGCGGACCACCAGGGCCCGGCTCGCACCCGCGCGGGCAGCCTCGATGAGCCGGTCGAGCACCTCGCATTCGCGGCCCCGGCCCCGCAGCTCCCCGGCGGGTCCTGGCGGGCGCGAGGGTCGGCGTCTGCCCGGCACCGACACTAGGCCGCCTCCACGAGGCCGGGGCGTGACCCGCGGCTCGGCGCCAGCGGCTCGGCCGTCTCGGCCGTGGCCTCGACGAGCGGTCTGGGAGCGGGCACGAGGAAGCGGCCGTTCGCCACGCCGGCCTCCAAGCGGAACAATCGGACGTCGCAGCCCTACTGTAGGCCCGCGCCGCGGACACGACACCTCGAACGGCAAGGGAGCGTCCCTGAGTACCAACCTCATCCGCACCGGCGAACGGTGGTACGTCCAGCGGGGGAGCGAGGCGGTTCCGGTCGAAGCCGAGCTCTCCAGCACCGGCCAGCTGCTCACCGAGGGCTTGGAGCAGGTCCGGGCGGCGGCCTCGGCCACCGCCGGGGGCGTGCCGGCCGCAGGGCTGTCGTTGCGGTCGCCGGTCACGACGCCGTGTCGGGTGGTGGCCCAGGCGGTGAACTACCGCAGCCACGCCCGCGACACCGGCGGTGGCGAGGACCCGCCGCCGGTCTTCTTCCGCAAGAGCTCGGCATCGGTCAGCGGACCGACCGACGACGTCGTCAGGCCGTCCCATGTGCGCCTGCTCGACTACGAGCTCGAGGTGGGCCTGGTCCTCGGGCGGCGGCTGGCCATCGGGGCCATGGTGACCGACGCCGACCTGCCACGCTATGTCGCCGGGCTGGTCATGAGCAACGACATCAGCGCCCGTGACGTCCAGCTGGAGAAGGGCCAGTTCTACGAGAGCAAGTCGTATCCGACCTTCACCCCGACCGGTCCCCGGCTGGTCCTGCTCGCCCCGGAGGACTTCCAGCACCTGCCCGGGCTGCGGCTGCGCTTGTGGGTGAACGGGGAGCTACGCCAGGACGGCACGGTGGCCGACATGATCACCCGCCCGGCGGCGGCCCTGACGCTGCTGGCCCGGTTTCAGCCGCTGGATCCCGGTGACCTGGTCCTCACCGGCACGCCCGGCGGTACCGCCCTGCAGGCGCCGCCGGCGGTCATCGAGAAGCTGGGGGACCTGCTGCCGACGCCGCTCAAATGGAGCGTGTTCTTCGCCCGCCAGCAACGAAATCCCGCCTACCTGAAGGCGGGTGACGTGATCACCGCGTCCATCGCGACCGACGGTGGGACGCTGGATCTGGGGACGCAGCGCCTCGTCGTCCGGGACGGGTCATGACCACCGATCCCAGGGAGATCGGTCCGGTTGACCTCGAAGGTGTGCCGGCTGACAATCCAGGCCATGAGGTGTCCATCCGCCGACGTCGCCGGCTCGTTACGTGGCCATGGTGCCCGCTGACGCACTGGCGGGCGTGCTCGGCGGTGCAGGGGCCGAGAGTCAAGTTCTGATCGCTGACGACGGCATCCGGCTTCACTGTCTCCGTTGGCCCAGCGGGCGGTCGCCACCCTGGGCGGTGGTCATCTTCCTGCACGGCATCGCCAGCCACGGCGGCTGGTTCGGCGAGACCGCCGCCGACCTCGGCAACCGGGGCGTGGCCGTGTACGGACCAGACCGTCGCGGGTCGGGCCGCAGCAGCGGCCCACGCGGCCACCTCACCCGCTACGAGCGCGCGCTCGACGACCTCGAGCAGCTCCTGCGGCTGGTGTCCTCGGAGCATCCGGCAACGCCCGTCTTCCTCGCCGCCTCGAGCTGGGCGGCCAAGCTCGCCGTCGTCTACGCCGCGCGGCGCCCGGCGCCGCTGTCGGGGCTCCTGCTGCTTGGCCCCGGCCTGCTGCCCACGGTCACCCTCGCTCCCGGGCGACGGGCCCGGGTCGTCATCGGCCACCTGACCACCCCGACGGCTCGCCTGCCCATTCCCCTGACACCGGAGCTGTACACGGCCAACCCTCCCTACCTCGACTTCATCCGGTCCGACCCGCTGCGTCTGCTCGAGGCCACGACCCGGTTCTTCTGGGAGACGGCGCGACTGGACCGCCGGCGCCGTCGGGACTCCGCCAGGCTGGACCTCCCCCTCCTCGTCCTCCAGGGGGAGGACGACAAGATGATGGACGTGGCCGGGACGCGTCGCTGGTTCGCGAGGCTCGGCGTCGAGGACAAGGCCTACCAGGCCTATGCGGGCGCCGGCCACACCCTGGACTTCGAGCCGGACCGCACCCGGTACGTGGCCGACATGCTCGACTGGCTGGCGGCGCGGGCCGCACCGGGATCGCCTCGACCGGCGGGGGGCGATCGATGATGCCGACGGTCACCGGGCTCCAGCTGTTCGCCGTCGACCTCCCCTTCAAGGTCTCGTTCCGGCACGCCGCCGCCGTGCGGACCAGCTCCGAGAGCCTGTTCCTGCGGATCCGCCTCGACAGTGGCGCCGAGGGTTGGGGTGAATCGCTTCCCCGCGCCTACGTCTCGGGCGAGCGCCGTGCCGACGCCTTCGCCCTGCTTCGTGACACGATCCTGCCGGCGTTGGTCGGGCGCAGCTTCCAGTCGCTCCCCGAGGTCGTCTCGTTCCTGGAGAAGTGCGACGGCAAGGCCCCACCGGAGTGGGTCCGTCCCGACGTCCCCCAGTCGGCGGCCTGGTGCGGCGTCGACCTGGCGTTGCTCGATGCGTTCGGCAGGGCGGCCGGCGACCCGGTCTCGCTTGCTCCGCCAGGCGCCCGGCCGACCGCCGATGAGGCGCTGCGACGGTACCGCTACAGCGGGGTTGTGTCCGCCGGCCAGGGGTGGCCGTACGCGGTATCCCTGCTGAAGCAGCGTGCCTTTGGCTTTGCCCAGGTCAAGCTCAAGCTCGGCGAGGACGGGGCCGTGCCGGCGGCCAGGACGGCCCGGCGGTTGCTTGGCCGCCGGGTCGACCTGCGGGTCGACGCCAACATGGCCTGGGACGTCGAGCAGGCGCTGGAGCTCATCGGCCGGCTGCGCACGGCCGGCATCCGGTCGTTCGAGCAGCCGATCGCCGCCGACGACCTCGACGGCCTGGCCCGGCTGGTGGCCGAGTCGCCGGGCGAGATCCTGGTCGACGAGGGCCTGACCGACCGCGACTCCCTGCAGCGGTTCATCACGCATCGAGCCTGCACGGGGGCCAACCTCCGGATCTCCAAGTGCGGCGGCCTCGTCGGCGCCTATGCCAGGTGCCGGGAGGCCCACGATGCCGGCCTCATCCTCCAGGTTGGCTGCCAGGTCGGCGAGTCCTCGCTGCTGTCGGCGGCGCACCTGGCCCTGCTGTCGGCCTTGGCGCCGCTGGCCCCGGGGGTGCGGTACATCGAAGGCTGCTTCGGCCGGCACCTGCTGCGCGAGGACCCGGTCTCGCCGCTGCTCCAGTTCGGCTACGGCGGTCGGCCTCCGCGACGTCCGGACGGAGCCGGGCTCGGGGTCCGGGTCGACCAGGCGATGCTCCAGCGGTGGACGGTCGACCAGGCCCGTGTTGCCGAGACCTGAAAGGGGCGACCGATGTCGCGAGTGGGACGGCTGGTGCTGTGGCTGAAGGCCCCCCGATCGCTGAGGCATTTCAATGCGCTGTGTCGCGCTCCCGGCCGGGCACAGGATCGCCTGCTCAAGGACATCTTGGGCGCGAACGCCGGCACCGAGTTCGGCCGGCGTCACGGCTTCGACGGGATCGGCACCTTCCGGGAGTTCCAGGAGCGGGTGCCCATCGCCAGCTATGAGGACCTGGAGCCCTACATCACCGCCGAGATGCAGGGGCGGCCGAACCAGCTGACCAAGGATCCGCCGGTGCTGTTCACCACCACCAGCGGGACGACCGGGGCCCGCAAGTACATCCCGATGACCCGGGAAGGCAAGCGCGCCAAGGCCCACCTCACCTGGCTGTGGCTGTGCGGCCTGTACCGCGACCACCCCGGGATCGTCGGGGGGAGGATCCTCAGCGTGGTCAGCCCCGAGGTCGAGGGCCACGCCCCCAGCGGCGTCCCGATCGGGGCCGAGTCCGGTCACGCCTACCGCACCATGCCCGGGCCCGTCCGCTCCATCTACACCGCCCCCTACGGGGTGTTCGCCATCGAGGACTACGAGGCCAAGTACTACACCCTGCTGCGCCTGGCCGCCGGCCAGGACATCAGCTGCATCGCCACGGTCAACCCGAGCACGGTCGTGCTGCTGGCCGACCGGCTGGCCCTCCACAGCGAGTCGATCATCCGTGACGTCCGTGACGGGTCCCTGTCGGCCGATCTCCCGGTACCCCAGGACCTTCGAGACTCCCTGCACCTGCGCCCGGACCCTGAACGGGCCAGGCGGCTGGAGCGGGCGGCCAGCAGCGGCGACGGCAAGCTACGGCCCGGGCTGGCATGGCCCATGCTGGCCGCCGTGGGCTGCTGGAAAGGCGGCACCGTCGGCGCCTACCTGGCCAAGTTCGACGACCTCTTCCCCCAGCGACCACCGGTCCGGGACCTCGGCTACTACGCCACCGAGCTGCGCGGCTCCGTGCCCCTCAGCGACAACGGCGACGCCGGGGTGGTCGCGGTCGGCACCAACGTGCTCGAGTTCCATCCCGCCGGAGAGGACCGGGCCCCCGAGGGCCGTGAGCTGCTGCCGGTCGAGCAGCTGGAGGTCGGGCAGCGCTACTTCGTGTTCGTCACCAACGCCTCGGGGCTCTACCGCTACGAGATGAACGACATCGTCGAGGTCGCCGGGCGCTACGGGCGGACGCCGCTCATCCGGTTCATCCAGAAGGGGAAGGGGGTCGTGTCATTCACCGGGGAGAAGCTCTACGAGGTGCAGGTCATCGCCGCCGTCGACCAGGCGCTGGCCTCGCTGGGGGGCAGGTACCACTTCATCGCGGCCGTCGCCGAGCTGGTCGACGGGACCATCCCACGGTTGATCTTCCTCATCGAGTTCGACGACGGGACCGCGGACCACGACGGTTCGGCGCTCGTCGACCGCATCGACGCCGCGCTGGGAGACCAGAACGAGGAGTACCAGACCAAGCGGAAATCGTTGCGCTACGGCGCTCCCATCATCCGGGTCGTACGGTCCGGTGAGTTCGACCGATATCGTCGTCGCATGGTGGAGACCGGCCAGCGCGCCGACGGCCAGTTCAAGGTCCTCCGCCTCACCAGCGACATGTCGTTCGCCGCCGAATTCGCCGCCGAGCGGGATCTGGTTGGCGGCGAGCGGACCTCGGCCTGACCTTCGAAGGAGGCACGGATGCCCAACAAGGTCGCGATCAACGGGCTCGGCCGGATCGGCCGGGCGGCCCTCAAGCTGGCGGTTGAGCAGCCGGAGCTCGAGCTGGTGGCGGTGAACGAGATCGGCTCGCTCGAGAACATGGTCTACCTGCTCAAGTACGACACCGCCTACGGGCGCTACGAGCGGCCGGTCGAGGCCGTCGACGGCAAGCTGGTGATCGACGGCCGGCCGCTGGTGTACCTGAGCGAGCGTGATCCGGAGCGGCTCCCATGGGCCGAGCTGGAGGTCGACCTGGTGCTGGAGTGCACCGGCCGGTTCACCGAGCGCGAGGACGCCGAGAAGCACGTGCGTGCCGGCGCCAGCTGGGTGGTGCTGTCCGGGCCCTCCAAGAGCCCGGACGTCCCGACGATCATCCACGGCGTCAACCGCCCGGACGGTGAGGCCCAGATCATCTCGTGCGCCAGCTGCACCACCAACAACATCACCCCGCTGGTGGAGATCCTCGATCGGCACTTCGGCGTCGACAAGGCGCTGCTGACGACCGTGCACGCCTACACCGCCACCCAGGCCCTGGTCGACAGCCCCGGCAGCACCAAGGACCTGCGTCGCGGCCGCGCCGCCGCCCAGAGCTTCGTGCCCTCCAGCACCGGGGCGGCCACCGCCACCGCCAAGGCCATGCCGGCCATGAAGGATCGCTTCGACGGTGTCTCGGTCCGCGGCCCGGTCGTCGTCGGGTCCATCTCGGACGTGGTCTTCGTCGTCCAGCGGGACACCACGGCCGACGAGGTCAACGACGTGCTGCGCCAGGAGGCGTCGACCGACCGGTACCGGGGAATCCTTGCCGTCACCGATGAGCCGCTCGTCTCCGCCGACATCGTCAAGGACCCCCACGCCTCCATCGTCCAGCTGGACCTGACCCGGGTCGTCGGCGGGAACCTGGTCAAGGTGATGAGCTGGTACGACAACGAATGGGGGTTCACCAGCCAGATGATCCAGGTCGCGGTCCAGCAGCTCGGGCTCCGCACCGCCGCCCGGGTCTGAACGGCGGGCCAGGCATCTGGTCCGCCGTCCCGTCACGTGCTGTCGAGTAGAGGAGGACCGGGTCATGAACACCCTTCGACGGTCTCCCCGATCGCCCTTCCTGCGTGGCCGCGGTCGGCGGCAACGGGCCGTGGCGCAGCTGGGAGCGGCTCGAGTCGGGGCGGCGGCGGTCGGGGCGCTGGCCGTCGGCGCCGGCGCCGTCGGCGCGCTGGCGGTCGGTCGGCTGGCGATCGGTCGGGCGGTCGTGCGGCAGCTCAAGATCGAGGACCTCGAGGTCAAGCGCCTGCACGTCCATGAGCTGCAGGTCGACCAGCAGGCGCCGGCGGCACGGCCGGCAACCCCGTTGGCCTCCAAGCCGCAAGCCTGAATGGGGGCCCGGGTCGCCTGAATGGGGGGCCGGGTCGCCTGGGTCAGCGGTGGCGGCCCTGGATCCATGCCGCCACCGTCACGGCCGTTGGCGACCAGGCGGTACCAGCGGCGCCGCCGAGCAGCTCCCAGCCATGGCCCGCGCCTCCGGCCAGCACCATCAGCCGCTTGGCCCGGACCGGAGCAGCCTCATAGAGCTGCCGCATGGTGGCCACGCTGACATGGCTGTCACCCGGAGCGACGGCGAACAGCGCCGGCACCTGCAGGCGCCGGGCGGCCGCCAGCGAGTCCAGCTCCATCCAGCGCCGCTCCGCCGACAGGTTGACCACGGCTTCCACCGGCGGGCGGATCGAGGCCGCGACCTGCAGGGCCACGACGCCACCGGCCGAGGCGCCCACCAGGGTGACCTGGCCGGCGTCGTGCGCGCGGGCCCAGGTGACCGCGGCCGTGGTCCCCGGCCAGCCAAAGGTCGGCCTGATCGCCGGCTGGGCACTGGGAGGCGCCAGCGCCGCACTGGCTGAACAGCACCGAGCGGACACCTTCGGTCCTGGCCAGCCAGTCGGCATAGGGCCAGAAGCCGCACAGCCCCCGTGGGCCGGCCTCGTGCACGAACACGGCGGTGGTCGGCCCCCCGCACAGCTCGGCCGGTGGAGGCGGCGCCGGGGCCGCGGCCGAGACTGCGGTGGTCGCCGTGACGCTGGTGGAAGGCCACCAATCGTCCCCGGTGCAACCGGCGAGCATGATCGACAGCGCGAGAACGACGCTGACCTGCCGTGCCGGGCGCGACGATCTCGGCTTGCCTCGCCGGCTCATCGTGCTTGCCCAGGGTCCAGTTGCAGCCGTCCGTTGGAGCGCTCGTCAAGGGCCTGGCGCAGGGCCTGGCGGGTGGTGAACCCGATCACCGAGGAGGTCTCGGTGGTCATCTCCGGTCCAGTCGCCGCTGCCGGGCTGATCTGTGCGGTGGCGCAGCCGCCAGGGAAGGCGTAGGCGCGGGTGGCCGAGGATCCCGTGGCGCTGCGGTCGACGCGCACATAGCGGCGTGCCCCCGGCTGCTCGGAGGCTACCTCGGTCGTTCCGGTCAGGTCACAGGACGCGCTGAGCTTCACCACCATGGCCGCGCTCCCGGCCCGGTCGTGGTTGAGGGTGATCAGCGAGCGGCCGTTGTTGACGGCGACCTCGGCCACGCTCCAGCCGGTTGGGAGGAACTGCACGCAGGGCACCAGCGACGCCGACGGCACCGACTGGGCCATCAGCCATACCGGCTCCAGATTGTTGCAGCTTACGTCCTTGATCATCAGCGGGGTCTGGACGGCGTCCTTGGTGTCGAACAGGTACCTCGGGTTCAGGGCGGCCAGGACAACCACGGCCAGGATCGCCGCCCAGAGCCCGATGCGGCGGGCGCTCCAGCGCTGGACCCGGATCGGTTGGGGTGGGCTCGGCAGCAGGCGGATGAACTCGGCGTGCAGGTCGCGGCCCTGGGCCCTGAGCATGTGGCGCAGCTGGGAGGGCAGGGCCAGCCCGCGGGCGGCGGCGAACCCCTCGGTGATCTCCTCCACCGAGAACAATTGCCGCGCCTGCCGGTAGACCTGCTCGGGGCTGGAGCGCAGGGCCAGGCACAGCATCATGTTGGCCAGGTCGACGGCCTGCCGCCAGGGGCTCGGGCGGGCCTCAACAAAGGCGACGTCGATCAGCAGCATGCGGCCGTCGCGGACCAGCAGGTTGGCCGGCTTGATGTCGCGGTGGGCCAGCCCGGCGTCCCACAGCCGGCGGATGATGCCAAGGCCGTCGTCGATCACGCCCTGGTCCACCTCGGCCTCGCCCAGCTCCACCGCGCCGGCGAAGAACTCGGCGACCAACAGGTACTCCCGCTCCGGGGTGAGCTCCACGAAGCCGAACGGGGCCGGAGTGGGCAGCCCGTGGTCGCGCATCAGCCGCAGCGCGTAGTCCTCCTGCTGGACCAGGCGGCGGACGGTGTTGAACGGCTTCTCGTCCTCCAGGCGGCCGTAGAGCAGCTCGCGGCCCAGCTTGTACCAGCGGTCGGCCCGCAGGTGGCTGCGGGCGTAGAGCTTGCCGAACAGGATCGTGGGCGGGTCGCCCTCGACGGTGATCCGCAGGGGGGTGGAGCCGGCCGAGCCGGACAGGCCGAACGGCTTGACCTCGGTGGCGACCAGGCCGAGCTGGTCGGCCAGCCCGCGCCGGATGGCCGCGCCCCTGGCCCCGCCGACATCCAGATGGGCGCCGCGGCCCCGGCGGTAGGTGATGGGGAAGACCTCGTTGGGGGTGAACCAGCGGTAGGCGAGCAGGGGGATGGTGACGCCGAGGGCCACGGCGACCAGCACGTCGGTGGGGGCGTCGGCGCCCAGGGCGACGCGGCCGATGGCGGTCAGGGCGATCAGGGCGGTCGCCACCCACTTGCCGGTGTTGCGCCAGCGGCCCTCCGGCACCAGCGTGTACAGGATCGTCACCAGTCCGAGGGCGAAGAGGGTGATGTGCATCGACGGCATGGCCCAGCCGCCCCAGCCCTCGCGGATCTCCACCCCCAACGGCCGCGGCCGCTGGGTGACCAGGCCGACGATCACGGCGATGAACCCCAGCAGGATGGAGAGGACCAGCCAGATGATCAGGTGCCGGAACCGGCGTAGCACCAGCAGGCCGATGGTCAGGGCGTAGGACACCGGGTACAGGACCCACCAGGAGCTGAGGGCGCCCAGCCCGCGCATCAGCGCCTGGAACCCGGGAAGGTCCACCCCGGCCAGCCAGGACACCACGGCGACGTCCACGACGGTCAGGTCGACCGCGATCCCCCGCATGCCCCGGGCGAAGACGGCGATGGCCAGGGCCACCAGCACCACCATGGCCACCAGCCACCGGACCCCGCTGGTCTGGAGGTGGTGGGGCAGCGGCGGCGGCTCCCCGGTGGGCCGGCGGCGGCGGTGCAGCCGGGCCGCCTCCCGCGCGCCCTGAGGGGGCTGGGGTTCGGCGGTTCGTGTCGACCGGTCGGCAGGCACGTCCATCCGGCCCTCCCACAGGCGGCTACCCACGTACGAGGACCATCGATGCTGGTGTTCCGCTTTGTCAAGGCAGCGCCGGCTCGGCGGCGAAGCTGGACCGTCTCGGAGTCGGTCTCGCGGCCCCCGCTCTGGCGGCCGACATGCCACCCCGTCGTGGTGGAGGCGACGAATCGGAGCGTACCGACCGGTGTCGCCCGGCCTGGGACAGGCCACCTCAGCCGGTGAGCTGGGCGATCGCGCGCAGCACCCGCTTCTCCGACACCGGGTAGGGGGTGCCGAGGGCCTGGGCGAAGTAGCTGACCCGCAGCTCCTCCAGCATCCAGCGGAGCTCGGCCAGGGCGGCGTCGCCCGGACGCCGGTCGCGGGCCTGGCGCCAGGCGTCGGTCACATAGGCGACGCTCTCCATGCGCTCGGCGTCGCCGGCCAGGTCGCCGGGGAGCCGGTCGAGGCGCTGGGCCATGGCCCGCACGTAGCGCAGCAGGTCGGGGAGGCGCCGGCGGCCGCTGGCCGTCACCCAGCCCGGGTAGACGAGGCCGTCGAGCTGGGCCCGGACGTCGGCCACGGCCGGGCCGAAGGCCGGGTTGGTCAGCCCGGCCAGGCGGCCCTCGACCTCACCGGCCACGGCCAGGACCCGCTCGACCCGCGAGACCACGTCCAGGGTGGCCTCGGCCAGCTCGCCCCGGACCGCCGCCAGCAGCCGCCGGAACCCGGCCTCGTCCCAGGCCGGGCCGCCGTTGGCCGCGATCAGGTCGTCGGCCGCGGCGGCCAGGCAGTCGGCGAACAGGTCGGTGGCGCTGCCGTGGCGGTAGCGGCTCAGGGCCAGCTTGGCCCGGTTGTCCTGGCGGGCGAGCACGTACCGGACCGGCGACGGGACCTGCTGGAGGAGCAGGCGGCGGGTGCCGGCCCACATGGCCGCGGCCTGCTCGGCCTCGGTCTCCAGCAGCCGGACGGCCACCGTGTCGCCCTCGTCGACCAGGGCCGGGAACCCCTTGACGACCCGGCCGCCGCGCCGCTCCTCCACCACCCGGGGCAGGGCTCCGAGGTCCCAGCCGGTCACCCGGTCGCGCTCCAGGCCGGGCGCGGCGGCGGCGATGGCGGCCCGCATCCGCGGGGCCAGCCGCCGCTTGAGCTCGTCCAGGTCCTTGCCCTCGCCCACCACCCGGGCCGGGCCGCGGCCGCGGCGGTCGGCCACCCGGAAGGTGACGCGCAGGTGGTCGGGCACCTTGGCCAGGTCGAAGGCGTCGGGCGGGACCTCGACCGTCCCGGCCCGCTCCAGCTCGCGGGCCAGCACCTCCAGCAGCGGCCCGTCCTCGGGGCCGACCCGCTCCAGCACCGAGGCGGCCCAGTCGGGGGCGGGGATGAAGCTGCGCCGGATCGACTTGGGCAGCGAGCGGATCAGCTCGGTGACCAGCTCCTGGCGCAGCCCGGGGACCTGCCAGTCGAAGCCGTCGGGGTCGACCTGGTTGAGCACGGCCAGGGGGACGTGGACGGTGACGCCGTCGGCGTCGCTGCCCGGCTCGAACTGGTAGGTGAGGCGCAGCCGGTGCCCGCCGCCGACCCAGGTGTCGGGGTAGTCGACGGCGTCGGGGGCTTCGGCTGTGATGAGCTTGGAACGCTCGAAGTCGAGCAGGTCGGGCCGCTGCTGGCCGGCCCGCTTCCACCAGGCGTCGAAGTGGCGGGCCGAGACGACCTCGGTGGGGATGCGGCGGTCGTAGAAGTCGAACAGGGCCTGGTCGTCGACCAGGATGTCGCGGCGGCGGGCCCGGTGCTCCAGCTCCTCGACCTCGGCCAGCAGGCGCCGGTTGCGGGCGAAGAACCCGTGCGAGGTCTCCCAGTCGCCCTCGACCAGGGCGTGGCGGATGAACAGCTCCCGGGCCAGCTCGGGGTCGATGCTCCCGTAGTTGACCTGCCGTTCGGCCACGATCGGGACCCCGAACAGGGTGACCCGCTCCGACGCCAGCACCGCCCCCCGCGACCGCGACCAGTGGGGCTCGGAGTAGGTCCGCTTGACCAGGTGGGCGGCGAGCGGCTCGGCCCACTCGGGTTGGATGGCGGCCGCCTCCCGACCCCACAGCCGGGAGGTCTCGACCAGCTCGGCGGCCATCACCCACTGGGGCGGCTTCCTGGCCAGGGCCGAGCCGGGGAAGATGGCGAAGCGGGTGCCGCGGGCGCCCAGGTACTCGCGGGTGTCGCCCTGGCGGAGGCCGATGTGGCTGAGCAGCCCGGCCAGCAGGGCGGTGTGGACCGCGTCCGGGTGGGGCTCGTCCCGGTTCAGCTTGATGCCGAGGTCGCGGGCGACGGCCCGGAGCTGGCCGTGGAGGTCCTGCCACTCCCGCACCCGCAGGTAGTTCAGGAACTCGGCCCGGCAGAGCTTGCGGAACTGGTTGGAGGACAGCTCGGCCTGGCGTTCGTGGAGGTACCGCCAGAGGTTGAGCCAGGTCAGGAAGTCGGAGCCCTTGTCGGCGAAGCGGCGGTGGCGCTCGTCGGCCGCCTCCTGCCGGTCGGCCGGGCGCTCGCGTGGGTCCTGGATGGACAGGGCGGCCACGATCACCAGCACCTCGCGGGCGCAGCCGAGCCGGCCGGCCTCCAGCAGCATCCGGGCCAGGCGGGGGTCGGCCGGGACCTGGGCCAGCCGGCGGCCCACGCCGGTCAGGCGGCCGCCGCCGTCCAGCGCCCCCAGCTCCCGGAGCAGGTCGACGCCGGCCTTGACGCTCCGCCGGTCGGGCGGGTCGATGAAGGGGAACGCGGCCACGTCGCCCAGCCGCAGGGCGGTCATCTGGAGGATGACCGAGGCCAGGTTGGTGCGGAGGATCTCCGGCTCGGTGAACTCGGGCCGGGCGGCGAAGTCCTCCTCGGAGTAGAGCCGGATGCAGACGCCGTCGGAGGTGCGGCCGCAGCGGCCCTTGCGCTGGTCGGCCGAGGCCCGCGACACCGGCTCGATGGGCAGGCGCTGCACCTTGGACCGGTGGCTGTAGCGCGAGATCCGGGCCGTGCCCGGGTCGACCACGTACTTGATCCCGGGCACGGTCAGGGAGGTCTCGGCCACGTTGGTGGCCAGCACCACCCGTCGGCGGTCGTGCGGCTGGAACACGCGGTGCTGCTCGGCGGCGGCCAGCCGGGCGTACAGGGGCAGGACCTCGACCCCGCCCAGGCTGCGGGGGAACTCGTGGCCGCGCAGGGCGTCGGCGGTGTCGCGGATCTCCCGTTCGCCGCTGAGGAAGACGAGGATGTCGCCTTGGCCCTCGCGGCACAGCTCGTCGACGGCGTCCAGGATCCCCTGGGTCTGGTCGCGGTCGTCGTCGGCGTCATCGCCGAGGGGCCGGTAGCGGACCTCGACCGGCCAGGTGCGGCCGGAGACCTCGACCACCGGGGCGCCGCCGAAGTGGCGGCTGAAGCGTTCGGGGTCGATGGTCGCCGAGGTGATGACCAGCTTGAGGTCGGGCCGGCGGGGCAGGAGCCGGGCCAGGTAGCCGAGCAGGAAGTCGACGTTGAGGCTGCGCTCGTGGGCCTCGTCGATGATGATCGTGTCGTAGCGGCGCAGGGAGCGGTCCCGTTCCAGCTCGGCCAGCAGGATCCCGTCGGTCATGAGCTTGACCTGGGTGTCCTTGCCGACCCGGTCGGTGAAGCGGACCTGGTAGCCGACCGTCTGCCCCAGCGGGGTGCGCAGCTCGGAGGCGATCCGCTCGGCCACCGTCCTGGCCGCCAGCCGCCGTGGCTGGGTGTGGCCGATCATCCCCCGCTCGCCCCGGCCCAGCTCCAGGCAGATCTTGGGCAGCTGGGTGGTCTTGCCCGAGCCGGTCTCCCCGGCCACGACCACGACCTGGTGGTCGCGGATGGCCGCGGCGATCTCGTCCCGCCGCTGGCTGACGGGGAGCTCGGGTGGATAGGTGATGGGGCCGACAGGCATACCTCTACGATAGGGACGCGCAGCCCGGCGCCGCCCCCGACCCCGACGCGGACCGGCTGCTAGGGTGCTCGCTCGTCGGGGCCGGCGAGCCGGGCGAGGTCGAACTCGCCGTTGCCGACGCCGCTGAGGAACGCGTCCCACTCCTGGGGCGTGAACAGGAGCATGGGGCCGGCCTTGTCCTTCGAGTCCCGGACGGCGACCGCGCCTTCACAGACAGCGACCTCGACACACCCGTTGGCGCCACTGCGGCTGCTCTTTCGCCAGACGGCGGCAGGCAAGTCCCCCACGGTCACTCTCCTGGTCTTGGGCCCCGCGACGGTTCCCAGAGCAGGACGACCAGGGCGGCCAGTGGTCGACGTCGACGCGGTTGTTCGATAGCTCCATGATACCTGACGTGGCCGATCTGCCCTAGTAGTCGTATTCGGAAGGCCGCCGTCGCGGCCGGAGGACGAGGTCCTTCCGGGCCTTCCCGCGCACCAGCTCGCCCCGCAGCACCTCACCCCGCAGCACCTCCTTGACGGGCTCCGCCTCGGTCGCGCAGCGGTGGTCGTCCGTCCACGTCGCCCCGCAGTCGGCGCAGACATGGCGGCGGGGCCGGTGCCTGACCGTCCGAGGCCCCTCGAACAGCCAGGCTGGCAGGTAGGGCAGGATGAACATCGCGGCCAGGGCCACCAGGCCGAGCCAGGGCGTCTTTCCGTGCAGCATCATTGCGCTCCTTGACCATCGCGCGGAGGTTCGGGGTCACCCTGGTTCAGGCGTGGGGGGTCGGAGCCGGCCGTGCCCTGCCAGGTGGCCGCCCAGCGCCGGGACAGCTTCTCGAGCCGTCCCAGGATGAAGTCGGCCTGGAGAAGGACCACGATCACCGCGAACAGGACGATGGCGAGGTCCGCGAGCAGGATCAGCGCCTGTCCCAGTGTCCTTTCCACTGTGTCCACTGGACATCCCCTCTCTGTCCTCGGCGCGGACGGGGATCGGTCGCTGACCCTGGCGGTCGTCGGCTCTTGTGTCCTCCTGTTCGACGGTGAAGGTCGTCCTGTCACCTTAGCCGTAGGGATGCCCATTGTGCAAGTTTCAGTTTGGGAACCCCAGTCTGGTAGTGTCGTAACGGAATGTGTTGAGTGGAAGGCCCACCATGCAGTATGCTGACCTCCGGCTCGTGCTCGCGTGAGCCGACACCGACGTGCTCAGGTACCCGCTGGAAGCCGAGTAACGGGAGATCAGGAAAGAACCGGTCGCGTGGGACGATCCGGCGAACCCGTGAGAGGCTCTGGCTGCAAGGTGCCTGGCGCGAGATGCGCTAGACTCCCGCCGCTCGGAAGGGAGGTGTGATCCCTGCATGACCAGTCCAAGCCCAACCTTTGGGCAACGCCGACTCGCCAGAGCCCTGCGCAGGCTCCGGACGGAGGCCGGCCTCACCATCGACCAGGTGGCGGAGAAGCTGGAGCTGTCTCCATCGACTGTCTCGAGGATGGAGACCGCCCAGGCCGGCGTCCGCAGGCCCGACCTCAGCGCCCTGCTGGATCTCTATCAGGTGACTGGCGTGCAGCGCGACAAGCTGTCGCGGATGGTGGACGAGAGCCGAAAAGAGCCCTGGTGGCAGGAATACCGAGATGTACGGAGCGCCCCGGTCGCCGACCTGGAGGCCGAGGCCGACTCCATCGCGCAGTTCTCGACGCTCCTGGTCCCCGGCCTGCTGCAGACCGAGACATACGCCCGTGCGGTGCTGACCGCCATACGGGCCGATGCAACCCCCGACCTGCGGCGGCTGCGGCTCCGGACCCAGCGGCAGGCCATGCTCGTCGCGCAGAAGCTGCCGCGCTACGAGGTCATCGTCGACGAGGCGGTCCTGCGGCGGGCGTTCGGCGGGCATGAGGTCATGCGGGCGCAGCTCGACCACCTGATCGACGCCGCGGCGCTGCCGAACGTCACCATCCGGGTCCTGCCGTTCTCGGCGGGGGCGCATGCGGGCGTGGATGGCGATTTCACCATCTACATGTACCAGGAGGACAGCGACGACCCCGACGTGGTCTATTTCGAGACCGCGGGGGGAGAGGTCTATCTCGAGGACGCCAGCAAGACCGAGGGCTACCGGTGGATCTTCGACCAGCTC